>Ga0180218_1000154_pt1 | contig 102536 bp, 92 predicted proteins | sample eDN3rd37CKraftBY_FD_151334 | JGI IMG/M metagenome (GOLD analysis project Ga0180218, IMG submission 151334) | Enriched backyard soil microbial communities from Emeryville, California, USA - eDNA 3rd pass 37_C Kraft BY (version 2) (version 2) | ecosystem: Environmental > Terrestrial > Soil >... | reverse complement strand
CGACGTTGACTTCACGGTGGGCGCGAGTCTGCCGATCTCGGGCCTGACTGCGTGGCAGGGGCTGTTCGAGCACGGCCGCCTCCGGGCGGGGCAGAGCGTCATCGCGCACGGCGCGGCCGGCGCAGTCGGTTCGATGGTGACGCAACTCGCACGATTGGCGGGCGCCTATGTCATCGGCACCGGACGCGCGGCTGATCGTCAGAAGGCGCTCGACTTCGGCGCGCAGGAGTTTGTCGATCTCGAGAACGACGCCCTGGAAGATGTCGGCGGCGTCGATCTGGTGTTTGATCTCATCGGCGGCGACATCGGGAAGCGATCCGCGAACCTGGTTCGAGCGGGGGGAACGCTGGTGTCCATCGTCGGGCCGATCGAAGCGCGGCCCGCCGACGGCCTGGCGGTCGACTTCGTTGTCGAGTCCGATCGTGCCCAACTGAGCGAGATCGTCCAGCGGGTGCGTGACGGACGACTGCGGACGAACATCGGCACCGTCTCGACCCTCAACGATGCCGTTGCCGCCTTCAACCCGACCGAGCGACGTTCGGGGAAGACGATTATCCGCGCTCGTTCGTGAGCGATACGCGCCCATCGATGCATGCAGCCGGCCGGCGCTGTCCAGGGTGGCCGGCTGCGTCCCGCCAGCCGCCGCCACAGAGAGGCAGCCATGACGCTCACATTGAAGATCAACGGTGCACCCATGAGACCGATGTCGATGGCGACACCTCGCTGTGAGCTCACCTTCGGGGCGAAATAACTCGAAGGCGCTTGGGAACTCGAAGGCGCTTGGGAGTGAGTAAGTCTTAAACCGTGAGAACGTGCGGGTTATCGTAGCCCGAATACGATTCAGACATCGAATTCAAATTCCCGAGAGAAAGCGGAGGTAAGCGCGCGTGTTTGCCGGTCTTGACAGGCAAGTATTCCCTTGCATATATAGGCAAGTATATACTTGCCTATCGGACGGTCCATGAATGACGCTGATTTGCTGTTCAAGGCGCTTGCTGATCCCAGCCGGCGCAAGATGCTGGACCTGCTGCATGCGCACGATGGCCGCACGCTCAGCGAATTGTGCGAACACCTGGACATGACGCGGCAGGGCGTCACGCAGCACCTGGATGTGCTCGAGGCGGCCAACCTGGTCGCCACCGTACGGCGTGGGCGCGAGAAGCTCCATTTCCTCAATCCGGTGCCGCTGCAGGAAATCTATGAACGCTGGATCGCAAAGTTCGAAAAGCCGCGCCTCAAGGCGCTTTCGGATCTGAAACGACGATTGGAGAAGACCAATGGCTAGATCGACTTTCCACTATGTGACCTATATCCGCACCTCACCGGAAAAACTGTGGTCGGCGCTGACGGACGACGTCGAGTTCATGAAGCAGTACTGGTTCGGCGTTCACTGCGAAAGTGAGTGGCGGCGGGGAAGCTCGTGGAAGATGGTGCACTCTGATGGGAGTGTCAGCGATGCTGGAGAGATCGTCGAGGCCGAACGCCCGAGGCGGTTGGTGATCCGCTGGAAGCACCAACGAAATCCCGAGCTGACCGCAGAAGGCGAGTCACTCTGCACGATGGATCTGGAACCCGCCGGGCCGGCGGTCAGGCTTTCGATCACCCACACCATTGAGCGCGAATCCTCGAAGCTGATCGGGGCGGTGTCCGGCGGCTGGCCGAAGATCATGTCGAACCTCAAGTCGCTGCTGGAGACCGGCTCCGTCGTCCTGAACGACTCTGGGAAGAAGTAGGAGTGCGATGCGGCGTCTACGCAAATAGATGGTTTTTCCGGCGGATGTTCTAACGCCGTGAATGGCTATGACATGCTGGGCTCGCCGGCATTGCCGTTCTGCCGACAGCAGCGATCAGCGGCCCTGTATCGGGAAAGGACGACACCATGCAAGATATTATGCACCTGATCAAAATCCACGCGTCCTCGGAACGCGTGTATGAGGCGATCACGACGACCGATGAAATTCGTCAATGGTGGACGCGCGACGCGGCAATCGAGCCGAAGATTGGTGCTGCCGGAGAGTTTGGGTTCTATGGGAAGCGGTTTGTAGCAAAGGTGAGCGTGGCAGAGCTTAACCCGTTCACTCTTGTGCGGTGGAAGGTCGCCAACTCGGCTTGGCCGGGCAGCGACATTGAGTTCAACCTGAAGGCCGATGGAAACGACACAAAGCTTCTCTTTGCCCATCGTGGCTTCCCGCACGCCGACGAGGGATTTGCGAGCGCGACAACGCGTTGGGGCTTTTACCTTCTCAGTCTCAAACGGTACCTGCAGACTGGAAAGGGAACGCCGAACCCGGACGATAGCGAGGGGCTCGGTTAGGACGTGACGGTAATTTTTATCGACCGTCAGGCAGAGGCCGAGGACCGAGTAAACCTCGAAAATTGTCCGATGACCTGAGCCCCTGAATCTCTGGCGCTCAGCCGGATCGTCTGCGTTTCCTCAATCGCGCGCCCGGCCGCCTCATGCACGCCGGCGATTACGAAATCCGTCAGCGTGCGCCCCTGCAGCTCGGCGGCGCGCTGGAACAGCGCCTTCTAATCGCACGAGACGCGCGCTTCCAGCCGCTCGTCTTGGCCGTGGTTTTTCGAGAGAGATATACCTTGAGTTGTATCCGGGACTGGGCAATTATGTCTGGTGAATAGGCGGAGATTCCAAGTGACGGTATCGGGCTACCTTGCGTCGGTCCGCTGACGAGGCAAGGCGAGGAGTTGGGCGAATTGGCGATCTCGTTATATGTGCTACCTCAAAGGACACGCTTCAATGAGGCCGAGGCGCGCGCGCCTCGGGCGCACTCTACTTCCCGTCATCTCACGCTGAGAGATGCCATCTGGCATCGTCGCTCTGCTGGCGAAGCCCAGCACAAGATCGCGGCCGCATTCGACGTGAATCAGGACCGCATCTCAGAGATCCTATCCGGCAAGCGATTCCCTGCCGCGAAACGATTGGCGCAAAATTCCCCAATAGACTCTGGCGCGTCGCAGGGATGAGTTCGAATCTGACATCATTCTCTGAGAATTTTTCTCGCCTGACCGGCCATGCGCCGATGCGGTGGCAGCAGCGGCTGTTCGATCTGTTTGTCAGCGGATCGATACCGAACGCCCTCGATCTGCCGACCGGCCTCGGCAAGACCTCGGTGATGGCGATCTGGTTGATCGCCCGCGCCCTTGCCAACGAGGGGATCCTCAAGGCCATCCCACACCGCCTTATTTATGTCGTCGATCGGCGGGCCGTGGTCGATCAGGCGACGGAAGAGGCGGAAAAGCTTTGCAACGCTCTGGAAAGCGATGCCAAGCATTTGAAGGCTTCACTTGGCCTGAACGAAGTGCGGCTTCCGATTTCCACATTACGCGGTGCGCATGTCGACAACCGGGAGTGGCTCGACGATCCCGCGGCTGCGGCGATCATTGTCGGCACAATCGACATGATCGGCTCGCGGCTTCTGTTCGAGGGCTACGGCGTCACGCGCAAGATGCGTCCCTATCAAGCGGGCTTGCTCGGCGCGGATGCGTTGGTCGTTCTGGACGAAGCGCATCTCGTTCCGCCGTTTGAGGCCCTGCTTAGCCGCATCGCGAATGGAGCCAAAGAGTTCGGTGTCCGTTGCGATGGCAATGCCGAACTTATTCCACCATTTGTCCTGTTGTCGCTGTCGGCAACCGGCCGTGCGCAGCCGGTATCGAGTGGCGACGCCGCAGGAGTCTTCTCGCTCGAAAAAGACGATCTATCTGACCGGATCGTCCAAGAGCGCCTGTTAGCGAAGAAAACTCTCGACCTCGTCAAGATCGGCGACGAGAAGGATGCGCTCGCCGAGGCGCTGGCGCGCCGGGCCTGGAATTTTTCTGGGGGAGGGCAAAGGCCTGTCCGGTGCCTTGTCTACGCCGACAGCCGCGAGGTCGCGGAAAAAGTGAGGGCGAAGCTCGGTGAGTTCTCCGAGCCCGATGCGAAGGGTGCCGAGCCAAAGGCGGAAGCGGAGCTGTTTGTCGGCGCCCGGCGCGTAAAGGAGCGCGAGGATGCGAAAGCCTGGCTGCAACGTTACGGCTTTCTCGCGGGCTCGCCGATGTCAGCAAAGCCGGCGTTCCTGATCGCAACGTCCGCCGGCGAAGTGGGTATCGATCTCGATGCGGACCATATGGTTTGCGATCTCGTTCCCTGGGAGCGGATGGTGCAGCGCCTGGGTAGAGTAAATCGCCGTGGCAAAGGAGACGCAAAGATCGTTGTCATTCACGGCGACGAGCCGAAGCCAAAGAAATCCGATACCACCACGGCTCAAGAGATGCGCGCGGCTGTCAGCTATCGCTCGCTGGCGGTGCTCGAAGAACTTCCGGAGCGCGGCGATGGAAAAGATGCAAGTCCCGGTGCATTACGTGAGATGAAGCTGCGGGCTGAGACCGACCAAGCGCTCAGAAAAAAAATCGAGGAAGCGACAACACCGGAGCCGCTACGCCCGGCGCTGACGCGTGCGCTGGTCGATGCGTGGTCGATGACTTCGCTCGAACAGCACACCGGACGCCCTGCAATTGCGCCGTGGCTGCGCGGCTGGGTCGAGGAGGACTTTCAGACCACCGTGATCTGGCGCACCCACTTGCCGGTGCGTGAAGGAGTTGCCGACTGGCCGCGAACCTCGGCCGAGATGAAAGAGATCGAAGCGTTTTTCGAAGGGGCGCCGCCGCATGAGAGCGAAAAGCTCGACACGGAAACCTGGCGCGTTGCCGATTGGCTGCAAGCTCGCGCCAAGGAATTGCTCAAGCGCAAAGCGAGCGGCTCTCAAGAGCAAGCTGATGCCGTCGTTGAAACGCCTGACGCCGCTCTTTCCAAAACGGAGGCTGGGGAGACGCCGGCCGCCGAACCCAGGAAGTTGCACGGCGACGATATCGCCGCCTTTGTTCTGTCACCCGACGGCAGCTATGCGCGGCGTTTTACCTTCAAGGAATTGGCCGAACCGCGCAAAGGCGGCGCGAAGGATGATTTTCACAAGAATCTCGCCGAAAAGCTTCTCATATTGGATGTGCGCTTCGGCGGCTGGCGGGATGGAATGCTGGACGCGAAGGATGATGACATTGTCCCAACAGCCGACGCAAATGACGGCTGGAGCAAGGATGTCGGGTTCCGCGTACGGCGGGTGACATCGGAGGCTGACGAGAAAAAAGAGGACAATTGGCTTTACGAGGACGATTTTGTCTTAAATCGCGACGTAGAAGGTCAACCTGAAGAGCGACTCGTCGTCGAACATTTCAAAAATGCCGCGCAGTCGGAGGATGCTCGCTCTGTGTCACGACCGCAGGAGCTTGCCGCGCATCAAAGCCGGGCTGAGCAGAAGGCGCGGGTTATTGCTGAGGGCGTCGGTATTTCTGGCCATGCGGCCGAGACGCTGATGCTTGCCGCGCTGCTGCATGATGAGGGCAAACGGGCGTCAAACTGGCAGCGCGCTTTCCGCGCGCCGCTGGAGAAAGACCAGACGGGTGCTTACAAGGTCTTTGCGAAAACGCGCGGGCCGATCATTCAGGAAGTCCTGAACCACTATCGACACGAGTTTGGCACGCTTGGTGTGTTCGAGCCGGGGCACGAGCTGGCCAACAAGCTGCCGCCGGAGGTCCGCCACCGGATCGAGGGGCTGCCGGAAGATTGGCGCGACCTTCTATTGCATCTCATCGCCGCCCATCACGGGCAGGCCCGCCCGGTGATCGAAACGCGCGGTTGCGAGGACGCGCCGCCCTCCGCGCTCGCAGCGCGGGCCCGCGATGTCGCGTTGCGCTTTGCGCGGCTTCAAAAGCGCTGGGGGCCGTGGGGTCTTGCCTGGTGGGAGGCGCTTCTGCGCGCCGCTGACCAGCAGGCTTCGCGCGAGAACGACAGACGCGACAATGTGGGCGCGCAGCGCCGGGGGGAAGCCTGATGGCGGAGGTAGCGATCCCTGTCGATCTCACCAACCCCGGCCAGGTCTTCGCCTGCCTCGGGTTCATGGAGGCGGCGGAAATCCTGTGCGGCCCTTGTGAGGGCAGGTTCAACTACCAAGATGCCGAAACGTCGGCCGAGTTTGTGCTGCGGGTCGATGGGGAGCTGGACCCCGTAGCGGAGTGTTTGCGCTTTCTTGTTGGAGCGGAAGCATTTGCGATTGCGCCAATGCGCTCAGATTTATCCACGGACAAGTGGGCGGTCGAAACGCTTGCCCCCGACGACAGCATATTTCCAAGTAACGCTCCAGATTCTCCGGCAGCACTACCCGCACTCCTAAAGAACGGGGATACGGAGATAGTGATTGAACATTGGGCAGACGGGTCGAACCGAGACAACGTGAAATTCTGGGCTGGGGCCGCGGGCTATCCTGGCGCGGCTCTTGCGCGCGATGCGCTGAATCTCGTTCGTGGCCTCGGCGGCAATGCGCTTGCTGCCATGGCCCAAGATCCTTTCAGTTTCTCGGCTCCGCAATCGAGCAGCTTCCGGTTCGATTGGCGGCGTGACTATATCCCTCTCGACGCAGGATTCTCGCCGAATGAGCACGGCGGCATCGAGATGGTCGGCTACCCGGTCGTCGAGCTCCTCGCAGCCGTCGGGATGCAGAACGCGAGGCCGGCTCGGGTCGGTCCTCGCAACAAGCTTGCTTATCGCTACGGCGTGTCCAACGCCATGCTGCCGACGGTCTTTGTCCGCGCCGGAATCGGCTGCGAAGGCCTTGGATTTCCGATGCGTGTGTTCCGTATGCGTCTTGGCTGGCCCGGTCAGGAAGGGCAAGCGCGCTGTATTGTCGATGCCCAAGAGGAGGCCACAATATGACAGAAACAATCCCAGTCACTGCCGACACTATCGAATCGTGGACAGATGATCCGAAAGGACCCGTCGCGCTGATCTGTAAGCAGAAGCTTCTGCCGGTCGAGGGCGAAGGCGGCGTCATCTTCCCGCCGACCTATGCCATGGATGATGGCAAACCACCATACAACATCGACACGCTTTCGGACGGCACAAAGGTTGCGACCATCGACAGCGTCGGCAGCCAAGCCAACCGTATGGAGCCGATCTTCAAGGCAGCGAAGCCGGGCGAAGCGGAAAATCCGCTGTCGAAGCTCGTGCCGCAGATCGACATCGCCTACGGCAATGAAAAGACCGTTTCGATCCTCGAGGCCGGCCATCGCCTCGGCGATGCCGTGATCCGTTCGTCCGAACTGAAGGATGAGGCGCGGGCGGCATTTGAGCTTTATCTCAACACAGGCGATGCGTCGAAATTGGCCAAGCTGGCGCCGACCTCGTTGGTTTTCGGTGTTTGGGACTCGCGCGATACCCAGGCGAAACTGCCCAGGCTTGTCCAATCTATCATTCGGGCCTGGGATGTGGATCCGCTGACGCGCTCGGCACAATATAATCCCGCACTTAACTATGCTGAGTTGGGAGTGATCTCTGAAACCGAGCAGGAAAAGGCCGAAGGAAAGCCGGACAATGATCTCGCCAAGCGCGGGTTTGTGCATGTGCCAGCAACAGGAGGGCACGGCGGCGTCATCGCGCGGGGGTCGATCGAGCGCGTCATTACCGTCAATCTAGTGGCGCTGCGAAGGCTTAATGGTGAGAACTCGCAGGACCTAAAGAGATATATTCTCGGCCTGTCGTTGGTGGCTGCGACTGAGCCGCTGGACGGTTTTCTTCGTCAGGGTTGCCTACTTGTGCCGGATGAGAAAGCGCCAGCCCAATGGCTTGCGGTTGCTCGCAGTGGAAACCGCACGGCTATCGAGCTTTCACCAGCGGTTGCGCTCGATTACGCCAAAGCTACGGCGGCTAAGTTCGGTGTGGGACAGAATCGCCGCGTCGCCTTCAAGAAGGAGTTGGCGCAGGCCGACTTGAAGGAGGCGGATAAGAAAAAAGAGAAGAAGACGAAGGCAACGGCCTGAACCATGCCGGCGCTACTCCTTTCTGCCCACTTCCACGACGGCCGCTATCACGGCATGGGCGACTGGCCGCCATCGCCTGCGCGTCTGTTCCAGGCCCTTATTGCCGGCGTTGCGCGCGGAGAAAAGCTGTCGGGTGATGTGGTTGAAGCGTTGAAATGGCTCGAAGGCCTGAATGCCCCGATCATCGCGGCGCCATCGGCCTTTGCCGGGCAGAGCTTCAAGAATTTTGTTCCGAATAACGACAGGGATGTGGTCGAGGAAAAGCGCCTTCGTGGTTCGTTTGAATCCGAGGCGGATTATCAGAAAGCTATTGCAAAGCAGCGTATCGGCAAGAACATCCGGCCGCACCTGTTCAATCCCGATGTTTCGTTGGTTTACGCCTGGACGTTCGAGGACGGCGCGGATGCCGAATGCTACGCTCGCACGACCTGCCAGATGGCCGAACGGCTTTATCAACTCGGCCGTGGCATCGATATGGCTTGGGCAGCTGGCGAAATTATTGCCGATGCCGCTGAGGTCGAGGCGCGCCTGCGCGCGCATGGCGGCGTTCGGTGGAGCCCCAACGAGAGAGGCGATGGCGAAACGCTGCTCTGTCCTCATCCCGGTTCGCTGGCAAGCCTGACGGAACGGTTCAACAAGACGCGGGGACGGTTCAAGAAAATCGGGCAGGGCAGGAAGACGAGCCTGCTGTTCGCACAGGCGCCGAAGCCGAATTTCAAGCCTGTGCCCTATAACAGTCCTTCGACCTTTCTTCTGTTCGATATCAGAAAGGGAGGTGCTTTTGAGCCTCAGGCTTTTGACCGCATTGTCGCGCTGACGGAGACGATCAGGGACCTGGCCGTCAAGCGATTGAAAGAGTCCACTTGGTGCCGCGAAGACCCGAAGCGTGAATTCTGGATCGAAAGAATCTTTGTCGGCCGCGATGCGGTGGAAGCCGACAAGGCGCGGCGTATCCGCATCGCGCCCCTGCCATCCGTAGGCCATCCACAAGTGGAACGTTCGATCCGGCGTGTTCTCGTCACCGTCCCCCCGGATTGTCCGATCGCTGCAAGCGATGTTGCGTGGGCATTCTCGGGCCTTGCGGTCGGAAGCGATAAGGAGACGGGAGAAATCATCGAACTGGTCCCGGCGGCCGACCGCTCGATGCTCCAACATTACGGCGTGGAAGATGCGGCGCCGGCGCGCCTCTGGCGCACCGTCACCCCCGCGGCCCTGCCGGAGCGCGCCGCGCGCCGCCGCATCGACCCCCGCGGGATGCGCGAAGAAGCAAAAGGCGGCGCCGAACGGGCACTGGAAAATGCCGCCGCGGAGAGCGCCGTGCGGCAGGCGCTACGCCATGTGGGCATCGATGCCCCGGCGCAAGCGATCCGGGTCCAGCGCGAGCCGTTCGAGGCCAAAGGGCAACGGGGGGAAGCCTTCGCGAAGGAAACGCGCTTCGCCAAGGAGCGGCTCTGGCACGTGGAAGTGGCTTCCGCGCAAGCCATTCAAGGTCCGCTTCTCATCGGCGATGGCCGTTACCTGGGACTCGGCCTGATGGCGCCGGTCCGGCGCACGGAAGGCATATTTTCTTTCGCCATCGCGGATGGATTGACGGATCAGGCCGAGCCGCTTGCGCTCGCCCGCGCCTTGCGCCGCGCCGTGATGGTGCGCGTGCAGGAGAAAATCGGGCGCGAGATGCTGCCCGCTTTCTTTACCGGCCACGCGGCCGATGGGACGCCGTTGCGGCCTGGGCGGCATCAGCATCTGGCTTTTACATTCGACACGGCTCGCAAACGATTGTTGATCGTCGCGCCGCATATCCTCGCGCGCCGCGACGCTTCGGAGGCGGAGCGTGAGCGGTATCTTCCATTGCTCGATGATGCCGTCGCGGGCTTCCAGGAGTTGCGCGCAGGGCCTGCCGGGAAACTTGTTCTCGCCCCCACGATAGTTGAGCAATCCGGCGATCCACTATTGACGCCATCGCTGATATGGAAGAGCGTGACGCCCTATCGCGTCACGCGGCATGCGAAGCTCCGCGATGCAGCTGCGGCGCTTGAAGCAGACATTCTCTGCGAATGTCTTCGCGAAGGGTTCCCACCGCCCCGCATAGAGGTCGCTGAAACCTTTGGAAAGCTGGGTTTGGGCCTGTTCGGCCGTGCGCAACTCACCTTTCGCACCGCGGTCGCCGGGCCCTTGATATTGGGTCGCGATCGGCATTTCGGCGGGGGGCTGTTCGAAGTAGCGGGGTAAGCCGGAGATTCGGGGAGCAGCCGCAATGACCGACACCCAATTCGAATTCCACCTTCCCGCGCCGCCCGTCAGCGGCGACACGCCGCTCATTCCCGCGCGGATGGTGAACGAGTTCGTGTATTGCCCGCGGCTCGCCTACCTGATGTGGACGCAAGGCGAGTGGGCGGAGACGGGCGATACGGTCGAAGGCCATCGTGTTCACGCGCGCGTCGACAAGCCCAATGCGCCGTTGCCGGCGCCGCAGGCGCTTGGAGGCGATGAAGCGCCGGAGGCTGACAAGATCGTCAGCCGCTCGCTCACGCTTTCGTCGACGGCGCTCGGCGTCATCGCCAAGCTCGACATCGCGGAGGCGGAAGACGGCATCGTCACACCCGTCGATTACAAGCGCGGCAAACGCCCGCATGCAGCGCAGGGCGCTTACGAGCCGGAACGTATCCAGATCTGTCTCCAGGCGTTGCTGCTCGAAGAGCATGGCTACCGCGTCGAGGAGGGCGCCATCTACTATGCCGAGAGCAGGGAGCGCGTGCGTATCGCGCTGGACGATGCGCTGCGCGTGGCGGCGCGAACGGCCGTCAGCGAGTTGCGCCTGACCGTCTCGCAAAGACGCATCCCGCCGCCGCTCAAGGACAGCCCGAAATGCCCACGCTGCGCGCTCGTGACGGTATGCTTGCCGGACGAGGTTCGCGCCCTTTCGGGCTCCTCGCTCGCGCCGCGCACGATCGCCGTTCCGCCCGACGAGGCTCTCCCGCTCGTCGTGCAATCCCAGCATGCGCGGATCGGCAAGGAGGGCGAGACGCTCAAGATTACCGACGACGAGAAGGGAGAGACGCAAGTGCGCCTCATCGACATTTCGGATGTGGCGTTGTTCGGCAATGTGTCGATCACCACCCCGGCGCTCGCGGCTCTGCTCGAGCGCGAGATCCCAGTCACGTTTCACAGTCACAGCGGCTGGTTTCGCGGCGTTGCCCACGGCATCGGTCATCGCAATGTCGAAGTGCGCACGGCACAATATCGCATGAGCTTCGACGAGGCCGCGTGCCTTAGGTTCGCAAAAGACTTGGTCGCGGCGAAGATAACGAACCAGCGGACCATCCTTCGCCGGAACTGGCGCGGGACCGCGGAGGAGCGGCAGGCGGTTCTCGACCGGCTCTCCGCCGCGCGAAAGTCCGCCGGCGCAGCGACGACGCCGACGCAGTTGCTTGGCGTCGAAGGGGACGCGGCGGCTGTCTATTTCCGTGCCTTCGCAAACCTGTTGAAGCCGCCCGAGGACAAGCAAGAAGCGAGTGAACTGGCGGCGTTCCGTTTCGAGGCGCGCAATCGCCGGCCGCCGACGGATCCGGTCAATGCCATGCTGTCGCTCGCCTATGCGATGCTGACCCGGCACCTGACGATCGCGCTGGCCTCGGTCGGTCTCGATCCCTATCGCGGCTTCTATCACGCACCACGCTATGGCCGCCCGGCGTTGGCGCTCGATCTCATGGAGCCGTTCCGCGCGATCATCGCTGATTCCGTCGTGCTGTCGGCAGTCAACACCGGCGAGGTCGGGCCGAGCGATTTCGTGGTGGCAGTCACGGGCACGGCGCTAACCCAAGCGGGGCGCCGCCGCTTTGTCGAAGCTTTCGAGCGCCGGCTATCACAGGAGACGACACACCCAGTCTTCGGGTACCAAGTGAGCATGCGTCGCATGTTGCTTGTGCAGGCGCGGCTGCTCTCCCGCTTCCTGCTGGGTGAGCTGTCGAGCTGCCCGCATTTTCTGCCGCGCTGAGTACGCCAGATGGACGAACGCTTGTTCATCGTCACCTACGATATTTCCAATCCAAAGCGCTGGCGGCGCGTGTTCAAAGCCATGCGTGGATATGGCGAGTGGCTGCAGCTTTCCGTTTTCCAGTGCCGCCTCACGCGGCGGCGCCGCGCCGAGCTCGAGACGCGGCTCCGTGAGTTGATAAAGAACGGCGAGGATCACGTCCTCCTGATTGATGTCGGGCCGGCGGACAAAATCGAGCTGGCTATGGAGAGCATCGGTAAGACATTCTCGAAAATGGAACGTCGAGCCACTGTCATTTAGCTGAATCTGATACGATCGCTCGCGGTTCCGAAGAAAAAAGGGGAGAACGGGCTTGACGGAAGGCGCTTCGCTTCGCCACTGCCGGGTGCTTTCGAGCGGCGACGTGCCGCGCGGAACTCCACATCCGTTCGAATCTTGCTAGACTGTTGGAATCGTGGGCTCTTTGACATGGTGAATTTGATCGCGCCGGGAATCCAGCCCGCTTCGCGCGCCCCCGACTGCCACCGGTCGAAAACGCAGCAAGATTGCGTGGGTGTCCAATGGCTTGTAGGGTAGGGCCTATCCGAGGCGCATTCGCCTCGGCCTCATTGAAGTGATCCAGCCGAAGTTCTGAAAGCAACCAATGTCGAGCTATCCGAGGCGCATTCGCCTCGGCCTCATTGAAGTGAGCCACATCCGTGCTCCTATGTCCTTGGTGTAGGACACTATCCGAGGCGCATTCGCCTCGGCCTCATTGAAGTCTTTGACGTAACTGCACGCGAACGAGTCGCGAACATCCCTATCCGAGGCGCATTCGCCTCGGCCTCATTGAAGTGCAAGCTCGGCGTGCCAGCGATCGGCGGCGGCAAGTGCTATCCGAGGCGCATTCGCCTCGGCCTCATTGAAGTTCTCTAGGACGCCTTCAAGCACGGTGCGCATTGACGGTCTATCCGAGGCGCATTCGCCTCGGCCTCATTGAAGTGGCACCGCATCGTTGAGAAACCCAATCCACGAGCCCCTATCCGAGGCGCATTCGCCTCGGCCTCATTGAAGTAACGCGCCGACAAGGAACTTGTCGACGGTCTGCGCCTGCTATCCGAGGCGCATTCGCCTCGGCCTCATTGAAGTAGAGCACAACCGCTTTTCAGCGCGCCGCGCGCCTCCGTCTATCCGAGGCGCATTCGCCTCGGCCTCATTGAAGTCCGGATTCCTTGTCATAGGCATTCTCGCCAGTGTTCCCTATCCGAGGCGCATTCGCCTCGGCCTCATTGAAGTATGAGCAGCAAGCGGCCTTTGTGCTGAGGCATGACACCTATCCGAGGCGCATTCGCCTCGGCCTCATTGAAGTGTTGACAAGGTCGAGATCGTAACACCGAAGGAAGGCGAGGCTATCCGAGGCGCATTCGCCTCGGCCTCATTGAAGTGCGCGGCTCTACGCGCACCACGGTTACGCGCTCGCCGACCTATCCGAGGCGCATTCGCCTCGGCCTCATTGAAGTACGTTCACCTCTGCGCCGGCAGCGATACCCGCGAGTTTCTATCCGAGGCGCATTCGCCTCGGCCTCATTGAAGTACGCAGCCGTTCGGCATCGGCCGCAGCCGCCCTTTGCGCTATCCGAGGCGCATTCGCCTCGGCCTCATTGAAGTAGCGCACGCAGCGCGGGCGCGACACATTGCGGGTCACTATCCGAGGCGCATTCGCCTCGGCCTCATTGAAGTCGGCCTGAATCTGTTTCCAGGTGAAATCGACCCGCGCCGCCTATCCGAGGCGCATTCGCCTCGGCCTCATTGAAGTACAGCATACGAAGATTGGGTCGGCGTCGGGATGGCGATCTATCCGAGGCGCATTCGCCTCGGCCTCATTGAAGTCAGCACGTCACCGATCATTTCAGTGCGGCCTAGGTAGCTATCCGAGGCGCATTCGCCTCGGCCTCATTGAAGTAACGGCGGATTCGTCACGATCCAATCGGCGGTCATCTATCCGAGGCGCATTCGCCTCGGCCTCATTGAAGTACTGAAGCACGACTATAAACCTATTTCAAGGATACCTATCCGAGGCGCATTCGCCTCGGCCTCATTGAAGTACGCAAAACCGCGCCGAAGTGTGGTTGTATACGCCGCCTATCCGAGGCGCATTCGCCTCGGCCTCATTGAAGTGATCTCGTCCAGCGTGAGGAAAACGATACACCGAGACACCTATCCGAGGCGCATTCGCCTCGGCCTCATTGAAGTCAGCGTGGACGCCTGCGATGTGGTGATGCTGCCTCCGCCCTATCCGAGGCGCATTCGCCTCGGCCTCATTGAAGTCCGGTGGCGGTGTCAGTGATGGAGATGCCATCCTTCTATCCGAGGCGCATTCGCCTCGGCCTCATTGAAGTTCGCCCTTGGGTTCCGCAGGTGACGATTCGGCGGACTATCCGAGGCGCATTCGCCTCGGCCTCATTGAAGTGCGCGCCTGAAGCGGCGAGGCCCAGCGCGAAGGGTTCTATCCGAGGCGCATTCGCCTCGGCCTCATTGAAGTATCACAGCACCATCTCCGGAACGACTTCAATTTCGACCTATCCGAGGCGCATTCGCCTCGGCCTCATTGAAGTGGCTGAGCGGGCGCGCCTCTTGACGGCGATCCAATCTTGGCTATCCGAGGCGCATTCGCCTCGGCCTCATTGAAGTACCTGGTGCTGCAACACGCATCGGACGTCGAGAACATCATCTATCCGAGGCGCATTCGCCTCGGCCTCATTGAAGTCTTCAGGACCGCGAGATCGTCCGCCTTCGCGACGAACTATCCGAGGCGCATTCGCCTCGGCCTCATTGAAGTGTGCCTTCCCCGTTCTCTCCCGGAGCTGGGTCGTATTCTATCCGAGGCGCATTCGCCTCGGCCTCATTGAAGTCTTGGAACGAGCATTGCCAATCTCTTGCCAGCCCTTGCTATCCGAGGCGCATTCGCCTCGGCCTCATTGAAGTTGCAGCCATTCGACCGCCCGCCGGCGGCTGCCGGTGTAGTCCTATCCGAGGCGCATTCGCCTCGGCCTCATTGAAGTATGCGCTGGCGTTTCAACGACCGTCGCACGGTTTCGCTCTATCCGAGGCGCATTCGCCTCGGCCTCATTGAAGTGGTTAGTTTGGCCGACCATTGGCGCTTTCAGCCCGCGGCCTATCCGAGGCGCATTCGCCTCGGCCTCATTGAAGTTTACCCAGGGCGTTATCCGCCGCAAAACTCATTCGCAACCTATCCGAGGCGCATTCGCCTCGGCCTCATTGAAGTAGCCATCGACCAATCACGGATCGGCACGACGTGGGGGTCTATCCGAGGCGCATTCGCCTCGGCCTCATTGAAGTACGTCGCCGCGCCGGATTCCCTCAAAGCGCATCTCCCTATCCGAGGCGCATTCGCCTCGGCCTCATTGAAGTGCATAGGTGGCGGAGGAGTAGAAGACGCCGTTGGCCTCCTATCCGAGGCGCATTCGCCTCGGCCTCATTGAAGTTCGCAAAGGCCCCAAGTGGTTCCCAGGACTCGCAAAACGCTATCCGAGGCGCATTCGCCTCGGCCTCATTGAAGTGGTCAGGACCGAGAGGCGGTGAAACTCCTCGGTCAGCCTATCCGAGGCGCATTCGCCTCGGCCTCATTGAAGTTTGTCAGCCTGCGCGATGCTATACGCGACGTAATCGTCTATCCGAGGCGCATTCGCCTCGGCCTCATTGAAGTTTGCACATGTCTGTGCACAATCGTATAACCCGGCCGTTCTATCCGAGGCGCATTCGCCTCGGCCTCATTGAAGTTCGTTGGCCTTGAGCTGCTGGATGACGCTCCTCCCGACTATCCGAGGCGCATTCGCCTCGGCCTCATTGAAGTGGCTTGCGCGAGGTTGATCGCGTTGCCGTAGGCACCTATCCGAGGCGCATTCGCCTCGGCCTCATTGAAGTCAACAGTGCGCTTGATGTTCTCCGAGCCGAGTTTCGACCTATCCGAGGCGCATTCGCCTCGGCCTCATTGAAGTATCATGTATTCCCTGCTCACTTCCCATCCTCCCCGATGCAACCTATCCGAGGCGCATTCGCCTCGGCCTCATTGAAGTGCCGAAACCGGGCTCGGTCAACAAACGCTCGAATGGACCCTATCCGAGGCGCATTCGCCTCGGCCTCATTGAAGTGCCGTCATCCAGGCGACGCGCTTCATGATTTCGATGCTATCCGAGGCGCATTCGCCTCGGCCTCATTGAAGTGATGGACGCCGAAAACAGCTATTTCAATTATCATCCGTCCTATCCGAGGCGCATTCGCCTCGGCCTCATTGAAGTGTGGGCATTTCAAAGGGGTTGACGCCGGCCGGCGCGTCTATCCGAGGCGCATTCGCCTCGGCCTCATTGAAGTCAGGACTGGAAGGCAGCGTAGCCGCCAACTCCGAGACTATCCGAGGCGCATTCGCCTCGGCCTCATTGAAGTATTGACAGTAAAATAGATAAAAAATTAACGAAAACTACTATCCGAGGCGCATTCGCCTCGGCCTCATTGAAGTGCAGACGTTGCTCTTACAGATCGTGAACGTCGTGTTGCTATCCGAGGCGCATTCGCCTCGGCCTCATTGAAGTGCTGAACATCAAAAGTCGCTGCGCGAGTACCTGATTACTATCCGAGGCGCATTCGCCTCGGCCTCATTGAAGTCTCTCCGAAGCGTCGAGCGGCTGCTATTTCCTCCGGCTATCCGAGGCGCATTCGCCTCGGCCTCATTGAAGTCACCACGACGGCAACCCTCCAGTCGGCCAGCGTGCGGGCCTATCCGAGGCGCATTCGCCTCGGCCTCATTGAAGTGCCAGCGCGTTGCTGATTATCCGCCGAGAGAGGGCACGCTATCCGAGGCGCATTCGCCTCGGCCTCATTGAAGTGATGCCCTCGATTTGGTTCGGGTGCACCTTGTTTCTTTTCTATCCGAGGCGCATTCGCCTCGGCCTCATTGAAGTGGCTGGCTCAATGCGGTGTACAAACTGCTGCCAGCTATCCGAGGCGCATTCGCCTCGGCCTCATTGAAGTCTTAAAGACCCGGACGGGCTCACCAGCCATGCCGTCTATCCGAGGCGCATTCGCCTCGGCCTCATTGAAGTGGCGCTGGCCGGCCTGTTCTCCATCGCCTCTCTGGTTTCTATCCGAGGCGCATTCGCCTCGGCCTCATTGAAGTGCTGAGAAGTCGGGCGGCTCGGGCAGCGTGCCGGCCTCTATCCGAGGCGCATTCGCCTCGGCCTCATTGAAGTGTCGAGTCAACGTCCGAATTGCGAACCGATCCATCCTATCCGAGGCGCATTCGCCTCGGCCTCATTGAAGTATGAATGGCACTTTATCCTTGGTGCGCGCGGCGGCCTCCTATCCGAGGCGCATTCGCCTCGGCCTCATTGAAGTGATAACGCCGAGGTGGCTTATGAAGTCGGCTACGCCCCTATCCGAGGCGCATTCGCCTCGGCCTCATTGAAGTATGACGAACAAATCAAGGCCCGCGTTGCGATTCCTTCTATCCGAGGCGCATTCGCCTCGGCCTCATTGAAGTGCCATGCCCACCCACCACGTCCAAATCCAACGCAACCCTATCCGAGGCGCATTCGCCTCGGCCTCATTGAAGTGCCCGTTTCCGCGACATGCATCCGGCGATCACCGTCTATCCGAGGCGCATTCGCCTCGGCCTCATTGAAGTTCGGCCCGTCAAGTGGCGGGGGGGGTGGCGGGGGTCTATCCGAGGCGCATTCGCCTCGGCCTCATTGAAGTCAGCCGCGGTTCGTCCGGCCGCGTCGGGTGTTTTCAGACAACCTATCCGAGGCGCATTCGCCTCGGCCTCATTGAAGTGGCATCAAGCACTGCTGGGAACCCAACTGCCACGCTGCTATCCGAGGCGCATTCGCCTCGGCCTCATTGAAGTTTCGCGTAGCCAAGGCCGTTGTATCGCTCAAGCAAGGCCAGCTATCCGAGGCGCATTCGCCTCGGCCTCATTGAAGTACTAACAGTCAGCAGTATCGCGTCGGCGTGTGGCTCGCCTATCCGAGGCGCATTCGCCTCGGCCTCATTGAAGTATGACAACCTCACCGCGCGACGACCTGGTGGAGCGGCTGCTATCCGAGGCGCATTCGCCTCGGCCTCATTGAAGTTGTTCCGCAAATCCCGGAAATCATCGGCCGCGCAATCATCCTATCCGAGGCGCATTCGCCTCGGCCTCATTGAAGCGACAAGACAGCGGACGTCGTTCTTAAGGTTGCAGGTACTATCCGAGGCGCATTCGCCTCGGCCTCATTGAAGCTTCGGAAGCATCGACGCCATGACGCGCAGCCGGCGGACCTATCCGAGGCGCATTCGCCTCGGCCTCATTGAAGCGTGCATTCCACGTCGCATCGGAAGTGGAAAGACGACCTATCCGAGGCGCATTCGCCTCGGCCTCATTGAAGCTGGGCGAACATTACCTAAAGGAGCCGAAGTACACCATCTATCCGAGGCGCATTCGCCTCGGCCTCATTGAAGCTGAGGTACGCCAGCCGGTCGTCGCATATGCGATCACCTATCCGAGGCGCATTCGCCTCGGCCTCATTGAAGCTCCGAGCAGTACGAGCAGCCCGAGCAGTACGAGCACTATCCGAGGCGCATTCGCCTCGGCCTCATTGAAGCGCCCGCTGTCGCAGCGCTACGCTTGCCGCGGGCAATCCTATCCGAGGCGCATTCGCCTCGGCCTCATTGAAGCGACGAGAACAACGGCGACAAGGCACGCACGATCCGCCAGCTATCCGAGGCGCATTCGCCTCGGCCTCATTGAAGCGTTGGCCGTCGGCAGTCGATCGCAATAGCGGTCCCATGCTATCCGAGGCGCATTCGCCTCGGCCTCATTGAAGCGAGGGAAAACCGCTGCGGCCACAGCGCCGCGATCGGCTTCTATCCGAGGCGCATTCGCCTCGGCCTCATTGAAGCGATAGAGCCCGCGCCATCGCCTCCCTACCAGACAAACCTATCCGAGGCGCATTCGCCTCGGCCTCATTGAAGCCAAAGAATTCAGAGATTGCCCGCGGCAAGCGTAGCGCTGCTATCCGAGGCGCATTCGCCTCGGCCTCATTGAAGCACCGTCGTGTTGTGCGAGGGCGAAGGCTGCGCCGATCTATCCGAGGCGCATTCGCCTCGGCCTCATTGAAGCGCGATATACATCGCGAATGGCGGATCAAAACGACCTCTATCCGAGGCGCATTCGCCTCGGCCTCATTGAAGCGTTTCTCGCGGCCAACTGGCGTCGCTTTCCGCCAGCCCTATCCGAGGCGCATTCGCCTCGGCCTCATTGAAGCCCGCAGAAGGCGCTCATGGCCTCGGCCGGCGGGCGGTGCTATCCGAGGCGCATTCGCCTCGGCCTCATTGAAGCGTCGCCTGTGCGCCGGACGACGATGACGTTGACGGTCTATCCGAGGCGCATTCGCCTCGGCCTCATTGAAGCTGGTTCGCGGTTGCGGAGGTCGTCACCGGGGGGCTCCTATCCGAGGCGCATTCGCCTCGGCCTCATTGAAGCTCGTCTGTGGTGTCGATTTTCGCAAGATCGGTCGCGTGCCTATCCGAGGCGCATTCGCCTCGGCCTCATTGAAGCTATCTTTACCAGCATAAACAACTTCTCTTAAACCTTCTATCCGAGGCGCATTCGCCTCGGCCTCATTGAAGCATGTCCTCGATTGTCGGCTCGCGATAACCCATCGCGCGCCTATCCGAGGCGCATTCGCCTCGGCCTCATTGAAGCGCTCACAATCTGCAAAACGGGCAAGGCGTGTGGCAGGCTATCCGAGGCGCATTCGCCTCGGCCTCATTGAAGCGTCAGCCAGCGTGTCACCTGCGCCGGCGAGCTTTGCGTCCTATCCGAGGCGCATTCGCCTCGGCCTCATTGAAGCGCCCGAAGTGCGGTCATAGGGAGCGGCGACCACAACGGCTATCCGAGGCGCATTCGCCTCGGCCTCATTGAAGCGGCTCAATCGCGATGCGCGTGCAGCCGTAAAGCCATGTCTATCCGAGGCGCATTCGCCTCGGCCTCATTGAAGCGGTGCAGCCGAGGCGGCACCGAAGTGCTCGTCCACGGCCTATCCGAGGCGCATTCGCCTCGGCCTCATTGAAGCAACGAAACAAGAACAATCCAGGAGGCGTGCGGTGATCCTATCCGAGGCGCATTCGCCTCGGCCTCATTGAAGCAAGGAGGCCGCCTGTTGCAGCGGACGCCGCTGACCGGGCCTATCCGAGGCGCATTCGCCTCGGCCTCATTGAAGCCGCGATGAACGTGCCGACGCGGATCAGTGACTTATCGGCTATCCGAGGCGCATTCGCCTCGGCCTCATTGAAGCTTCACCAGCCCCGCGCCATGACAAGCTGCGGCAATTGCTATCCGAGGCGCATTCGCCTCGGCCTCATTGAAGCTTGATCCCCAGAGCAGATTTGCGCTTGCGGTAAGTGACTATCCGAGGCGCATTCGCCTCGGCCTCATTGAAGCAAATCCTGATCGACATGAAGGCGCCCGGTTGCCAATGGCCTATCCGAGGCGCATTCGCCTCGGCCTCATTGAAGCTCGAGACGCCCGGCGATGGCCTGATTGCCTTTCAGGGTCTATCCGAGGCGCATTCGCCTCGGCCTCATTGAAGCCGCTCCAATGTTGGCTGGCAGGGCATCTAAATGGCGTCTATCCGAGGCGCATTCGCCTCGGCCTCATTGAAGCAACACGTCCGCAACGGTGCTCGCCTGCCCCGGCTGTTCTATCCGAGGCGCATTCGCCTCGGCCTCATTGAAGCCCGAAGGGCGGCGTTGGGGAAGGCGATCGCGCGTGTTCATGCCGCCACTATCCGAGGCGCATTCGCCTCGGCCTCATTGAAGCATTACCTGCAATCGATCTATCGCCGCGAGACGGTAACGCTATCCGAGGCGCATTCGCCTCGGCCTCATTGAAGCCGCTAAGTCGCCGCTGTATGGCAGCCGACGCCACCAACTATCCGAGGCGCATTCGCCTCGGCCTCATTGAAGCCCGGCGATGGCGCGGCTGATCAGCGACAGGCCGACGCCTATCCGAGGCGCATTCGCCTCGGCCTCATTGAAGCGCGTGTATCTCAGCGGCGGCCGGCTTGGCCTGATCGACTATCCGAGGCGCATTCGCCTCGGCCTCATTGAAGCGTGAAGACGCTGGCGGTTCGCTTACGGTCAACACCGACTATCCGAGGCGCATTCGCCTCGGCCTCATTGAAGCCTTTCAGTTCGAGACCGAATAGTCGTCCGCGGTGGACTATCCGAGGCGCATTCGCCTCGGCCTCATTGAAGCCCGTACAGCGCACGGTTAGCGTCGGCGGCTTTCTTTTCTATCCGAGGCGCATTCGCCTCGGCCTCATTGAAGCATGGGCGACGATTGATTGATGAGGGCGGCGGGGCAACCTATCCGAGGCGCATTCGCCTCGGCCTCATTGAAGCAAAGCAACCGGGCCAGCCCAGGTCACCATCAAAGACCTGCTATCCGAGGCGCATTCGCCTCGGCCTCATTGAAGCATCGAGAGCGACGAGAGCCGCAGCGGCCTGCTCTCGGCTATCCGAGGCGCATTCGCCTCGGCCTCATTGAAGCTGCCCAATCTCCGCGTTATAATTTTCAGGACTCGCACACTATCCGAGGCGCATTCGCCTCGGCCTCATTGAAGCTCGGTGTCGGCACGTTCCTTGTCTTCGGCCTTGCTCAATCTATCCGAGGCGCATTCGCCTCGGCCTCATTGAAGCCGGGTCGATACGATCGAACAGCGCGCCGCGGCGATCGACTATCCGAGGCGCATTCGCCTCGGCCTCATTGAAGCGAGGAATTCGATGTTGCGTCCGCGTTCGACACCGCCTATCCGAGGCGCATTCGCCTCGGCCTCATTGAAGCGCCAGCTTGTTCTCATAGTCGGTCACCTTTTGGTTTGCCTATCCGAGGCGCATTCGCCTCGGCCTCATTGAAGCGACAACAAACCGGAAGACATCACCGAATTGGCGGAAACCTATCCGAGGCGCATTCGCCTCGGCCTCATTGAAGCCTCGGAGACGCGCGCGAAATCTTCCAAGGCGACGGTCACCTATCCGAGGCGCATTCGCCTCGGCCTCATTGAAGCTCCGAGCGCGTGCCGCTCTGCAAGGGCGAGTGGAAGCCCCTATCCGAGGCGCATTCGCCTCGGCCTCATTGAAGCAGCGTCATCGTCAAGCGTGCCGGCAATCGGCTCTAGCTTCTATCCGAGGCGCATTCGCCTCGGCCTCATTGAAGCGATGCAAGCCGTCGCCAAATGCAGCGATGCGGCGCTTCTATCCGAGGCGCATTCGCCTCGGCCTCATTGAAGCGGAATCAATGCCTTAGGCCCAAGTTAGCCAACGGTTCTATCCGAGGCGCATTCGCCTCGGCCTCATTGAAGCATCAAGGGTGCGGGCGTGAAGATGTGTTATGGCGTTCTATCCGAGGCGCATTCGCCTCGGCCTCATTGAAGCCTCTGCTCCTGCATCTGAGCGATCAGACGCCGCATCTCTATCCGAGGCGCATTCGCCTCGGCCTCATTGAAGCGAAGCGACGAAATGAGCATCCGAGCGGCGTCAGGGCTCTATCCGAGGCGCATTCGCCTCGGCCTCATTGAAGCCCCTTCACATACTGGTCGGTCCCAGACCAGATGTAAGCTATCCGAGGCGCATTCGCCTCGGCCTCATTGAAGCTGCCCGAGCCCTTGATGTTCTGGCCGCACAGCGCCGCCGCTATCCGAGGCGCATTCGCCTCGGCCTCATTGAAGCCTGGCAACTCTAACGGCACTGTAGCGACGGGGGCGCCTATCCGAGGCGCATTCGCCTCGGCCTCATTGAAGCGTGCCAAACACGTTCCTTGTCGTTCTTCGCTGCGCCGCTATCCGAGGCGCATTCGCCTCGGCCTCATTGAAGCGCGGCCGCTGCCGCGTACACCCTTCGCGTCCAGGCCCTATCCGAGGCGCATTCGCCTCGGCCTCATTGAAGCATTGATGCGCGGTGGTGGCAGATACACGCGCCACGCGCCCCTATCCGAGGCGCATTCGCCTCGGCCTCATTGAAGCCTTGGCAGTCGGCGCCGCTGCGACCGTGCGCGGGTTCCCTATCCGAGGCGCATTCGCCTCGGCCTCATTGAAGCGCGCTCAGCTCGCCGGCGTTGTTCAGCATTTCGAGCGTGACTATCCGAAGCGCATTCGCCTCGACCTCATTGAAGGCTGCTAGCATGTATTGACGCGCCCGGCCAACCTGCTACCGTCCCAGAATCGCCTCGGCCTCATTGAAGGAGTGCAGCCGCGCTGCGGATCGGCGCAGGCAGCACTGCCATCCGAGGCACATTCGCCTCGGCCTCATTGAAGCGATTGCTCCGGTGCTGGCGGCCCGGACTCGGGGCTGCCAATATCGTCTCCTGCGATGCGGAGGGCGATTATAACAGTGGTTGCCAGTATCGCGCAGGAACACCCAATGTCGAGGGCCAGGAGAATCCAGTAGAACGCCGGATCCTGCTCCTTACGAACGCTTCGGCCTTTCGACGGCACGAGACGTGCACCAGAGAGTAGCGAATGATGGTCCTCTAAGTCAGAACCAGCACAAGGATGGCGCCCCCGAACGCTGCGGCAGCATCACGACCGGATGTTGAGCAGCATATGATGCCGGACCATAAAGGGCCAATCCGAGGGGGCTGCATAAAAGTCCCGTTCGGCCAGTTGTGATGAATACGTCCTTCAAAGACATGTGAAGCCCTGTCTGATCGGCGTTCGCTTGGGCCAATTCTTTGATGCAGGCTATGCGTTAGGGATTCATCGGACGCGACCGCGGTAAACGAAGTGTCACATATCATCGCTAGTCTTCGCATTCCTCTCGTGAGGCTTGCGATGAGACAGACCATCGAGATTATTCCGGGCGACGGCGGTGACGAGCCGCCGTGCCTCGACAGCGGAAATCCTCATTTTGCCGATCTTGTTGCGCAGCGTTTAAAGCGCCGCGATGTGCTCGCGGGCGGCCTCGCTATGGCGGTTGTTAGCGTCTTCGGGCGACCGGGTCGGGCGGCCGCCGGTGAGGCGGGGCGCATGGGCTTCCGGCCGGTTCCGGTCGGCCGTACGGATGCCGTAACCGTCCCCGAAGGCTATCGCGTCCAGGTCATCCTGCCCTGGGGCGAGCCGATCCTGGGGCGGGCGCCTTCGTTCGCCGTGGGCAACAACGGTGACGACCAGGCCATGCAGGTCGGGAGCCATCATGACGGCTTGCATTTCTTTCCAATCGACGGTCGCTCCGATGACGGCTTGTTCGTGACCAACCACGAATATGTCGAGGTGCGGCTCATGCACGCCTCGGCCGCCGGCCTGAAGCTTGGTGCCGACGACGCCTATCTTATCGAAGGCCGTCGCCCGGCCGATGACGTGCTCAAGGAGATGAACGCGCATGGCGTGACGGTGGTGCGCATTCGCCGCAATGCCGATGGCCTATGGGCGGCGGTGCCCGATCCTCGCAATCGCCGCGTCACCGCGCTGACGCCGATGGAGCTGGCCGGGCCGGTGCGTGGCAGCGATTTTGTCAGGACAAAATACAGCCCCGACGGCACGCGCGTACGCGGCACATTGAACAATTGCGCGTCGGGCGCGACGCCTTGGAATACGTATCTCGCGGCGGAAGAAAACTGGGCACTCTATTTCCGCAATGACGATACGGTGAACGGCAAGCCAAGCCAGCCGCGGGAGCACAGTCAGTATCAGGTGCCGCGCGGCAAGACGCGCTATCACTGGGAATTGGCGGAAGGCGGTGGCGAAGCGTTCACTCGATTCGATACATCGCGCCGCGGCACGGGCCCGACCGAAGACTATCGAAACGAACCCAACACCTTCGGCTGGATGGTGGAAATCGATCCGTTCCGGCCGGATACGACGCCGGTGAAGCGCACTGCGCTGGGGCGCTTCGCTCATGAAGGCGTGGTGTTCGCGCCGGCAGTCGAAGGCAAGCGGGTGGTTTGCTATTCCGGCGACGACGCCATGTTCCAGTTCATCTATAAATTCGTGAGTGCGCAGCCGTACGACAAGTCCAATGCCGGCGGCCACCTTCTCGACGATGGGACGCTCTATGTCGCGCGCTTCAATGACGACGGTAGCGGCGATTGGCTGGCCTTGGCGCTCGGCCAGAATGGCCTTACGCCGGAGAATGGCTTTCACAGCCAAGCGGAGGTTCTGGTCAACACCCGTGCCGCGGCGAAGCATGTCGGCGCCACGCGGATGGATCGGCCGGAATGGGGAGCCATCGATCCCAATAGCGGTGCGGTTTATTTTACGCTCACCAACAATTCAAAGCGCGCGCCGGAGGAGGTCGATAAGGCCAACCCACGCGCTGCAAACCATTTCGGCCATATCGTGCGCTGGATGGAGGCGGACGGGGACCACGCAGCCACGCGCTTCCGGTGGGATTTATTTGTCATCGGTGGCGATGCGAAGTCCGGTCGCGATGTTGCGGGGCGTCCGCTCGATGACGACAACCTCTTTGCTTGCCCCGATGGCCTGTCGTTCGATGCCGCCGGTCGATTGTGGATTCAGACCGATATCAGCGACAGTGCTTTGAACAAAGGGCGCTACGGACCGTTCGGCAACAATGCGATGCTCTGCGCCGACCCCCAGACAGGAGAGATCCGGCGCTTTCTGACCGGCCCGCTTGGTCAGGAAATCACCGGCGCAGGGATGACGCCTGACGGTCGCACCATGTTCGTCAACGTTCAACACCCTGGTGGGCACACCAGCGCCGAGGAGTTTGCCCAAGGACGTCTCGGCAGCCATTGGCCGGATGGAGGTTCCGCTATCCCTCGTTCTGCGACGCTTGTTATCACCCGCGAAGACGGCGGTGTGATCGGTACCTGAGGATTTTCCGGAGAGCAAAGGCTTGTCTCTGGCGTCACCTGATCTGCGGACACGCGCGGGTGGCACCTGCGGCGCATGTTCCGTGGTGTCACAGAAGAACAGACATCACGAAGCCAGCCCTAATCTGCTACAAGATCGCCGGCGCGATGGCGCCGGTGACGCGACCTATTGGAAAATGCAGCGATATCAGCCACATAGATTTTCAGTTGCCCCGATGATGGATAGAACGGATTGGCGAGTTTCTTCCGATTTTTCAATGGCTTGTCGTGGTATCTGGCGCTCTGTGTAGCAAATTCGTAGCACTTGAGGTGCTATCAGATCGATGGCGGCGATATTCAAAATCAATCACGCGATGTAGTTATTGAGCGATAATGAAATCATGGTGAATGCGCAGGCTGATGCGCGAGAGATAGCTCGCCTACTAACCGAGTCAGAAGCCAGTCTGCTCGGAGCTGGGTCACGAAAGTGATGGGCGTCCCGGCCTCGGAGGTTGAAATCCTCCTTGTCTGACTCATGCCGGAGATCAGCGCCGGCCACCATCATCTAATTTCACATACTAGGGAGGCGTATGAAGGTCAGTGAATTGAAAGGTGCATTGCTCGATTTCTGGGTAGCGAAAGGGGCATGGGTGCCGTCGCTCAACATCAATGAAGCCGTGATGCCGCAAAAAATCTACGTGAGCATTGGCGATGCCCAACCAGAGTTATATCAACCTTCTAAGGATTAGGCGCATGGCGGTCCGATCATCGAACGTGAGAAGATCTCGGTATGTTGGACAGATGACATCGTATCCGCCGAATGGGCTGCCGAGGTTTATGCCAATAAGGCCTGTGCATTCGGCCCTACGCAGTTGATCGCCGCCATGCGCGCCTACGTTGCCAGCAAGTTTGGCGATGAAGTTCCAGATGCCGACCTTCCTGCAAAATAACTGCGTCTTATTGCACCGCAATTTTACGCGGGCGCAATCATCGGCTATTTTTCTATCATGATGGAAGACATTCTCCGCGTAAGTGACGACGACATCCTCCACCGACTGAAGCAGGAGGAGCGAGAACGCGCCGAGATAACCCGTCTATGGCGGCTGAACCCTCGCGGCAGCATTATCGAAGACGATCACATTCATAAACTGGTGGGGGGCGCCGCAATCGAGATCATTCGTCTTCGGCTCAAGCTGCGCGAACTGGGCGCCGTGGATTAGTCGCGTAACAGCAGTTTGACGCGCTTAGTATTTTTCGTAGCTTGGATTGTAATCCTCACTGGCAAATTCGCCTAGCACCGAGCGCGCGGTTTGAAGTGCTTTCAGTGCCAGCGGGCTGGCAACGTCTTTCAGTGAAACATCGTCTAGAGACAAATGAACGATCACGCGCACGAGAACGGCCATCGCCTCTCGGACGAGATTGAGCGTGTATTCATCCGCCCAAAAGGAGCCAAACTCACGCTTACGGACTTCACCATGCCAGCGTGGATTCCGCGCGTAGGCGAGTGTCTCCCCCGGCTTTATTGGAACGCCATGCGCGATATTGTGCCTGACAACGAAGCCCGAGCGTGCTGCCGCACACCATCGCTCAAGCAACGTCCGCTCATCCCCGATGGCCAAGCTGGCTGCAAATTTTTCCAGCATGACAATCAAATCAGAAATCATTTTTGAATCGGTGTCGGGTTTGATCCCTCTGGGGTCAATGCTCCGGAGCTTCCACAGAACGCGCTCCAAATAATACTCGATGCTGCCTGCGAATGTGATGATCGCCGCGATCTTGTGGCCGACCGATGGAGTAAGTCCCATTTGCCGCTCCACCAAATCGGCTTTGCCATATTCTGTCATTGCTTCTGTCATCTCAGACTCGATTTGCTGCAGAACGCCAACGTCGTCGCACGACAAGGCTCGAATCTTGTGATGGTATGTTATGCATCATATTGATATTGCATACATTTGGGCAAAAGGTGCTACACGGCGGCTCAACCAAGTAGCCGATGCTCGCGCGTAGCACTTTTGGAGCACCTCACCGGTCAGAAAATCGCACCGCCTCGCCATCAGGCAAGAAAGCCCAGCAAAATCAGTGTAAATGTGAGTTCGTCCTATCGCGGATAGGACCGACAGAGAAAGCTAAGTGACTGATAATAGGTGGAAATTTAGTTGTGCCCCGATGATGGATTGGACGGATCGGCATTGCCGGTTCTTCCATCGCCTGCTGTCGCGTCGCACGCTGCTTTACACCGAGATGGTGACGACCGGCGCGGTGCTGCATGGCGATCGCGACCGGCTGATCGGATTCGACCCGGCCGAACAGCCGGTGGCGTTGCAGCTTGGCGGGTCCGATCCGGCGGCGCTGGCGAGGTGCGCGCGGATCGGCGCGGATTTCGGCTATGCCGAAATCAACCTCAATGTCGGCTGCCCTTCGGATCGCGTGCAGGAGGGGCGCTTCGGCGCCTGCCTGATGGCGGAGCCGGCGCTGGTGGGTGAATGCGTTGCCGCCATGAAGGTGGCCGTGTCGATCCCCGTGACGATCAAGTGCCGCATCGGCATCGACGATCAGGACCCCGAGGTGGCGCTGCCGGCGATGGCGGATGTCGCCGAGGCCGCGCGGGCCGATGCGCTGATCGTGCACGCGCGCAAGGCTTGGCTCTCCGGACTATCGCCACGCGAAAATCGGGACATTCCGCCGCTCGACTACGAGATCGTCTATCGGCTCAAGGCCGCGCGGCCGGGATTGATCGTCGTCCTGAATGGCGGGGTTCCGACGATCGAGGCTGCGCGCGATCACCTTGCCAAGGTTGACGGCGTCATGATGGGACGTACGGCTTATCAGGAGCCGTGGCGGTTGCTCGCGGTCGATCCTCTGCTGTTCGGCGAAAGCGCGCCGACGACGTCTGTCCGGGCCGCGGCCGAGGCACTGATTCCCTATATCGAGCGCGAGCTTGCGCGCGGCACGCGCTTGCATTCGATCACCCGCCACCTGCACGGCCTGTTTCAGGCGGTGCCGGGCGCGCGAGCCTATCGCCGTCATTTGGCGACGGAGGCGGTCAAGCCCGGCGCATGCGCCAGTGTCCTGGCAGACGCGCTGACGCTGGTGCTGGACAGGTCGGCCGAAGTGGCGCAAACCGCCGCGGCCTAGTCCGGCGTCTTGAGCCGGCCGCGTTGGGGGATGGTTCCTGGCAGATTGTTTCCCGAGGCAGCGCCGCCTACGGCGTACAACGCTGTTTTTCCGAGGGGGGAACATGGTGCTGGGCGTGCCGCTCGACGAATTTGCGCTGCTTGTTGCGGCTGTGATGATCGCCGGTGCTGCAACCGGGGTTCTCGCCGGCCTTTTCGGCGTCGGCGGGGGCGGGATCATTGTGCCGGTGCTGTATGACATTTTCCGCTTGTTGAACGTGCCCGACGAGGTGCGCATGCAACTGGCTGTCGGCACGTCCATGGCCATCATTATTCCGACGACCATCCGCTCCTACCGCGCCCATCGTGCGCGGGGCGCGGGGGAAGACGATGTGCTGCGGCAATGGGCAGCACCGGCGGTGGCGGGTGTCGTGGTCGGTGCGGTCATCGCTTATTTCGCGCCGAGCTCGGCGTTCAAGGCCATGTTCATGGCGGTCGTCACCACCATTGCCATCAAGCTGCTGTTCGGCCGCGATAATTGGCGGATCGCGGACCACTTTCCCGGCCGAGCGGCGATGACCGGCTATGGCTTCTTCATCGGCCTGACGTCGGCGTTGATGGGTGTGGGCGGCGGGGCCATGACCAACATGATTCAGACGCTCTATGGCAAGTCCATCCACAATTCCGTTGCGACGGCCGCGGGACTTGGCGTGCCCATCACCATCGCTGGCACCATTGGCCTGATGATCGCAGGCTGGCCGAAGATGGCGCTGCTGCCGCCGCTGTCGATCGGTTACGTCTCGCTGCTCGGGGCGGCCATCATGGCGCCGGTGTCGAGCTTCACCGCACCCTATGGCGCGATGCTGGCGCACCGGATGTCGCGGCGGCACCTGGAAATCGCGTTCGGCCTGTTCCTGGTCCTGGTTTCGATCCGAATCGGCATCAGCTTGTTCTGAGCTACGGATAGCTCCGCATCACCAGCTTATCGCCACGCACCTCCCAGCTTTCGAGCCGGTTGAGGAAACTCATGCCGAGCAGGCTCACGCGGAGCTGGCCCGGCTGCGCGACCAGCGCCGGCACCGCCAGTTCGACAATATTGCCGACCGCGAGTCGGTCGAGCGTGACCGAGGCGGCGCGGCCGCGGCCGTTCGCGGTATCGACCGGCACCGAATAGGACAGCACTTCGAGCGGCAGGCCGGCGGCCTTGGCGGCCTCCTGGGTCAGCACGACGGCGCTTGCGCCGGTGTCGAGCGTCATGGCGACGCGCGTGCCGTTGATCTGCGCCGCAACCTGGAAGTCGCCGCCGCGGCCACGCACGATTTCCACCGTGTGGGCGCTGCGTACGGCTGGGCGGCCTGGCACGACCTCGGCCATGATGCGTTCGCCGGCATCGCGTAACTCGCCCCGATAGCTATAAGCAAAGAGCAGAACGACACCGACCACCATCCAGAACAGCAAGGCCTCAAGCGCCTTCGAGATTCGTTCGCGGAACATCACCAGCACCGCGCCGCCGATGAACACGGCCAGCGCAACGTGATAGGTGGTGGCGCCGATGTCGTCGGCGTTCAGCCCTGCGATCGTGCCGCCATCGGGTCGAATGACGGCGACCACGAAAGCGAGCGCGCCGCCGATCGCCAGGATCCAGAGGAGGCGGCTCACCGCGATATTCCTGATTGCTGCCGGGCGGCGTATCGCGCGGGTAAACAACCGCCGCAAAGTCTCCGGACGACAGCGGCGTGGCAAGTCTGTTCGCGCGGCGTTGGTGTTGTGGTCATGGCTGAATCGGAATGCTGCCTGAAAATAGGCATGTCCATGCGGAACGCAATCGTCCGCTTGGATGCGGTTCCGAAGCATGGGAGCCGGCTGGGGAAGGCTTTAGCCGCCGCGCAGATGAAAGAGCGAGTGCCCGGCGTACCGGCGGCGCGGGTGCGATTCCGACGGTTGCGGCTGGATCGGCGGGGCTGGCTCGGCGATCGGCGGCAGCGCCGCCATCACCCGCTCGGGCGGAAAGGTCGCGATCAACTCGGTGCCGATGCGGACCTTCGATTTCAGCGTGAAGGTGCCGTTGTGCATATCGACAAGGTTCTTGGCGATCGGCAGCCCAAGCCCCGCGCCTTGCTCGGCCGATTTGATGGCGTTCGAGCCCTGGCCGAACGACGACAGCACCACCGGGATTTCCTCCTCGGGGATGCCGGGGCCGGTGTCCTTGACGCTCATGTATTGGCCGCCCGAGGCTGTCCAGCCGACCTTGAGCCAGATCTCGCCGCCTGGCGGTGTGAACTTGATCGCGTTGGACAAGAGGTTGAGGCAAATCTGGCGAAGCGCGCGCTCGTCGCCCCACAGCCGCGGCAACTCCGGCTCGAACACCTCGTGAATGGTGATGCCACGGTTCTGGGCGCGCAGCTTGAGGAGGTGATGGCAGTCCTCGACGACGACGGGGAGCGACACCGGCTCCTCGTTCAATTCGTAGCGCCCGGCCTCGATACGCGAGAGATCGAGGATTTCATTGATGAGGTTGAGCAGGTGCTGGCCGGAAACATGGATGTCGTTGGAATAGTCCTTGTACGCGGCCACCTGGTGGGGACCGAAGACCTCCGATTTCATGACTTCCGAGAAGCCGAGAATGGCGTTGAGCGGCGTGCGCAACTCGTGGCTCATCTGGGCCAGGAACTGCGACTTGGCGATGTTGGCGCCTTCGGCACGCCGGCGTGCGTCGTCCGAGAACGATTTCGCCTGCTCCAATTCGCCGATCAGGGCATCCTTCTCGGCGCGAGCGGTCAGCGCGGCAAGGCCCGAGGAATAGAGGCGGTGCGCTAGCAGGGCGAAATAGCCCTGCGCGGTGAGGGCCATGACCGCCAGGATGTAGCCTTGCAGATCGCCCTGCAGCGTAAAGTTGACCGCCACGGCAAGCGTGACCGGCAGCGTTGCCGCAAGCACCGCGGTGGGCAGGCTCGACGCCAGCATGCTGGACACCGCGACGACGAGGAGCATCACGAACAGCATGAAGGTGCCGGACCCTTGCTCGAGGCCGGCAGGGTGGACAAGATTGTGGGCCCAGGCCAGCCCGTAAACGAGGTCAAGGATCACGAAGCGCGTCCGCCAGCGCTTCAGGTCTTGCGTGTTCGGAGACTCGGAGAGGAACCGGCGGCACTTGGCGCAGATCACCGCATGGATCGCCAGAACCACGGCGGTCCATATGCTGGCCTGGATGGCGCCGATCCACAGGCTCGACAGGAAGCCCACCGTACCGACGAGAAGCAGCACGACCAGCGACGCCGAGAGGCGGTTTTCCGCGAACTGGCGCAGCAACTCGTAATCGAAGACGACGCTCGTTCCGGTCGGGGACGTGAGCCGGTCGCGAGCTTCGCGCACGCGCTGGGCGGCAAGCCGGCGGCGCTTGGCCAGCGGCTTCTCGCTCGGCATCGGAATCTCGCGTTCTTCTGCTACGCTCACGGGCACGTCACCGACCTCACGGAACGCCTCAAACTTGCGCGAAAACCTTAAGGGCATGCTTAAACAACGCCGTAAATTCTACGGTTAATGGCGGATGAAAATATGAAGCTCTACGATGGCGGACGGGCGCCCAATCCCCGGCGCGTGCGGATTTACCTGGCGGAAAAGGGCATCGAGGTTCCACTCGAGCCGGTCGATATGGGCGCCTTGGCGCACAAGTCGGCCGCCTTCGCCGCGATCAATCCGTTGCAGCTCCTGCCGGCGCTGCAACTCGATGACGGCACGGTGCTGACCGAATCCATCGCCATTTGCCGTTACTTTGAGCGGCTGCATCCGGAGCCGCCGTTGTTCGGCACGGACGCCAAGGATTCCGCCGTGATCGAGATGTGGGAACGGCGGATCGAGTTTCACCTGCTCGCGCCGGTGAGCCACGTATTCCGCAATTCGCACCCAGCCATGAAGGAGATGGAGGTGCCGCAGGTTCCGGCGTGGGCTGACGCCAACCGGCCGCGCGTGTCGGATTTCTTGACGCTGCTCGACGGCGAGTTGAAGAACCGGCGCTATGTCGCCGGTGATCGTTTTACCGTCGCCGATATCACCGGCCTCGTGGCCGTGGACTTCATGAAGCCCGCGAAGCTTATCGTTCCCGAGACGCTGGTGCACGTCCGGCGCTGGCACGATGAGATGTCGGCGCGTCCCAGCGCGAAAGCTTGAGGGTCGTTTGCCAAGAAAAGGGCCGGCTGATGGGCCGGCCCGGTTGCTCTCGCTGGCCTTGCTCAGCGTTTGGAAGGGTGCGGCTCGACCGGCGCGCCCGAGGGCAAGTCGTATTGGCCCGCGGGCAGACTGTCGAAGAACTCCAAAACCTCCGACGTCTTCACCACATCGGCATATTTGGCGTTCATGTCGCACAGATTGATGGCGTGACTGGCCTGCGAGCGGTCGAAGCAGCCTTCTTCAGCGAGCGTCACCCGATAGTTGAGGCTGAAAGCGTCGAGCACCGTCGCGCGCACGCATCCGGAGGTGGTGGTTCCGGTGACGATCAGGCTGTCGCAACCGAGCAGCGTCAGGTAGCTCGTCATGTTGGTGCCGAAGAAACCGGACGGCTTCTGCTTGTAGATGACGATGTCCTTCGGGCCTGGCGCGATTTCGGCAACGATGGCGTTGCCATCGACGTTGGTGTGCGGCCGCTTGCTGCGGTCTTCGCCGGAGCGGCTGTTTTTCCAGCTCCAGCTTCCGTTGTCCCAGTTGTCCGAGCGGCGGACGCCGGTGGTGTAGATCACCGGAATGCCTTTCTCGTGGGCTTTGTCGATCAGAGAGCGGAGGTAGGGCATGGCCACCCAGGCGTCTTCACCGCATGAGTTGCGCCAGCGCTTGATCGACTCGAGGATCGGCATCGGTCGCTCGTCGCAGAACGCATAGTTTACGTCGATGACGACCAGGGCAGGGCGTTTGCCGAATCCCTGCCGCGCCGCGTAGCCCGACGTTCCGAACACCGCCTTGTCGCGCTCGGTGAGAAACTGATTCCAAATCGGTTCCGACATATTGGTTGATTCCTCGTCCTATTTTCCGTGCGTTCCGATCAGGCCTTTTCGACGAAGCTCATGTCGATGATGTCTTCGTATTTGACATCGGCTTTCAAGGTGCCTGCGCTCATGACGACGGCCTTGCCGGTTTCCCAGGCCCGCCGGCTGACGATGCCGTCCTTGCTCCACATCTCGTCGGCAAACGAGCGGTCGAGCGTGGCCTTGAGATCGTCGAGCGGCAGCGTCGGAAACTGTTTCTTGCAAACCTCGGCCGCGCCTTGCCGGTCGGCATAAAGGGATTTCAGACCCTTCACCATGCCGCGTACAAAGCCGCGGACGACCTCCGGCTCCTTTTTGATCGTATCGAGACGGACGTTGACGGTGGAGAACGAGTAGGGTCCGAGCTCTTTCGGAACGTTGAAGAAAGGCTCGCCCCAGAGACCTTGCTGGATGCCCTGCCGAATGCGTGGTTCGACGGTGACGCCGATCGTCGCTTGCTTGCTGCGGATCGCGGCCGGCACCGCCGAGTCGGGCATCTCGAGCAGCGTGACATCGGCTTTGGCGTCGAGATTCCATTTCTTCAAGAGATAGCGGGTGATCGAATTCGGCGTGCCGCCGAACGGCCCGACCGCGATCTTCTGACCCTTGAAATAGGCGGTCCAGTTGCGGTCCTTGGGCTCGGAGCCCTTGATGGCATTGAAGTAGATGTTGCCCCGGTCGACGCAATGGACGACAGCGCGCAGTTCGGCTCCCTTCAGCTTGGCATAGGCGTTATGTTCGGGCCCGCCGACGAATGCAAAGGCTTGGCCCGACAGCACGGCATTGGTGTGGCCGGTGCCGGTTTCGACGGTCACCACCTTCACCTCGATGTCGGACTCGGCGAAGTAGCCTTTGTCCATGGCGATATACATCGGCAAGTAGCCGGTGGAGTGCACCGGCTCGGCGACCAGAAGCTGACGCTTGGCGGCGCCGCGGGCGACGTAGGGGGACGCGACAATGGCCGCGCCTGCGGCCGCGCTCGTACCGAGGAATCTTCGTCTGTCCATTTCCAGCCTCCTGTTGAACTACTGGCGTGTGCCTTTGCGCAGCACGCCTTCGAGCCAAGAAACGATTGCGTACATGATGACGGCCAGCGTGGAGAGGACGAAGACCGCCACCCACACCAGCGCGATGTCGTAGGTTTGTCCCGCGTAGAGGATCGCGCGGCCGAGGCCGTGCTGCGAGGCGATGAACTCGCCGACGATGGCGCCGGTGAGCGCCAGCCCGATGTTGACGCGCAGCACCGAGATGATCCACGGCAGGCAAAACGGCACGACCAGCTTGCGGAACACCTGCCAGCGACTTGCCCCCAGCGAATAGAACAGCTTCTCGCCATCGGGATCGAGTGCTTTGACGCCGGCATAGGTCGTCAGCGTCGAAACCACCACCGTCAGCGCCGTTGCAATCGCGACCTTTGAGGTCAAGCCCAGGCCGAACATCAGGATGATGAGCGGTGCAAGCGCAAGCTTGGGGATCGACTCGAAGCAGATGACGTACGGCTGGATGATCGCGGCGTAATTGCGCGACCACCAGAACGACAGGCCGAGCAACGATCCGAGCGTCGTGCCGATCAGGAAGCCGAGGATCGTCGAGCGGAAGGTGAAGCTGATGTCGGTCCAGGCATCGCCTTCGGTGAAGAATTTTCGTGTCGTCTCGGCAATGGCGCTTGGCTGCGACCAGAAGAACGCATCGATGAAGCCGGTGCGTGCCGCCAGTTCCCAGAGGCCGACGATGCCGACAAGGATGCCGACCTGCGCCGTCAGGATCGCCCAGGTCGGCCAATCCTTCTGGACGGGCAGGCGACGCATCGGCCGGTTCGGCGCCGGCGCCGTTGCTACGACATCGGAAGCGCGCTGCGTTTCCTGAAGGGCCATGTCACGCGGCCTCTTGCATTGCGGGCACCGTCAGCAAAGCGAGGCAGCGTTCCTTGATGGTAATGAATTCAGGTGTCAGCGATACGCTCCGGGCGCGCGGCCGCTGGAGCGGGATCGTGATGCTCTCAAGGATGCGGCCGGGCCGTGTTCCCATGACGTGGATAACGTCGGAGAGATAGATCGCTTCCTCGACGTCGTGGGTAACGAACACCACGGTCTTGTGAAAATCGCTCCAAAGCTGCATCAGCCATTCCTGCATCTGCGCCTTGGTCTGCGCATCGAGCGCGCCGAACGGTTCGTCGAGCAGGATCACGTCGGTGTCGAACAGCAAGGTGCGCAGCAGCGCCGCACGCTGGCGCATGCCTCCCGACAGCGAATTCGGATAGAGGTGCTCGAAGCCGGCAAGGCCGTAGCGCTGGAGGAGGGGGAGCGCCCGCTCGCGCGCCTCGCGCAACGGCTTGCCCTGGATTTCCATGCCGAGAATGACGTTGTCGAGCACGGTGCGCCACGGCAGTAGAAGGTCCTTCTGCAGCATGTAGCCGACCCGGCCGATGGCGCCGGTGGCATCCTCGCCGTCGATCAGGATGCGGCCTTCGGTCGGCTGTAGAAGCCCGGCGATCACATTGAAGAGTGTGCTCTTGCCGCAGCCCGACGGCCCGACGAGGCTGACGAAGCGGCCGGTCTCGATCGATAGATCGAGCGGCGCCACCGCACGGAAGGTTGAGTTCGCCGTCGTAAACGCTACGCCGACCTGATCGAGGTGCACTTTCACAGGCATCTCTGAACTCCCCAAAATGGGGTTGAGGCTAATGCATCGTGGTGGGCGAGTCGATCATTCTCGAGCGCAAGCGATGCGCCGCGGCTCTTTGACGCCGAAAGTTTGCGAAAGTGGAAGGCAACGAGCGATTTAGCGATCAAGCCGTGCGATGAGGGCCGACGTGTCCCAGCGGTTGCCACCCATTTTTTGCACTTCCGAGTAAAATTGATCCACCAGCGCCGTGACAGGTAGATGCGCACCGTTGCGACGAGCCTCCGAGAGACAGATCGAAAGGTCTTTGCGCATCCAGTCCACGGCGAAGCCGAAGTCAAACTGGCCGGCGTTCATGGTCTTGTAGCGGTTCTCCATCTGCCACGACTGTGCCGCGCCTTTGGAAATGGTGGCGATCAGGCCCTCGATGTCGAGACCGGCCTTCTTGGCGAAATGGATTCCTTCGGCGAGGCCTTGAACCAGGCCGGCGATGCAAATCTGGTTGACCATCTTGGCAAGCTGACCCGAGCCTGAGCCGCCGAGCAGCTTGCACATGCGGGCATAGGCCGCGATCACCGGCTCCGCGCGCGCGTAAGGGCCGGCGTCGCCGCCGCACATCACGGTGAGGACGCCGTTCTCCGCGCCGGCCTGGCCGCCCGACACCGGTGCGTCGATGAAATCGAAACCGCGCTGCCTGGCTTGCGCGTGAAGTTCGCGCGCCACTTCCGCGGACGCGGTGGTGTGGTCGATAAAGACAGCGCCCTTCGCCATGCCCTCGAACGCGCCGCTCGCGCCGATGGCCACCTCGCGCACGTCGTTATCGTTGCCGACGCACATCATCACGAAGTCCTGATCGGCGGCGGCGTCCTTCGGCGTCGCGGCTTTCTTGCCGCCGTATTGCGCCACCCACTTGTCCGCCTTGGCCGCGTTCCGGTTGTAGACGGTGACGTCGTGGCCGCCCTTGGTTTTCAAGTGTCCAGCCATCGGGTAGCCCATCACGCCGAGCCCGAGAAACGCTACTTTCGCCATCGGTTCCTCCTTTTCCGTCTTGGCCCGATCCATATCTTGCGGATGCGGCGTTGACCATAGCGTGCGCGGGTCTATGGTGACTGCCGAATTGGCTTGAAAACATCGAGGGTAGACGCAAATGCCGGTCAGCAAGGATGACGTGCTTGCGGCGCTCGGCACGGTTGCGGCGCCGGATGGGGTGCCTTTGCCGCAGACCGGCGCGCTGTCGGTTATCGTGGTCAATGACGGCAAGGTGTTTTTCTCGATTACGGCGGATGCCAGCGTCGTGCAGGCCTGGGAGCCCGTCCGGAAGCGCGCCGAAGACGTGGTGAAGGCGATCCCCGGCATCCAATCGGTGATGGTGTCGTTGACCGCGGAGCGTAAGGGCGGTGCTGCAGCCGCGGGGCCGCGGCCGTCCGCACAGCCGCACAGGCACCGGCGTGGCCACATCGGGCCGCCAACCGGCGTGCCGGGGGTGACCTCGATCATCGCTGTGGCGTCGGGCAAGGGCGGCGTCGGCAAGTCCACCACCGCCATCAATCTCGCGCTGGCTCTGCGCGATCTCGGCATGAAGGTCGGCGTGCTCGATGCTGACATCTACGGGCCGTCGCTGCCCAAGCTCCTCGCCATCCGTGAGAAGCCGGAGACGATCGGCGGCACGCGGCTGAAGCCGATCGAACGCTATGGCCTTACGGTGATGTCCATCGGTTTCCTCATCGAGGAGGAGACGCCGATGATCTGGCGCGGGCCGATGGTGATGTCGGCGCTGACGCAGATGCTGCGCGAGGTGGAGTGGGGCGCGCTCGATGTCATGGTGGTGGACATGCCGCCGGGCACCGGCGACGCCCAGTTGACGATGGCGCAGCAGGTGCCGCTGCGCGGCGCGGTGATCGTTTCGACGCCGCAGGATCTGGCGTTGATCGACGCCCGGCGCGGCATCGCCATGTTCCAGCGCGTCAATGTGCCGGTGCTCGGCATCGTCGAGAACATGAGCACGTTCATCTGCCCGAACTGCGGGACGCGATCCGACATTTTCGGTCACGGTGGGGCGCGCCATGAGGCGGAGCGCCTCGGCGTTCCGTTCCTTGGCGAGGTGCCCCTGGAAATGTCGATCCGGGAGACGTCGGATGCCGGCCTTCCGATTGTCGCCACGCAGCCCGACAGTCCTCACGCCGCGGCCTATCGTGCCATTGCCGCCAATGTGCGCAGGCAAATCGATTCAGGGATCGCGGCCAAGGCTGCCCCCAAGATCGTGATCGACGCCTGACGTCTGGGCCATAGCGATGGGCGCCGGCGTCACCCCCATCACTTCGGCCAAAGACTAAGTTGCCGAATGGCATTGCGTCTTGCGCCGCGTCGCGCGGCACAGCATTGTACCAGCCCAGCGGGGGCCTCTTTTCGAGGTCAGGTGTTGTGCCCCGCTATGCGCCGAGCCAAGAGGAAATGCAGCGATGAAACGACGTCAATTTCTTAAGTCCGCAGGCCTGGGCGTTGCGGCCTCGGCGGTGGCCGCCCCGGCGATTGCCCAGTCGAGCCCCGAGGTGAAGTGGCGGCTGACCTCGAGCTTCCCCAAGTCGCTCGACACACTGTATGGAGCGGCCGAAGTTTTCGCCAAGTCCGTTGCCGAGTCGACCGACAACAAGTTTCAGGTTCAGTGCTTCGCGGCCGGCGAGATCGTGCCGGGCCTGCAGGCCGCCGACGCCGTGTCCAACGGCACCGTCGAGATGGCCCACACCGCTTCATACTACTATGTCGGCAAAGATCCGACGTTTACGCTGTTCACGGCGCAGCCGTTCGGCCTCAACACCCGGATGCAGACGTCGTGGATGCATTTCGGCGGCGCGCTCGATCTCGCCAATGCTTTCTACAAGAAATACAATTTCATGGCTCTGCTGTGCGGCAACACCACCTGTCAGATGGGTGGCTGGTTCCGCAAGGAGATCAAGACCGTCGAGGATGTACGGGGCTTGAAATTCCGTATCGCCGGCTTTGCCGGGCAGATTTTCAGCAAGCTTGGCGCGGTGCCGCAGCAACTCGCCGGTGGCGACATCTATCCGGCTTTGGAGAAGGGCACCATCGACGCGGCCGAGTGGGTCGGGCCGTATGACGACGAAAAGCTCGGGTTCCAGAAGGTCGCCAAGTATTACTACTATCCGGGTTGGTGGGAAGGCGGCGCGATGCTGCACAACTTCATCAACCTCGACAAATGGAACGCGCTGCCGAAATCCTATCAGGCCGTGGTCAAGGCGGCCTCGGAGACGGCACACAACTGGATGATCGCCAAGTACGACGTTGGCAATCCGGGCGCGCTCAAGAAGCTCGTGGCCGGCGGTGCCCAACTTCGTCCGTTCCCCCAGGCGGTGATGGAGGCCTGCTACAAAGCCACCAACGAGACGTATCAAGAAGTCAGCGCCAAGAACGCCGACTTCAAGAAGGTTTACGACAGCATGGTGGCCTTCCGCGGCGAGGAATATTTGTGGTGGCAGGTGGCCGAACTCGGCTTCGATGCCTTCATGGTGCGGATGCGCCCGCGCTGACCGCGCGCTTTACTCATTGAAACCATGACGTTAAGCCCGCCCGGTCCGCCGGGCGGGCTTTCTAGAGTCCTTCACCGTTTGATGGAAACGGTGAAGGACTTGAGGTCGTTGTTTAAACGCGTTTTCTTCACGCGAACCGGTATCCACTTCGCTCGAAAACGCTCTATTGGCCGGTTTGCGGTGGGCCGAAATCCGGCGACAGCGGCAGTTCGATCTGGGGAATGTCGATCTTGATCTTGTCGAGATCGACCTTGGAATGGCCACCGAGAAGAGCGGTGACCGTGATCGGAAACGCGATCACCAGGAACACCATGATGAGCTGCAGCCCGACCCAGGGCAGCGCCCCCCAATAGATGTCCGAACTCTTGACCTCCTTGGGGGCAACGCCGCGCAGATAAAACAGTGCAAAGCCAAACGGTGGGTGCATGAACGACGTCTGCATGTTCACGCATAGCATGATGCCGAACCAGATCAGGGCTGCGTCCGGCCCGACGATGGGCGCCAGGATCGTCTGCGCCGACGGCGCGATGATCGGCAGGATGATGAAGGCGATCTCGAAGAAATCGAGGAAGAACGCCAGGAAGAAGATGAACAGGTTGATGAAAAGCAGGAAGCCCCATACGCCCCCGGGCAGGGACTTCAACATATGCTCGATCCACTCGCCGCCGGACACGCCGAGGAAAACGACCGAGAAGCATGTCGATCCGATCAAGATGAAAATGACCATAGCGGTGATGCGCATGGTCGTCTCGTAGCCCTGCTTAATCAGGTTACGCAGCTCTGGAATGCGGAAGCCGTCGATAATGGTCCAGGCAATAGCGGCATAGGTGACGGCGAAGGCGGCTTTGAACAGGATGCCTTCGGAGAGGAAGATTCCGACCAGTGTACCGATCCCGCACGCGATTAGGCCAACGATGAAAACCATTCGGCCGTTGGCGCTGAATTTCGGATGGTGCGTGACCGCGAGAACGATCGCGCCGACCGCACCCATCGCGCCGGCTTCGGTGGGGGTGGCGAGCCCGAGCATCATCGTCCCCAGAACGACGAAAATCAGCACGGCCGAAGGAATAATACCGAGCAGGCATTTACTCCAGAGCGCCCAGCCGTGAAGCGTGCGCGCTTCCTTCGGTACCGGGGGAAGGTGGTCGGGTTTGAAGACGCCGAGCAGGAACGTGTAGCCCATGAACAGCAGGATCTGGAAAATCGATGGCCCCCAAGCCCCGAGGTACATGTCCCCGACCGGCTTACCCAGTTGATCGGCCAGGACGATGAGCATGAGCGAAGGCGGGACGAGTTGCGTGATCGTACCGGAGGCTGCGAGCACGCCGGTCGTGTAGCGCATGTTATAGCCGTAGCGGATCATCACCGGCATCGAGATCAGCGCCATCGCGATCACCTGGGCTGCCACCGTGCCGGTGACCGCGCCCAGGATGAAGCCGACGATGATGACCGAATAGCCAAGGCCGCCGCGGATCGGCCCGAACAATTGGCCGAGAGAATCGAGCATGTCCTCGGCGAGGCCGCAGCGTTCGAGGATCGCGCCCATGAAGGTGAAGAAGGGGACAGCGAGAAGCAGCTCGTTGGAAAGGACACTGCCGAAAATGCGCGACGGGATGGCCTGAAGGAAATTCAGATCGAAGAAGCCATGTTCGATCGCAACGAAACCGAAACCGATGCCGAGCGCCGAAAGCGTGAACGCAACCGGATAACCAATCAACATCGCTAGAATCAAGCCGCAGAACATCAGCGGCGGCATCGTTTCCAGCGTGATCATTGCGTCGGCCTCTCGTAGGTGACGTCGATCGTGGCCGCGCCGTTGAGGGCCGCTGCGCGCTTGATGACCTCGGACAGGCCTTGAAGCGCGAGCATGACAAAGCCGCCGGGCAGGACGAATTTGATCGGCCAGCGCAACAGGCCTCCGGGATTTCCCGACCATTCGCCGGTTGCATAGGACTGGTGGAAGAACGGCCAGGATAGGTAGCAAAGCAACAGGCAGATCGGGATGAGGAAGAACAGGGTGCCGATCAGGTCGAGCCAGATTCGCTGCCGTTCCGTCAGCAGCAGGTAGAGGATTTCAACGCGGACATGCTCGTTGCGCTTCAAAGTGTAAGAAGCGCCGAACATGACCATGACCGCGAACATGTACCATTGCAGTTCGAGGTAGGCGTTTGAACTGATATTGAAGGCATAGCGGGACATCGCATTCGCCGCGCTGACGAGGCACGCGAGCAACACGAGAATATTGCAGATGGAGCCGACCTTTTCGTTGAGCAGGTCAATGGCCCTGCTGAGTTTCAGCAGCCTTCGCAAGGTTCTTCCTTCCCGCGCCCCCCGGCGGCAGCCTCCTCTGGACTGGCGCCGCCGTAACTAATCTAGCACTTTGCGGTTTCGTCAATTGGAAGTTGGGCGAGGCGCGCTGCCGCGACGGATCGTCCGCTCTCTCCGCGCACCGTCACCCTTGCGCTGTCAGAGGGCGGTGGTCGCCTTGGCCGTGATCTCGCGCCGCCGCACCGCTTCGCGGTGCAGCAAGTAGACCCCGCTGCTGACGATCAGGACGGCGCCCACGATGGTCCAACGGTCCGGAACCTCGCGAAACACCAGGAAGCCGCCGAGCGCCGATGTGATCAGGTAGGTGTAGCGAAACGGGGCCACAACCGAGAGATCGACGCCGCGAAATCCAAGCGCCAGAAGGTAGATGGCAAGACCGACGAAGATCGCCGCGACGAACAATTGGAACAGGTCGGGGGTGGTGAACGCCCGCCATTCCTCCACGGGGAAGAAACCGAGGCCGCAAAGCGTGATGGCAATCGCGGCCCAGAACGCCACCACCATCACCGGCGCGCTTTGCCCGATCTGCCGCGTCTGCAACTCGCGGACCCCTGCGGCCAGCGCCGAGGCTGCCGCCACCAGGGCCCAGATGTTGAACTCGGAGGGGATCGGTTTGATGACCAGCAGCGCGCCGGCAAAGCCGACCCCGATGGCGCTCCAGCGCCGCCAACCCACGGCCTCGCGGTAGACCGCGACCGACAGGGCGGTGATAATGAGGGGCGCGATCTGCAACACGGCGGCGAGATTGGCGAGCTTCATATGCGCCAGCGCGGCGATGAAGCCCGCGGTGGACAATCCGTCACACAAGGAACGGGACGCCAGCAGGCCGCTCATGGCCGAGCGCATCGCCTTGCCGTGCCCAAGCCAGAGCGCGGCCGCTCCGATCAAAAGCGAACACATCACGCCGCGCACGAAAATCACTTCACCGGCGGGATAGGTGCGCAGGATCTGCTTCACCAGCACGTCGTTGATGGTGTAGGACGCCATGCAACCGCAGACGGCGAGCACGCCGCGCTGGTTGTTGCTCAAGGATGACAGCAAGAAACACGCTCCCCCCGTGGCACGCCGCAAGCGTCAGCCGCCGGTGACGCTCATGTGGCGGGACAGGGCGGGGCGCTTGTGGCGCCGGTCGATGACGAAGTCATGGCCTTTGGGCTTGCGGGAGATGGCCTCGTCGATGGCCGCGTAGAGTGTATCGTTGGAAGGCGAGGCACGCAGCGGCTGGCGCAGGTCGGCTGAGTCCTCCTGTCCCAGGCACATGTAGAGCGTGCCCGTGCAGGTGACGCGAACGCGATTACAGGATTCGCAGAAGTTGTGCGTCATCGGCGTGATGAAGCCGAGACGCCCGCCGGTTTCCTTCACGCGCACGTAGCGCGCGGGACCGCCGGACTTGTAGTCGATGTCGTCCAGCGTGAACCGTTCGGAAAGCCGCGCCCGCACGAGCGACAGCGGCAGGTATTGCTCCAGCCGGTCTTCGCCGATGTCGCCGAGCGGCATCACCTCGATGATCGTCAGGTCCATGCCGCGCCCGTGCGCCCAGGTCATGAGATCGGCCAACTCATCCTCGTTGACGCCCTTGAGCGCCACCGCGTTGATCTTGACCTTCAGCCCGGCGGCCTGCGCGGCATCGATGCCGGCCGTCACCTTGCCGAGGTCGCCCCAGCGGGTGATGGTGCGAAACTTGTCGGGGTCGAGCGTATCCACCGACACGTTGATCCGCTTGACGCCGCAGTCGCTCAATTGGGATGCATAACGGGCGAGTTGCGAACCGTTGGTCGTCAGCGTCAGTTCGTCGAGCGAACCGTCCCGGAGGTGGCGCGACAGCGACGAGAACAGCGTCATGATGTCCCGTCGCACCAGCGGCTCGCCGCCGGTCAGCCTGAGCTTGCGCACGCCCTTGGCGACGAACGCCGAGCACAGGCGGTCCAACTCCTCCAGCGTCAGCAGTTCGGCCTTGGGCAGGAACGACATGTGTTCCGCCATGCAGTAGACGCAGCGGAAATCGCAGCGGTCCGTCACCGAAACGCGCAGATAGGTGATAGCGCGGGCAAAGGGATCGATCAGCGGAGCCGGGTGGCTCGCCGCGACCCCGGAAAGACCCGCCTTGGGCGTGGCAATATTCATGGCGCTCCTTAAGGCCAACGCCCGACTGTGACGGATTAACGACCCTGCGTCCAGGCTCGGGCGTCCGGGTTTCGGACGTTAAGGCGCCGGCCTCCAGCCATCGCGTCCCGGCGTGTTCTCAAGTGTTATATAGAGGATCAAACAGGTTTTTTGAGAGGCAGATATGGGTGGCTTGCCCATGGGTGAGAACGCCGGGACCGGGGCCGGAACAGGCGCGGAGGCGCGGCCGTGGCCCACCGAATTGCGGCTCGCCAAGGACCGGCGGGCGCTGACGGTGACCTTCGACAGCGGCGAGCGATTCGTGCTGGATGCTGAATATCTGCGGGTGGAGAGCCCGAGCGCGGAGGTGCAGGGTCATTCGCCCGATCAGCGTAAGACCGTGGGCGGCAAGTCCCAGGTCGAAATCCTTGAGGTTCACCCGATCGGCAATTACGCGGTGCGCCTCGTGTTCGACGACATGCATTCCACCGGAATCTATAGCTGGGACTACCTTGCCGAATTGGGGCGCGGCCGTGAGCGCAAGTGGCAGGACTATCTCGCCGCCCTGGCGGCCCAGGGCCTGAGCCGCGACCCGCCGTCGCGCCGCCGCTGAGCGGCGCGGTGAACGCCTCGCCCGGGGTGTCCGACTACTGCACCACCACCGTGGTGCCGATCGGCACGCGATTGTAGAGGTCCGTGACGTCATCGTTCGTCATGCGGAAGCAACCCGACGACACGGCGTGGCCGATTGTCTCCGGCTCGTTCGAGCCGTGGATACGGTAGAGGGTGCCGCCGAGATAGAGCGCACGGGCGCCGAGCGGGTTGTCGATGCCGCCCGCCATGTGGCGTGGCAGGTTCGGTTGCCGCTTGAGCATCTGCGGCGGCGGGGTCCAGCCCGGCCATTCCTTCTTCGCCGTCACCGTCCGCACGCCCTTCCAGGTAAAGCCGACGCGGCCGACGCCGATGCCGTAGCGTAGCGCGCGGCCGCCTTCCTGGACCAGATAGAGCCGCCGCTCCGCCGTGCTGACCACGATGGTGCCCGGCTTGTACTCGCCGCTGTAGCTCACCGTTGTCCGTGTGACGGTCGAGCCGTTGAAGCCGGGGCCTTTCGGCGCGCCGTTGCGGAGCATTTCCAGGCGTTCCTGATAGCTGTCCTGGCTATGAGCGGGCCCGATAAAACCGAGCAGTGCCACGACCGAAATGACCCCGGCGGCAAATCGCGACAGCATCGAGAATCTCCTGGATTGCAACTTGGTCTGCGGCTCCAGAGGCCATAGTTCGACAGTGTCGGCAATCGGCAAATGGCTGTGCGCAAGCGGTTGTGAAACGCTTTTGGTGCGGTGTGGCCGCGCCACAACGGACCGGAGACGCGTGGCGCGGGCCCACGCCTTTGCGACACCGGCGCGCACCCTGTGGCGCGGCGGTCGGCACTTCGGGTAACGTGCAGACCAGCGCCCGCGTGGGCAGGCGACATTTCAATATTGGGTGACACGACCATGCATGATTCGACCAACGGACTGACCCGCAGAGCTGTCTTGGGCAAGTCCGTCCTAGGTGCCGCCGCTGCTCTCGCGCTTCCGCGCTTTACGGGTCCGGCCGCGGCGGTCACGGCCGAAACGGTCGATATCGCCGCCGCCAAGAAGGAAGGCAAAGTCGTCCTCTACACCTCCGCGCCGCTGTCGGCGGCGCAACAGGTCGCTAATTCCTTCCAGCAGAAGTACGGCATCCAGGTCGAGTTGTTCCGCACCGGCGGCGTCAACGTGCTGCGTCGTTTCATGATGGAGCAGCAAGCCGGGCACATCGGCGCCGACGTGCTGGTGTCGTCCGATCCTTCGGCGGTTCAGGATCTTGCCGCCAAGGGTTCGTTCGTCTCGTTCCACCCGGTGGGCATCGAGCACATTCCTGAGGCGTTGCGTGACCCCGAAGGCTTCTATGTGCCGCAGCGCATGAGCGTGATCGCGATTTACGGCCGCACCGACCTGATCCCGCCCGCCGACATGCCGAAGACCTGGGACGACCTTCTGAAGCCGGAGTTCAAGGGCAAGATGGTCATGACCAATCCGAGCTTCACCTCGCTGCAGCTCGTCGTCATGGCGATGATGTCGAAAGTGCGCGGCTGGGAGTATTTCGAGAAGCTCAACAAGAACGACATCACCGTTGTGCAGGGTAACGAACAGGCACTGAATTTGGTCAAGACCGGCGAGCGCCCGATTGCCGCCGGCTGCGATGGCCAATACGCCAGCAAGGCGCGTCTCGAGGGCCACAAGATCGCCAACGTCTTTCCTTCGGACGGAACGTTCATGATCCCCGCGACCACGTCGGTGGTGAAAGGATCGGCCAATCCAAACGCGGCGAAGCTGTTGGCTGAATTTTCGCTGAGCCAGGAGGCGCAGGCGCTTTGGCCCAAGAGCGGCATCTATGCCGCCCGCACCGACGTCGACCCGCCGAGCGGCAATCCGCGGCTCAGCGAAATCAAGTCGCTGCCGATCGACTATGCCTACGTCAAAAAGAACACGGCTGCGGTGAAGAAGAAGTTCAGCGAAATCTTTTCGGTCTGATCGGGGCTTGCACGTCAGGCCCAGTCTCCCTAAAACCCGGTCCGGACGGGCGCTTAGCTCAGCGGGAGAGCGTTCCCTTCACACGGGAGAGGTCATAGGTTCAATCCCTATAGCGCCCACCATCGAAACCCGCATTTTTCGCTGCTTCTGATTCTGCCTCCACGTCACTCAGCCGTTCCCACGTCACTCAGCCATTCCATGAGTGAAACGGCACGCCAGGGGACGTGCCGTGGGCCATGGGGGGGCCGATCCGGCCGATCATGGTCGGCCAGCCTTATCGGGAATTCCGTATCAGCGCGAAGGGGGCGGCGGAGGCCAGGGCGAGGCTGGCGCGGCTTCGGGCGCGGGAGCCGGAGGCGGTGCCGCCGGTCGGAGGGCTGGCTTGGCCGCCGGTTTGGCCGGGCTTGCCGGCTTGGCGGCCGCCGCCGGGCTCGCGGTGGAGGGCCGTTTCGCGGCGGGTTTCTTGCGCGCGGCCGGTGGCGGGCCCACCCGGCGCAACTCGACGAAAACCGGGTTTGGCACCAGCCGCGGCGTTCCTCCTTCGGCCTCGCCGGGTGCGTTCTGGTTCTCCTCGGACGCCCCCGTCATCCGCACCGGCACGGTCTGCGGCTGATAGCCGGGGAGCGAGAAGCTCACCGTGAACTCCGTGCCGGTCACCGTCACGGAACAAGGGGTCCGGCAGGATTGGCCAAACGACGTGCGCGCCTCCGCGCCCGCGGGTTCGGACTCGAATTGCATGGTGGTTGCGGCCGGGGCCGGCGGCGCTGCATTGGGCTGCATCCAGCTCGGCATGCTGGAGCACGCGGCGAGGCTCAGTCCGCTGGCTGCGATTGCGATGATTCGTTTCATGATCCGTACCGCCCGCTGAGTTGCCCGCGACCGCGTCGGTTCCCGAAGCGTGGGCTTGTCGTAACCGGCCGCGCGCCTCGCGCGCCGCGGCCTGCCGCGGCACAGTCGACACGCCAGCCGAACACAATTCCCGCAGGGGCAATTTGCGCCAATTAGAATAAATGAAGACTTAACATGGCGTTTTGCGGGAGAGCGACCGAATCGCCCTAGCGGGGAACGAGACGCGCGGCGAGGTCGCCGACGGCGGCTGGGAGCTCGTCAAACCGCCCGATGAGCCGATCCGCCCCGAGCGTCTGGATCGGCATCTCGCTATAGCCGAATTCGACCGCCACGACCGGGATACCCGCCGCCTTGGCCGTGGCGATATCGGTCATGGAATCGCCGACCATGATCGCTCGCTCGAGCGCGCCGCCTGCGGCGCGGATGGTTTGGCGCAGGACCTCGGGATTGGGTTTCTGCACCCCGAACGTGTCCTGTCCACTGATCGCGGCGAAACGGTCTGTCAGGTCGAGAGCGGCGAGCAATTGCCGCGCCAGGCCCTCCAGCTTGTTGGTGCAGACAGCAAGCCGGCAGCCTTCGGCGGCGAGCCGGTCGAGCGCGGGGAGGAGGCCGGGAAAGGGGAGCGAGCGATCGGCGATGTGCTCGGCATAATGCGCGATGAAATCGGCAAACATCCGGTCGATGGCGTCGGTGGCCGCCACACGGCGCCCGCGTTTCAGGCCCGCCTCGATCATCCGCCGTGCACCGCCGCCGATCATGTTGCGGGCTGCGGCATAATCGACCGGCTGCAAGCCCTCGCGCGTCAGGATGACATTCAAGGTGTCGATGAGATCTGGCGCGGTGTCGATCAGGGTGCCGTCGAGATCGAAGACGACGGTCAGGGAGGTCATGCTTTTCGGCTATCCCGTGGGTTGAAACGCGGCTAGATAGGCGGCTTATTGCAGCCCGACGCCCTCAGAGGCGTGAACGTTCATGGACATTGAAGCACAGAAACGTCAAGCCGCCGCCGAAGCCCTGAAACGGGTGCAGCCGGGGATGCGGCTCGGCCTTGGAACGGGTTCGACCGCCAAGCACTTCGTCGAACTGCTTGGCGAGCGGGTGCGCGACGGCCTTCAGGTGGTCGGCGTGCCGACCTCGGAGGTGACTCGTGCGCTGGCCGAAAGCGTCGGCGTGCCGCTGACGACCCTCGATGAGACGCCCGAACTCGACATGACGGTGGATGGCGCGGACGAGATCGGGCCGGGCCTGACCCTTATCAAGGGCGGTGGTGGTGCGCTGCTGCGTGAGAAGATCGTGGCGGCCGCCTCGGCCCGCATGGTTGTGATCGCCGACGAAAGCAAGTGGGTGCCGGTGCTCGGCCGCTTCCCCTTGCCGATCGAGGTGATGCCGTTCGGTTTTGCCGCGACCCGGCGGGCCATCGAGGCGGCGGTGGCCGCCGCCGGCTGCCCCGGTCCGACCACGCTGCGCCAAAGCAAAGACGGCCACGCTTTCGTCACGGACGGGGGGCACTGGATATTGGACGCTGCGTTGGGCTGCATCCCCGATGCGAAATCGCTGGCCGCGCGGCTTTCGGCGATTCCCGGCGTGGTCGAACATGGGTTGTTCATCGGGATGGCGCAAACGGCTATTCTGGCCGGACCTGCCGGGATCCGAGTGATCGAACAGTCGTGACCGAAGCCTTGCGAGAAGCGTTCCAAAGGGAGTTTTGAAATGACATTTCGCCGATACGCCCGCGTCCTGTGCGCGGCGGTTGCGCTGAGCCTCGCCGCTGGCGTCGCGGCCAACGCACAATCGAAACAGCCCACGCCTGCGGCCATGCTTCTCGCCAAGGAATTGATCGAGCTGAAAGGCGCGAGCACCGCCTACGATCCGCTCGTCGCGGGTGTCATCGAGTATCACAAGAACTTGTTCATGCAGACAAATCCCAATCTCGCCAAGGATTTGGATGCTGTTGCGGCGAAACTCCTCAAGGAGATGGAGCCGCGCAAGATCGAGATGCATCAAGCGCTGACGCGGATTTATGCCACCCATTTCAGCGAGCAGGAGCTCAAGGATATCCTGGCGTTCTATCGCTCGCCGATCGGCAAGAAGCTCATCGCCGAAGAGCCTAAGGCGATGGAGGAATCCATGAAGACCGCCGACGACTGGTCGAAGAAATTCGCGGAAGAGATTGCCGCGAAGTTCCGCTCTGAAATGAGGGCGCGCGGGCACAACATGATCTGATACGGGGAGCGCCGCAACCTGCGGCGCGCCCACGGAAGGGCCGAGAGTATGGCTGACGAGGTCGATCTGTTCGTTATCGGAGCCGGATCGGGCGGCGTGCGCGCCGCCCGCATCGCGTCCGGCTATGGCGCGCGCGTGATGATCGCGGAGGAGTATCGCGTGGGCGGCACCTGCGTCATCCGTGGCTGCGTTCCCAAGAAGCTCCTGGTGTATGCCTCGCGCTTTGCCGATGAATTCGAGGACGCCGCAGGCTACGGCTGGACGGTGCCGGAGCCGAAGTTCGACTGGCCGACGCTGATCGCCAACAAGGATCGCGAGATCGCACGGCTGGAGGCGGCCTATACCGCCAACCTCCAGCGCGCCAAGGTCGAGATTGTCAAAAGCCGGGCGGTCCTCATCGACCCGCACACGGTCAAGCTCACGGCCACCGGCGAAACCGTGCGCGCCAAGCATATCCTGATCGCGACCGGCGGCACCCCTTCGCTCGGCAAGGAGATTGAGGGCTTCGAGCACGTCATCTCGTCGAATGAGGCGTTTCACTTGCCGCAATTGCCGAAGCGAATCCTGGTCCAGGGCGGTGGCTATATCGCCGTGGAATTCGCGGGAGTCTTCAACGGGCTCGGTTCCGAGGTGACGCTGGTCTATCGCGGCGACAACATCCTGCGCGGTTTCGACGACGACGTGCGCCAGCATTTGCGCGCGGAGATGGAAAAGCGCGGCATCAAGATCGTCACCAAAGCGGTGGTCGAGGGGATCGAGAAGGTGGACCACGGCCTTTGCGTTCAGCTTTCGGACCACGAGGACATCCTGGTCGATCAGGTGATGTTCGCGACCGGCCGCCGACCCAATGTCAAAGGGCTGGGGCTCGAGGCTGCGGGCGTTGCGCTCAACCCGGCTGGCGGCGTCGCGGTGAACGACTATTCGCAGACCAGCGTGCCGCACATCTATGCGGTGGGCGACGTCACCGATCGCGTCGCGCTGACGCCCGTCGCGATCCGCGAGGGCCACGCCTTTGCCGATACGGTGTTCGGCCACAAGCCCACGCCGGTGGATCACACCAACGTTCCGACGGCGGTGTTCTCAGAGCCGGAATGCGGCGTGATCGGGCTGACCGAGGCCGAAGCCTGCCGGCAGTTGGCCAAGGTCGATATCTACAAATCCACGTTCCGGCCGATGAAGGCCACCTTATCGGGCCGCGATACGCGGACCATGATGAAGCTGGTGGTCGATGGCCAGACGGACCGGGTCGTCGGGGCGCATATCGTGGGTGCCGACGCCGGCGAAATGATCCAGCTCATCGGCATCGCCGTGAGGATGAAGGCCACCAAGGCGGACTTCGACGCCACGATGGCGGTGCATCCGACGGCGGGCGAGGAGCTTGTGACGATGCGCGAGAAAACCGCGACCCACGTCCGGCAGGCGGCGGAATAGGATTTAAGATCAGGGACTTGAGCGGAGGCCTGGCCCCGTGGCGTGAGACTCGCGCCCCGCTGGCAATTCCGTTTTTCGGCCGCTATAAGTGCCGATCCCCACAAGGGAATTCCAAGAGCGGAGTATGGCGTCGTGGCCGAACGGTGGGCGCGGGATAGCTGGCGAAGCAAGCCGATCCTCCAGGTGCCGGATTATCCGGACCGGGAGGCGTTGAATCTCGTCGAAAAGCAGCTCGCGAGCTTTCCGCCGCTGGTGTTTGCCGGCGAGGCGCGCAACCTCAAGGAGGCGCTGGGCCGCGTCGCCCAGGGCGAAGGTTTCCTGCTGCAAGGCGGCGACTGCGCCGAAAGCTTCACCGATCCGAGCGCAAACAACATCAGCGCCAACAACATCCGCGACTTCCTTCGCGTGTTCCTGCAGATGGCGGTGGTGCTGACCTATGCCGCTTCGGTGCCGGTGGTGAAGGTCGGCCGCATCGCCGGCCAGTTCGCCAAGCCCCGGTCGTCGCCGGTGGAGAAGAAGGGCGGCCAGGAGCTGCCGAGCTATCGCGGCGACATCATCAACGGCCCCGAGTTCTCGGCGGCCGCGCGGGTGCCCGATCCGCATCGCCTGATCGAGGCCTACCGGCATTCCGCCTCGACGCTGAACCTGATCCGCGCGCTGACACAGGGCGGCTACGCCAGCCTCGGCCGCGTGCATCAGTGGATGCTCGACCTCGATCCGAAAAGCAGCCAGCGCTATCTGGAACTGGCGGACCGCATCTCCGAGGCGCTGGCCTTCATGCAGGCGTGCGGGCTTGACCTGGAGAAGCATCCCGAACTCAAGGCGACGGACTTCTATACGAGCCACGAGGCGCTGCTGCTGGGCTACGAGCAGGCGCTCACCCGCGAGGACTCGACGCGGCCCGGCACCTGGTGCGCCACCTCCGCGCATATGGTCTGGATCGGCGACCGCACGCGGCAGCCCGACCATGCTCACGTCGAATTCTGCCGTGGCATCGTCAATCCGCTCGGGTTGAAGTGTGGCCCGTCGTCGAAAATCGACGAGATGATGCGGCTGATCGACGTCCTCAACCCGGAGAACGAGCCCGGCCGGCTGACGCTGATCGTGCGTCTTGGCGCGGAGAAGGTCGGCGAAATGCTTCCGCCGATGATCCGGGCGATCAAGCGCGAGGGCAAGTCGGTGGTCTGGTCGTGCGATCCGATGCACGGCAACACCATCACCGCGACCACGGGCTACAAGACCCGGCCGTTCGACCTGATCCTGAAGGAGATCAAGTCCTTCTTCTCGATCCATTCGGCCGAGGGCACGCATGCCGGCGGCGTCCACCTGGAGATGACCGGGCAGAACGTCACCGAATGCACCGGCGGCGCGCATGCGATCACCGAGGAGGGGCTCAACGCGCGCTATCACACGCTGTGCGATCCGCGGTTGAACGCCGAACAGGCCATCGAACTGGCTTTCCTGATCGCCGACCTGCTCAAGCAGGAGCGTGCCGCCCGCGCCCGGCCGTTGTCGGCCGCCGCAGGGTTGTAGCGGCGACACCGACGTGTTGCGGCTCTATCGAGCGGCGCTCAACAGTTGGAACGGCCTGCGCGCCGCAGCCCGCAGCGAGGAGGCCTTCCGTCAGGAACTGGTCGCGTTCGTTCTCGCTGTGCCGGCCGCGTTCCTGGTCGCGACAACGGCGTGGCGCTGGGTCGCGCTGGTCGGCGTCATCGTGGTGCTGATGGTCGCCGAATTGCTGAACACCGCCATCGAAAAGCTTTCCGACCACGTCACGCCGCACAACCATCCGGCCATCGGCCTCGTCAAGGATATGGCGTCGGCCGCGGTCGGGCTGTCGTTGCTGCTTGCTGGGCTGGTGTGGGCGGTCGCGCTGGCCGAGCGGCTTGGCCTGCTGTAACCGCCGATTGCGATAACGAGCCCGGCCGCGCCAGATCATTTTCGCGTTTCGTTGAATCTCGAAAATGATCTAGCTTTTGTGGGGCGCGTTTCTTAACGCGAACCAGGATTCACTTCGCTCGAGAGCGCTATAGATCGACATTATGAATACCCGTCCCGCCGATAGCCTGACCATTGCGCTGGCGCAGCTCAATCCGACTGTCGGCGATGTAGCCGGCAACGCCGACAAGGTGCGCAAGGCGCGCGACCGGGCGGCGACTCTCGGCGCCGATGTTGTGGCGTTTCCCGAATTGTTCATTGCCGGCTATCCGCCCGAAGACCTGGTGTTGAAGCCGGCGTTCCAGGCTGCGTGCCGCTCCGCCATCGAGGCGTTGGCGCGCGAGAGTGTCGCGGGTCCGTCGCTTCTTGTCGGAACGCCCTGGGTCGAGGATGGAAAGCTCTACAACGCCTATGTGCTGCTCTCGGGCGGCGCGATCGAGGCAACCCGCTTCAAGGTCGATCTGCCGAACTACGGCGTGTTCGACGAAAAGCGTGTCTTTGCTGCAGGACCGCTGCCGGGGCCGATCATCGTCAAGGGTGTGCGGATCGGTGTTCCGATCTGCGAGGACATCTGGGGCTCCGAGGTGGTGGAGTGCCTGAGCGAGACGGGCGGCGAAATCCTGCTGGTGCCGAACGGCTCGCCGTATTGGCGCGGCAAGACCGAGCACCGGCTGAATATCGCGGTCGCGCGTGTGGTCGAGTCGGGTCTGCCGCTGATCTATCTCAACATGGTGGGCGGTCAGGACGAACTGGTGTTCGACGGTGCGTCCTTCGTGCTGAACGCCGACCGCAGCCTCGCCGCTCAGTTTCCCGCGCTGCACGAAACCGTGGCGTTGACGCGATGGCAACGCGACGGTGGGGTGTGGCGCTGCGTCGAGGGGCCGGCGGCGAAAACCGAGGAGAGCGACAAGACCGACTACGCCGCCTGCGTGCTCGGCCTGCGCGATTACGTCGGCAAAAGCGGCTTCAAGGGCGTCGTGCTCGGGCTGTCGGGCGGTATCGACTCGGCGCTGTGTGCCGCGATGGCGGTCGACGCGCTTGGTGCGGATCGCGTGCGCTGCGTCATGCTGCCATATCGTTTCACCTCGCAGGATTCGCTCGACGATGCCGCTCGCGTGGCGAAGGCGCTGGGCGTGCAATACGACATCGTTCCGATTGAGCCGGCCGTGACCGGGCTCGAGGCGGTGCTCAAGGCGACCTTCGAGGGCAGGGCGCGCGATGTCACCGAGGAAAACCTGCAGGCGCGCGCCCGCGGCGTGATCCTGATGGCGATCTCCAACAAGTTCGGCTTGATGGTGGTGACCACCGGCAACAAGTCGGAGATGTCGGTCGGCTATGCCACGCTCTACGGCGACATGAACGGCGGGTTCAACCCGATCAAGGATCTCTACAAGACCGAGGTGTTTCGCCTGTCCCGCTTGCGCAACCATTGGAAGCCCGAGGGCGCGCTCGGGCCAGCCGGCGAGGTGATCCCCGAGAGCGTTATCGTCAAGCCGCCGACCGCGGAATTGCGCGAGAACCAGAAGGATCAGGATTCGCTGCCGCCCTATGATGTGCTCGATGTCATCCTTGAGCGGTTGGTGGAGCGCGAGGAGCCGGTCGCGGCCATCGTGGCCTCCGGCTTCGACCGCGATACGGTGTTGAAGGTCGAGCGTCTGCTCAACATAGCCGAGTACAAGCGTCGGCAGGCGGCGCCGGGCGTCAAAGTGACGTTGAAGAACTTTGGCCGCGACCGCCGCTATCCGATCATTAACCGCTTCCGCGACACCGGCGCGCCGTTGCCCGAGCCGGACACGACCCTGCTGAAAGCAGGCGCTACAGCGAGGACCGAGGCGTTCGATTTCTAAGCGGGGGAGAGGGCGCCACTCGAAATATGGAGAGGTCAGCGCGCCGGCAGGAACGGCGGGCCGACATTGCGCACCGTACGGTTGGGATCGGGCTTGTGCGGCACAGCGTCGGCTTGGGCGGCGGATGGTTCCGCTGGCTGGGCTGCCGGTAGCGTTGCGGGCTGGCTGGCCGGGTTAGCGGCACGCGGGTCGGGCCTGATCGGCTTGCCCTGGGCATCGACGCGCGGCTGCGACAGCATGCGCGCGCGCTGCTCGTTGACCACGATATCGCCTTGCTCGACCGTGTTGTCGTCCACGTTCTTCAGGGCCTGAGCCCAGCTTTCCCCCGGATGTCGGCAACTGCATGCGTTATCGACCACCTGGCGGTAACGGAATGCGTTGGGCAGCGACGAATAGAGCTGCCCGGAATTCGATACAGCTTGGCTGACGTCTTCACCCGGATTGCGATGTGAGAACAGCATCACCTCGGAGGCCGGACACGAGCGCTGGCATGCCTTCTCGTCGTCGGCGAAGTGCTCAGGGGAGGTGGCGAAGGAGATCGGGTAATAATAGCCGTCACAGGTGCGCACGCAGAGCGTGCGATAGGTGCCCGCCGGCGCCGCGTAGTTGGGATTGTTGTCCGGCGTGGTGATCGTGTTCGGGCCCGGCCCGAACAGCCGCTCGAACAGGTTTCCGCTTTGCGGCGGCGTTGCCGCGGCAGCGCGATATTGCGGGCCGCAGTTGTTTTGCGATAGCGCGACCAGGATGGCGTGGCGCTGTCCCTCGCGTTCGGGGGCGGAGGCGCCGCGCATCCGCTCCAGTTCGGCGTGAAGACCGTCGAGGTTGGCGCGCATCTGTTGAATCTTGGCATTCAGCGGACCGCATTGGGCCGGCTGTCTGCTGAACAAGACGAAGAAGCTGTTGTTGCTGCAACCGGCGCGCTGCGCGGCCGCCTCCTGGCGATCGATCTCGGCTTGCTGATTGCGGGCCGCCTCCTCATATCGCCGGACCTGGTCGACACGGGCGGGATCGTTGGTGCTGCGGTCGAACGTTTGAAGCTGGCTTTCGAGACGGACGCAGACCGGATTCTGCTGCACCGGCATGGGTTGCTGACCGAGGGCCGGTGTCAGGGTTGCGGCAGCGATCACGGCCAGGGCGGGCACGAGCGCGCGGAAAGGCGTCAAGTTCATCGCAGGTCCCGTCACGGTGGAGGCGCAAGCCCTTAAGCGCGAGTTGAAGGCTTCAATGGTGTCCAAAGTTTGGACGCCGATGAGCCGGCATCATCACGATGCGGTGGGTTGGGGTTTCTCCAGGCTCGTTGCGACGGGGCGTCGCGATTCGGCGCGGAGATTCCACAAGACGCCGCAAATGATCAGTCCCGCCCCCAGGAACACGAACACGTCGATGGCCTCGCCATAGAACATCCAGCCAATCAGCGCAATCAACGGAATACGCAGGAAATCGAGCGGGACGACGACCGTGGCGTCGCCGTAGCGGAACGCCTGAGTGAGGCAGTAATGCGAAGTCAGGCCGACCGCGGCAAGGACGATGGACGGCAGCAGCAATTCGGGGCCGACGCGAAACACGAACAGCGGCGGGCCGCCGGTCGCGGACAATGTGGCGGGCCAGATGAACCCGAGGGGGAACTGGATCACGTTCATCCAGAACACGATGGCGAATGTGCCGACGCGGTTGGTGAGTTGCTTGGTGACGATCAGCGATACCGAGTACGCGAACGCGGCAAATAGCACCAGGAAGGTGAGGGGTTGGAAGCTATCGGAACCGGGCCGCACGATCACCAGAACGCCGAGAAAGCCCAGGACGACGGTGCCGATACGGCTCATCGTCATGCGCTCGCGCAGCACGATCGCCGCCAGCAGTGCGACCCAGGCCGGCATGGTGAATTCCAGCGAGAACACCGTAGCGAACGGCAACAGCGTGATCGCCAGCGACCAGAAGTATTGGCCGACAAAGTGGGCGGTGTTGCGCGCCAGATGGAAGCCCATGTAGGTCGGCGCAAGCTCCTTGAGCAGCGCCGGCCGTGCCGCGATGACGCCGAGCAGGATCAATAGCCCGCCGCCGGATCGGACGGTCAGAATCTCGAAAATATTGAGTTGGCCGCCCAGCGCGCGAACGGCAAGGGCGCTTGCGGAAAACGACAGTAGCGCGCCGATCATCCATAGAACGGCGCGGCCAAGCTGTACCTGAGACACGGGGTGTTGTTCGCGTGCGATGGGAAAGACGCCTTGTGGGAGGGACTGCGCCGCGCCGTCACTCGGCGTCGGGTTGGTTTTCCGGCCGGGCGCGATCGAACGCCGGCAGCTTCAACAATGCTGCGTCCGCGGCGACAAGCTTCGGGAAACGGTCGAGCGGCACCTTCATCCGCCGGGCGTTGAACATTTGCGGCACGAGGTAGACGTCGGCAATCGTCACATTGGCGCCGAAGCAGTAGGGGCCGGGCCGGATCATGGTTTCGAGCGCGGCGAAGCCTTCGAGAATCCAGTGATGGTACCAGGCGTCGATGGCCGGTTGCTCCTGCTTGAGGACACGCTTGAGGTATTGCAGCGGCGCAAGGTTATCGAGCGGATGGATATCGCAGCCGATGACGGCGGCAAAGGCGCGAACCTGGGCGCGCGCCACCGGATCCTTCGGCAGGAGCGGCGGCGTCGGATAAGCCTCCTCGAGATACTCGATGATGGCAGGCGATTGCATGATCGTTTCGCCGTTGTCGAGGACCAGCGTGGGCACGCGCTCCTGCGGATTGACCGCATGATAGGCCGGCGTGTGGTGTTGGCCGCCCTCGCGGGAGAGGTGAATGAAAATCTGTTCCGGGGTGACGCCCTTGAGATTGAGCGCGATGCGCGCGCGATAAGCGGCGGATGAGCGGAAGTAAGTGTAGAGCTTCATGGCGTCTCCAAAAGGGCGGCCCAAGGCGTGAGGCGTTCTCGATCCCGGGCGGGGATATTAGCCGCGGTGCGCGCCTTTTGCGACTTCCGCCGCGAGCACGGCGGACCGCGCGGTGAGGCGGTCAACGGCGCGGTCGAATGCGGCGCGGTCGGCCGGATCGACCACCTCGGAAAGGCGCTGCGCGAAGTCCAGCGCGATAGGCGCAAGATCGTCGTACATGGCGCGCCCGGCCGGCGTCAGCGTGAGGAAGGATTCGCGCAGGTCGGCGCGATTGGGCCGGCGGGCGATGAGCTTGCGTTTTTCCAGAAGCGCCACCGCGCGCGATACCTTGGTCTTGTGCATGTGGCTGTGCGCGCCGATGGCCTTGCCCGTCATCAGTTCGTATTGACCGAGCGTGACGAGCACGCGCCATTCCGGCACGCCGATGCCGTATCGTTCGGCGTAGATGCGCGAGAGCGCCTGCGAAACCAGGCTCGCCACCACGTTGAGCCGATAGGGCAGAAACTCCTCGAGCTTGAGCGGCGCGTTTTCGTTCGGGCTCGCCTTCACCTCGACGTCGGACGGACCGCTGGTCATGGCCGCTCCGCCCCCCTTAGGCGATGACGCCGGGAAGGCCGTGTGCCGGCCTTGCCGCGAAAGGCCGAAACCTTGGCTGAAGTTTCGCAAGCGTGCAACCGGCCGAAACACGCCGCATCCGACAGCGGCGCGGGCCGATTTTGGTGACTGGAAGGGCGAGTTGTTCTCACGGTTCCAATACATTAAGCTTGGTTGCAGACAAAACTAAAGTTATTCAAAAGTACAAGGCGCGACGGTTCGTGGGCAAGGGCGGAGCGTACTCATGGCCATCAAATACATGTCCGGCTTCGGCAATAGTTTCGAGACCGAGGCCCTGGCCGGCGCGCTCCCTGTGGGCCGCAACTCGCCGCAGAAGGTCAACTACGGCCTTTATGCCGAGCAATTGTCCGGTTCGCCCTTTACCGCGCCTCAGGCCGCCAACCAGCGGACCTGGCTTTACCGGATTCGCCCCACGGTGCGCCACACCGGGCGTTTCGAGAAGATCGACCGGGGCCTGATCCGCACCGCGCCGGCGCACGGCGAAACCGACCTTCCGATCGGTCAGTTGCGCTGGTCGCCGACGCCGATTCCCAAGCGCGCGCTGACCTTCGTCTCGGGCCTTTTCACGATGACCACCGCGGGCGACGCCGAGGCGCAGGCCGGCATGGCGAGCCATGTGCTGCTTGTCACCCAATCGATGGAGCGCGAGCACTTCTTCAACGCCGATGGTGAGATGCTGATCGTGGCGCAGCAGGGCGGTTTACGCTTTCGCACCGAGTTCGGTGTGATCGAGATCGAGCCGGGCGAGATTTGCGTGATCCCCCGCGGCGTCATTTTCCGCGTCGAATTGGTTGACGGCCCCGCGCGCGGCTATGTCTGCGAGAATTACGGCGGGGCGTTCAAGCTCCCGGATCGCGGCCCGATCGGCGCCAATTGCCTCGCCAACGCGCGCGACTTTCTTGCGCCGATTGCGGCCTACGAGGACGTCGAGAAGCCGTGCACGCTCTACGTGAAATGGGGTGGCGAGCTGTTCCGCACCAAGGTGCCGCATTCACCGCTCGATGTCGCGGCCTGGCACGGCAATTATTATCCTTACAAGTACGACCTGCGCCGGTTCTCGCCGGTCGGCGCGCTGCTGTTCGATCACCCCGATCCGTCGATCTATACGGTGATGACCTCGCCATCGGAGACGGCCGGGACGGCCAATGTGGATTTCGTCATTTTTCCCGAGCGTTGGGCGGTGGCGGAAAATACGTTTCGGCCGCCCTGGTATCACCGCAACATCATGTCGGAGTTCATGGGGCTGGTTTACGGCGTCTACGATGCCAAGCCCGAAGGCTTCGTGCCGGGCGGCATGAGTCTGCACAACCAGATGCTTCCGCACGGCCCCGACAGCGACGCCTTCGAAAGCGCGAGCAACGCCGAGCTGAAGCCCGTGAAACTTACCAACACGCTCGCCTTCATGTTTGAAACGCGCTTTCGCCAGCGCATTACGCGATACGCGGCCGAGCTTCCAACGCGGCAGGACAATTACGTCGATTGCTGGAAGGGCCTGAAGAAGCATTTCAATCCCGAGCAGAGAAAGCCCAAATCATGAAGCTTGCATCGTTGAAGCATGGCCGTGACGGCCGGCTGGTCGTGGTGTCGCGCGACCTGACGCGCGCGGCCGATGCTTCGGCGGTGGCGTCGACGCTGCGCGATGCACTCGACGACTGGGCGGCGGCCGAACCGCGACTGCAGGAGATTGCGGATTCGCTCGAGGCGGGCCGTATCGCGCACGCGCCGTTCGACCCAAAGGCCTGCGCCGCGCCGTTGCCGCGAAGCTTCGGCTGGGCCGATGGCTCGGCCTACGTCAATCACGTCGCGCTGGTTCGCAAGGCGCGCGGTGTCGAAGTGCCGCCGACCTTCTGGACCGATCCGTTGATGTATCGCGGCGCGTCGGATGCTTTCCTCGGGCCGTGCGATCCGATCCGTATCGCCGATACCGCCTGGGGCGTCGATCTCGAAGCCGAGGTCGCGGTGATCGTCACCGACGTTCCGCAAGGCGCGACGCCGGAACAGACCGCGCCGCTCATCAAGCTGTTCATGCTGGTGGATGATATCAGCCTGCGAAACCTCATTCCGGCGGAACTCGCCAAGGGTTTCGGCTTTCTGCAAAGCAAGGGACAGACGGCGTTCTCGCCGGTGGCGGTGACGCCGGACGAACTGGGCTCCGCTTTCGACGGTAAGAAGGTGCACCTGCCGTTGCGAAGCTTCATCAACGGCAAGCCGTTCGGGCGGCCCAATGCCGGGATCGATATGACGTTCGATTTTCCGACGCTGGTATCCCACGCCGTCAAGACGCGGCCGCTGATGGGCGGCGCCATCATCGGCTCAGGCACGGTGTCGAACCGCGATGCCGACGGCGGGCCCGGCAAGCCGGTGCCCGATGGCGGTGTCGGCTATTCGTGTCTCGCGGAAATTCGTACCGTCGAGACGATCCTCCACGGCGCGCCCAAAACGCCGTTCCTCAACTTCGGCGACCGCGTGCGTATTGAAATGAACGACGCGCAGGGGCGCTCGATTTTCGGCGCGATCGACCATGAGGTGGTGCGCGCGTAGCGACAGAGGCGTTTTCCCTCGAGCATGATCCCGAAAAGTGGAAACCGGCTTTCGGATCAGATCATGCGCGATCAAAAGGATAGGATCGGAGTCTGATTCAACTCGGTTGAATCAAATTCTAGGCCGGCATCCGCATCGTCGACAGCATTTCGGTGCAGGCCCGTGCGCAAGCTTCGCACGCCTCGGCGCAAACCCGGCAGTGCCGGTGCATCTCGTCATGCTCGCGGCATTCGTCGGCACAGGTGTTGCAGAATGCGATGCAATTGGCCAGTTGCGCCTCGAGAAGCTGCCGGTGCCCGGCCTTGTTGGAGCGCGCCAGGATGCTGCCGGTGGCGGTACAAATAGCCGCGCAATCGAGATTGAGGCGGATACAGGCGACGAGTCGTGACACGTCGCGTTCGGAAAGGCAGGCATCGGCGCAGGCGGTGCATGTTTCCACGCAACTGAAACATGCGTCGATGCACCGGCTCATGGCCTCGGAGTGGGCAGGCTTTTCCGGGTGGGACCGGAACATGGCCCGGACGGCGACGGCGGACATGCGGTTCCTCTCGTTCGGCCCCCGGAGCAGAACCCATGCACGCGGCATTGGTTCCGGGATGGCGTGAACGGAGGGGGCGAACGCCGGCGAGAAGAGGGTGGCTGCGCGCTTAGCGCGAACACTCGATGGCGACAAACTGATCGCAGCCGCCGGCGCAGGCATAACCGCCGGGCTTGATCGTTCCGGTCACATCGACCTTGCGATAGGACACTGCCTGGCTGAAGGCATGCGAACGACAATAGGCGGTGGCGGCCGCCGAGCCGCAGGGGGTGCCGGCCGCAAGGCAGCGGTCGATGCCGTAGCCGTCTGCGTCGTTGGCAAGAACGAAGGTGCGGTTTTCGGCGTGGGCGGACGAGACGCTCAGCACGACGGCGAGAGCCAGTGAGGCGAGAACGGGGCGCATGAGAAAAGCGGGGAGATCGTTTGACAATGCCGGGCCGCATGGACCCAAACGGAAGGATGAGGAAGAATCTCTACGGTTTTATTAAACCCTCGGCGGGTTGGATGGAATTTCGTATCGAACCGGAGCCTGTCGCGTCGGTACGCATCGGATAGGCCCCCGCCACGGCGGGGGCAACCCCCGGATCGCGAGGAACCGCCGCCCTTTACGAATGCTCACGAACCGGGCCTTCCCCCGCGTGTCGGCCCTTGACGGCACCCCGGCGCTTGGACCATTGTCCGCCGATGTTCGGCCTTAACGATATCTGCGGCATTTGCCCGGAGATTATGAGCTAGCGATCAACGCTGGCAGCGGCCGTCTTTTCTCCGTTCGAGACCGATAGACGCCCGGCCAGCCGGCCCTGGGGACACGTTCGGTCTATGGAACTGAAGCTCTACGATACGCTGACGCGGGAAAAGCGGACCCTGGTGCCGATCGACCCGTCGCGCGTGCGCATGTATGTCTGCGGTCCGACGGTCTACGATTTCGCCCATATCGGCAACGCGCGGCCCGTCATCGTCTTCGATGTGCTGTTCCGGCTGCTGCGTCACCTCTATGGCGCGGACCACGTCACCTATGTCCGCAACATCACCGACGTCGATGACAAGATCAACGCGCGGGCTGCGGAGCGCGGCACCTCGATCCGCGAGCTGACCGAGGAAACCTATCGGAATTTCAAGGATGACGTGGCGGTGCTCGGCTGTCTGCCGCCGACCACCGAGCCACGGGCGACCGAGCATATCGAGGACATGAAAGCACTGATCGAGCGCCTTCTTGCTTCCGGGCATGCCTATGTCGCCGAGGAGCATGTGCTGTTCAGCGTCTCGTCGATGAAGGACTACGGCAAGCTGTCGAAGCGGCCGCTGGACGAGATGATCGCGGGCGCGCGGGTGGAGGTCGCACCCTATAAGCGCGACGCAATGGACTTCGTGTTGTGGAAGCCCTCGAGGCCCGGCGAGCCGGCATGGCCGTCGCCTGGCGGCATCGCCACGCCGGGACGGCCAGGCTGGCACATCGAATGCTCGGCGATGGCGTGGAAGCATCTCGGCGAGACGTTCGACATTCATGGCGGCGGCATCGACCTGGTGTTTCCCCACCACGAGAACGAAATCGCGCAATCGTGCTGCGCGTTTCATTCCAAGGTGATGGCCAACATTTGGATGCACAACGGCTTCTTGCAGGTCGAAGGCGAGAAGATGAGCAAGAGCCTGGGGAATTTCGTCACCATCCGCGAGGTGCTGGCGGATTGGCCGGGCGATGTCGCGCGGCTTGCCATGCTGTCGAGCCATTATCGCCAGCCGATCAACTGGACGCTGAAGGGGCTCGACGAAGCCGAGAAGGCGCTGGCAAGCTTTTACGACGCGGCGTCCGCCGAAGCCGATCCACGCCCCGCCGCGGGCGTGCTCGATGCGCTGCTCGACGACCTCAATACACCGAAGGCGATCGCCGAGATGCATGGCCTGAAGAACGCGGCCGGCCGCAAGGCGCTGGCCGGCACGCTCGCCTTCTTTGGCTTCCGGCCTGACGAACTGGCGGCATGGCGCGCCAAGACGGCGCCGGCACCGGCGCTTCCCATCGGCGAAATCGAAAGCCGGATCGCGGCGCGCAACGCCGCGCGCAAGGCGAGAGACTTCAAGGAATCCGACCGCATCCGTGATGAATTGGCGGCGCTCGGCATCGTGCTCAAGGATTCCAAGGACGGCACCACCTGGGAGGTCGCGCGATGATGGCACGCGCCCGCCCGGAGTTCGCGCTGCGGCCGTATCTGCCTCAGGACGTGCCGATGCTGGCGGAAATCTTCCGCGCCAGCGTCGAGGAACTGACCGAGGACGATTACAACCCGGCGCAGCAGGACGCCTGGGCCTCCGCGGCCGACGACCTCGACGCATTCACCGCGCGGCTTGGCAAGCACCTGACCTTGATCGCGACCATGCAGGGCTCGCCGGTCGGCTTCATCTCGCTCGATAGCGCGACCGAGATCGGGCTGTTCTACGTGCATCCCACGGTCGCGGGGCATGGGGCGGGACGTATGCTTTACGACGCCATCGAACGGCTTTCGGCCTCGCGCGGCACGCCGCATCTGACGGTGGATGCCAGCGACACCGCCCGCGAATTCTTCGCCCATCGCGGCTTCGCCGCCGAGCGGCGCAACTCCGTCTCGGTCGGCAACGAATGGCTGGGCAACACCACGATGAAAAAGACGCTGGCCGGCAAAGGGCCTGCTGGCGGCAAGGGGCCCAACGCATGAGCAAGGAACGGCTCTACCTGTTCGATACGACGCTGCGCGACGGCGCGCAGACCAACGGCGTGGATTTCACGTTGGCCGACAAGCTCGCGATTTCGCGGATGCTTGACGAACTCGGTATCGACTATGTCGAAGGCGGCTACCCCGGCGCCAATCCGACCGATACGCAGCTTTTTTCGGAGCCGCGTGAACTGAGCGCCGCGACGTTCACGGCCTTCGGCATGACGCGGCGGCCGGGGCGTTCGGCATCGAACGATCCGGGCCTTGCCGCGCTGCTCGATGCCAAGGCCGGCGCGATCTGCTTTGTCGCCAAGTCGTCCGACTATCAGGTGCGCGTGGCGCTCGAGACGACGCCCGAGGAGAACCTCGCGTCGATCCGCGACAGCGTGCGGGCCGCGAAGGCGAGGGGCCGCGAGGTGCTGCTCGATTGCGAGCACTTCTTCGACAGCTTCAAGGCCAACCCGTCGTACGCGCTGGCCTGCGCCAAGGCGGCTTATGAGGAGGGCGCGCGTTGGGTTGTGCTCTGCGACACCAACGGCGGAACGCTGCCGCACGAAGTCGAGACCATCGTGACCGAGGTGGTGAAGCACATTCCCGGCGATCATATCGGCATCCACGCTCATAACGACACCGAGCAGGCGGTGGCGAACTCCCTCGCCGCCGTTCGCGCGGGCGCCCGCCAGATTCAGGGCACGCTCAACGGGCTCGGCGAACGCTGCGGCAACGCCAACCTTGTCTCCATTATTCCGACGCTGAAGCTAAAGGACGAGTTCGCCAGCCGGTTCGACATCGGCGTAACCGACGACAAGCTTAAGCAATTGGTCCGCGTGTCGAGAGAATTGGATGAGCGGCTGAACCGCGTGCCGAACCGCCACGCGCCTTACGTCGGCGACAGCGCCTTTGCCACCAAGGCCGGCATTCACGCCTCCGCCATCATCAAGGATCCCGCGACTTACGAGCATGTTTCGCCCGATGCGGTCGGCAACAAGCGCAAGCTTCTGGTCTCGGATCAGGCCGGGCGCTCGAACCTTCTGGCGGAGCTTGAGCGCATCGGGCTCAAGGTGGCTAAGAACGACCCGCGCCTCACGCGGCTGCTCGATACGGTGAAAGAGCGCGAGGCTTCGGGCTATGCCTACGAGGCGGCCGATGCGTCGTTCGACCTGCTCGCGCGGCGGACGCTCGGCACCGTGCCGAAGTTCTTCGACGTCGCCTATTTCGATGTGAAGGTGGAGCAGCGCAACCACAACGGCGGCGGGCCGGAAATGCTGACCACCGCGGTGGTCAAGCTACGGATCGGCGACGAGACGCTGATCTCGGCCGCAGAGGGCAACGGGCCGGTCAATGCGCTCGACGTGGCACTACGCAAGGACCTCGGCAAGTATCAGAAATTTATCGAGGGGTTAAAGCTCATCGATTATCGCGTGCGCATCCTCAATTCCGGCACCGAAGCCGTGACGCGCGTGCTGATCGAGAGCGAGGACGAAACAGGCGAGCATTGGACCACGGTCGGCGTGTCGTCCAACATCATCAATGCGTCGTTCCAGGCGCTAATGGATTCCATCGTCTACAAGCTGGTGCGCTCGGGGGCGACGGCCTAGGCAGCTTTAGTGACGGTCCGATTCTCGATGGCGCAGACGGGCGCTGCGATCACAACTGCTCGGTCCGCACCGTTTTCATCGCCTTGTCAGCCGGAGAGAGCGACCGTGTGGCCTCGATCAGCATCGGCACGATGTCTTCGACGCGCTCGGTTTCCAGATAATTCACCGGCAGGCCCGGCCGCACGAACTGCGTCGCGGTCATGTGATCGAACAGGGCGCGCAACGGGTCCCAGAATTTTTTGATGTTGGCGAGCAGGATCGGCTTCTTGTGGCGGCCGAGCTGCGTCCAGGTGATCTGCTCGACAAGCTCTTCGAGCGTTCCGACACCGCCGGGCAGCGCCACGAAGGCATCCGCTTCGTCGAACATGCGCTGCTTGCGCTCGTGCATGTCGCGGGTGACGACCAGCCTGCCGCGCGGGTTGGCGTGCTCCCGGTTGGCCAGAAACGTCGGGATGATGCCGATGACCTCGCCGCCGTGTTCGGTCACGGCGTTGGCGATCTCGCCCATCAGGCCGATGGAACCACCGCCGTAGACGAGGCCGATGCGGTTCTCGGCCATGCTGCGGCCGAGCGCGCGTGCCGCCTCGGCGAAGGCCGGGTCGGCGCCGGGACCGGAGCCGCAATAGACGCAGATTCGTCGGAGGGTGGTGGGTGGGGTGGGAAGGATGGGTGAGTGCATGGGCTATTATATAGGGCCGCGGTCGCGCCGAGGCGAGCCCGCAGCCTTGGAAAGCAAGACTGTCGGTGTTTTACGGCGGGGAATCCCTTATATGAAGGCCTCCTGCTGGTCCCTCGGGGCCGCGTCGTAACGTCCACCTGATCCGCATATCCGGCCCGATGACAGACACCCACGTCCGAACTGCGCAGATGATGAAGCGCGATGTTTCCGGCGAGGGTGGGGCTGTGTTCCGCACCAGCGCGCGGCTGTGGCCGTATATTTGGCCGTCGGATCGGGGCGACCTGAAGCGGCGCGTGCTGTGGGCGACGATCCTGCTGTTCGGCGCCAAGCTTGCGACGATGGCGGTGCCGTTCACCTTCAAGTGGGCGGTGGACGCGCTGACCGGGCAGGGCAGTGCTCCCGTTGCCGCGGATTCCTGGCTGACGTGGATCATCGCCGCCCCGATCGCCATGACGCTGGCCTATGGCGGCACGCGCATCCTGATGGCGCTGCTGACGCAACTTCGCGACGGCGTGTTCGCCAAGGTGGCGATGAACGCGGTGCGCCGGCTCGCGAACATGACCTTCGTGCACCTGCACAACCTGTCGCTGCGCTTCCACCTGGAGCGCAAGACCGGCGGCATCACCCGCGTGCTGGAGCGTGGCCGTAACGCGATCGAAACCATCGTACGGATGGTCATCCTGCAGCTCATCCCGACCATCGTCGAAGTGGCGCTGATCGTCGGCGTGCTGCTCTATCAATTCGACTGGCGCTACGTGACGCTGATCCTCATCACCGTCGCGCTCTACATGTGGTTCACCTATGTCGCTACGGAGTGGCGTATCTCGATCCGCCGCCGCATGAACGACAGCGACACCGATGCCAACGTCAAGGCGATCGACTCGCTGCTCAACTTCGAGACGGTGAAGTATTTCGCCGCGGAGAAGCGCGAGGCCGAGCGCTATGACCGGGCGATGGAGCGCTACGAAAAGGCGAGCGTGAATTCCTATACCTCGCTTGCCATTCTCAACGCGGGTCAGGCCACGATCTTCACCATCGGTCTTGCCGTGGCAATGGTGATGTGCGCCTTCGGCATTGCCCGGGGCCACAACACGGTGGGCGATTTCGTCATGATCAACGCCATGATGATTCAGCTCTATCAGCCGCTGAATTTCATGGGCATGGTCTATCGGGAGATCAAGCAGGCTGCGGTCGATATCGAAACCATGTTCGATATCCTGCAGCGGCCTGCGGAAATCGTCGATCGGCCGGGTGCCCGGCCGTTGGCCGTGACGGCCGGCGCGATCCGTTTCGAGGATGTGAAGTTCGCGTATGAGCCGACGCGGCCGATCCTCAAGGGCGTGACGTTCGAGGTTCCGGCCGGCAAAACCGTGGCCATCGTCGGCCCGTCGGGAGCGGGCAAATCGACCATCTCGCGGCTGCTGTTCCGATTCTATGACGTCACGGCGGGGCGCATCCTGATCGACGGCCAGGATATTCGCGACATCACCCAGACCTCGCTGCGTGCGGTCATCGGCATGGTTCCGCAGGACACTGTGCTGTTCAACGACACCATCCGCTACAACATCCGATACGGCCGTTGGGAGGCGACCGACGCCGAAGTGGAGGAGGCGGCACGGCTTGCCCAGATCGACGCTTTCATCCGCCTGTCGCCGCAGGGCTATGAAACCGAGGTGGGCGAGCGTGGCCTGAAGCTCTCCGGCGGGGAGAAGCAGCGGGTCGCCATCGCGCGGACCATCCTCAAGGCGCCGCCGATCCTGGTGCTCGACGAGGCCACCTCCGCGCTCGACAGCCACACCGAGCGTGAAATCCAGGATGCGCTGGCGCAGGTGTCGCGAGGCCGCACCACGCTGGTGATCGCGCACCGGCTTTCCACCATCGTCGCGGCGGATGAAATCCTGGTGCTCAGCGCCGGTGTCATCGTCGAGCGCGGCACGCACCACCAGTTGCTGCAGAAGGGCGGCCTCTACGCCGGCATGTGGAACCGGCAGCGCGAGGCCGAGGCGGCGCGCGAGACGCTGGCCCAGGTCGATGACAGCGTCAAGGCGCCCAACCGCAATCCGCCGCCGGTGGCTGACGACATTGTCCCGCCTGCCGATGACCTGCCGAAGCCAGACGAGCTTGCCGCGCGCACGGCGGCGGAATGATATGATCGGCGTCGAATCTTCTCGCGTGTAACAGGACGCCGTCCAGCGACATGTCCATCGTCAACTCGATCCGTTCTCAAATCGCGCCGATCCATCCGCTCGGCTATCCGTTTGTCGGCGGTTTCGCGCTGGTAAGCCTGCTCCTGTTCTGGCTCTGGACGCCGCTCGGCTGGCTCGGCACGCTTGCCACCGCCTGGTGCGCCTATTTCTTCCGCGATCCGGCCCGCGTCACGCCCGTGCGCGAGGGCTTGGTGGTGGCTCCGGCCGATGGACGGGTCAGTCTCGTTGTGAACGCGCTGCCGCCGCCGGAACTGGGCCTGAGCGACCGGCCGATGCCGCGCATTTCGATCTTCATGAGCGTGTTCGATTGCCATGTGAACCGCAGCCCGATCGCCGGGCGGATCGAGCGCATGGTCTATCGGGCCGGCAAGTTCATCAGCGCCGACCTCGACAAGGCCAGCGAGGACAACGAGCGCAACGCCTTCATCATCACCGGCCGTGCCCGGATCGGCGTGGTGCAGATTGCCGGGCTGGTGGCGCGGCGGATCGTGCCCTTTGTGCAGGAAGGGCAGGCGGTCGCGGCCGGTGACCGCATCGGCATGATCCGGTTCGGTTCGAGGGTAGACGTCTATCTGCCGGAGGGCGGCCGGGCGCTGGTGGCCGAAGGCCAAACCGCGATTGCCGGCGAGACGGTTCTGGCCGATCTGACCGTTCAGGACGCGGGCCGCAGCTATCGCGTCGGCTAGGCTCTCGGCCGCCGGAATGGCGCGTTTTGCGGGCGTTACGGCCGCCGTGGCGGCCCCGTCGATCCGGCGCTATATTGGCCCCATGAGCTTTTCACCGTTTGATCCCAACGGCCCCGACCCGCGGCGGCGGCGCTTCCGCGCCATCCCCGTGCGTGTGCTGGTCCCCAATGTCATCACGCTGCTCGCGCTGTGCGCGGGGCTGACCGCCATTCGCCTGGCGTTCGAGCAGAAGCTCGAATTGGCGCTGGCGGCCATCGTGTTTGCCGCAGCTCTCGACGGCATCGACGGGCGGATCGCGCGGCTGATCAAGGGCCAGTCACGGTTCGGTGCGGAGCTCGATAGCCTGGCGGATTTCGTCAATTTCGGCTGCGCGCCCGGACTGATGCTCTATCTCTGGGATTTGAGCGAATACGGCAATGTCGGTTGGATTGCCGCGATGGTGTTCGCGATCTGCGGGGCGCTGCGGCTCGCCCGTTTCAATGTGATGATCGACGATCCGAACCGCCCGGTCTGGGGCGGCAACTTCTTCACCGGCGTGCCGGCGCCGGCCGGCGCGATCATCGTGATGCTGCCGATCTACATCAATCTGCTCGGCGCGCCCAAGGCAGCGCCAACCATCGTGCTGATCTACACGCTCGCCATCGCCTCCCTAATGGTGTCGCAACTGCCGGTGTTCTCCGGCAAGAACGTCGGCAAGCGGGTGTCGCCGGAAATGGTTCTGCCGGCGTTCGTCCTGGTTATTCTGTTCATCGCGCTTCTGATCGCCTATCCGTGGTGGGTGCTGAGCATTGGCACCGTTTGCTATCTGATCTGCCTGCCGCTCGGCTGGCTGTCCTACCGCGCGCACCGGCGCAGGGACGAGGCTCACGCGGCGGCTATGGCTCCCGCTGCTGCCGAAGCGTCGGCTGTGCCCGGAGCGCCGCTTCCCCCGGTCGATGCGCCGGAGCGTCCGGCGCGGCTCAACTGAATCTCGAGTATCCGTCTCGTTTCCAGCCCATCGGTCCGATCCATGCCCCGCGTAACCCGTATTCTGGCCGCGTCCGAGCGCGGCGATGGCTCTCCCGTCGATACCTTGGTTCTGCCGTTCGCGCAGCGTCAGGCGCACAAGGGTTTCCTGTTCGGTTTGAAAGGCACATGCGTCGAGTTGGATTTCGCCGAGCCGGTCCTGCTGCGCACGGACGATGTTCTTGCGCTCGACGATGGCCGCCTGGTCGAAGTGGTGGCGGAGCCCGAGCCGGTGATCGAGGTTCGCGTCGCGGATGCCGTGGCGCTGGCGCGCCTGGCGTGGCGGCTCGGCGACCGGCACCTCCCGGTGCAGATCCTTGAGCGTCGCGTGCGCGTCAGGCGCGAGCCTGCTGCCGAAACGTTTCTTGAAGGCCTCGGCGTTAAGATGACGGTCATTGAAGCGCCGTTCGAGCCGGACGATGCATCCGCGCCGGCCGGCGATCATCACCACGATCACCATCATCACCACCACGATCACCATGACCACGATCATGCGCATGGTCACGGTCATGACCACGATCATCACGGGCACAGCCACGACCACAAGCACGGTTGATCGGGGCGAGACATGACGCAGCGGCTCACGGACAAGATTGTCCTTATCACCGGCGCGGCCGGCGCCATCGGTCAGGCGGTGGCCGATGCGGTAACGGCGGCCGGCGGAACGGCGATCGGCAGCGACCTTGTCGCGCGAGATGGCGTGCGGCACGCGCTGGACGTCGCATCGGAGCAGGACTGGTTGCGGGTGGTTGGCGAGATCGGGATGGCGCACGGCCGCCTCGACGGGCTGGTGAACGCGGCCGGGCTCGCGGCCGTGGGCAACATCGAGGACACCGATTTCGCCACCTGGCGGCGCATCCTTTCGGTCAATCTCGACGGCACGTTTCTCGGCTGCAAGCATGCCTTCGCCCTGCTCAAGCAGCAGGGCGGCGCGATCGTGAACCTGTCGTCGGTCGCGGGATTGGTCGGCGGGCATAACCTGACCGCCTACAACGCCTCAAAGGGTGGAGTGCGTCTGCTGACCAAGTCGGTGGCGCTCCACGGTGCGCGGGTAACGCCGCAGGTGCGCTGCAATTCGGTGCATCCGGCGTTCCTTGAGGGACCGATGGTCGAGACCATCCTGGGCCAGACCGGCTTTCCCGACGGCGCGCGGGCGCGCATCACGCGCGACATTCCGCTTGGCCGGCTTGGCACGCCCGCCGAGGTGGCGGACATGTGCGTTTATCTGTTGTCGGACGAATCCCGTTTTGTCACCGGCGCCGAATTCGTCATCGACGGCGGTCTGACGGCGCGGTGATCAGAGATTGGGCGGATAGCCCGGCATCAACTCGTAAGGATGCTTCCAGCCGGGCAGCGCCTTGATCCGGCCAAGCCACGCCGCGATGTTCTTGTGCATACCGGCGATATCGAAGCCGAACTCGTCCGCCGGATAGAAAAGGTAAGCGCAGAGCGACAGGTCGGCGATGGTCGGCCGCTCGCCGAGGATGAAGGGTCGCGTGGCAAGCCGCTGGTCGAGCACAGCGAGGCTTGCGTCGAACCGGCCCTTGAGGAAGGCCATTGCGCCCGGGTCGCCCGCGGGCCGTGCGAAGTTGCGCAGAAAGCGATAGGGGCCGAGGAGGCCGTTGACCTTCTGATTGTCGAAGATGATCCAGCGCAGTGCCTCAAGCCGCTCGTCCTCGCCCTCGGGCTTGAAGCGGCCGGACCGCTCGGAGAGATAGGTCAGGATGACGCCGGATTGGCTGAGCTTGCGGTCGCCGTGCTCCAGCACCGGCACCTCGCCCATCTCGTTGATCTCGGTGCGATACCTCTGCGTGCGCGTCTCGCCGCCTTTGAAGAAATCGACATAGACCGGCTCCCAGTCGGCGCCGATCAGGTTGAGCATCAGCGCCGCCCGATAGGCGTTGCCGGACTGTGCGAAGCAGTAGAGCCGGTATTCGGGCACGTCGATCCCCGCAGGCGTTGCGGGCCGGGTCAGCGCGAGAGAACGATCGGTTCGCCGGCGGTGGACTTGCCCTCGAAGCGGCCGCCCGCGCTTGAGAGTTGCGCCAACGGCTGGCCGTTGTGATCGCGCATGATCAGGCCGCCTTGCTCATAGGTCCATTTGCGGCTGGTGAAGAACTTGCCGGGGCAGCCGCCCGCGGGGGCGATGGTGCCCTCGATGGCTCCGGGCGTTGTCGCGCCGAAAACCATGCTGCACTGTCCGCGGCCCGGCGAGGCGAGCAGCCACCGCCCGGCCATGTTTTCCGGTGGCGGGGTGGGCGTTGCCGCCGACGGAGCCGATCCCGAGCCAAAACCCGGGGCGCCGTTGCATCCCGCGAGCGCAAGCAGCAACGCGGCGAGGAGAGGGAAGCGGAGCGTGGAATGGATGTCGTTCATGCGCAGGGGTGGTTTCACTTCATGGTGGGAATGACGAATTCGGCGCCTTCCTTGGTGCCGGATGGCCAGCGTGCGGTCACGGTCTTGGTCTTGGTGTAGAAACGGATCGAGTCGGGGCCATGCTGGTTGAGGTCGCCGAAGCCCGACCGCTTCCAACCTCCGAACGTATAGTACGAGAGCGGCACCGGGATCGCAAAATTCACGCCGACCATGCCGACCTGGACGCGGCTGGTGAAGTCACGCGCAGTGTCGCCGTCGCGGGTGAAGATCGCGACGCCGTTGCCATATTCGCTTTCGGAGGGCAGGCGTACGGCCTCCTCGTAATTCTTCGCCCGAACAACGGAGAGAACGGGGCCGAAAATCTCTTCCTTGTAGATGCGCATGTCGGGCGTGACATGGTCGAACAGGCAGCCGCCCATGAAGTTGCCGTTCTCGTAGCCCTGAAGCTTGAAGTTGCGGCCATCGACCACGAGCTTGGCGCCTTCCTTGAGGCCGAGATCGACGTATTCCCTGACCTTGTTGAGATGGGCGCGCGTCACCAGCGGGCCGTAGTCGGCATTCGCGTCGGTGGAGGGGCCGATCTTGAGGCTCTCCACGCGCGGCACCAGCTTTTCCATCAGCTTGTCGGCGGTTTTTTCGCCAACGGGAACCGCGACCGAGACGGCCATGCAGCGCTCGCCGGCGGAGCCGTAGCCGGCGCCGATCAAGGCATCCACAGCCTGATCCATATCGGCGTCCGGCATCACGATCATGTGGTTCTTGGCGCCGCCGAAGCACTGTACGCGCTTACCGTGGGAACAGCCTGTGGCGTAGATGTATTCGGCGATGGCCGACGACCCGACGAAGCCCACCGCCTGGATTCGCGGATCGGTGATGAGCGTGTCCACCGCTTCCTTGTCGCCGTTGACGACGTTGAGGATGCCGGGCGGCAGACCCGCCTTGAGGAACAGCTCCGCGATCCGCATCGGCACCGACGGGTCGCGTTCCGACGGCTTGAGGACGAAGGCATTGCCGCATGCGATGGCCGGCGCGCATTTCCAAAGCGGGATCATGGCCGGAAAGTTGAACGGCGTAATGCCGGCGACCACGCCCAGCGGCTGCCGGAACGAATAAAGGTCGATGTGGGGTCCGGCGCCCTCGCTGAACTCGCCCTTCATCAGGTGCGGGATGCCGCAGGCGAACTCCACCACTTCAAGCCCACGTTGAATATCGCCCTTGGCGTCCGGGAAGGTCTTGCCATGCTCGGAGGAGAGCAGGCGCGCCAGGTCGTCATACTCGGCGTGGACCAGATCGAGAAACTTGAACATGACGCGAGCACGCCGCTGCGGGTTGGTGGCGGCCCAGGCCGGTTGGGCGGCGGCAGCATTGGCGATGGCCTGTTCGACCTCGGACTTGCTGGCGAGCGCCACCTTGGCCTGGACCTCGCCGGTGTTGGGGTCGAATACGTCGCCGGCGCGCCCGGAGGCTCCCTCGATATGTTTGCCGCCGATGAAGTGGCCGATCTGCCGCATCCGATCCTCCTGCCATCCTGCCCTGGGCCCGGCGTTCAAGCGCCGGTTTTTCAACCATTCGTTAACGGGTGCAATAGCGCACGTCGCCGCTGTCGTGAAGCCCGTCGATGGCCGCATAAGGCCGTCGAGAAGCCGGAGCGGTGGACTGTCTTTGATAGGCGCTGGTGACGGTCCGTTAGCCTTTACACGGCGTTAAGCCCAGCCCGGTTAGGTTCCATGACGCGCCCGGCGGGCTTGCCCGGTTTGTGCGTTGGAGTGCTTCATGGATATTTCTACCGGCCTCGGCTTGGCTTTTGGCGGCGTCGTCCTCGTCACGCTCATCTTGATGGGTGGCGATCTGCGGATGTTCGTCGATCTCCACGCCTTCATCGTTATTTTTGGCGGCGCGACCGCGGCGACCCTGATCCGCTTCCCCCTGTCCTGCATCTTCCACGGCTTGCCGATGGGGATGAAATACGCCTTCACGATGCGGCGCTGGACGGCACGCGAACTGGTCGAGGAGATCGCCAATCTCGCCGATGTCGCCCGCAAGCAGGGGCCTATCGGACTTGAGAAAGTCGATGTGGAGGATCCGTTTCTTGCCAAGGGCATGCGCTACGTGGCCGACGGCTACGACGCGACCTTCATTCGCGACAGCCTGGAGCGCGACCGCGACAACTTCCTGACGCACCTCGATGAGGGGCAGAAAATCTATCGCGCCATCGGCGACTGCGCGCCGGCCTTCGGCATGGTGGGAACGCTGATCGGCATGGTGCAGATGTTTGCCAACATGACCGATCCCTCCAAGCTCGGTCCTTACATGGCGGTCGCTCTGCTCGCCACGTTCTACGGCGCTGCGGTGTCCAACCTGTTCTGCCTGCCGATTGCCGACAAGCTGCACCTCAAGCTGGTGGACGAGGAGATCAACCGCTCGCTAATCATCGACGGCGTGCTGATGATCCGCGACGCCAAAAGCCCGACGCTGGTGCGCGAGATGTTGCTGGCCTATCTGCCCGAGCGCCTGCGCCATGAGCTTGAGGGCGGCGGCGAGGTCGCCGAAGCGGCAGCGGCATAGCGCGGCGAGTCGAGCATGGCGAAAAAGAAAAGGGGAGAGGCCCACGGCGGCGGTCACGGCTGGTTCGTGACCTTCGCCGACTTGATGGGGCTGCTCGTCGCCTTCTTCGTCATGCTGGTGGCGTTCTCGACGCAGGATCAGAAAAAGCTTCAGATCGTCGCCGGCTCCATGCGCGATGCGTTCGGTATGCAGACGGCGGTGCGCACGTCCGGCATCATCGAGCTTGACGGGCTTCCGACGCGGCCGCGGCTGAAGAACGTCGATCGCATCAAGCCGGAGGACGCTTCCTCGACGACAAGCCCCGACGAGAAGAGCCGCAACCGGGTGTTCGGGCAGCGCCTCGACAACGACGGCGCGTTCGCGTTGGCGTCGGCCTCGCTGCGGCAAGCCATGCAGGACATGCCGGAGATCGCCGAACTGTCCAAGCACATCATGATCGAGGAGACGAAACAGGGCCTCAACATCGAGATCATGGACCAGAACGGCGCCTCGATGTTTCCGGATTCCTCGAAGGAGCCTTACGAGCGCACGCGCCGGCTGGTGCGGCGGCTCGCAGGCTCGCTGAAGGACTTGCCCTATCGCCTGTCGATTTCGGGGCATACGACAGCGGCGCGTCAGGCCGGTCGTCCGACCTATGGCCTCTGGGAACTGTCGGCGGATCGCGCCAACTCGATCCGGCGGATTCTGGAGGAGGAGGGCGTGCCGGCGGGCCACTTCTACATGGTGGCGGGGCGGGCGGACACCGAGCCGCTTTTCCCCGACGACCCGTTCGTGGCCGCCAACCGTCGTGTCACGATTACCCTGATGCGTGAGGCGCCCCCCATTCCGGCTGACCTTAAACCTTGAATTCTCTAGTTAATTTTAGTCGCAACATTTAGGGCAGGGGCTCTATTGTTTTTGTCGGAGGCGTGTATAAACCCGCCCCCTGATGTTGCGACGCAACCAAACCCAAGCTGTTGGTCATGGCTGACATGGCAGGCGACGCCTCGCGCCCGGTCGCGGCCGAGGCGCAAACGGCCGTGAGCGCCTGGGCGCTGACGCTCGGCAGCGTGGGCGTCGTGTTCGGCGATATCGGCACGAGCCCACTCTATGCGTTCCGTGTCGCGGTGCTGGCAGCGGCCGAATCCGGACCGGTGACGCGCGAAACCATCCTGGGCGTCCTCTCCATGATCTTGTGGGCGCTGGTCGTCGTCGTCACCATCAAATATGTGCTCGTCCTGCTGCGCTCGGATAACAACGGTGAGGGTGGGACGCTGTCGCTGGCCGCGCTTGCGACCCGTGCGCTCGGACGGCGAACCACGCTGGTGGTGCTGCTGGGCGTGATCGGCGCAGCCATGTTCCTCGGCGACTCCGTCATCACGCCGGCGATCTCCGTGCTTTCGGCAATCGAAGGCGTTTCGCTGGTGACGCCGGCGTTCGAGCATTATGTGCTGCCGCTTACCGTGGTGATCCTGATCGCGCTGTTTGCGGTCCAGCGGCGCGGCACTGCGCGTGTCGCCGCGTTTTTCGGCCCGGTGATGACGGTGTGGTTCATCGCCATTGCCGTCGCGGGCGCGATGCATCTGCGCGACGATCTTGCGGTGTTCGCCGCGGTCAACCCGGCCTATGCCATCAGCTTCGTGTCCATGCACGGGCACATCGGCCTGATTACGCTCGGCGCCGTGTTCCTGGTCGTCACCGGCGGCGAAGCGCTTTATGCCGATCTGGGTCACTTCGGCCGCAAGCCGATCCAGCGAGCTTGGTTCGGCCTGGTGCTGCCTTCGCTGCTCATCAATTACTTTGGGCAGGGCGCGCTGTTGTTGGCGCATCCGGCGGCGATCGAGAATCCGTTCTATCGCCTGGTGCCCGAATTGTTGCTGCTTCCGTTCGTGCTGCTGGCGACGGCGGCGACCGTGATCGCGAGCCAGGCCGTCATCACCGGCGCGTACTCGCTGGTGCGGCAGGCGATCCAGCTCGGCTTGCTGCCCCGGCTCGCCATCGTCCACACCTCGGCGGAGTACTCCGGCCAGATCTATCTGCCGCGCGTGAATGCGTCGCTCCTGATCGGCGTCCTTCTCCTGGTCGGCCTGTTCCACACGTCCAGCGCGCTGGCGTCGGCTTACGGCATCGCGGTGGTCACCACGATGGTCGTCGATGGCGTGCTGGGCTTCATCGTCATCTGGAAGCTGTGGCGATGGCCGCTCTGGAAAGTGGCGCTGCTGATCGTTCCGTTGATCGTGGTCGATGTGACATTCTTTGCGGCCAATCTATTGAAACTGCTCGAGGGCGCGTGGGTCCCGCTCCTGTTCGGCAGCGCGATGGTGATGCTGATCCTGACCTGGCAGCGCGGCACGCAGATCCTTGCCAACAAGACGCGCAGGACCGAGGTGCCGCTCGACGCGCTGCTGCAGAACCTGGAGAAGAAGCCGCCGCATCTGGTCCCCGGAACGGCGGTCTTCCTGACCAGCGATCCCGAGTTCACGCCGACGGCGCTGCTCCATAATCTCAAGCACAACAAGGTGCTGCACGAGCAGAACGTTATCCTCACCATCGTCACCGAGGATACGCCGCGCTCGCGCGACGAGGACCGGGTGACGATCTCTCCGGTTTCGCAGCACTTCAGCAGGGTGCAGTTGAAATTCGGCTATATGGAAACGCCGAACGTGCCCAAGGCTCTCGCCATCGCGCGGCGGCAGGGCTGGCAGTTCGACATCATGTCCACGTCGTTCTTCCTGTCGCGGCGCGCGCTCAAGCCGTCGCCGCAATCCGGCATGCCGATGTGGCAGGATCGGCTGTTCATCGGGCTGGCGAAAAGTGCTTCGGACGCCACGGACTTCTTCCAGATCCCGACCGGGCGCGTGGTGGAGATCGGGACGCAGGTGACGGTCTGATCCGCCGGCGCGGTGGGCGTGACGCTGGCCTCCCATGATTGTATAAGGTCGCGGCGGGCCGCAGGCCGAGGGCTTTTCGTGGGGCGGGAGACTTGAGTGCGGAGACACTTGAGGGGAGATTTGCGCGATGTCCGAACAGCGTGACCCGCCAGTCCACGATCTGACGCCGGAGGACGTGGCGAAGGGGCTAACCGAAGGCAAGATGCTGCTGGTGGATGTGCGCGAACTGAACGAGACGGCGGTGGAGCGCTATCCGGGTGCGGTGATCGTGCCGTTGTCCACCTTCGACCCGTCGCAAATTCCCGATCCTCAGGGCCGCCGCGTGGTGTTTGCGTGCCGCTCGGGGCGACGCTCGGTGACGGCGTCCCAGGCCGCGCAGGTCCACGGGCTGCCCTACGATTCCCATTTGGCCGGCGGGATCCTGGCATGGAAGGCGGCCGGCCTTCCGACCGAAAGCTGATCGTGACGCCACGGACGACGCTCCGCGCGACGGCGTGCGCAGTGCTGGCGGCCGGCGTGTCGCTGTTGAGTGCGGCGCTCGCGCCCGCCTTGGCGCAGAAACGCATCGTCAATGTCTACAACTGGTCGGACTATATCGAGCCGACCGTGATCGCGGCCTTCACCAAGGAAACCGGAATCGAGGTCCGCTACGACACGTTCGATTCCAACGACACACTGGAGACGAAGCTCCTGACCGGCCGCACCGGCTACGACGTCGTGGTGCCGACCGGCTATTTCCTGGAGCGGCAGATCAAGGCCGGTGTGTTCCAGAAGCTCGACAAGTCGAAGCTGCCGAACCTGCGCAACGTCTGGCCCGAGATCGCGCGGCGGCAGGAGGTTTACGACCCCGGCAACCAGTACGCCGTCAACTACATGTGGGGCACCACCGGCATCGGTTACAACGTCAAGAAAGCGCGTGAAATCCTGGGCGTGCAAGGCCCGGTCGATGCCGCGATGGCGTCGTGGGATATCGTTTTCAAACCGGACCAACTCGCCAGGTTCAAGGATTGCGGCGTCCACATGCTGGACTCCGCCGACGACATCATGCCGGCGGCATTGAAATACCTCGGGCTCGATCCGAATTCGAGCGCGCCGGCCGACCTTGAAAGGGCGGCCGCTCTTTTGGCGAGCGTCCGGCCGAGCGTGCGCAAGTTCAATTCGTCCGAATATTTGAACGCGCTCGCCTCCGGCGAGATTTGCCTGATTGTCGGTTGGTCGGGCGACATCAAGCAGGCGCAGAAGCGTGCGGCCGAGGCCAAGGGCAACGTCGAGGTCGGCTATGTCATCCCGAAGGGCGGCGCGCAGATGTTCTTCGACAACCTCGCGATCCCCAAGGATGCGGGCCATGTCGCCGAGGCCCACGCGTTTATCGACTATCTGCTGCGGCCGGAGGTGGCGGCGAAGAACAGCAGCTTCCTGGGCTACGCCAACGGGAACGTCGCGAGCCAGCCGCTGATCGACAAGCGGGTGCTCGACGACCGTTCCGTCTATCCCGATGCCGAAACCATGGCGAGTCTCTACACCATCAATGCTCACGATGCGCGCACGCAGCGGCTGATGAACCGGCTGTGGACGCGGATCAAGACGGGCCGTTAGAGCGAATTATTCGTCGCGCCAGCGCCGGTGCAGCCAGAGCCATTGCTCGGGATGCTCGCGCACCCAGCCTTCGATCATGCCGGTGATGACCTGCATGGTGCGCTCGACGTCGATCTTGCCTTCGGCGTCGCGTGGCGCGTCGATGGCCTCGGTCAACCTGAGCTGGAAGCGATTGTTCGGGTAACGCACCACGCGGATGCCGTGGATCGGGCAATCAATGTTGCGGGCAAGCCGCGCGATCAATGGATTGGCGCGTGTACGCCGTCCGAAGAACGTCACCGGGACGCCGCGGACGTAATATTGGTCGACCAGCATGGCGACGTGCGAGCCGCCCTGCAGGGCCTCGGCAAGCTTGACCGGCGCGTCCATGGTGGTCGGTATCAGCGTGCCCATGCAGCCCGAGCGAAGGTCGATCACCGCGTCGGACACTGCCTTGAGGTTGGGCCGTCGGTAGAGGACCGTGGTGTTGAGCCCGTATTGCGCCGCGCCCACCGCCGCCAGCTCCCAGTTGGCCAGGTGTGCGGCGAAGATCAGCGCCGGCTTGCCGTCGTCGCGCAGCCGGAGGGCGATCTTCTCGCTCTCATCGGACGCCATGATGCGGCCATGGCCCGGCGTGGCGGGATTGTAATCCCAGAGCCGGTCGATATGGCCGAACTCGGCGCCGACGCGGCCGAGATTCTCCCATGCGCCACGCAGGATGCGTTCGATGTCGTCCGCAGGCTTTTCAGGAAATGCCGCGACGAGGTTGGCCCGGCCGATCCGATGTTCCGGCAGCCAGGGGCCGACGACGCGCATCACCGCGCCGGCGAAGTTCGACATGGCATTGGGCGGAAACATGCGGATCGCGCGCAGCATGTGCACGGCGAGAAAGCCGGACACGGCGTTGCCCCATCGCCGCAAGAGGCGTCGCAGGCGTAATGCCAGCCATGTCCCGACGCCCATGCCGCAGTGCCTTGTCCCGGAAACTAGAACCGAACCACGATCTTGCCGAACACCTTCCGGCTTTCCAGCCGCTCGATGCCGTGTTCAAGTTCGGAAAGCCCGATCTCGGTGTCGATCACCGGCAGCAGGCCGTCGGCCATCTTGGCGAGGCTGTCGCGGATGTTGCGCATTGAGGCGCCGAACGACCCGAAGATTTTGTACTGCTGCTGGAAGAGCTGCATCAGGTTGAAGGTAACGGTGGGGCCTGCGGTCGAGCCGCATGTCACCAGCCGGCCGCCGCGCTTGAGCACCAGCAGCGAGCCGTTGAAGCCTTCGCCGCCGACGTGCTCGAACACCACGTCCACGCCCTTCTTTTTGGTCAGCTTGCGGGTGATCGTCTCGAAGCGGTCCTTGCGGTAGTTGATGACGTGATCGGCGCCCAGCGCCTTGGCCTTTTCGGCCTTCTCGTCATCGCCGACCGTGGTGATGACGGTGCAGCCGATGGCCTTGGCCATTTTGATCGCGGCGGTGCCGATGCCCGAGCCGCCGGCCTGCACCAGGATGGTTTCGCCCGGCTGCAGCTTGGCGTTGTCGAACAGCATGTGCTCGACGGTCGAGAAGGCGATGGGCGCGCAGGCCGCGTCACGCAGCGAAACGCCCTTCGGCACCGGGATGACCAACCGCGCGGGCATGTTGAGCCGGTCGCGGGCGAAACCATCGACATGGAAACCCATGATGCCGGCGACGTTTTCGCAAAGGTTGTCGCGGCCCTCACGGCAAGCCTTGCAGGTGCCGCACGTCAGCGCTCCGTACATCACCACGGGGTCGCCCGGCTTGAAGCCGGTCACGCCGTCGCCGACCGCCGCGATCTCGCCCGCGGCCTCCGCGCCGACGACAAGCGGCATCTTGCGCTTGGCGAAGGCCATGCCGCGGAAACCCCAGACGTCGATGTGATTGAGCGCGACCGCCTTGACGGCAATCTGCACCTCGCCCGCTCCCGGAGGAGGGGGCGCGGGGATGTCCACCAGTTCGAGCTTGCGGTCGCCGAGCAGCGTCAGCGCGCGGATGGTCGCGGTCACGCCGGTTCGTGTCCCATCACGAGGGAAACATTTTGCCCGCCGAAGCCGAACGAGTTTGAAATGATGTGGGTCACCTTGGCGTCGCGGGCGGTGTTCGGCACCACGTCGAGGGGGATCGTGGGGTCGGGAACCTTGTAGTTGATCGTCGGCGGGATGCGCTGATGCGCCAGCGTCAGGAGCGAGAACACCGCCTCGATGGCGCCGGCGGCCGACAACGTGTGCCCGACCATCGACTTGTTCGACGACATCGGGATCGACTTCGCCCGTTCGCCGAACACCGTCATGACGCCCAGCGCCTCCATCTTGTCGTTTTCCGGCGTGCCGGTGCCGTGCGAATTGATGTAGTCGATGTCGTCGGGCGCGAGTCCGGCATCGGTGAGCGCGTTGCGAATGCAGCCGATGATGGGCTTGCCGTCGGGGCTTGATCGGGTGCGGTGGAAGGCGTCGGTCATTTCGCCGGCGCCGTTCATGATGCCGAGGATCTTCGCGCCGCGCGCCTTGGCGGCCTCCAGGCTTTCGAGCACCAGCGCGCCCGCGCCCTCGGCCATGACGAAGCCGTCACGGTTCTTGGAAAAGGGCTTGGCCGCCTGCTCGGGCGGATCGGCGGAGGTCGAAAGAGCCGACAGCAGCGAGAAGCGGATCAACGATTCCGGGTTCACGGAGCCGTCGGCGCCGATGCACAGGGCTGCGTCCGTCTCGCCGCGGCGGATCGCCTCGAGGCCGAGCTGGATCGCGGTGGCCCCGGAGGCGCACGCGGTCGAAAGCGAAATCGGCGAGCCCTTGGTGCCGAGCCTGTCGGCCAGGTGCTCGCCGATGGAGCCGAACATGAAACGCTCGTGAAGGCGGGTGTACTGCCCGGTCGCCGCCATGCGGATCAGGTCGTTGTAAGTGACATTGGTGTTGGCGCCGGAGGCGTTCGCGAGCTGGCGCCGCTGCGTCCACTCGATCTCCACGGGCGGGACGGCGATGAACAGGGGGCCGGGAAAATCGCCGCGCGTGCCGATGTTCGCCTCGGCGATGGCCTCCTCGGCCGCAAGCTCCGCGAAACGCTCGGACAGCGCGGGACTCGACATCGGATCGGTGGGAACGAAATCGACCGTGCCGGCAAAGCGCGTTTTCAGCCCGTCGGTCGAAAACCGCGTGATGTTCTTGATTCCCGACTGGCCGGCGGTGAGCTTGCTCCAGTTGTCCGTCTTGCCCGCGCCGAGCGAGGTGACAACCCCCATGCCGGTGACGACGACGACCGGCCGGCCGGCGCTGTCGTGGGTCCGCCCCTGGTTTGACGGCATACTGCTCTCCTTCAGGACGCCGCCTCGACCAACGCCATGCCTTCGCCGCGCCAGTGCCCGACGGCGGTAATGATGGCCTGCGTGATCGAATGATCGAGCGAACGCTCGACCCCCGAGTCATCGGTCGGCGGAAACAGGTTACCACGGCTGACGGCGATCGCGGCGAGCGCCACGTTCATCGGAAACTGCGGCTCCATGCCATGCCCGAGATAGGTGCCGGTGGCGCGCACGGCAATGTCTTGGTGCTCGGCGAGGAACGCGCGTTCTTCCGCGGTCGCCGGTTCGACGCCCGAGGCCCCCGAGATCAGCGCCAGTTCGTTCGGCCGGAGACGATCGGCGATCTCGCCCCACAGGTGTTTCAGGCTCGCAGTAATGTCGCCCGGCTTGCGGCTGCTGCGGCCCGAGCGCACGGCGCTGAGGCGTGCGATCGGCTTGGCGTCGCGTGCTTGCGCGTGGCTTCGCGATTCAATGACGAGGAAAGCACCGAGGGAGCCGAGGGCGAAGCCTGGATTGTCTGTACGCTGCCAGATCGGAGCGAAGCGGTCCTTCATGTTGAAGCCGCCGAATTGATAAAGCATCAGGAGGTCGGGGCGTTCGGCATTATAGCTGCCGCCGACCAGGGCAATCTCACTCTGTCCGGCGTTGATGCGCGACAACGCGATGCGGATCGCATCGACACCGGCCGATTCCTCGCCCATGAACGTGCGCGAGGAGCCGGTCACGCCGTGCACAATCGAGATGTTGCCCGCGAGCAGGTTGGAAAGCTGGGCCAGGAACAGCGTCGGCCGCAGGTCGCTCATCAGCCGTTCGTTGAGGAACGCCTCCGGGTTGGCCGCCACCGGCAGCCCGGAAAGGATCGTTGTGTCGGCCCCGATGTCGCGTTCGCCGCCGCCGGCGGCAACGATCATATCGGTGTGCGACAGGATTTCCTTGTTGCCCTTCAGGCCCGCGGAATCGAGCGCCATGCCTGCCGCATAGGTTCCGATGCGCTGCCACGCCTCCATCTGGCGCTGGTCGCCCTTCTTCGGAATCTGCTTGTCGAAGTCGAGCGGGGTGATGCGGTGAACGATGTAGGGTGCGTAGGCTGTCGTATCGGTGTTGAAGTGGCCCGAACCGAGCGCCTGCCAATGGGCGTCGGCTCCTTCGCCCAGGCACGACACGATACCGATGCCGGTGATCCAGGCCTCGTGAGACACCTCAGCCATGAGGAGCGACCTCCATCGGCAGGGCGATGCGTTTGGCGACCTCTCGCATGTTGGCGACGAATTCGCCTTGCGGGAAATCGACGAGGCGGAAGGTGATGTCGGCGTCGCACACGGTTTTGCCGTTCGTTTCGATCTTGGCCTCGGTCAAGGCGAAGCCCGAGCCTTCGTGCATGATCTTGGCGGAGACGATGAGCGCTTGCCCCGGTGTGACGAACGTGCGCAGTTTGGCCTCTTTGACGGTGGCCAGGAACGGCATCTTGGCAAAGCGATTACGCGCGATCAGGAGCCACCCGGAGGCCTGCGCCATCGTCTCGATCAGCAGGACGCCCGGCATCAACGGGCGTCCGGGAAAGTGCCCCTCGAAAATCGTGCTTGTCGCGGGAACGTTGGCTTCCGCGCGGATCGTCAGGTCGTTGAAGTTAAGGTCGGTGATCCGGTCGATAAGCTGAAAATACTCGATCCGCATTTGTCCCCTGACATCACTTGCCCTTGGCGGCGACGAGATCGTCGATGCGGGCGCAGAGGTTTTGCAGGACGAAATATTGCTCGGTCGAGGCCTTGCCGTCGTTGACCTCCTGGGTCCACTGCTCGAGCGGCAACTTGATCCCGAACGCCTTGTCGATGGCGAAGGCGATATCGAGGAAATCGAGGCTGTCGATGCCGAGATCGTCGATCGCATGGCTCTCGGGCTTGATGGTGTCGCGCGGAATGTCGCACGTTTCGGCAATGATATTGGCCACGGTCTCGAACGTCGAAGACATCGCGTTAAGTTCCTGAATTGCAAAGAATTTACCGCCACGCCAAAGGCTAGCGCGGCGCCGAGGCCGATGTTCGGTTCCGCCCCGGAATCCCCTTGGGTGAGCCGAGTGCCCGTATAGCGAAGAGGGGCGGGCAGTTCAATGGCGGCGGGGCTTTCCTCCCGTTTCCGTCGCCGGTTCCCCGGCAAAATCGGGGGATTGCATCGGTCGCTCCGCGCTCCGGCTGGCCGGCCCTCGGATCGGGCGGCCTGGGTTATCTGCGGTCGGTTGCCGCAGTCGAAACCGGCAGAGGATACCCTCGTTTTCGCGCCGGCCGTGCCCCAACGCCGCCCTCGGGGGGCCGTTTTGCGGCCATGCCGCCGCCACGCTGGCCGTGTGTATGCGCGGCCATCCCCATCATTCTTCGGAGATCACGGATGATCGTCAGATCGCTTTCCGCTGCCTGTTTGTTGTGCTTCGGGCTCGCCGGGATGACAGGAATGGCAACCGGAGCGGCTCATGCCGAATCCGGCATCGCTTCGGTGTACGGCCATCGCGGTGGCAAGACGGCAAGCGGCGAGCGAGTCAGGCCCGGGGCACTGACGGCGGCGCATCGGACCCTGCCGTTCGGAACGCGGGTGAGGGTCACCAACAAGAGGAACGGCCGGTCGGTTACGGTTCGTATCAATGACCGCGGTCCGTTCATCCGGGGCCGCGTGATCGACCTGACGCCGGCTGCGGCGCGGCAACTCGGGTTCTCCGGGCTGACCCCGGTCAACGTCAGCGCGGCATGGCGGCAGGCCGCTCAGCGCGACTGAAGCGGTGCCTGCACCGGCGTGCAGCCGCGGCCGCTCAGGACGCAGTCCTGATTCTTGCGCATCTGCGCCATCACGTCGGCGATCCAGAGGCCGCAGGCGATCAGGAATACGACCACGATCAGCCCCAAGCTGTTCATGAACATCCGGTGGCGGAAATCGTCGGGCTCGTCGTCGGTGTGTTCGAACCGCTTCAGGTCCGGGATGGGCGGCGTCGGTCTTGGCGCGTTGTGCGCCAGCAGCGACCCGCGCGGACGAAACGGCAGGATATGGCCTTCTGATCGACTCGGCGACGGATGGGGCACGGCGTTATCCGCTCACGAACACGTTAAACATACCACACGCCGCCCTCATATGGGATTCTCGATTGCGACAGAAGCGCACGCGGGAGTTCCGCAATGTGCCAGCGGTTTAACGAAAAGATTGCGCGTGGAGCCATCCGGGAACCGGGGTTCAGCCATGCGATGCTTCCGACGTCGGCATGCCGGAGCCGTGGACCGGGAACCGGCGTCGGCCTATAGAGAGGCCATGACGATAAAGGTCATATCGCCCGGCCGAATCCGTCGTTCTCTGGTTGCGCTGGTCGCTGCCTATGCGTTGGCGGTGCAGGCCATCCTGCTGGCGTTCGTGCCAGCGGTTGCGACCGGCCCCGCGATTCCAACGGGGGCTGCCCCCATCGTCGCGGCGCTCTGCGTGTCGGGCGCCGCGCAATCCGGCGGGTATCCGTCCCCGCACGACGCGCCCTGCGCGGCAATGTGCGCGGCGCTTCTCTCCGGCGTTGCCGGTCCGTTGCCGCCCGCTGTTGCGATTGCGGCTGCCGTTCCGGTGAGTCTTGGCACGCTTGCGTCGAACGACGACTGGGTGCCGCCGTCTGCGGTCCTTCGTGGCCCGCACGCTCCGCGCGCGCCGCCGGTCGTCTGATCCCAAAAAGCCTCAAGCCATTCACCGCGCCTTCGGGCGCGCCGCGCGCGTGTAAGCGCGCCAAACGGAGTCCATCCATGAAATCCATTCTGCTCGCAGCTGCGCTGGCATTCCTCGCGAATACGGCCTCGGCCCACGAATACAAAATCGGCTCGCTTGAGATCGTTCACCCTTGGTCCCGCGCCACGCCCAAGGGCGCGGCCGTTGCCGGCGGCTACATGAAAATCATCAATCATGGGACCGAACCGGACCGCCTGGTCGGCGGGTCGACGGCCGGCGCCGACAAGTTCGAAATCCACGAGATGACGATGACCGACGGCGTGATGAAAATGCGGCCGGTTGCGAAGGGCCTGGAGATCAAGCCCGGCGCGACGGTCGAGCTGACGCCCGGCAGCTATCACCTGATGTTCGTCGGGCTGAAGGCGCCGTTCGAGAAGGGCAAGCGCGTCAAGGGCACGCTGCAATTCGAGAAGGCCGGGACCGTCGATGTCGAATACGCCGTGATGGCCATCGGCGCCACGCCGTCGGCCGATAAAGGCATGAACCACGACGCCCATATGGGGCACTGACGAACGGTCAGCGGGCGGCCGATGCCGGTGGGGGTCGGCCGTCCGTATCGCGGCTTATTTCGGTTCGGCGAACGGCAACGGCGCATCGTCGGGGATTGCGGCGCGGAACACGTTCAGCGTCATCGAAATCAGCGCGTAGTAGCCGCAGATGCCGGCGAGCTCCACCATGCCGGCATCGCCGAGCATGGCGTGCGTGCGCTTGTAAGTGCGATCGCTGATGCGGCGCGTCTTGTAGAGCTCCTTGACGAACGCGCAGATCGCCCGCTCGTCCTTGGCGGCAGACTTGGGAAGGCGGCCGGCGCGGATGTCCTTGATGGTCTGCGGCTTGACGCCGGCCTTCTCCGCCTGCGGCGCGTGAGCGTACCACTCATACTGCGCCTTCCACCAATGGGCGGTGGCGAGGATGGCCGTTTCCGACAGGCGTGGCGACAGCGAGGTGCGGTAGCGCACATGGGCGCCCAGCGCCTGTGCCAGGTGTCCGAGTTCCGGCGCGTTCAGCCAGATCTGGAACGGGCCGGTCAGCTTTTTACGGATGCCGCGCGGGCCGGAATAAATGGCGTCGCGCAGCGCGCGTTGCAGCGCGCTCATCTGCTCGTCGGTGATGTCCTTCAGGCGATAGGGCGGACGCTTGGCTGCGCGCTTCTTCGGCATCGGACTCTCGTGTGTTGGAGCGAGGGGTTGAGAACGGTTGGGCGAGAAGGGGTGTCTTGTCAGGTTCCGACCGCGAGCGGGGCGCGCATCTTGCGCAACGTTGCAATCACCGACAAGGCCACGTTCTTTCCGGTCTTGGGATTTTCGGACGGGATGTTTTCGATCGCCAGCGTGAACCGCGCGCTGTCGGCATCGACCTCGATGGTGTGGCAATTCCGCGTCACCGCCGGATCGGCCCAGATGTTGATCATGGTGCGGTCGGGGCCGATGCCGGCGAGCGACAGGGCGGCGGCCACATTGACGTTGGCCGGAAAGCCGGCGGCCGCCTCGCGCGCGGTGCCGCTGAAGACGAGCTTCGGAGCGTCGAGGTTCTCGACGGAAATGTTGTTCTTGACCAGGTAGGGCGCGCCGATCAGCCCCTTGGGCGGCTTGCGCGTCGTCATCTGCACCGAATGAATGGTGCCCTCGGCCGCCGCGGCGACGGCATCGAGGCCGAGCAGCGCGCCGGTCGGCACGACGATGCGGCCGCCATGCTTCTTGGCGAGTTCCGTCAGTTCGGGTCGCGGCAGCAGCGCGCCGCAGGACAGCACCATCACCTGCTTGCCGGCCTCGAGCATGGGCCGGCAGATGCGTTCCAGCAGGGCGGCCGGCGCGCATTCCACGGCGATGTCCGCGTATTTGGGGAAGTCCTCGAGCGGCACCACCGGGCAGTCGATGGCCTGTTCCTTCAGCCAGGCTTTCGCCTTGGCGACGTCGCCGCTCGCGACGCAGGCGAGGCTCAGGCCGGGGATGCCATCGGTCAGTCGGCGCGCAACGGCGCGGCCGATGGCGCCGAGACCGGCGATGGCTATACGTGTAGATGTCATTCGGTTTACCTTATGCGGGTATCGGACAATGCGACCGTTCCGGTGGGGAACCGACCGTGAGCTGCTTCTATCGCATCTGTCCAGCGAGAAATAGGAGGGGTTTGATGCATCGAACAGTCATTGGCGCGGCCCTGGTTGCTCTGCTCGGGATGAGCGGAAACGCCGTTGCTCAGAAATATCCCGATCATCCGGTGACGATGGTCATTCCGTTCGCAGCCGGTGGCCCGACGGACGTGCTCGGCCGCGTCGTCGCGTCCAAGATGGGCGAGGCCCTCGGTCAACAGGTCGTGGTTGAAAACGTCACCGGCGCCGGCGGGACGACCGGATCCAAGCGCGTTTCCGACGCCCGGCCCGACGGCTACATGTTCGGGATCGGCACGGTCGGCACTCACGCCCAGAGCCAGACGCTCTACAAGAAACCGCTCTACAACGCCTCGACCGATTTCACGCCGGTCGGCCTCGTCGCCCAGGTTCCGATCATGCTCATCACCCGCAAGGACCTGCCGGTGAAGGACTTCAAGGAGTTCGTCACCTATGCCAAGGCCAACCAGTCGAAGATGCAATTCGGCTCGGCGGGTGCGGGCTCGGCCACGCACCTCGGCTGCGTGCTGATGAACTACCTGATCGGCGTCAACATCACCCATGTGCCGTATCGCGGCACCGGGCCCGCGATGCAGGACCTGGCGTCGGGCCGGATTGACTATCTCTGCGAGATCATCACCACGGCCAAGCCGCAGGTCGATGGCGGCACGGTGAAGGGCATCGCGATGTTCGACTCCAAGCGCTCGAAGGCGCTACCCAACATCCCGACCGCGGAAGAAGAAGGCACGAAGGACCTGATCGCCTATACCTGGAACGCGCTGTTCCTGCCCAAGGGCACGCCGGAGCCGATCGTCAAGACTCTGAACGCCGCGATGGTGAAAGCCATGCACGATCCGGCGGTCAAGGATCGCCTGTCCGGGCTCGGGGCGGAGATCGCGAGCGACGACCGCGCGACGCCGGCTTATCTCGGCAAGCTCGTCAAGGACGAGACGGAGAAGTGGGCCAAGCCGATCAAGGCGAGTGGCGTCACGGTGGACTGACGCGGGCGGCGTCTCGTTGCTGAAAAGACAAGCGGCGGCTGCCTCGGCAGCCGCCGTTTTTGTTCTTGCGGATCGCGCCGGGCTCGAGTCCTTCACCGTTTGATGGAAACGGTGAAGGACTCTAGGTCGTTGTTTAAACGCGTTTTCTTCACGCGAACCGGTATCCACTTCGCTCGAAAACGCTCTCAGGCCTTGCCGAACACGCGCTTGAAGATCGTCTCGACGTGCTTGTGGTGATAGCCGAGATCGAAGTTGGCTTCGATCTGCGCGGGCTTGAGCTTGGCGCGCACGGCGGGGTCGGCCTTGAGAAGGGTGAGAAAATCGCCCTTGCCTTGCCAGACCTGCATCGCGTGCTTTTGCACCAGCTTGTAGGCGTCTTCGCGCGACATCCCGGCCTTGGTGAGCGCGATCAGCACCCGCTGCGAATGGACCAGGCCGCCGAGCCGGTCGAGGTTCTTGCGCATGTTGTCGGGGTAGACGACGAGGCGCTCGATCACACCGGCGAGACGGGCGAGCGCGAAGTCGAGCGTCACCGTGGAGTCCGGGCCGATCATGCGCTCCACCGACGAATGCGAGATGTCGCGCTCATGCCACAGCGCCACGTTCTCCATCGCGGGCATGGCGTAGGAGCGCACCATGCGTGCAAGGCCGGTCAGATTCTCCGAGAGCACGGGGTTGCGCTTGTGCGGCATCGCCGACGATCCCTTCTGCCCCTCGGAGAAGAACTCCTCGGCCTCCAGCACCTCGGTGCGTTGCAGATGGCGAATCTCGATCGCCAGCCGCTCGATCGAGGAGGCGACGACCCCCAGCGTGGCAAAGAACATGGCGTGGCGGTCGCGTGGGATGATCTGCGTGGAAATTGGTTCCACCGCGAGCCCCATTGCCTTGGCGACGTGGGCTTCGACCCGCGGATCGATCTGCGCGAAGGTGCCGACGGCGCCGGAAATGGCGCAGGTCGCCACCTCCTTGCGGGCCGCGACCAGCCGCGCCCGCGCGCGGGTGAATTCGGCGTAGGCGACCGCGAGCTTGACGCCGAACGTGGTCGGCTCGGCATGAATGCCGTGCGAGCGGCCGACCGTCGGCGTCATCTTGTGCTCGAAGGCGCGGCGCTTGAGCGCTGCGAGCAGCGTATCCACGTCGGCGATGAGAATATCGGCGGCGCGGGTGAGCTGGACATTGAAGCAGGTGTCGAGCACGTCCGAGGATGTCATGCCGGAGTGCACGAAGCGCGCCTCGGGGCCCACGATCTCGGCGAGATGAGTCAGGAAGGCAATGACGTCATGCTTGGTGACGCGCTCGATCTCATCGATGCGTTCGACATCGAAGGTCGCCTTGCGCCCCTTCGCCCAGATTTTCTTCGCGGCCGACTTCGGAATCTTGCCGAGTTTGGCCATCGCGTCGGCGGCGTGCGCTTCGATTTCGAACCAGATGCGGAAGCGTGTCTGCGGCGACCAGATCGCCGTCATGTCGGGGCGTGAGTAACGAGGGATCATTGATTATGCTGCCAGCCTTGCGCGGTCGTGCGGTAAGCTCAGATCGACAGGCGTGCCCTTGGGAATGATTCCGGTCGGGTTCACCCTGACGATCGAGTAGTAATTGATGACGTAATAGCGCGGCCTCACCGTGCCGGCGACACCTGGCACCTGGTAAAGCTCGCGCATGTAGTTCGACAGGTTTGGATAGTCGGCGATCCGCTGGCGGTTGCACTTGAACAGCGAAAAGTACGCCACGTCGAAGCGCACCAGCGTCGGGAACAGCCGCCAATCGGCTTCCGTAATCTGGTTGCCGACCAGATAGCGCTGCCGCGACAGCCGCTCCTCGAGCCAGTCGAGCGTCGCGAACAGCCCGTCATACGCCTCGTCGTAGGCCTGCTGCGACTTGGCGAAGCCGGCGCGATAAACGCCATTGTTGACGTTGTGATAGACGCGCTCGTTCACGGCATCGATCTCGGCGCGCAGCGCCGGCGGATAATAGTCGGCGCGGTTGCCGGTGATGCCGTCGAACGCGCTGTTGAAGATGCGGATGATTTCCGACGACTCGTTGTTGACGATGCGGCGGGTTTTCTTGTCCCACAGCATCGGCACCGTGACCTTGCCGGTGTAGTCCGGATTGGACAGGGTGTAAGCTTCGTGCAGGTAGTGGACGCCGTTCACCTTGTCCGGGATGCAATCCGGGTAGCGCGGGTCGTCCTCGTAGGTCCAGCCTTCCGTGCGCAGGCCTGGAATGGCGTAGGCGACCGAGATCAGGCCTTCCAGCCCCTTCAGGGCCCGGTAGATCAGCGTGCGGTGCGCCCAAGGGCAACCGTGCGCGACGTAAAGATGGTAGCGCCCGGCTTCGGCCTTGAAGCCGGATGAGCCGTCGGCGGTGATGCGGTTGCGGAAGCTGCTGTCGACGCGCTTGAATTGCCCGGTTGCGCTGGTTTCCTGCGGCAGCTCGCCGTCCGTCCATTTGCCGTCGATCAAGACGCCCATGACCGAATTCCTCTCAAGCGATGGCCGGTGATGCAGGCTGCGCCATCGCGGTCACGCCGTTTCGCCGCGCGCCTGAGCGGCCGCGTTTCGGATCGCCTCGATGTTGGCGCGATAAGCGGAAGGGCCGCCCTTGAATACGGCGGTGCCGGCGACCAGTGCATTGGCACCCGCACGGACCACCCGCTCGGTGTTCTCGGCGGTGATCCCGCCGTCGACCTCGATGTCGATCGGCCGGTCGCCGACCAGCGCCCTGACGCGGCGGATTTTTTCTTCGGCCTCGGGGATGAATTTCTGGCCGCCGTAGCCGGGGTTCACCGACATGACGAGCACGAGATCGACGATGTCGACGACGTGCTCGATCGTCGAAACGGGTGTCGCCGGGTTCATGGTGACGCCGGCCTTCTTGCCGAGCGCGCGGATCGCCTGCAGCGAGCGGTGAAGGTGCGGGCCGGCTTCCACATGTACGGTGATGATGTCCGCGCCGGCCTTGGCGAAGGCTTCGAGATGCGGATCGGCTGGAGCGATCATCAGGTGCACGTCGAGCGTCTTGCGGGTGACGGGGCGCAGCGCCTTCACCACGTCGGGGCCGAACGAAATCACCGGCACGAAATGGCCGTCCATCACGTCAAGATGAATCCAGTCGGCGCCGGCAGCCTCGACCGCGCGCACCTCTTCGGCGAGCTTGGAAAAATCGGACGCCAGGATCGACGGCGAAATGCGAAGGGGACGTGGCATGGATGCTTCTTTCTGATGTCCGGTAACACGGAGCGCGGGGGCGGGCAACGCGGGGGACGGGCGATTTGATCGAAGATGGGGGAAGGCATGGCCGGCACTGGGTTAAAATTGCCGGTCGGGCCGGAGGCTTGGCAAATTTTTCGCAGGCCTTCCCGCGAAGTTTTCAGATATTTCGCGGGTTTGCCGCTGGCGCGCAAGCTCAGATGGTGGCGCCGACCACGAACCTCAGCGTCTGACGCGTTGTCATCGCGCGCCGCTCTGGATCGCAAGCTGACGCAGCAACGGCCGCGCGAGCAGCGGCAGCGCGTAGATGGGGATCTGGATCAGCGCCACATAGAGCCACACCAGGTCCGGCACCTGGCCTGCGGCCGCGGCCAGCATCAGCCCGGTGTTGCGGGAACCGGCGGCGTGAGCGAGAGGCAGCGCGGTGCGCAAGCCCGTGCGAACGAAGATCAGCGCCGTCAGCAGGCTTAAGCCGAACGTCATCGCGGTGGCGAGCGCCAGGAGCCCCAGCACGAACGACGGATGGGCGAGGGTGGTGGTTGCGACATCGCCCATCAGCGCCACCGCGAACAGAAACAGCATGATGACGTTGAGGCCGTCGATCCGCTCGCCCTGCCGTTCGACCCAGCCGCGGCCGGCGATGGCGCGGACGGCGGCCGCGACGCAGGCCGCGCCCGCGAGCATCAGCAGCAGCCGCAGGCCGAGCGATAGCGGCGAGATCGCGACGGCCGGGCCGACAAAGGCGGCGATCCATGCCGGCGCAACGATCGGCGTCAGCACGACACAGGACAGCAACAGCGCCAGCGTCACGGCGGCGTTCAATCCCATCAGCACGGCCAGCGCGGGCGATGAGAAAACAGGCGGCGCCACGACGTTGAACATCAGCGCCAGGAGGAGGGCCGGAGCGCGTGCACCGAGGTCGAGCGCGCCGAACGCGAGCCCCGCGGCCGCCGGCACCAGCAGCATCGCCCAGCCCGCTGCCGCAATCAGGAGCGCAGGCCGGGCGAATTGCGCGCGCAGTGCGCCGGGATCGACGCGCAGGAACGCGAGACACAGCAACAGGAAGACGGTTTCGGGAAAATACGGCCGCACCAGCGCGCCGAGCGGCGGCAAAGCGATCCCGAGCAGAATCGAGAAGGCAACGGCGTCGGTGCCGTTGCGTCCGAGGAAAGCCAGCCCAGCCGACGGCCGTTCAAGGAATCCCATGCAAGGCGGCATAACAGTCGTGCTGGCGATCGTCGAGTGCTCCGCCTACATAGGGGTCGATGACGTTCCTTTCTCCCGCGCCGTGAAAGGAGGTTGAAACAGGAGACGAGCATGGCCCGAACGGATGCGATCGTGTTGGGGGCGGGCATCGTCGGCACGTCGGCCGCGCTTCACCTTGCCAAGCGCGGGCTTGCGGTCGCGCTGGTGGATCGGTCGGGGCCGGGCGAGCAGACCTCCTACGGCAATGCCGGCATCATCGAAGGCAACACGATCTTTCCGCATGCTTTCCCGATGAATTTCGGCGCGCTGCTGCGCATCGCGCTCAAGCGCGCGCCCGAGGCGAATTACCACCTCTCGTTCCTGCCCAAGGTCGCGGGCTGGCTGCTGGCGTATCGTGCCAACACGCAGCCCGACGCCAGCATCGCGTTTGCCGAGGCGATGCGGCCGCTGTTCGCCCATGCCGTGAGTGAGCACGAGGCGCTGATGGCGGAAGCCGGCGCATCGCGCTACCTGCGCAAGGAAGGCTGGCTGAAGCTCTATCGCGACGATGCCTCGTTCGAGAACACAAGGCGCGAGCGCGATCTCGCGGAGAAATTCGGCCTTCTCGCGCAGCCTCTCGGCGTTGATGAAGCCCGCGCGCTCGAGCCGTCGCTCGCGCCGGTGTTTCGACATGCCGTGCATTGGCGCGATGCCGCGAGCGTGACCGATCCGCTGGCGGTGACCAAGGCTTACGCCGCACGGTTCACCAAGCTCGGAGGCGTTATTCTCAACGGCGATGCGCGCACGCTGCATCGCTCGGGCGACGCCTGGCGGGTCGAAACCGACGAAGGTCCGGTCGATGCCAAGGATGTCGTAATCGCGCTCGGGCCGTGGACGCCCGATGTGCTGGGTCCGCTCGGCATCCGCCTGCCGCTTGCGGTCAAGCGCGGCTATCACCGCCATTTCAAGCCGCGCGGCAATGCCGGGCTGACGCGACCTATCGTCGATGCGGATGTCGGTTATTGTCTCGCGCCGATGGAGCAGGGCATCCGCATCACCACCGGCGCGGAGTTTGCCGACCGCGACGCCGCGCCAACGCCTGCGCAGCTCGATCGGCTGATGCCTTCGGCGCAGAGCCTGTTCCCCCTCGGCGAGGGGATCGAGCCGCGGCCGTGGATGGGCTCGCGGCCGTGCTTTGCCGACTCGCGTCCGGTGATCGGTCGCGCGCCCGGCCGGCCGGGCTTATGGCTCGACTATGGCCACGCCCATTGGGGCCTGACGCTTGGGCCGGCGAGCGGTCGCTTGCTGGCCGAGATGATGACCGGCGTCCTGCCGTATTGCGATCCCGCGCCCTATGCGGCGGAGCGGTTCGCCGCCTAATCTCCGAACCTGTCGCGCCAACTCGGCAACGCATCCGGGAACGGCAGCGGCCGCGCCTCGTAGACGCCGCGGGCGATGGCGCGCGCCACCACGTCGGCCGCGAGCGCCCCCAGTTCGGCAAGCGCGAACACCGGATCGGCAAGCGGCCGCGCGCCGGTCGCGGCGGCAAACACGATGTCGCCGTCGAGCGGCGTGTGCACGGGGCGCAACGCCAGTGCGAAGCCGTCCTGCGCCATCATGGCCAATCGTGCGGCTTGCGCCTTCGTCAGCGCCGCGTCGGTTGCGACGACCACCAATGTGGTGGCTTCGCCGGGGCCGCCCTTGCCGCGATAGGCCAGCGCCTGCGACGGCACGACCGGGGGCCAGCCCTTGCCGCCGAACTCGCCATCGCGTTCGTACGCCCCAGCCCAGAAATGCGGCCCGCCGCCGATCACCGCCGAGCCCACCGCGTTGACCGCGGCAAGGGCCCCGACCGTGATGCCGTCGCGGGTCATGGCCGAGGCCGATCCGGTGCCGCCTTTGAGATCGACCGTGGTGGCCCCGAGCCCCGCGCCGACGCTGCCGAGGGCGAAGTCGGTGCGGGCATTCGCCGCAGCCTCATAACCAAGCTCGCGATAGGGCGGATAGCGGCCCCAGGCCTTGTCGCCGCCGTTGAGCAGATCGAACAGCACCGCGCCCGGCACGATCGGCACCCGCGCATCGCGCACCTGGAAGCCGCGACCTTGCTCGCGCAGCCACGCTTGCGCGCCCGTCGCGGCGTCGAGGCCGAAGGCCGAGCCTCCCGACAACGTGATGGCGTCGATCCGTTCGACCGTGGCCGCGGGGTGGAGCAGCGCGCTCTCGCGTGTGCCGGGGCCGCCGCCACGCACGTCGGCGGTGGCCACCGCCGGCTCGTCGAACACGATCACGGTCGAGCCCGAGCCAAGCTTCGGGTCGTCGGCATGTCCGACGCGCACGCCGGCCACGTCTGTGATGAGATTTCGTGTCACATCAAGCTCCGCGAAGGTAAACCGGGACCATAGAGCGTTTTCGGGCAAAGCGGGTACCGCGTCGCGCGAAGGGCTGGCGTGAGGAAAACGGGTCCGAGCAAGGGCCGGGGATCAACCGCCGATCACATCGCCGCCATCGCCGGTCTATAGGCTTGCACGGCGGGGTTGCCCCATGCATCTAGGCGGCATGACGCCCGACGTGAGCCTGTTTGCCGCGCTGCTTGCCGGAATTGTGAGCTTCCTCAGCCCCTGCGTGCTGCCGCTGGTGCCGCCCTATCTCGTCTATCTGGCGGGCACGTCGCTTGAGCAACTCGCCGGCGAGAAGCGCGAGGCCGGGGCCTGGCGCAAGACCATGCCGGCGGCGGTGCTGTTCGTTTGCGGCTTCTCGACGGTGTTCGTCGCGCTCGGCGCGAGCGCGAGCGCTGTCGGTGCGCTGATCCGCGCATGGTCGGCGGAGCTTTCGATTGTCGCCGGTGTCGTCATCATCGTCATGGGCCTGCACTTCCTCGGCATGTTCCGCATCGGCTTTCTGCTGCGGGAGAAGCGCATGGAGATGGCGCGGCCGGTGGGGCTGTGGGGCGCCTATGCGATGGGGCTCGCGTTCGCTTTCGGCTGGACGCCGTGCATCGGGCCGATCCTGGCTGCAATCCTCGCGGTTGCCGCATCCGAGCAGACGGTGGCGCGCGGCGCGGGATTGCTTGCAGTCTACTCGCTCGGGCTCGGCATCCCGTTTTTGCTCGCGGCGGCAGCCGTCGGTCCGTTCGCGGCCTTCCTGGCGCGGTTTCGCCGCCATCTCGTTCAGGTCGAGCGTGTCATGGGCGCGTTGCTGGTGTTGACGGGCATTGCTTTCCTCACCGGCTTCGTCTCGCAAGCGAGCTTCTGGCTGCTGGAGGCGTTTCCGGCGCTCGGCACCATCGGCTGAACGAAAACGCCCGCCCCGGAAACCGGAGCGGGCGTTTCTTCAAGCGAAACGGGATGTGCGCTCGTGCCGCGTCACGAACCCTTTTCGTCCGGCATCTGGGCGTAGGTGCCGTCCTTGCTCCAGCGATAGAACACATAGTCCACCGTGGTGATATCGCCCTTCTTGTCGTAGCTGATGGGGCCGAGCACCGTGTCCCAGGTGCCGTGGTGCATGGCTTCGGCGACCTTCTTGCCGTCGGTGGTGTTGGCCTTGGCGGCAGCCTGGGCCCAAATCTGCATCGCCGCGTAAGTGTAGAGCGTGTAGCCTTCCGGATCGATGCCTTTGTCCTTGAACTTCTTGACGACGGCGGCGGCGGTCGGGCGCTTGCGCGGGTCGGCGCCGAACGTGAACATCATGCCTTCGCCGGCCGCTCCGGTGATCGACCAAAACTCGTTGGTGGAGATGGCGTCGCCCGCGATCATCTGGCTCTTCAGACCCTGGCTGCGCATCTGGCGCAGGATCAGGCCGGCCTCGGTGTGATAGCCGCCGACGTAAACCACGTCGATCTTGAAGGCCTTCATCTTCGAGACGAGCGAATTGAAGTCCTTGTCGCCCTGCGTGTAGGCCTCATACATCCTTTCCTTCACGCCGGCCTTGTTCAGCGCCTTCTTCATTTCATCGGCCAGGCCTTTGCCGTAGGTCGATTTGTCCTGAAGGATGGCGATGTTCTTGCCTTTGAAGTGCTTGGCGATATACGCGCCCGCCACCGTACCCTGCTGGTCGTCGCGGCCGCAGACGCGGAACGTGTTCCAGAGTTTGCGCTCGGTGAACGTCGGATTGGTCGAGGCCGGCGTGATCTGCAGCACGCCGCCATCGGCATAAGCCTCCGAGGCCGGGATCGACGACGACGAGCAATAGTGCCCGGCAACGAAGGGCACCTTGGCGCTGGCGAATTTTTCTGCAACGGCGCGCGCCTGCTTCGGATCGCAGGCGTCGTCGCCGACCTCGAGCTTGAGTTTCTTGCCGAGCACGCCGCCCGCGGCGTTGATGTCGGCGATGGCGGCCTCGGCTCCGTTCCTGAGTTGCGTGCCGAACGAGGCGTATTGCCCGGTCATCGGCCCGGCCACGCCGATGGTGATATCTTGCGCAGCGGCGGCCCCGGTCCAAGCGAGGCCGAAACTGAGCGCAGCTCCTGCTAGCCACATCCTTTTCATTCGGTTCTCCTTCGATAGCGGACCTTGACCTCGTGGTCGCCCCGTCCGCGATCCGTGTATGGGATCATCATGTCTGGATTCTGCCGGTCGGTCACCTGCGGCATGATCCCGGCGTGTTACCGGAACCAATCACCTTGGCGGGAGGCCGCCGGCGGCGGGCGCTTCCGCCGATGTTCCGGATGCGGTTTCACGGGTGGCATCATGGGCCGCGCGTTCCCGCCAGCTCAACGGGCCGGTGCGTTCGTACAACCAATAGTATTGCGTCGCCATTTGACCGGCCCGTGTCATCCGCCAGGCGAGCGTGGCGATCAACACGAGGAACAGCGTGTCGGCCATATAGGACGCCGGCGACAGCAACGTGCCATCGAACAGCGCGAAATGGACGAAGCGCGTCGCCGCCCCGAGCAGCGCCATGTAGATCAGTACATGCCAGAACGGCCGCCATGTCTGCGCGATGGCGCGGCCTGCCAAAAATGCCGCACCGCCCCCAAGCGCGCCGGTGACCAGCGCGATCTGCAACAGCGATTCATCCGCGTAAATCGAATCCATCGGCACCCTTGCGATAACGTCTTTACGGCCGGCTATCCACTTCGCTCGAAAACACTCTAGGATGCTACCACACGATCAGCGCATCGGAATGCCGAAATGCCGAAATCGTCCCGTCCGAACTTTCTGCTGTTCATTACCGACCAGCAGCGCGCCGATTTTCTTGGATGCTACGGCCATCCGGTGCTGCGCACGCCGAACATCGATTCCATCGCGGCGCGCGGAACGGCTTTCGACCGTTTCCATGTGGCAAGCCCGGTGTGCATGCCCAATCGTGCGAGCCTGATGACCGGGCGGATGCCGTCCGTTCACGGTGTCCGCTCGAACGGCATTCCGTTGTCGATGAATGCGGTGACGTTCGTCGATCTGCTGCGCGACGCCGGTTATCGCACGGCGCTCGTCGGTAAGAGCCATTTGCAGAACTTCACGGGCTGGGCGCCGATCATCAAGCGTCCGCCGCCGCGCGAGGGCTATCACGAGCCGTCGCCGGCGCTGCGGCAGGCGCTGCGCAACGACCTCGCTGACAAGAAATACGAGCAGGAGACGCCGGAATATTGGACCGACAAGGACGCGCACGTTCGGACGCCGTTCTATGGCTTCGATCATGTGACGTTGGTGCGTGCCCACGGCGACGAACCGGGCGGCGACTACGACCGCTGGCTTGAGCGGCGCGATCCCAAGGCGAAGGCGCTGCTGGGACCGAAGAACAGCCTGCCGCACAGCTACACTGTGCCGCAGGCCTATCGCACCGCCATCCCGGAGGAGCTTTACGCGACCGCGTTCCTCGCCGACAGCGCGTGCGAATGGCTCGACAACGCCGATCCCGATGCGCCGTTTTTCCTGATGGTGTCGTTTCCCGATCCGCACCATCCGTTCAACCCGCCGGGCAAGTACTGGGACATGTACAAGCCCGAGCAGTTCGCGGTGCCCGAGGCGTTTTCGCGCAACGACTGGACGCCGCCGGCGCTGGTGCGCAACATCATGACGGAACGCGACACCGGCAAAGCCAACCTCACCGGCATGAACACCATCGCGGTGTCGGCCCGCGAGGCGCAGGAGGCGAGGGCGTTGACCTGCGGCATGATCGCCTGCATCGACGACGCCATCGGCAAGGTGCTGGCGGCGCTGGAGCGCAGCGGCCGCGGCGGCGAAACGGTGACCGTCTTCACCAGCGATCACGGCGATCATCTCGGCGACCACCGGCTGATGCTCAAGGGCGCCGAGCAGTATCAGAGCATCGTCCGGGTGCCCTTCATCTGGGCGGATCCGCAGGCCAAGGCGCGGCCGCAGCGCACCGATGCGCTGGGCTCGACGATGGATATTTCAGCGACGGTGCTCGACCGCGCGCGGATCGAGCCGGCCAGCGGCATGCAGGCGAGGAGCCTGTTGCCCGCGCTCGACGGGCAGACGGTTCGCGATTCCGTTTTCATCCAGTACGACCATCAGGCGTCCAATCCGGGCACCAACGAGCCGGCGCGCGTTCACACCCTGGTCGAAGGCCGCTATCGCCTGAGCGTGTTCCACGGCACCGGCTGGGGCGAGCTTTACGATCTGCGAAGCGATCCCGGCGAGTTCGACAATCTCTGGGACGATCCGAAGCATGCGGCCGTTCGCGCACGCATGACGGAGCGGCTGCTCCTCGCTGAGATCGAGCACATCGACCGTGTGCCGCTGCCGACGCGGCGCGCCTGAGCCTGAGCCTGGGCGCGCGGCTATTTCGTCGCGCCGCGATCCTGGACGCTCCAACCGGATGCCTTCACGAGCTTGCCCCAGCGCGCGACCTGTTCCTTGATCTGCGTCTTGAGTTGCGGGCCCGTTTCGGCCGTCACCTCGAAGCCTTGCGATTCCAATTTCTTGCGCACTTCGGGATCGTTATGGGCGGCCGTGGCGGCGTCGGCGAGCCGCTTCAACACGGCAGGCGACGTGCCTTCCTTGACGAGGAGGCCGAACCACACCGTCGCGGTGAATTCGGGATAGCCGAGCTCGGCGAATGTCGGAACGGTGGGAATGGCGCGGTCACGCTTCGGCCCGGTCGTCGCCAAAGCCTTGAGCTTGCCCGTGTTCAGGTATTGCAGCGTCGAGTTCAGTTGCGCGAAGCCGAATTTGCATTCGCCGGAAAGCAGCGCGGTGGCCTGAAGTCCCGAACCGCGATAGGGCACATGCGTCAGGTCGAGTCCGAACTTGTCGTTGAGCTGATAGCCGAGGAAGTGCGAGGGCGTGCCCGGCTGATAGGAGCAATAGCTTTCCTTGCCCTTATTGGCTTTCGCCCAGGTCAGGAACTCCGCGAAGCTGTTGGCGGGGAGCGACGGGTTGGCGTCGAACACGAGCGGGGCGACGACGCCGCGCACGATCGGGTGAAACTGGTCGATGGACCAATGGGCATTGGGAAAGAGGTTCGGCAGGATTTCCGTGAACGCCTAGGTGCCGAGCCACAGGATGTTGCCGTCGGCGGGCTGGTCGGCGATGGATTGCGCCGCAAGCGAGCCGCTCGCGCCCGGCTTGTTCTCGATGATGACGGGTTGGCCCAGGAATTTCTGCATCTTGTCCGCGATCATGCGGGCGTAAGGATCGATGGCGCCGCCGGGCGAGGTCCCCACCACCACGCGGATCGTTCCGGTCTGGGCGGTGGCTACGCCCGGCGCCAGCAGCATGACGGCACCGAGCAACGCCCGATATGCAACCTGGGGCACGCGCATTTCGTCCTCCGGTCCTGGCCATTTGGGCCAAGTCTAGGTGACCGACTCATAACTGCGCAGCCATATGCGGATTGAGGCGAGTTGGATGGATGCGAGGAAGTTGTCGTCACGTTTGTCGTATCGGGTCGCCACGGCCCTGAAGTGTTTGAGTTTGTTGAAG
>Ga0180218_1000153_pt1 | contig 102751 bp, 93 predicted proteins | sample eDN3rd37CKraftBY_FD_151334 | JGI IMG/M metagenome (GOLD analysis project Ga0180218, IMG submission 151334) | Enriched backyard soil microbial communities from Emeryville, California, USA - eDNA 3rd pass 37_C Kraft BY (version 2) (version 2) | ecosystem: Environmental > Terrestrial > Soil >... | reverse complement strand
AATGCGCCAACGCTGAACCGGTCGCCCCGTCGAACACCGCCAGATGATGGTTGGCATGGGCGGCCATGCGCAGCACATCGGCGATCGGCAGTTTCGTGCCCCCACCGGTGGTGGCCAACCCGGCACGCGATTCCAACTGCTCCAAGGTGGTGCGGATGATCACGCTGACCGGCAGGCCGTTGAGCTTGCCGAGGTCGCCGCCCATCAACGCGATCCGCCCGATCACCAATAACGCATCATGCTGGCGCTGCGCCAGACTGCGGTGGTCGTTGTCGATCTGCTCCTGGGTCGGGGTGCCGTAAACACAGGGTTCGGGATCGTCCGGGTTGCACATGCCGGGGGCGGACAGTTTGGCCAGCGCCGCCTCAAACACCGCCTGCAGTTCCGGGGTGGCGACCACCGTCCATACGGTCATCCCATCCGGACCCTGCTTACCGTGGGTGGCGCTGCGGCGGCGGGCACGTTCGGCGTCGTCGGGGACCGGGCCGTCCTGATCCAGCAGATACAACAACTCGCGGGCTTTCTCAGCCAACCGCTCGCAATCCACCCCCAAGGCCGAGCGCACCAGATCGGCTTCCACCCGGGCCCGGGTGTCGGCATCCACCCAGCCCGGCAGTTTCGCCACCGCTTTGCGGATGACCTCGACATGACCCGGGGTGAGCACCCCCAACGCCTGGGCGTCGGCGGTCACCGCCAACGCCGGCGCTAACGGCTGCCCGGTCAACGACTGCCGCGGTGTCAGGGCTTCGGTGTCGGCCAGGCGGCGGTTGGCCTCACCACCGGTCAGCCGGTAGCGGACTTTCAGGAACTCTTTCCAGCTGTGCGCACCCAACGCGTCCGGGGTGGTCTCGGTCTGCAACCGCGCCAACACCTGCTGCTGCAACGCCGGCAACTGACAGGCCACCATCTCCACGTCATCAAGCGCCGCCAACAACTCGGCATCAGTGGCCCGGGACAGATCACAACCCGCCACCTGCGCGACGGCCGCACGCAGCGCCTTCACCGCCACCTGCACCGCCGAACCCGACATAACTCGAACATACATTCGAGGACCGACAAATCAGGTCCGGCGCAATCAGAGACGTCTGGTGACTCCATGCTGCAGGTCAGACCGACCGGACCACAATGTCAGCTCACTGTCGCCACAACCAGGTCCGCCACGGCCCGCATGCCCGTCGCGTTCGGATGCAGCGGTGCGGGCCGCCAGGGCACCGGAACGCCGAACCTTGTGGTCCACGGATCCGCCGACCAGGCGTGGTGGTCTCGGCTCGCCTCGGCGGCGCACACCAGCCCGGCCCCGGTCACGGCGGCGGCCTCTGCGGTGCGCCGCTGCAACTCCGCGGCCACGAATCGCCCGGTGGCGGCGTCGATATCCGACAGAGGCGGCGCCGGTGTGCCCTCCGGCGGCAGGAGCGTCAGGTAGTCGACGAACAGCACCGACGCCCGCGGTGAACGCTCGCGCACGGCGGTTCCCACGGCCTCCAGTGCCGTGCCCACCTGCTCCAGCGCCGCCGACCGCGCTGTCCGGTCCACCTGCCCGCGGATCGCCGCGCCCAGCACCGGCACCGACCGCACCACACGCGGCAGGCCTGCGGCCAGCAGCATCGGCACATAGCCGACATCGTTGCCGCCGATCGTGATGGTCACCAGCCTTTCGGTGCCGTCCAGCGCCGAAATCTGCGGTGGCACACCGCTTTGCGACTCGCTGAGCACATGCGCGGTCGTCGCGCCGGAGAACGTCACGTCGACGAGATCGAGCCCCAGTCGCTGCGCCACCAGGTGCGGGTAGTTGCGCGCTGACCGGCCGGCCGCCATCGGTGAGCCCTGCGCACGCGGGCGGATCCCCGGTCCCGCGGCCATCGAACTGCCCAGCGCGACGTACCGGCTCATCGGGCCGGGCTGGATGCCTGCGCCCAGAACCTCTTCGGAATACGGCCCGCCTGCCGCGCCAGATACCCGGCGGTGACCGCGGCCGCCATGGCCGCCGCCATCTTCGGCGGGTCGGCCGCCCGAGTGACGGCCGACGCCAGAAGCACGGCGTCGCAACCGAGTTCCATCGCCAGCGCGGCGTCGCTGGCGGTTCCGATGCCGGCGTCCAGAATCACCGGCACCGATGCGGCGGCGACGATCATCTCGATGTTGTGCGGGTTGGAGATTCCCAGCCCGGTCCCGATCGGCGACCCGAGCGGCATCACCGCCGCGCATCCGATGTCCTCCAGACGGCGGGCCAGCACCGGGTCGTCGTTGGTGTAGGGCAGCACGGTGAAGCCGTCGTCGACCAGTTGTTCGGCCGCCCTGACCAGTTCCACCGCGTCCGGCAGCAGGGTGCGCTCGTCGGCGATGACCTCCAGCTTGACCCAGTCAGTGTTCAGCGCCTCGCGGGCCAACTGGGCGGTCAGCACCGCCTCGGCGGCACCACGGCATCCCGCGGTGTTCGGCAGCGGTTCGATCCCAAGCCGGTTCAGCAGGTCCAGCACCCCGGTGCCGCCGTCGGCGTCGACGCGGCGCATCGCGACCGTGGTCAGCTCGGTGCCCGACGCCACGAGCGCCTCCTCGAGCACGGCGAGGTTCGGGGCGCCGCCGGTGCCGAGGATGAGCCGCGAGCCGAACTGCCGGCCCGCGATGGTGAGCTTGTCGTCGTCAGCCACCCTGCACCGCCGTCACGACCTCCACCCGGGCCCCGTCGGCGAGTGCGGTGTCCCACTCCGACTTCGGCAGCACCGACCAGTCCACCGCGACCGCGATGCCCTTCTCCGGAAAGCCCATCCTCTCCAGCAGCGCGGCCACCGTGATCTGCGAATCCACTTCCACCGCTTCGTTGTTGACGATGACCCTCATTGTTGTGCTCCTACTGTCGCATTCAGTTCGGCCGCGATCCGCTCGGCGGTCCAGGGCGCGAGCAGAAAACCGTTGCGTCCGTGGCCCACCGCCACCAGCACGCGTTCGTCCACCCGCGAGACGATCGGCAACCCGTCGGGCGTCATCGGCCGCAGCCCGGCGGCGCATTCCGCCAACTCGTACTCGCCGAGCGACGGCATCACCTCGCAGGCGTCGTCGAGCAGCTCGCGCACCCCGGTCACGGTCGGCGCGGTGTCGCGGCCGTGTTCGTACTGGGTGGCGCCGACGACGACACCGTCGGCGCGGGGCACCAGGTACACCTGCCTGCCGTGCACCCGGGCGCGCACGACGCGCGTCGGCACCGGCATGCAGCCGCGGCGCCACCGCAGCCGCAGCACCTCACCCTTGACCGGCCGGACCGGCAGCCCGGGCCAAAGCGACGGCGCGTCAATGCCGTTGGCGATCACGATGGTGTCAGCGCGCACCTCGGCCAGATCGGACACCGGCGGCCTCCACACCACGCCCAGCTTCTCGCACGCGGCGGCAAGTCCCCGCACGACGGCCCGGTTGTCCACGGCGAGTTCGGTTTCCGCGCGGAACCCGTGCCGGATCCCTTGGGCCAGCAGCGGTTCGATTTCACGTGCCGACGTGGTCACGGTGACCGGATGCCCCTGGGTGGCCAGCCACTCGGCGACGGTCTTGATGTCGGCGGCGTCGGCGCGGTCCACCCCGACCACCAGCGACTCCCGGGCGGCGACCGCCTCGGCGGGCAGGCCGTCCAGAAAGCCGCTGTGCCACAGCCGCAGGGACTCCAGCCCGATCTGCAGCAGCTTCTCCTCGCCGGGCCAGCCCTCGCTGTGCGGGGCGATCATGCCGCCGGCCACCCAGGACGCCCCGAACTCCTCGGTGCGGTGCACGTGAACCGCCCAGCCGTCGAGGAGCGCACGGCGCGCGACGGCCAGGCCGATCACGCCGCCGCCGATGACGGCAAGGGTTTTCCCGGTCACTTCCCTCCCTTCGCCGGCATGACCCGGATCAGGTGTGACGGTAAGGGCTGGCGTGCCCACTCTCAGTCCCCGTCCCGGGACTCCCGTGTCGCCCCCACACGGTAGTCGCTAGCGTCGCGGTGTGCACAAACCCCGACATCGCCTGGCCACCGCATCGCTGTACCTGTGCACCGACGCTCGCCGTGAGCGCGGTGACCTCGCCGAATTCGCCGACGCCGCGCTCGCCGGCGGCGTCGACCTGATCCAGCTGCGCGACAAGGGTTCGCCCGGTGAGCAGCGGTTCGGACCGCTGGAGGCCCGCCAGGAGCTCGAGGCCCTCGAGGTGCTCGCCGACGCCGCCCGCCGCCACGGCGCCCTGCTTGCGGTCAACGACCGCGCCGACATCGCCCGCGCCGCCGGGGCCGACGTGCTGCATCTCGGCCAGGACGACCTGCCGCTGGCCGTCGCCCGCGAGATCATCGGCGCCGACCCGGTGATCGGGCGCTCCACCCACGACACCGCCCAGGTGGACGCCGCCGTCGACGAACCCGTCGACTACTTCTGCGTCGGCCCGTGCTGGCCCACCCCCACCAAGCCGGGCCGCCCCGCGCCCGGCCTGGACCTGGTCCGCTACGCCGCCGGACTGGCCACGGACAAACCGTGGTTCGCGATCGGCGGGATCGACGCCGAACGGCTGCCGGAGGTGCTGGCCGCGGGGGCACGCCGGATCGTGGTGGTGCGCGCGATCACCGGCGCCGACGACCCGCGTGCGGCGGCCGAGCAGTTGAAGCGGGCGCTGTCTACTGCGGGTTGACCAGCAGCGGGATCGCCGCCGACTCCTGGCGCAGCAGCTCCCAGCTGGCGGCGAAGCCCGGATGCAGCGGCAGGTCCGCGACCTCGTCGACCGACACCCAGCGCAGTTCGGCGCTCTCCCGGTTCGGCACGGTCCTGAGCATCTCCGGGGCGTCGGCGATCACGGTGGTGTAGCTCCAGCACACCCCGCCGGTGCCGACGACCTCCTTGGTCACCACGACCTTGCGGACGGTGACGTACTCGACGGCCAGCCCGGCTTCCTCGCTGGCCTCCCGGATCGCGGCCTCCTCGGCGGTCTCGTGGCTGTCGCGGGCACCGCCGGGCAGCCCCCAGGTGCCGCCCTGGTGGCTCCACGGCGCGCGGTGCTGCAACAGCACCGCCGCTGTGCCGTCGTGTCCCGGCGCCCGCAGCATCAGCCCCGCCGCACCGAACCGTCCCCAGAAGGCCTGGCGGGTGTCTGACACCACCCAGCCGTCGCCGTCGCCACGCACGCGTCAAGAATAGGGCCGCTCGGCCTCCCGCAAGCTCTTAGACTTCTTTCATAGAGTGGGAGCGGTCGGAACGACGAGCCGGAAAGCGATGCTGATGAGGTCCGCGCGAACGTGACAGTGGAGTTGGCGCACCCCTCGACGGAACCGCTCGCCTCGCGGTCTCCGAGCACACCGGCGCACCCTCGCTGGTGGTTCCTGTGGACCACCCCCGGCCGCATCCTGACCATCGGCGTGGTGCTGTCCGCGCTGGTGCTCGCCAGTGCGTTCGCCACCTCGACCACGATCAACGACCGGCAGCGGGCGTTGATGACGGTGCTCAACCACACCGAGCCACTGGCCTTCGCCGCCGGTCAGCTGTACACGACGCTGTCGGTCGCCGACGCCGCCGCGGCCACCGCGTTCATCGCCGGCTCCGAACCGCGCGACGTCCGGAAGCGCTACGAGCAGGCGATCACCGACGCCTCGGTGGCGGTGACCCGCGCGTCCAGCGGCCTGACCGACGAGGAGATGGTGCGCCTGCTCGGGCGGGTCAACGCGCAGCTGTCGGTGTACACCGGGCTGGTCGAGACCGCCCGCACCAACAACCGCGCCGGTAACCCGGTCGGGTCGTCGTATCTGTCCGAGGCGTCGTCGCTGATGCAGACACAGATCCTGCCCGGCGCCCAGCGGCTCTACCAGGAGACGTCGGCGCGGGTGGACGCCGAGACCACCGCGTCGACCCGCATCCCGGGACCCGTCATCCTGGTGGTGCTGGCGACGCTGCTGTTCGGGCTGTTCGCCAACCGCTGGCTGGCGCGGCGCACCCGCAGGCGCATCAACATCGGGTTCGTCGCCGGCGGGCTGGCGGTGCTGGTGATGCTGATCTGGGTCGGCACCGCGCTGGTCATCTCCACCGCCGACAGCCGCAGCGCCAAGGGCACCGCCGCCGAGTCGCTCAAGACCATCACCAATCTGGCGATCACCGCGCAGCAGGCCCGCGCCGACGAGACGCTGTCGCTGATCCGGCGCGGCGACGAGACGGTCCGCAAACAGTCCTACTACCAGCGCATCGGCATGATGCAGGAGCAGCTGGCGGCCTACCTGGCCCGCGAGGACGCCATCGACAAGAGCGATCTGGCCGACGCCGAGGAGCTGCTGAAGCGGTGGCGCGCGGCCGACGACCGGATCAACGCCTACATCAGCGTCGGCAACTACCAGGCCGCCACGCAGGTGGCGCTGGGCACCGGCGACGACGACTCCACCCCGGCGTTCAACAAGCTCGACGAGGCGCTGAGCAAGGCCATCGCCGAGAGCCGGACCCAGTTGCGCAACGACATCGTCAACGCCCACCGCGTGCTGTCGGGGGCGACGATCGGCGCGGCGGTGCTGTCCGTGCTGGCCGCGATCGCGGTGGCGCTGGGGTTGTGGCCGAGACTGAGCGAGTACCGATGACCGCCCGCGCACTGCTCGCCGCCCTGGCCGCCACGGTGCTGCTGGCCGGGTGCGGTGAGGCGGCGTCGACGGTCGCGACGCCCGGCATCACGCTGGCGCCGCCGTCGCCTGCCGGGATGCAGGAGCTCGCGCCCGAGCCGGCTCGGGCGCTCGAGGACGACGGCCAGGACTGCGATCTCACCGCGAGCCTGCGGCCGTTTCCCACCCGGGCCGAGGCCGACAGGGCCGTCGAGAACATCCGGACCCGCGGCCGGCTGATCGTCGGGCTGGACATCGGCAGCAACCTGTTCTCGTTCCGCGATCCGGTGACCGGGCAGATCACCGGGTTCGACGTCGACATCGCCGGGGAGATCGCCCGCGACATCTTCGGCACCCCGTCGCAGGTCGAGTACCGGATCCTGTCGTCGGCCGACCGGATCGCCGCGCTGAAGAACAACCAGGTCGACGTGGTGGTCAAGACCATGACGATCACCTGTGAGCGAAAGAAGCAGGTCGCGTTCTCGACGGTGTATCTGACCGCCAACCAGCGCATCCTGGCCCCGCGCGACTCCAACATCCAGCAGGCCTCGGACCTGTCCGGCAGGAGGGTGTGCGTGGCCAAGGGCACCACGTCGCTGCAGCGGGTCCAGCAGATCACCCCGCCGCCCATCATCGTCGGCGTGGTGACGTGGGCGGACTGTCTGGTGGCGCTGCAGCAGGGCCAGGTTGACGCGGTCAGCACCGACGACTCGATCCTGGCCGGCCTGGTGGTCCAGGATCCGTACCTGCACATCGTCGGGCCGAGCATGAACCAGGAGCCGTACGGCATCGGGATCAACAAGGACAACACCGGGCTGGTGCGGTTCGTCAACGGCACGCTGGAGCGGATCCGCCGGGACGGCACCTGGTACACCCTGTACCGCAAGTGGCTCACCGTGCTCGGCCCGGCGCCTGCTCCCCCGGTCGCGAGGTACTCGGACTGATGGCCGATCCCGAACGCGAAGCCACGGACAGCGAGCCGCTGGTCGGCACCCAGCCGGCCAGCATCGACGACATGCTGATGGACTCGGCGTCCACCGTGCGGCCGATGGCCACCCAGGCGGTGTTCCGCCCGCAGTTCGACGACGACGTCTCCGGCGGCACCAGCCGGACCGAACCGCAGAACCACAGCGCCCAGACCCGCGCGTTGTCGCGCACCCGGCGCCTGGGCGGCGGGCTGGTGGAGATCCCGCGGGTGCGGGCCAAGGATCCGCTCGAAGCGCTGATGACGAACCCGGTGGTGGCCGAGTCGAAGCGGTTCTGCTGGAACTGCGGCCGCCCGGTCGGCCGGGCGCGAGACGGTGCGCCCGCCCGGTCCGAGGGCTCGTGCCCGCACTGCGGCAGCGCGTATTCGTTTCTGCCCCAGCTCAATCCGGGCGACATGGTGGCCGACCAGTACGAGATCAAGGGCTGTATCGCGCACGGCGGGCTGGGCTGGGTGTACCTGGCGTTCGACCACAACGTGAACCGGCGGCCGGTGGTGCTCAAGGGCCTGGTGCACTCCGGCGATGCGGAGGCGCAGAAGATCGCGATGGCCGAGCGGCGGTTCCTCGCCGAGGTCACCCATCCGGGGATCGTGAAGATCTACAACTTCGTCGAGCACCCGGACAAGCACGGCAACCCGGTCGGCTACATCGTGATGGAGTACGTCGGCGGGACCTCGCTCAAACAGGCCAGGGGCGAGAAACTGCCGGTGGCACAGGCGATCGGCTACATGCTCGAGATCCTGCCCGCGCTGGGCTATCTGCACTCGATCGGACTGGCCTACAACGACCTCAAGCCCGAGAACATCATGATCACCGAGGAACAGCTCAAGCTGATCGACCTCGGCGCGGTGTCGACGATCAACTCATTCGGCTACCTGTACGGCACCCCGGGCTATCAGGCGCCGGAGATCGTGCGCACCGGCCCGACCGTGCAGACCGACATCTACACCGTCGGCCGCACCCTGGCCGCGCTGACGCTGAAGCTGCGCACCCACAAGGGCCGCTACGTCGACGGGCTGCCCGAGGACGATCCGGTGCTGACCGAGTACGACTCGTTCGGCCGGCTGCTGCGCCGGGCCATCGACCCGGACCCGCAGCGCCGGTTTGCCAGCGCCGAGGAGATGTCCGGTCAGCTGCTCGGCGTGCTGCGCGAGGTGGTCGCCAAGGACACCGGATCGCCGAAACCCGGTCTGTCGAACGTGTTCTCGCCGACGCGTTCGACCTTCGGGATCGATCTGCTGGTCGCGCACACCGACGTCTACCTGGACGGGCAGGTGCACTCGGAGCGGCTGACCGCACACGAGATCGTGCGGGCGCTGCCGGTGCCGCTGGTGGACCCGACCGACGTCGCCGCACCGCTGCTGTCGGCCAGCGTGGTGAGCCAGCCGGTGCAGACGCTGGATCAGCTGCGCGCGGTACGGCACGGGGCGCTGGAGTCCGAGGGCATCGACCTGACCGGCTCGGTGGAACTGCCGCTGATGGAGGTGCGCGCGCTACTCGACCTCGGCGACGTCGCCAAGGCCACCCGCAAGCTCGACGACCTCGCCGAGCGGGTGGGCTGGACGTGGCGGCTGGTGTGGTTCAAGGCGGTCTCCGAGTTGTTGACCGCCGACTATGACTCGGCGACAAAGCATTTCACCGAGGTGCTGGACACGCTGCCCGGTGAGCTGGCCCCGAAGCTGGCGTTGGCGGCGACCGCCGAGCTGGCGGGCGCCCCGGACGCGGGCAAGTTCTACAAGACGGTGTGGTCCACCGACAACGGGATCATCTCGGCGGGGTTCGGGCTGGCCCGCGCGCAGTCGGCCGCCGGGGAGCGCGAGGAGGCGGTCAAGACGCTGGACAAGGTGCCCGCGATGTCGCGGCACTTCACCACCGCCCGGTTGACGAGCGCGGTGACGCTGCTGTCCGGCCGGTCCACCAGCGAGATCACCGAGCAACACATCCGGGAGGCGGCCCGCCGGGTGGAGGCGCTGCCGGAGACCGAACCGCGGGTGCTGCAGATCCGGGCCCTGGTGCTGGGCACCGCGCTGGACTGGCTTGCCGATCACACCGCCAGCACCAACCACATCCTCGGTTTCCCGTTCACCGAGCACGGCCTGCAACTGGGGGTGGAGGCGTCACTGCGGGCGCTGGCCCGGGTGGCCCCCACCCAGGCACACCGCTATGCACTGGTCGACCTGGCCAACAGCGTCCGTCCGACGAGCACGTTCTGAGGCGCGACTACTACGGATTCCGTAGATAGCGGCAGCAAATCCGGTCCTGTTGGCCGGTCGAATCGTCATATCTGTGCTTGTCATGAGAGTCATGGTCAACCCCCGGATTCCGTAGTAATCTGCGTCACAGGTTGAGGTCACAGCCGCTGCAGAATTGCCCGACCCCCAGGGAGTGCACCGTGACCGCAGTAGGCACCTGCCGGGTGTTCCGTCCGGATCCGCGCACGCTCGACCGGCGCGAGCGGCATCACCGCGGATGTTTCTCGGCCGCCCATCGGGAGAACTGGACCGTGGTGGTGACCGTCGAGGGCGAGGTCGACGCCGCCAACAGTCGCGCCCTGGCCACCTACATCGAAGGCCAGATCGCCGGCGCCCGGCGCCTGGTGATCGACCTGCGGATGACCGACTTCTTCGGCAGCGCCGGGTTCGCGGCGCTGCACTACATCAACGTGGTCTGCTCGCGCTCCGGCGTCGACTGGGTGATCCAGAGCGGCCGCCAGGTGCGCCGCCTCTTGGCGATCTGTGATCCGGCGTGCGAGCTGCCGCTGGAGCGCACCCGCTCACCCCTTGACGAGGTCCGCGCAGGCGCGGGCGATCGCAAGCTCCTCATTGGTGGGCACCACTAGCACCGCCGTCGGCGACTCGTCGGTCGAGATGCGCCGTGCGGCGCGTTCGGGGCTGGCGTTGCGTTCCTCGTCGAGTTCGATTCCGAGTCTCTGCAGACCGCGTAGCGCGTCGCGGCGGACCGCGGCGTCGTTCTCCCCCACCCCGGCGGTGAACGTGATGACGTCGGCGCCGCCCAGCAACGCCAGGTAGGCGCCGATGTACTTGCGCAGCCGGTGGATGTAGACGTCGTAGGCCAGTCGGGCGTCCTCGTCACCGGCGTCGATGCGCTTGTGCAGCAAGCGGAAATCGTTCTCCCCGCCCAGCCCGCGCACGCCCGCGCTGTGGTTGAGCATGTCCTCGATGTCCTCGACGGACATGCCCGCGGTGCGCCACAGGTAGACCAGCACGCCGGGGTCGATGTCACCGGACCGGGTGCCCATCACCAGGCCCTCCAGCGGTGTCAGCCCCATCGAGGTGTCCACGGGGCGGCCACCGACGATCGCCGACGCCGACGCCCCGTTACCCAGGTGCAGCACGACCTGGCGCAGCTCCTCCAACGGTTTTCCGAGGAACAGCGCGGCCTGTTCGCTGACGTACTGGTGTGAGGTGCCGTGGAATCCGTAGCGCCGCACATGCCACTGTTCGGCGACGTCGCGGTCGATCGCGTAGGTCGCCGCCGCGGCGGGCAGGTTGTGGAAGAACGCGGTGTCGAACACCGCGATGTGTGGCAGGTCCGGCAGCGTCCTGCGCGCCACCTCGATCCCGAGCAGTGCGGGCGGATTGTGCAGCGGCGCAAGGGGAGACAGCTTCTCGAGGCGGGCGATGAGGTCGTCGTCGATCAGCGTCGGCTGGTAGATGTCGGGTCCGCCGTGCACCACCCGGTGGCCGACGGCGACCAGGCTCCCCACCACGTGGTCCAGCCGTTCGGAGGCCACTTGCAGCGCCTCGCCGTGGTCGCGCACCTCGGCCTCACCGATGCGCTCGACGATCCCCCTGCCCACGGTCTCTCCCGAAATCGGGTCCATCACCGCGTATTTCAGCGACGACGACCCCGAGTTGAGGACCAGGACGTTCCCGCTCATCGGTCCTGCGCCTGGATCGCGGTGATGGCGACGGTGTTGACGATGTCCTCGACGAGCGCGCCGCGGGACAGGTCGTTCACCGGTTTGTTGAGTCCCTGCAGCACCGGGCCGATCGCGATCGCCCCCGCGCTGCGCTGTACGGCCTTGTAGGTGTTGTTGCCGGTGTTGAGGTCCGGGAAGATCAGCACCGTCGCGCGCCCGGCGACCGGGGAGTCGGGCATCTTCGATCTGGCCACCGAGGGTTCGACCGCGGCGTCGTACTGGATCGGTCCGTCCACCAGGATCTCGGGTGCCCGCTCGCGCACGAGTTCGGTTGCGGTGCGGACCTTGTCGACGTCGGCGCCGGAGCCGCTGGTGCCGGTCGAGTAGGACAGCATCGCCACCCGCGGCTCGATGCCGAACCGGGACGCGGTCCGCGCCGAGGAGATCGCGATGTCGGCGAGCTGTTCGGCCGTGGGGTCGGGCACGATCGCGCAGTCCCCGAAGGCGAGCACACGGTCGGCCAGGCACATCAGGAAGATGCTGGACACCGTCGAGACGTCGGGCTGGGTCCGGATGATCTCGAAGGCCGGGCGCACGGTGTGCGCGGTGGTGTGGCGGGCGCCGGAGACCATGCCGTCCACCAGGTCGTTGTGCACCAGCATGGTGCCGAAGTAGGAGACGTCGTGCATGGTCTCGCGGGCCTGTTCGAGGGTGACGCCCTTGTGCCTGCGCATCTCGGCGTACTGCTCGGCGAACTTGTCGCACAGCTCGCTGGTCTGCGGGTCGAGCACGGTCGCGCCGGCCAGATCGACCCCGAGTTCGGCTGCGCGGGAACGGACCTGGGATTCGTCACCCAGAATCGTCAGCTCGGCGACCCCGCGCTGCAGCAGCCTGCCCGCCGCGGTGAGGATGCGGTCGTCGTCCCCCTCGGGCAGCACGATGCGCTTGCGGGCGGCGCGGGCCCACTCCATCAGCTGGTAGGTGAACATCTGCGGGGTGACGACCGCGGGGATCGGGATCGCCAGCTGCTCCAACAGATCGTCGAGGTCGACGTACTGCTCCATCAGCGCGATCGCGGTATCGATCTTGCGGACCGAGTGCGCCATCACCCGGCCACGGGTCGAGGCCACCCGGCTGGCGGTCTCGAAGGTCCGGAACCGGGTGGTGATGATCGGCAGCCGCAGCTTCAGGCCCGACACCAGCGCCGCGATGGCCGGGTGCAGGTCCAGGCCACCGTTGAGGATGATGCACGACAGCGACGGAAACCCTTCGGCCGCATGGGCGCTGGCCAGCGCGAGCACGACGTCGGAGCGGTCGGCGGCCGCAACCACGGCGACGCCTTCACTGATCCGTTCCAGCACCCGCTCGGCGGTCATGCCGGCCACCATCAGATCCATCGCCTCGCGGGACAGCAGCGCGGGGTCGCCGCTGATCAGTGTGCCCTCGACGGCCTCCTGCAGTTCGGCCACCGACGGCGCCACCAGCAGCGGTTCCTCAGGTAGCGCATAGCATTTCGGGCCGGCAGCGGCGAGCGCGTCGCCCACCGCGCCCAGTTGCGCCGGGTCGCAGCGGTTGGCGACGACGGCGGCGGTGTGTGCGTGCTGGGCGGAGATCTCGGCGAGACAGATGTCGACGATGTGGGCGACCTGCTCCGGGGTTCGGTCCTTGGCCTTGACCGCCAACACCACCGGGGCGCCGAGGTTGGCGGCGATGCGGGCGTTGGTGGACAGCTCGCTGGGCGCCGCGACGTCGGTGTAGTCGCTGCCGACGATCAGCACCGCGTCACAGCGGTCGGCGACGCGGTGGAAGCGGTCGACGATATCGGCGAGCGCGGCGTCGGGGTCGTCGTGCAGTTGCTCGTAGCTGACGCCCACGCAGTCCTCGTAGGGCAGTCCGGCGGTGGCCTGGCTGAGCAGCAACTCGAGGATGTAGTCGCGGTCCTCACCGAGTCGGGTGATCGGACGGAACACGCCGACTCTGGCAACCTTCGCCCGCAGCCGGTGCAGGATGCCGAGTGCGACCGTCGATTTGCCGGTGTCCCCCTCGGGTGAGGCGACGTAGATCGTCGATGCGGCGGCTGACTCGTGCGGAGGCACGGGTTCAGCCTAGGTCACAGGGGCGGGTACTTCGACTACCTGCCACCGCGGGACGGAAAGTGGCAGCCGCTGCCAAACATACCTGTGATCTTACTCTCAGTTACCGCACATACCTTTGCGACTATCCAGATTCCGCACGTATGAACAGTTGAACGAATTGATGAATCGGTAAATTTTCTTGCCTCGCGACTCGCAGCAAACTTATTTGGTTAGGTTTGCCTCGGGTCGCCATCCAGGACGGTTGGGACTGATGGCTGACACCGCACTCCACGCGGCCCTAGCGGACGGTGCCGGCAGCTACCCCGGCACCTCGTGGACGGACCGCATCCGCGCGTTGTGGTCGAGCTTCGCCGGCCGCGTCGCCGTACTGATCGTGCTGTTCACCATCGCGTGCGGTTCGGACTACCTCAGAAGCCTCGCGGACGCCGTGGACGGTTCCCGGGTGCCGATGCTCGCGCTGGCACCGGCCCTGGTGGTGCTGGCGGCAACCGGGTACCGCCGGGCGCCCCACGGGGTCACCGACAACGAATCCGACTGGATCTTCGTCGCGGTGGTGTGCGGCGTCGCGCTGGCCGGGGTGTGGATGGCCGCGACCCGGTATCCGACGCTGTCCGGGTTGTGGCAACTCCACACCCAGTTCGGTGTCCTGTTCGCCGCGTCCTGCGCGATGATCCTGTTCGGGGTCCGCCACACCGCCCGGTTGTGGCCGGTGTGGGTCTTCACGATCCTGGCCTCGGCCCCGGTGTTCCACATGCTGGCCGCGGCGAAGCTGGGCGGCACCGACGCCGCCGTGGCCTACGTGTGCGTCGCGTTCGGCACCGTTGCCGCCGCTCTCGCCGGTGCGCAGGCCACCCCGGGCTGGCGCCTGCTGATCACCGCCGCGACCGCGGCGCTCGGCGTGGCGACGGTGCAGGTGCTCGTCGGGCACACCTCCGTGTTCGTCACCTCCGCGGTCGCCTCCTGCGTTGTCCCGGTGCTGGTGATCGCGGCCGCGTGGCGTCACGCCCATCCGGCATCGCGCGTGGTCGAGGGCGCGCCGTTCCCGACCCGCTCGTGGCGCTCGCTTGCCGGGCTCGTCGTCTTCGCCGTCGTCGTCGGACTGTTGCAGTTTCCGCACTCGACACCGTCGATGTCCGCCTCGGCGACGGCGGGGTGGGCCGAACGGGCCGGCCTGACCCCCGGGGCGGACCTGCCGTTCATCACCGGCTTCCTCGGCCCACGTTCGAGCCTGGTGCGTTACGTGGCGCCCCGCAGATCCGGCGTCGGCGTCGCCGCGGTCGACGTGATCACCACCGACGACGCCGCCGTTCTCGCCGACTATCACGACGCGGTGTGGTACCCCTCCTCGCGCCCGTTGAACTACCGCGACACCGCATCGGTGAACGTCGGCCTGACGCAGATCGGCATGCGGGAGATCCAGAGCGACGCGGAGACCGCGAGCGAGGATTCACCGGAATGGTATGCGCTGACCTGGAACTGGCGCACCGCCGCCAGCTATCAACAGGTCACCGTCATCGTCAACCAGAACCCCGGCACCGACGAACCGCCGCTGCCGCAGCCGTTGGGCTGGCGCACCACCGTGCTGTACCCGCTGCTGTGGCACAGCAGGCAGCAGACCGACAACGTGTCCACCGTGCCGCCGAAGGTGGTGCAGTACGCGCGGGAGGTCGCCGCCGGGATGATCGCGTCGAGGTACGCCGCCGATGCATAAGGGCTGGCCGCGCACCGGGCTGCCCGAACACTTCTCGGCGCGGAAGACGTTCAGCCGGGCGCACTCTCGCTGGGGTCTGGTCCTGGCAACCGCGCTGATCGTGGGCGGGGTACTGCTGCCGGGCGTGGTGCTGCCCGCGGTGATCACCGCGGTCGCGCTGTTCTACCTGGTATCGGTCCTGGACCGCAGCGTGTTGCTGCTGCGGGGGTTCCAGCGGTCCTCGCTGGTCTGCGTCAGCGACGAGGAGGCGCTGGCCATTCTCGACGACGAGCTGCCCGTCTACACGATCCTGCTGCCGGTCTACAACGAGCCGTCCATCGTGCAGAACCTGATCCACGGCGTCGGAAAACTGGTCTACCCGAAGGACAAGCTGGAGACCCTGCTGCTGGTCGAGGAGGACGACCAGGCCACCAGGGACGCCGTGCGCGAACTCGACATGGAATCGGTGCGGGTCGTGATCGTGCCGCACAGCCAGCCCAAGACGAAACCCAAGGCGTGCAACTACGGGATGTCGCTGCCCGGGCTGCGCGGTGAGCTGGTGACGATCTACGACGCCGAGGACATCCCGGATCCGCTGCAGTTGCGCAAGGCCGTCGCGGCTTTTCGCCGGCTGCCGCAAGAGGTGGCGTGTCTGCAGGCCCGGCTGGGCTACTTCAACGAACGCCAGAACCTGTTGACCCGCTGGTTCTCCCTGGAATACGACCAGTGGTTCGGTCTGGTGCTGCCCACCGTGGAGGCCGCCGGATGCGTGGTGCCGCTGGGCGGTACCTCCAACCACCTCAAGACCGCGGTGTGGCATGAGGTCGGCGGGTGGGACGAGTTCAACGTCACCGAGGACGCCGACCTCGGTGTCCGGTTGGCGCGCAACGGCTATCGCACACAGGTGCTGGACTCCACCACGCTGGAGGAAGCCAATTCCGATGTCCTGAACTGGATCCGGCAACGGTCGCGCTGGTACAAGGGCTACCTGCAGACCATGCTCGTCCACCTGCGCCACCCGCGCGCGCTTCGCCGCGAGATCGGCACGGTGCCCATGCTGCGGCTGATCAACATGACCGGTGCGGTGCCGTTCACCGGGGTCGTCAACCTGATGCTGTGGGCCCTGCTGGCCCTGTGGATCAACGGCCGCGCACCGTTCATCGCCATGATGTTCCAACCGGTCCCGTACTACGTCTGCCTGAGCCTGTTCCTCGTCGCCGGGCCCGCGTCGGTCTACATGAGCCTGATGAGCATCAGCGTGCTCGGCAAACCGCACCTGTGGTGGCCCGCGCTGCTGGCGCCGGTCTACTGGTTCCTGCAGTCGGTCGCCGCACTCAAGGCCTTCTATCAGTTGCTGTTCCGCCCGCACTTCTGGGAGAAGACCGTTCACGGTCTTGCCACCCACCCCGTGGCCCAACCCACTTAGGATCTCGATGTTCACCAGAATGCGCTCTGTCGCATGGCTTTTCGCGGCAGTGAGCCTCGTCCTGCCGGTCATCTGTGCTCCCGCCGCAGCGGCGCAGCCGGCGCCCCGCGCCACCACTGTCGACTGGCGGCAGCTGGGCCTGACCGATCGACTGAATCTGATCGGCGCCGACCAGCCCCACGACGTCTCGGTGCCGATGCCCGCCGGCGTTACCCGCGTACTGGTCAAGGGACTGGTCGGTGCGGCCAACAATATCCGCCGCGGCCATATCGACGTCCGCGACGCCGACGGCAACCTGGTCGGCACCGTCCCGCTGCCGGTCGACCGCGATGCCGCCCCGTTCAGCGTCGACACCGGCCGTGCGCGCGTCACCGACGGCGCGATCAAGTTGAGTTTCATTCTGCGCGACGAGAATCCGCCGCTGAACACCTGTTCGCCGGTGCCGTCGGTGGCGCTGTGGCAGCTGACGTCGACCTTTCTCGGGCAATCGCCGCTGCCCGAGACCATCGCCGACTTCCTGCCCGGCTACCTCGACCGCGTCACGATCCGGGTCGGCCCCGAACCCGGCCCCGACACCCAGCAGGCCGCGCTCAACCTGGTCGCGGCGCTGACACACCGGTACCGGCCGCTGCCGGTACGCATCGACGTCGACACCGGCCCGATGGACGCACCGGTGAAGAACACCGGGACCGAACGGACCATCGAGATCCGCTCCTCGGCCGTCGCCGGTGTCGCGGTGCGCAACGGCGGCACACCCGCCGCGGTGCTCGCGGTGTCGGGCAGCGGAGACGAACTGCAGCACCAGGTCGAGCTGTTCGCCGACCGCCGTTCCGAGCTGACCCAGACGGCGCAGACACGGGTGCTCGGGGCGATGACACAGGCACCGGTCTCCACCGAGACGCTGACCCTCGCGGAGTTGGGCGCGGACCGGCAGGTGTCGGTCCTGCACTCCGAGACGATGTACGCCGGGTTCGACGCCGCCGCGTTCGGAGTCGGATCCATCCAGCGCGCCCGGGTGAAGCTGCGGGCCCGCTACACCCCGGTCACCGACGACTCGGCGACGGTGGTGATCCGGTCCGGCGACAGCGTGCTCGCGACCGAGCGACTCAACGAAAGCGGCACGATCGACACGGTTCTCGACATTCCTGCCGAGGCGATCTCCTCGAACGTCGGGCTCGTGTTCGACCTGCGCTACTTCCCGAAGATGGAGTGCAGCCCGCTGACGGACCGGTTGTTCTTCGCCATCGACGGCACCTCGACGGTCACCGTCGAGCGCGGCACCCACAACCGCGGCGGTTTCCCCGTGCTGCCGATGGCGTTCACCCCGGTCTTCGACGTCTCCGTCGACCAACCGGCCGACATCCGTTACGCCGCCCGGGTGATCAACCTGCTCGGACGGGAGACCACGGTGCTGCTGCGCCCCCAGGTACGTCCGGCCGAGGAGGCCGCGGCGTCCGGCAACGGCTGGCTGGCGGTGACATCCGGTGAGGCGCTGGGCGGTTTCGGATTGAACCCGCCGCTGAAACCCGGCGCGCGCAACAACCTGACGGTCGACAGCCTGCTGCGCTCCACCAACGTCGATCCCAACGGACCGCTCGGCTTCCTGCAGGCCTTCACGCAGGACGGCCGGGTGATCCTCGACATCCAGACCACCGGGGAGAGCGATCTGCTGGACCGCGGCCTGGATTACATCGCGGGCCTGGAACGCCAGTGGGGTTCGCTCTACGGCGACGTCGTCGCTACCACGCCTGCCGGTGAGACCGTCAATCTGTCTCTGCGCGAGGGCGACTGGATCGAACCGCAGGTGATCCCCAACGAGGTGTGGAAATGGTGGCTGTGGCTCACGATCGCGGTGGGCGTCGTCGCGGCGGTCGCGGTGACGGTGCTGCTGACGATCCGCCGACGGCGCAGCCGGGGGTGACTCCCGGGGTGAGGTACCCGCGGCGCCGGGGCGTGGCCCTGTTCACGGCGCTCGCCGTCGGGTACTTCACGCTCGGTGCGGTGCTGATCATCCGCTACGACATCTTCGACTGGGATGCCCTCAGCCGGGTTGCCAATGCCGGTTTCACGCTGATGAGCCGGGACCCGCACCTGGCCGCCGTGGGGTTCGTGTGGAACCCGTTGCCCAGCCTGGTGCAGATTCCCTTTCTGCCGCTGAGCTATTGGTGGCCGGGCATCAAGACCTACGGGTTGACCGGCAACCTGCAGAGCGCGTTGTTCATGGCCGGCAGTGCGCTGGTGGTGCGGCGGATCGCGCTGGACCGCGGCGTCGGCGACGGCTGGCGACGGGTCGCGGTCGCCTGCTATGCGCTCAACCCGATGATCGTGCTGTACGGCGCATCCGGGATGAGCGAGGCCGCCCTGCTGTTCTGCTCGCTGTGGTGCGTTCTGTACCTGCTGCGCTGGACGGAGTCCGCGCGGGTGGTGGACCTGGCGGGCGCCGGCGTCGCACTGGGCGTCGGCTATCTCACCCGCTACGAGATGATTCCGGCCGCGTGCGGGGCGGCCGCGTTCGTGGTGCTGGTGTCGCTGCTGCGCTCCCCGCCGGGCTCGCGGCTGCAGCAGACCGCGCTGAACCTGGTGCTCGCGCTGTTTCCGTTCGTCACGGCGGTGATCGGCTGGGCGGTCACCGGGTGGGTGGTCACCGGCGAGGTGTTCGGCAGCGTCCAGTCGCAGTACGGCAACGCGGCTCAGGTCGCCACGGCGCTGGCGCGCGGTGGGCTCGATCTGAACTCCGATGCGATGGTCGTCGTGGAGCGGCTGTTCGGTATGCAACCGTTCGTGGGTCTGGCCGTCATCCTGGCGGCGTGCCTGGTCGTGGTGCGTCGCTCGCTGGCGGCGCTGGCCCCGGTCGCGGTGTTCGGTGCGATGCTGACGTTCTCGGCCTGGGGGCACTACAGCGCATCGACCTTCGGCTGGTTCCGGTTCTACCTCGTGGCGATCCCGCTGGTCATCGTCGTGGCGCTGGTCTGCTGGGCGCCCCGGCCGACCCCGCCGCCCCCGCCGGCCCGCCGGCGGCTGGGCACACCGGAAAGCCGTTGGGGTGCAGCCCTGTTGGCAGCATCGCTGCTGATCGGCACACCGGTGACCGCCGTGTCGATGTTCACCGACGGCAACAGCGTCAACCAGCCGCTGCAACTCGGGCTGCAGTCGCTGTTGTCCCCGGACCGATATCCGCTCGAGGAGCGGTGGTTCCGGCAGATGAGCGCCGCCGACCGGTTCGTCGCCGACTACCTCGACCAGCAGCACCTGCCCGACGGTTCGGTGCTCTACGACACGTTCACCAGTCCGGTGGTCTGGCTGACATCGGAGCGACCACGGCAGTTCGTGGTGACCAGCGACCAGGACTTCAAGGCGGCGCTGAACCGGCCGCGGCTTCACGGGGTGCGTTACGTGCTGATCTCCAACCCGGCCATCAGCGCCGCGCAGGACGCGGTCACCCGCCGGTATCCGTCGTTCTGGTACGACGGCGCGGGCATCGCGACCCTGCTGCTGTCCGTGGACGGCCCGGACGGCATCCAGCGCTGGCGGCTGTTCCGGGTCAACGAGCCCGACGAGCGCGACCGCTGAGAGTCACTGCACCGGAACCTCGATGACGGTCGCCAGCCCGCGGTGGTCGGATCCGGGGACGTCGACTGTGTAGGCCGAGGTGGCCACGGCGTTGTGCACCAGCACGTGGTCGATACCGACCACCGGAGGACGCCAGCGCCGGCTCGGGTAGCTGCGGGTCAGGCCCGCACCGGCCTGCTCGGCGGCGTCGCGGTAGCCCGCATCGAGCAGCCTGCGGAACGGGCGCATGTCGTAGGTGGCGTTGAGGTCGCCGGCGACGATCACCGCGCCCGGGCCGTCGGCCGCGGCGCGCAACGTCTCGGGCAGCCGGGCGATGTCATCGGTGAACCAGCGCAGCGGCTGCACCCACGGCGCGGCGAGATGCACGGCGAGCACCGTCGTCTCCGTGCGCACCTCAGGTACCCGGATCCGGGTGCTCAGCATCGGCATCTGGTAGCCGGGCACCGCCGTCGCCGCCACGATGGGGTGGCGGCTCCACACCCCGATGCCCGCGGCCATCGGCTTCGGGTCGATCGCGCGGTGCGGGAAACCACGGTCCAGCCCCGCCGCCGAGAGCCCGGCCGCCGCTTCGGGTGTCATCTCCTGCAGCACCAGGACATCGGCGGTGGCGTCGGCCAGCGCGACCACCGCCTGCGGATCCGCCCGCCCCATCCCGAGGTTCGCGCTGACCACGCGCAGCGGGACCGACGGCGCCGCGGGTTCCTCCGGTCCGAGGTAGCGCGGGATCAGCACGGCCAGCATGACGATGCACAGCAGCGCGGCCGCGATCGTCGGCACCGGTTGCCGCGACAGCGCGAACGCGACCATCGACACGACGGCCGCGACGGTCAGGTACGGCGACGCGGCGGCGAGCACCAGCACGACCTCGTTGCTGATCGGCAGGTAGCGCGCCACCGCGCCGGCCAGCCCCAGTACGAAGGCGACCGCACCGACCACCGTCGCCAACACTCGAATCATGATGTGCTGGTGCGGTTTTCGTCAGGTCAGCCCAGACGGCGCAGTCGCGGCTCCAGATCACGCTTGAACAGTTCGAGGAACCGGCGCTGATCGTGGCCGGGGGCGTGGAACACCAGGTGGTTCAGGCCCCAGTCGACGTACTGCTTGACCTTCTCGACGGCCTCGTCGGGATCGGAGGCGACGATCCAGCGCTTGGCCACCTGCTCGATCGGCAGCGCGTCGGCGGCCTTCTCCATCTCGATGGGGTCGTCGATGGAGTGCTTCTGCTCGGCGGTCAGCGACAGCGGCGCCCAGAACCGGGTGTTCTCCAGCGCGAGTTCGGGATCGGTGTCGTAGGAGATCTTGATCTCGATCATCCGGTCGACGTCGTCGGGGTTGCGGCCGGCGGCCTCGGCGCCCTCCTTCACGGCGGGGATGAGCTTGTCCTTGTAGAGCTCCTCACCCTTGCCGGACGTGCAGATGAACCCGTCGCCGGCGCGGCCCGCGTACTTGGCCACCACCGGACCGCCCGCGGCGATGTAGACCGGGATGCCGCCCTCGGGCACGTCGTAGATGGAGGCGCCCTTGGTGCGGTAGTACTCGCCCTCGAAGTCGACGCGGTCGCCGAGCCACAGTTCGCGCATCAGCTTCACCGACTCGCGCAGCCGGGCGAAGCGCTCCTTGAACTCCGGCCACTCGCCGATGTAGCCGGTGGCGATCTCGTTGAGCGCCTCCCCGGTGCCGACGCCGAGGAAGACGCGGCCCGGATACAGACAGCCCATGGTGGCGAACGCCTGCGCGATCACCGCGGGGTTGTAGCGGAACGTCGGGGTGAGCACCGACGTGCCGAGGATGAGTCGCTTGGTCCGTTCCCCGACCGCGGTCATCCACGCCAGCGAGAACGGTGCGTGCCCACCCTCATGCCGCCACGGCTGGAAGTGGTCGCTGACCGTCGCGCTGTCCATGCCGTGTTCTTCGGCCGCGACCGCCAGCTCGACGAGCTCTCGCGGGGCGAACTGTTCCGCCGACGCCTTGTATCCGAGTTTGAGTTCAGCCACGCCTACTTTCTACTCCGCTCCCTACACTCGCGGGTATGGCACCGGTACTGAGTTCTGTCACCGATACCGTGCACTTCGCCTACACCGACCTCGTCAACTGGACCCTGGTCGCCGATCAGACCGGTGTCGTGCTGATCGACGCGGGGTTTCCCGGCCACCGCGACGACGTGCTGGCCTCGCTGCGCCAGCTCGGTTTCGGCCCCGACGATCTGCGCGCGATCCTGCTGACCCACGCCCACGTCGACCATCTCGGGTCGGCCATCTGGTTTGCGAAAAACCATGGCACGCCGGTGTATTGCCACGCCGCGGAGGTGGGCCACGCGAAGCGGGAGTACCTGGAGCAGGTGTCGCCGCTCGACGTCGCCAAGCACATCTGGCAGCCGCGGTTCGCGACGTGGACGGCGACGATCGTGCGCAAGGGCGGGCTGGTGCGCGACGGGATCCCCACCGCACAGCCCTACACCGAGCAGGTGGCGGCGTCGCTGCCGGGCACGCCGCGGGCGGTGCCGACCCCGGGGCACACCGGCGGGCACTGCTCGTTCGTCGTCGACGGCGTGCTGGTCAGCGGCGACGCACTGGTGACCGGGCATCCGGTGTCGACGCGCAGCGGGCCGCAGCTGCTGCCCGGGCTGTTCAACCACGACCAGCGCAGCTGCGTGCGCAGCCTGTCGGCGCTGGGTCTGCTCGACACCGAGGTGCTGCTGCCCGGGCACGGGCCGGTCTGGCGCGGGTCCATCCGCGAGGCCGCCGAACGCGCCGCCCGCTGACCAGCCGGCACTGCGGTCCTCGGTCAGGCCAGCCCCTGGATTCCGATGAGAAACGCCGCGGTCAGTGCCAGGCCACCCGCCACCACGATCGTCGGCATCAGGATCATCGTGTCGAGCTCGTCGTCGTCGAGGACGTCGTCGCGGAACCGGCCGAACAGTACCCACGCGACCCCGGTGCGCCGGAACAGGTGCACCACCGCGCGCACCGGCCGGGTGCCGCGGCGGCGGCCGATCACCGACCGCGAGACCGCTCCGAGGAGCACGGTCAACGCGGACGCCACGACCAGCAGCCAGCCGACGATCATCTGCGAGAGCACCACTGAAACCATCCTCCGGGTCTACAGACCCCAGCGTTTGGCGATCAGCTCGTGGGAGCGCAGCCGGTCGCAGTGACGGTGCGTGACCGAGGTGATCACCAGCTCGTCGGCGCCGGTGACCCGCTGCAGCGTCGCCAACCGGTCGGCGACCTCGTCCGCGTCACCGACGAATTGCGTTGCGGTGCGGTCTTTCACGACGGCCAACTGGTCCTCGGTCAGCGGCTCTACGGTGTCGGGATCCGGATACGGGACCGCGCCGCCGCGGGCGCGGATCGAGTACACCCAGTGCCCGTAGCTCGACGCCAGATGCCGCGCGGTCTCGGAGTCGTCGGCCACCACCACGTCGGCGGAGACCACCACGTAGGGCTCGGACAGCAGCCGCGACGGCCGGAACGCGGCGCGGTAGGCCTCGATCGCGTCCAGCGCGGTGGCGGGGGTGATGTGGTAGCTCGCGACGAACGGCAGCCCGTGCGCCCCGGCCACCCGGGCGCTCTGCCCCTTGCTGCTGCCGAACACCCAGGGCGTCAGCGCGGCACCGTCTCCCGGGACGACGTGGGTCTCGTAGCCGTCGACGGTGTAGGTGCCCTCCAGCATGGCCAGGATGTCGGCGACCTGCTCACCGAAGTCGGGCGACTCCGCACCGGGCTGCTGCAGCACCGCCATCCGGGCCCGCAGCGCCGGGTTGCGCATCAGCGCGCCGATGTCGAACGGCGGCGGCACCACGACGCCGTCGACGTCGCGCCACTGTTGCGGCGGTCTGGGTTTCGCGGGCCTGGGTTCGGTCAGGGCCTCGCGGCGCCGCTGACCCGAGCGGCCGACCCCGAGATCGATGCGACCGGGATGGAAGGCCTCCAGCATGCCGAAGCTCTCCACCACCGCGACGGCGGTGGTCTGGCCCAGCTGCACGGCGGCGGCGCCGACACGGATGCGCTCGGTGGCCGCCGCGATCTGCCCGATCAGCACCGCGGGCTGCGAGCTGGCGACCGCGACGAAGTGATGCTCGGCCACCCAGTACCGCTTGTAGCCCCACTGTTCGGCGTGCCGGGCCAGATCGATGGTGTTGTGCAGCGCGGTGGCGGCGTCGGCGCCCTCGCTGATGGGCGCCAGGTCCAGGATCGACAGCGGGACCGTCATCGCAGGTCCTTGGTGAACGCGATCGGGTAGACCTCGCCCTCGGCGGGCAGCGGCTCGGCCAGCCGGGTGTAGCCGGCGGACTCGTAGAGCCGCTCGGCCTCGGGCTGGCGGTCGCCGGTGGTCAGGTAGACCCGGGTGTAACCGCGGGCGGCGATCTCGGACTCCAGCGCGGCCAGCAGCAGCTTGCCGTAGCCGCGCCGGCGGTGTGCGCTGTCGGTCCAGATGCGTTTGAGCTCGGCGGTGTCGGCGTCGAAGCGGCGGAACGCGCCGCCGGTCACGGGCCGGCCTTCGCACAGCCCGATCAGCAGTCCGCCCGCAGGCGGGGTGAACTCGGCGGCCGGGTAGCTGTCCAGCCAGCGGCGCACCCGGTCGGGTTCGCCGCCGTAGCGGGTGGCGTACTCGACGGCCAGTTCGGCCAGCAGCGGCTCGGCCAGGGGGTCGTCCTGGCCGACCGCCATGAACTGCAGCTCGTCGACGCTGGGCACGGTCATCACCTAACTCTCTAACGCGGCGCGCCGCCAAGCATTCCACCGGCCCGGATTCGCTCGCCGCGATCGGAAATAACCGCATGTCGCGGGGTTCTCAAAGAGCCTTCCACGACAAACTTGACACGTGTAAAGTCCGGCGTCATGGACAACATCAGGGGTAAGACCATCGCCATCACCGGCGCCGCCCGCGGCATCGGGTTCGCCACCGCGAAGGCGCTGCTGGCCCGCGGCGCGCGCGTGGTGATCGGCGACCGCGACGTCGCGCTGCAGGAGTCGGCCGTCGCCCAGCTGACCAAACTGGGCCCGGTGTCGGGCTACCCCCTCGACGTCACCGACCGCGAGTCGTTCGCCACGTTCCTGGACAAGGCTCGCACCGACGGCGGCGGGCACATCGACGTGCTCATCAACAACGCCGGGGTGATGCCGATCGGACCGTTCGTCGACGAGACCGAGAAGTCCATCCGGTCGACGATCGAGGTCAACCTCTACGGCGTGATCACCGGCTGCCAGCTGGTCGCCCCGGACATGATCGCGCGGCGCAGCGGCCACATCATCAACATCTCGTCGCTGTCGGGTCTGATCCCGGTGCCCGGCCAGGTCGTCTACAACGCCTCGAAGTTCGGTGTCGTCGGGATGTCGGCCGCGCTGGCCGACGAGCTCGCGCCCTACGGCGTCGAGGTGTCGGTGATCATGCCGCCGTTCACCAACACCGAGCTGATCTCGGGCACCAAGGGCAGCGGCGCGATCAAGCCGGTCGAACCCGAGGACATCGCCAACGCCGTGGTCAAGACCCTCGACAAGCCGAAAACCCATGTGTCGGTGCCGACTCCGCTGCGGTTCACCGCGCAGGCAGCCCAGATGCTGGGCCCCCGCGGCCGTCGCTGGCTGAACAAGAAGCTCGGCCTGGACACCGTGTTCCTCGACTTCGACGCCGACGCCCGCAAGGCCTACGAGGACCGGGCCCGGGCCGCACAGGGCGTCGTCGAGAGCTGACCCGTGAACCCGCCGCGTCGGGGCTAGGAGAAGCTGGGCGCCGGGTCACCGAGGCGGTAGGCCTCGATGGTGTCCAGCGCGTCGAACAGCTCCTCGAAGGCGAACTGGTAGTCGTCGGCGGTGCCGACGAACACCACATGCGCGATGTCGGTGGTGTCCTCGGCGGTCAGCACGATCGTGGTGGCGTTCACCAGATCCTCGTCGGGCACCTCGGCGTAAGAGCCCGGGAAGTACCACAGCGCCGACTCGTCATCGGAGAGCTCGTCGTCGAACACCCAGCCGCGCTCGGTGATCCGCTCATCGAAGGCCTCCAGCACGGCGGCCGCGGCGGTCTGCTCCTGGAGCGCCTCGACGACCTCGGTGGGCAGCCAGCGCTCGTTGCGGGCGGCCAGCCGCTTGCGGCGGCGGGCCTTCTTCTTGTCGCTGTTGCGGGACACCGCGGCAGGCCTACGCGAGCGCCTGGCCGAGGTCGTTGAGCAGGTCGTCGGTGCCCTCCAACCCGACCGAGATGCGCACCACACCGTCGCCCAGACCGATCGCCGCGCGGCCCTCCGGGCCCATCGCCCGGTGGGTGGTGGTGGCCGGGTGGGTGATCAGCGACTTGGCGTCGCCCAGGTTGTTGGAGATGTCGACGATGCGCAGCTTGTCGAGCACCTCGAACGCGCGCTGCTTCGCCGCGTCTGGATTGCCGGCTCCGCCGGGGGTGGCCAGCTCGAACGTGACAACCGTTCCGCCGCCGGACATCTGGCGCTTGGCCAGGTCGTACTGCGGGTGCGACTCCAGGTACGGGTAGCGCACCCAGCTGACCGCGGGATGCTCCTGCAGGAACTCAGCGATCCGCTGCGCCGACGCGTTCTGGTGCTGCACCCGGATGGCCAGTGTCTCCAGGCCTTTCAGCAGCGTCCAGGCGTTGAACGGGCTCAGCGAGGGACCGGTGTGGCGCATCAGCTTCTGCACCGACTCGTCGATGTAGTCCTTGGGCCCCAGGATCGCGCCGCCGAGCACCCGGCCCTGGCCGTCGATGTGCTTGGTGCCCGAGTACACCACGATGTCGACGCCCAGCGGGATGCCCTGCTGCAGGATCGGGGTGGCGAAAACGTTGTCCAGCACCACTTTCGCGCCCGCGGCGTGCGCCATCTCGGAGACCGCCGCGATATCGACCAGCGTCTGCATCGGGTTCGACGGCGTCTCGAAGAACACCGCCTGGGTGGGCTTGCTCAGCGCCTGCTCCCACTGCGAGAGGTCGTCGCCGTCGACGAAGACCGTCTCCACGCCCCAGCGCGGCAGGATCTCGTTGCAGACCACGAAACAGGACCCGAACAGGCTGCGCGCGGCCACCAACCGGTCACCGGCACCCAGCAGCGCACCCAGCGCGGTGAACACCGCGGACATGCCGCTGGCGGTCGCGAAGCAGGCCTGGGCGCCCTCGATCAGGCGCAGCCGCTCCTCGAACATCGAGACGGTCGGATTGCCGTAGCGGGAGTACACGTACCGGTCGACCTCGCCGGTGAACGCCCGCTCGGCCTCGGCCGCAGACGAATAGACATAGCCGGAGGTGAGGTACATCGCCTCCGCGGTCTCCTCGAACCCGGACCGCAGAAGCCCGCCGCGCACCCCGATGGTGGCCTGGCTGACTCCGTCGGGCAGTTCGGCGGGCTGCCGCACGGATGGTGTGTCGCTCATGACTGCTTCCAGGGGAGTCCGACGGCCTTCCAGCCGGTCTTACCGCGGTGGTTGTTCTCGTCGAGGTTGCCCTCGAACCCGTCGAGCACGTTGTAGGACGGGGTGATGCCGGCGGCGGTGGCCGCCTCGGCCGCCCCGATCGACCGGTTGCCCGACCGGCACAGGAACACCACCGGCCGGTCGCCGGGGGTGACGCCCGCGGCCTTGAGCTCCTCGACGAACGCGTCGTTATGGGTGCCGTCGACGCGGTTCCACTCGATGAACAGCACCTCGCGCTGCAGCGACGACAGATCCGGTACACCCACGAAGCGCCACTCGGCGTCGGTGCGACAGTCCACCAACACCGCGTCGGGGTTGTCGGTCAGCAGCCGCCAGGCCTCCTCGGGGGTGATGTCTCCGGCGTACGTCATATCTCGACTCTCGCTCGTCTTCCGGTGCTCGCGCTCGGCAACTTCCAGCCGTTGAGTCTCCCACAGCTAGCCGGTCGCGGGCGAGCAGACCTTCCAGCCGCCGTCGATGCGCACGAACGTCATCTCGACCGGGATCTTGGTGTCCGGAGTCTTGCCGAAGTGGTAGGTGACGGTGGCCGTCGCACGGTCGCCGTCGATCTTGATGTCGGTGACGTCGTCGACGTACCGCTCGCCCTGCTCCTCGACCGATTCCCGTTGTGCGCCAAGCACATCGTCCTCGGAGTCCTGCTGCTCGGGGCAGGTGTAGAGCAGGAAGTCGGGGTAGTTCTGCCGTTGCAGCGCGTCGTTCTGGCCGACGGCGGCGCGGGCCACCTCCACCTCCGGGGTGGGCGGGTCGTCACCGGAGAACAGGTTCACCAACCCGGTTGCGATCACCACGATCACAGCTATTGTCAGCGCCGCCATGAACGGCCATGCGGTCGGACGATCGACCGGTTCGGAATCGGACACGACTACCGGAGCCTACTCAGGGCCCGGTCTCGGGGCCTAATCCCAGCGCCCCGGTGACCCGGCGGGCCCGGTCCCGCGCGACGATCACGTCGGGTGCGGTGGCCAGCGCGAGCGCCAGCCGCCTGCGCGCCTCGGTCTCGTCGGGCCGGTCGAACAGCCGCACGTCGCTCTCGGCGACCGCCAGCGCCTCGGCCAGCACCGTCAGCCGGTCCGCGGCGGCCGGTTTCATCTCCGCGCCCGCGTAGGTCACCTCGGCGGCGGCCGGCGAGATCATGATCGTGTCGACGGGCAGCCCGAGGATCGCGCGGGCGTGCAGCTCGAACTCCGAGAGTCGCTGCGAGCGCAGGGTGACCAGCCCGCTGTCGTGCGGCCGGGGCCGCACCGTGTCGAAGTACACCTCGTCGCCGCGGACCAGCAGTTCGACGCCGAACACCCCGCGCCCGCCGAGCGAGTTGACGATGCGCGCGGCGATCGACTTCGCCGAGTCCAGCGCCACCGGCGCCAGCGGCTGCGGCTGCCAGGTCTCGAGCACGTCGCCGTCGCGCAGCCGGTGCCCGATCGGTTCGCAGAAGTGCACCGCCGGGCCCGTCGGCCCCACGGTGCGCACCGTCAGCAGCGTGACCTCGACGTCGACCTCCACCACCGACTCGACCATCACCCGGTTGTGCGGGATGCGGCCCGCGACGATGGCGCGCTGCCAGGCCGGCTCGATGTCCTCGTCGCGCACCAGCACCGACTCCCCCTCCCCGGGGGCCGACGCGATCGGCTTGACCACCAGCGGGAATCCGGCGTGCGCGGCGACGGCGGCCAGTTCCTCCGGCGACGAGGCGAACCAGAACGGCGCGGTCGGCAGGCCCAGCTCGTCGGAGGCCAGCCGGCGCAGGCCCTCACGGTCCAGCGACAGCCGGGTGCTGCGCGGTGTCGGGAACACCTCGGTCTCACCGCGCTCGGCGACCGCGATCAGCGCGTCGGCGGCGACGACGCCGGCCTCGGTCACCACGTAGCGCGGGTTCTCCGTCTCGATCAGCGCGATCAGCGCCTCGGAGTCGTTCATCCTGGCGACGATCGCGCGGTCGGCGACGCCGTGGGCGGGGGCGTCGGCGTAGCGGTCGACGGCGATCACCTGCGCACCCAGCCGCTGAAACGCCAGCGCCAGTTCGCGGCTCAGTTCACTGGCGCCGAGCAGCATCACCGCGGGCTTGTCAGTCATCGCGGATCCAGCCTGCCAGACATCGGTTGCATTGGAGGTCAGGTCAGCCCTCGGCGTCGTCGAGTTCCTCGCGGAACTCGCGCATCGCGGCGATCAGCGCGGCGAAGGTGCGGTGGGCGGTCTGCAGGTCGGCGTCGGAGAAACCGTGCAGCGCATCGCGGGTGCGGTCGGCCAGCGGTGTGAAAAAGGCGCGCCCGACCGCCATTCCGTGATCGGCGACACGCAGGATCACCTTCCGGCGGTCGCGCGGGTCGGATTCGCGGCGGAAGTGCCCGGAGTTGATCATCCGTTCGACGAGGTAGGTGATCGCCGCACCGGACATCCCCATGCGTCTGCGCAGTTCACCGGCGGTCAGCGGGGCGCCCTCGGTCTCGGCCACCATCACGTAGAGCAGGGCGCGAAAGTCGTTGGCGGCCACGTCATGTCGGCTGGCGAACAGCCGGCCGATCTCCTCGGACTCGACGTTGAGCGCCCGCACATCGGCGGCGATGGCCGCCTCCAGTGCGTCGCGCTGATCGGTCACGCCGAAAGCATAGGCGGACAAAGGATAGTCCGCCTAACCAGATTGAAAATTTATTAAGAATCTGAAATAATTGGCCTCATGTCCCGCCGCTTATCGTGGGTGCTCGCCGTGCTCGTCGTGCTGGTCTCCGGCGCCCTGATGGGGCTGATCGGCAGCGACGACTCCAGCGCACAGTCCCCTGTTCCCGTTCCCGACACCGCCGAATCCGCGCGGGCCGACGCGCTGCGCGCCGAGTTCCCGGGCGGCGACCAGGCACCCGCGATCGTGGTGCTCACCCGCGAGGACGGCGCCCCGTTGGACGCCGCCGACCTCGACGCCGCCCGCGCCAAGTGGCCCGGGGTGCAGGTCTCCGAGGACGGCGCGGCGGCGCTGGCCGTGGTGCCGCTGAGCAGCGACCTGTCCGGCTTCGCGCTGACCGACGAGATCAAGGAGGTGCGCGCCGAGGCGACCGAGGGGCTGCCCGGCGACCTGCGCGCCGAGGTGACCGGCGGGCCGGCGTTCGGCGCCGACATCGCCGACTCGTTCTCCGGGGCCAACATCACGCTGCTCGCGGTGACCGCCGCCGTCGTCGCCGTGCTGCTGATCGTCACCTACCGCTCCCCGGTGCTGTGGCTGGTTCCGCTGCTGGTGATCGGGTTCGCCGACCGGGTCGCGGCGGTACTGGGCAGCGCGGTCGCCCAGGCCGTCGGCATGACCCCGGACGGGTCGACCGCGGGCATCACCAGCGTGCTGGTGTTCGGCGCCGGCACCAACTACGCCCTGCTGCTCATCTCGCGGTACCGGGAAGAGTTGAGCGTCAAGGAGAATCACCACGACGCGCTGGACACCGCGGTGCGCAGGGCCGCGCCCGCGATCATCGCCAGCAACGCCACCGTGGTGCTGGCACTGCTGACGCTGGTGTTCGCGTCGGCGCCGAGCGTGCGCAGCCTCGGCGTGCAGGCCGCCGCGGGACTGGTGGTGGCGGCGGTGTTCGTGCTGCTGGTGCTGCCCCCGCTGCTCGGACTGTTCGGCAAGAGGCTGTTCTGGCCGTTCATCCCGGCCGTCGGTGACCGCGCGCTGACCGAGGGCGGGGTGTGGCACCGCATCGCCGAGTGGGTGGCACACCGGCCCGGCCGCGTCGCCGCCGTGGCGATCACCGCGCTGGCCCTGCTGTGCGTCGGGGTGGTGACCACGCCGGTCGGGCTGTCGCAGACCGAGCAGTTCCGGGTGCAGGCCGAGTCCGTCAGCGGCTACGAACACCTGTCCGAGCACTTCCCCAGCGGCCTGACCGACCCGGCCACCGTCATCGCGTCGACCGACCGGACCGCCGAGGTGCAGCGCGCGATCACCGACACCCCGGGTGTGGTGTCGGCGTTCCCGGCGGGCGAGAGCCCGGACGGGCTCACCCAGTGGTCGGTCGTGCTCGACGCAGAACCCGCCTCCGAGGAGGCCTTCGACATCGTCGACGCGCTGCGTGACTCGGTGCGCCAGGCCGATCCGGACGCGCTGGTCGGCGGGTCCGACGCCACCGCACGCGACGCCAGCACCGCGGCGTCGCGGGACCGCGCGGTGGTGATCCCGGCGATCCTGATCGTGGTGCTCGCGGTGCTGTACATCCTGCTGCGGGCGGCGCTGGCGCCGCTGGTCCTGGTCGCGGCGACGGTGCTGTCCGCGCTGGCCGCGCTGGGGCTGGGCGGCTGGGCCAGCGTGCACCTGTTCGGCTTCCCCGCGCTGGACAACACCGCGCCGCTGTTCGCGTTCCTGTTCCTGGTGGCCCTGGGCGTGGACTACACGATCTTCCTGGTCACCCGGGCGCGGGAGGAGACCCCCGACCACGGCACCCGCGACGGGATCGTGCGCGCGGTGTCGGCCACCGGTGCGGTGATCACCAGCGCGGGCATCGTGCTGGCCGCGGTGTTCTGTGTGCTCGGTGTGCTGCCGCTGATCGTGCTGACGCAGGTCGGCATCATCGTGGGCCTGGGCATCCTGCTCGACACGTTCGTGGTGCGCACGGTGATCATCCCGGCGCTGTTCACGCTGATCGGCGACCGGATCTGGTGGCCGGCGCTACAGGGCTCGCACGCCGCCGAGCACGGGCGGCACCGGCTCCGGTAGCGCTCAGGGCTGGCCGGCCAGCAGCTGGATCATCAGGCCGTTGGACTCGGCGAGCAGGTTGTCGTCGCCGTCGCGCAGTTCGGCGTTGATGAACGCCTTGCGGCCCTGGGCCTCCCGCAGCCAGCCGCGGGCGTACAACTCGACGTTGATCGGGGTCACCCGGCGGTAGTCGACGTGCAGGTAGGCGGTGCGGCTGATGGGCCGTCCGGTGGCGTGCACGACCATGCCGAACAACGAGTCGAACAGCATCGGCAGCACCCCGCCGTGCACCGCGGAGTTACCGCCCACGTGGTAGCGGCTGAACGTCACGCGCAGCCGGACCTCGTCGGCCTCGAACTTGTCGACCGTCCACGGCGGCGCCAGCAGACTGCCCGCCCCCGGCAGGTCGGGCACCCGGTGGGCCGGGCCCTCACCCTCGGGGGCCTCGTACGGGGCGAGATCGGCGACCAGCGCCTCCACCCGGTCGGCGACGACGTCCCACGTCTCGGGTGCCGGGTTCGCCGACACCGCCAGGTCCTGCAGGCGGCGCATGGCGGTCAGGAACCGGCCGAAGCCGGGACCCGGCTGGGCGGCCTCGAAGACCGGGAATCCGCCGTGGCGGTTGTACTCCGGATCCACCCGACGCGGATCCAGACCGTAGTCGTGGGTCACTACCCGTCCGCCAGGATGTCTCGCCGCACGATCGTCTGGTCGCGGCCCGGACCCACGCCGATGCACGAAACATGGGCTCCGGCAAGCTCTTCCACCCGCAGCACATAGTCGCGCGCCTTGACCGGCAGGTCCTCGAACTCGCGGGCGCCGGAGATGTCCTCCCACCAGCCGGGCAGTTCCTCGTAGATCGGCTCGGCCTTGGCGATGTCGCTCTGGGTCATCGGCATGTCGTCGACGCGCTTGCCGTCGACCTTGTAGCCCACGCAGACCGGTACGGTCTCCAGGCTGGACAGCACGTCGAGCTTGGTCAGGAAGTAGTCGGTGATCCCGTTGACCCGGGTGGCGTAGCGGGCGATCACCGCGTCGAACCAGCCGCACCGGCGGGCCCGGCCGGTCGTCACGCCGACCTCGCCACCGGTCTTGGACAGGTATTCGCCCTTCTCGTCGAACAGTTCGGTGGGGAACGGTCCGGAGCCGACGCGGGTGGTGTAGGCCTTGAGGATGCCGAGCACCGTGGTGATCCGGGTGGGTCCGATGCCCGAGCCCACCGCGGCGCCGCCTGCCGTCGGATTCGAGGACGTCACAAAGGGATACGTGCCGTGGTCGACGTCGAGCAGGGTGCCCTGCGACCCCTCCAGCAGCACCGTCTCACCCTTCTCCAGGGCCTCGTTGAGCAGGTACCGGGTGTCGGCGATGCGGTGCTTGAACCCCTCGGCCTGGGCCAGCAGGTTCTCCACCACCTCGGCGGGCTCCAGCGCCTTGCGGTTGTAGATCTTGACCAGCACCTGGTTCTTGAATTCCAGTGCGGCGGCGATCTTCTCGGCCAGCAGGTCCGGATCGAGCACGTCGGCGACCCGGATGCCGATGCGGGCGATCTTGTCCTGGTAGCAGGGACCGATCCCACGTCCGGTGGTGCCGATCTTCTTGCTGCCCGCGTAGCGCTCCACGACCTTGTCGATCGCGACGTGATACGGCATGAGCAGATGGGCGTCGGCCGAGATCAGCAGACGCTCGGTGTCGACTCCGCGCTCCTCGAGGCCCTTCAGCTCGGTGAGCAGCACCCCCGGGTCGACGACGACGCCGTTGCCGATGACGTTGGTCACCCCCGGGGTGAGGATCCCGGAGGGGATCAGGTGCAGGGCGAAGTTCTCACCCGTCGGCAGTACGACGGTGTGGCCCGCGTTGTTGCCGCCCTGGTACCGAACCACCCACTGAACACGGCCGCCGAGTAGGTCGGTGGCCTTTCCTTTGCCCTCGTCACCCCATTGGGCGCCGATGAGCACGATTGCCGGCATGGCGTAGTCTCCCGCTAGATCTGCATCGACGCGCGCGTGCGTCGACTCTGTGCAGCCGGTGAGCTACCTTATCCCAGCCACGTACCAGGAGTTGTCATGAGCACCGCTGAAGGCACAGTGGTGTTGCCGTTCTCCCAGCGCCGGGTGCCCCGGCCGTTGCGGGATCTGCCCGTCGTCGACAGCCCCGATGCCGAGTGCCGCCGGCTGATCGTGGTCGGCTCCGACGCCGATCTGGCCGGGGTGCTGACCCGGCTGATGCGCACCGAACGGCTCGATGTGGAGGTCGCGCACGTCAAGCGACCCTGGCAGGCGCGACGGGCCCGGACCGGCACCGCGACCAGGGTGCCGCTGATCCGCGACGAGACCGGCCGCGTCATCGTCGGAGCCGCCTACTGGCTCGGCGAGAGCGGGCTGGAGAAGGGCTCCCCGCCCGCCAAGCTGGTCGGCGAGGCGGTCGTCGACGACGAGGTGCTGTTCGACGGCGAGGTCACCGGAGTGCGCATCGAACCGACCGGGACCATGCCGGGCCTGCGCGCGACGGTGCTGTCGCGGCACATGCGGCCGGTCCGCTGGGTGGCCGGGCGCGCCGCGCAGCTGGGCACCACCGGCGCGTTCGTCGTCCGTGACGGCGAGCTGACCCCCCGCCCGGTGCGGCGCTCCACCTTCTACCGACACATCCAGGGTTGGCTGCAGGTGCGCTGACCTGCGGTAGCGTCGTAGCCCGTGAACGTTCGCCCGCTGCACCAGTCGGTGCGGCCCAGCCCGGTGTTCCTGGTGATCGTCGCGGTCACGGTCGCCGGCGGCGCGCTGGCGTGGTGGTGCGCGTCCGACACCGACCGGCCGCTGTCCTACGTCGCGGTGTTCACGTTCGTCATCGCGGGCTGGGTGGTGTCGCTGTGTGTGCATGAGTTCGCGCACGCCTACACCGCGTGGCGGTTCGGTGACCGCGACGTCGAGGTCCGCGGCTATCTGACGCTCAACCCGCTGCGGTACTCCAACCCGATGCTGTCGATCGGGCTGCCGGTGCTGGTGATCGCCATCGGCGGGGTCGGGTTGCCGGGCGGGGCGGTGTACGTGCGCACCGGGTGGATGACGCCGCGGCAGCGGTCGCTGGTCAGCCTGGCCGGCCCGGCGACCAACCTGGTGTTCGCGGCGCTGCTGCTGGTGCTGGCCAACCTGCTGTACGACCCCGCGCACGGGGTGTTCTGGGCCGGCGTGGCGTTCCTGGGGTTCCTGCAGGTGACGGCCGTCGTGCTGAACATGCTGCCGGTGCCCGGTCTGGACGGGTACGGCGCGCTGGAGCCGCACCTGAGCCCGCAGACGCAGCGCGCGCTGGCCCCGGCCAAGCAGTGGGGTCTGCTGGTGCTGTTGCTGCTGCTGTTCACCCCCAACCTGAACCGGTGGTTCTGGTCGGTGGTGCTGTGGTTCTTCGACTTCTCCGGGGTGCCCCGGCCGCTGGTGTGGGCCGGTGGGGCGCTGACCCGGTTCTGGTCGGCCTGGTTCTAGGGCGCGTGACCCTTGCTACATATGCACACTTACGCATAGATTGCTGCCATGGGGGCCGGTCACGATCACAGCCACGGTGACACCCGGGTCAGCCGGATGGTCATCGCCGCGGCGATCCTCAGCACCTTCTTCGTCATCGAGCTGGTCACCGCGCTTTTGATCAACTCCATCGCCCTGCTGGCCGACGCCGGCCACATGCTCACCGACCTGGTGGCGATGTTCATGGGGTTGACCGCGGTGCTGCTGGCCCGCCGCGGGTCGACGTCACCGGCCCGCACGTACGGCTGGCACCGCGCCGAGGTGTTCACCGCGGTGGCCAACGCCGCGCTGCTGCTGGGGGTGGCGGTGTTCATCCTCTACGAGGCGGTCGAGCGGTTCGGCCACGCGCCCGAGGTGCCCGGTGTGCCGATGATCGTGGTCGCGCTGGCGGGGCTGGCGGCCAACGCCGCGGTGGTGCTGATGCTGCGGTCGCACTCGGAGAAGAGCCTGGCGGTCCGCGGTGCCTACATGGAGGTCGTCGCGGACACGGTGGGCAGCATCGGGGTGCTGATCGCCGGCATCGTCACCGTCACCACCGGCTGGCCGTACGCCGACGTGGTGGTCGCGGTGCTCGTCGCGCTGTGGGTGCTGCCGCGGGCGTTCTCGCTGGCCCGCGCGGCGCTGCGGATCCTGTCGGAGACCTCGCCCGCGCACATCGACGTCGAGGAGCTGCGCGCCGCGCTGTGCGCCGTGGAGGGTGTCACCGACGTGCACGACCTGCACGTGTGGACGCTGGTGCCCGGCAAGGACATGGTCACCGCGCACCTGACCAGCAACCGGGACTCCGCGCTGGTGCTCGATGACGCCCGCGCGGTGCTGACCGCCCGCGGCCTGGAGCACGCCACCGTTCAGGTGGAGCGCGCCGACAGCGCCGGCGACTGCAACTGCGAGGCCGAGTAACTCAGGCCAGGCCGAGCTCGGCGCGCGCCGCCGGATCGCAGTCGTCGAGCAGGTCCAGGCAGCGCTGGTACTCGTCGGTCTCGCCGATCGCGTCGGCCGCCCGCGCCAGGGCCGCCACGCAGCGCAGGAAGCCGCGGTTGGGCTCGTGGCTGTAGGGCACCGGGCCGAAGCCCTTCCAGCCGTTACGGCGCAGCTGGTCCAGACCGCGGTGGTAGCCGGTGCGGGCGTAGGCGTAGGCCGTGATCGCCTGCTCCCCGGCCAGCGCCTGCTCGGCCAGCGCGGCCCAGGCCACCGACGCCGACGGGTGCGCCGCGGCGACGATCGCCGGGTTCTCACCGCCGGCGAGTTCGTCCTCGGCTTCGCTGTCGCCCGGCAGCAGCACCGGATCCGGCCCCAGGAGATCACCCATCCGTGTCATGGTCCCATTGTGCCGTGCGCACCGGTGACTAAGCTTTGCGGCCGTAGCGTCGTAAGGAGGACAGCAGCAGGCATGTCGAACCCATCTGGGCCTGACCAGCCCGAAGACACCTCGGGTGTCCCCGACGACTCCGACGCGCCCGAGGAGTCCACGCAGGACAGCCAACCTCAGGACCAGGACCACGAACCGGCGACCGAGGTGATCGAGCCCAGCGCCGACCACGAGCCGGCCACCGAGATCATCTCCGCGCAGCCGCAGCCCGAGCAGGCCGGCGAGGGTGAGCAGGGCGAGCGTCGGTTCACCGCGCCGTCGACGTTCGACGCGACGACGACGCAGAAGATCGACACCCCCGCCGACCCGGCCACCGAGGTGTTCGCCCCGGTCGGCGGCGGCGCCAAACCCGCTGCCCCGCAGGAGATCCCGCCACGTGACCCGCCACGTGCCAGCGCCCCGAAGCCGCCGGCACCGGCGCAGGTGACGCGCAGCTGGGGCTGGGTGGTGGCGGTGGTGCTGGTGATCGCCGCGCTGGTCGCGATCGCGGTGCTGGGCACCGTGCTGCTCACCCGCGACTCGAAACCCAAGGTGTCGCAGGAGGATCTGGTCCGCCGGACCATCCAGGAGTTCGACGCGGCGATCCAGAGCGGCGACCTGGCCAAGCTGCGCAGCATCACCTGCGGCAGCACCCGCGACAACTACGTCAACTACACCGACAAGTCGTGGGCCGAGACGCACGAGCGGGTGGCCGCGGCCAAGCAGTACCCGGTGGTGGCCAGCATCGACCAGGTCGTCGTCAACGGCGACCACGCCGAGGCCAACGTCACCGCGTTCATGGCGTACGCGCCGCAGACCCGGTCGACGCGCAGCTTCGACCTGGAGTTCCGCGACGACCAGTGGAAGATCTGCCAGGCGCCCGCCTCCTGACCCGTCTGGCACGCGCCGCGCTGGTCAACCGGCGGTCACCGAACGGCCCGCGCTCTTGAGATCCTCGCACGCCTCGACGACACGCTCGCTCATCGACGCCTCCGCCTTCTTCAGGTAGCTGCGCGGGTCGTAGACCTTCTTGTTGCCGACCTCGCCGTCGACCTTGAGCACCCCGTCGTAGTTGGTGAACATGTGCGCCGCGATGGGCCGGGTGAACGCGTACTGGGTGTCGGTGTCGACGTTCATCTTCACCACGCCGTAGCGCAGCGAGTCCTCGATCTCGGACTTCAGCGACCCCGATCCGCCGTGGAACACGAAGTCGAAAGGCTTTGCGTCCGAAGGCAATCCAAGCTTGGCGGCGGCGACCTTCTGGCCCACGTCGAGGATGTCGGGGCGCAGTTTGACGTTGCCCGGCTTGTACACGCCGTGCACGTTGCCGAACGTCGCCGCCAGCAGGTAGCGCCCGTTCTCCCCCGCCCCCAGCGCCTCGACGGTCTTCTCGAAGTCCTCCGGGGTGGTGTAGAGCTTGTCGTTGATCTCGTTGGCGACGCCGTCCTCCTCGCCGCCGACCACCCCGATCTCGATCTCCAGGATGATCTTCGCCGCGGCGGCCTCGGCGAGCAGGTCCCGCGCGATCGCCAGGTTCTCGTCCAGCGGCACCGCCGACCCGTCCCACATGTGCGACTGGAACAGCGGGTTGCCGCCGCCGGCCACCCGTTGCCTGGAGATCACCAGCAACGGCCGCACGTAGGTGTCGAGCTTGTCCTTCGGGCAGTGATCGGTGTGCAACGCCACGGTGACCGGATACCTCTCGGCGATCACATGCGCGAACTCCGCCAGTGCCACCGCGCCGGTCACCATCTCCTTGACCCCCAGACCGGAAGCGAAATCCGCTCCGCCCGTGGAGAATTGGATGATGCCGTCACTGCCGGCGTCGGCGAAGCCCTTGATCGCGGCGTTGATGGTCTCCGACGATGTGCAGTTGATCGCGGGAAACGCGAAGCCGTGCTCCTTGGCCCTGTCGAGCATCTCCGCGTACACCTCGGGTGTTGCGATCGGCATGAGAGGTCCTTCCCGCAGTGGCTTTGACCCCAATTCTCGCAGGAATCGGCCTGTCTCACATTTCGGCGAACTACATCGTCAGGACCATCCGGTAGCGCGCCCGGCCCTCCTCCATCGCCGCGTACGCCTCGGCGGCCTCGGCCAGCGGCCGTTCCTCGATGCGCGCCCGCACCCCGGTCAGCACCGCGAACCGCATCGTCTCCTCGACGTCACGCGAGGTGCCCGACGGATGTCCGCTCACGCTGAGCCCCTGACTGATCAACTGCATCGGCGAGATGGGCAACGTATCGGCGCTCACCCCGACGATCACCAACTGACCCTCCGGCGCCAGCCCGCCCACCGTGTCGCCCATCGCCTGCGAGTTGGCCGCGGTGGCCAGCACCGCCGCCGCCCCGCCGAGGTCGCGCAGCGCCGAGGCCACGTCGACGGCCCGCGAGTCGATGTAGTGGTGGGCGCCCAGCGCGCGGGCGTCGGCCTCCTTGTCCGCACCGCGCGCGATGGCCACGGTCTCGAACCCCATCGCCCGGGCGAACTGCACGCCGAGGTGCCCCAGCCCGCCGATGCCCAGCACGGCGACCAGGTCGCCGGGCTTCGCGCGGGTGTGCCGCAGTGCGTTGTAGGTGGTCACCCCGGCGCAGCCCAGCGGCGCGGCCTCGGCGAACGTCAGGCCCTCGGGGATGCGGGCCAGTGCGGTGGCGGGTGCGACGACGGACTCGGCGTAGCCGCCCGGATAGTGCCAGCTGGGCACCTGCATCCGCTCGCACTGCATGAACTGTCCCTTGCGGCAGGGCACGCAGTGGTTGCAGTTGCCGCCGAACCAGCCGACCGCCACCCGGTCGCCGACGGCGAATCCCTCCACACCGTCGCCCAACTCGGCGACGGTGCCCGCGATCTCGTGTCCCGGGGTCAGCGGCCAGTTCAGCCCCGGGAATCCGCCGGACACGAAGCCGTGGTCGGTGCCGCACACCCCGCACGCGGCCACCGCGATGCGCACGTGACCGGGCGGCGGGGACGTCGTCTCGACGTCGACGAGCGTGAGCGGGGCGCCGGCGGACGCCACCTGAACGGCCTTGTGAGTGGTCATACCAAACTCTAGGGCGATCTCTACGACAGTGCGGGGGCGATGGCGCACCCGATTGCGCCGGTATCTTGGGTACCCATGACCACGACAGCCCTGGCCGCAGCCGACCAGCTGGCACTGATGCCGGACTTCCTCGATCCCATGGTGTTGCTGGGGTACTTCGGCGCCTGGGCGCTGGCCGGCCTGCTGCTGGTGGTCTTCGTCGAGTCCGGGGTGTTGTTCCCGGTGCTGCCGGGCGATTCGCTGCTGTTCGTGGCCGGAATGCTGGCCGCGGGCACCGCACAGCTGGCCAAGGACGGCGAGCAGGTCAACTTCCAGTTGTGGCAGTTGCTGGTGTTCATCCCGATCGCGGCCGTGCTGGGCGGTCAGGTCGGCTACTGGGTGGGCCGCAACGTCGGCACCGCGATGTTCAAGCCCGACGCCCGCTTCCTCAAGCAGAAGTACCTCGACGAGGCGCATGTGTTCTTCGAGGAGCGCGGGCCGTTCGCGATCGTGATCGCCCGGTTCGTGCCGATCGTGCGCACGCTGGCGCCGATCACCGCCGGCGCCGCGCGGATGAGCTATCCGCTGTTCACGCTGTACAACGTGATCGGCGCGGTGGTGTGGGGTGTCGGGCTGACCCTGCTCGGCTACTGGCTCGGCCAGTTCCAGGTGATCCAGGACCTGCTCGAGCCGATAGTCATCGCGATCGTGGTGATCTCGGTACTGCCGATGTTCATCGAGTGGTACAAGCGGCGCCGCGCCGCCAAGCGCGCCGCCGGCGAGTCCGCCTAACGGCGGCGGCCCGCCTCCAGCGCCCGGATCAGGCTGGCCGCATCCCACGGCCCGGTGTGCCGCCTGCCGTTGACGAAGAACGTCGGCGTGGAGTTCAGATCCATCACCTCGGCGTCCTGCGCGTCGTCGGCAACCCGGTGCAGCACCTTCGACGGGTGCACCCGCACGTCCTGGTCGAACCGCTCGATATCGCATCCGGCGGCCACGGCGTAGCGGTACATGTCCGACCACTCCAGGTCGTCCTGGTGGCTGAACAGTTCGCGCGCCATCTCCCAGAACCGGCCCTGCAGCGCGGCGGCCTCGCTGGCGCGGGCGGCGTCGAACGCGCGCGGATGGGCCCGTTCCAGCGGTAGGTGGCGCCACACGTAGCGCAGGTCGTTGCCGAAGTGCGTCCGCACCTCCTCGATGGCGCCGGTGGTGACGCTGCAGAACGGGCACTCGAAGTCGCCGTACTCCACCAACGTCAGCGGGGCGTCCGGGTTGCCCTTGATGTGGTCGCGGTCGGGGTCGACGGGCCGCACCAGTTTCATGCCGACCGGCTCGGGCGGGCTGATCCAGTCGGTGATCCGGAAGATCGCCCAGCCGCTGACGAAGGCCACCACCGAGGCGATCAGCACGCCGATGATCGCCTGCTCCCGGCGGACGGGATCGTCGATGGCGATGTCGACGATGAACAGCGAGATCGTGAACCCGATTCCGGACAGCGCCGCTCCGCCGGCCACCCGGCGCAGCGACAGCCCGGGCGCCAGCTCGCCGGCCCCGCTGCGCTGCATCAGCCAGGTCGCGGCCGTGATGCCGACGAACTTGCCGATCACCAGACCGGCGACGATGCCCCACGTCAGCGGTGAGCGCAGCGCCGCGACCACGCTCTCGGCGTCCAGCATCACCCCGGCGTTGACCAACGCGAACAGCGGCACCACCACGAACGACACGTACGGCCCGACGGTCATCTGCAGCCGCTCGTTGATGGAGATCGAGTCGCGCAGGCCGCGGGTCACCTCGCGGGCGTAGTGCGAGTTCGGCGACTGCCGGAACGCCCGGATGCGGGCGACGACCTCCTCGACCTGGGTGCGTTCCGGGGAGAACACCGGGATCAGCAGGGCCACCGCGACACCGGCGAGGGTGGGATGCATCCCGGACAGGTACAGCGCCACCCACAGCGCGAACCCCAGCACTGCGTAGGCGGGGCCGCGACCGGCGGGCAGCAGCCGAACGGCAGCGATAGCGGCCACCAGGAACACCGAAATCACAAGCGGGACAACACTGATGCGCTCGGTGTAGAAGAGCGCGATCACCCCGAGCGCGCCGATGTCGTCGACGACGGCCAGGGTGAGCAGGAAGATCCGCAACCGGCCGGGGAACTTCGGTTTGATGATCGCCAGCGCGCCGAGCAGGAACGCGGTGTCGGTGGAGATCACCACGCCCCAGGCCTGGGCGTTCTCCCCGGAGGGGTTGAACAGCAGGAAGATCGCGGCGGGCAGGGCGAGCCCGGCGATCGCGGCGGCCACCGGCACCGCGGCGCGGGCCCGTTCGGTGAGCTCGCCGATCGCGAACTCGTGCTTGACCTCCAGGCCGACGATGAAGAAGAAGAACGCCATCAGCCCGTCGTTGACGAGGTGTTTGACGGTCAGCTCGAAGCGGGCGTCGCCGAAGGTGAAGCCGACATGGGTGTCGAGCAGCGTCCAATAGCTCTGCGCCCAGGGCGAATTGGCCCAGAGAACGGCGGCGACGGTGGCCAGCAGCAACAGCACGGCGGCGGTGTTCTCGCCGGTCCTGGTGACCTTGGCCTCCCGGCTGAACCGCGGCGGCAGCAACCGGACGATGCGGGGCGTCGTCGAGTCGGTCACGTGGCGGCGGGGTCGGCCACGGTGTCGGCGGCTTCCATCAGCATCCAGCCGGCCAACTGTACGGACAGGTCCCGCTCGGGTATCGCCGAGGAGTTCACCGCACCCGCCACGAACTGCGCCTGTGCGCCTGTGGCCGAGGGGATTTCGGCGACACGGTCCCAGAACGCGCCGAACAGCGGCAGCCCGTCGACGCTCTGCCGGTTCTCCCAGGCCGCCTCGGCGGAGGCCAGCACCAGCCGGCGCGCGGTGTCGCGGGCGGCGTCGTCCTCGGGGGTGCGCGGCGGCAGGTCGGTGGCCACCAGCGCGAGGTAGCGGGCCAGGATTCCGTGGAACAGGCCGCCGTCCCCGCCGCCGGCGCCGGTGATGACGCCGTCGGGGGCCATGTGCTCGGCGACCGCGGCGACCAGGCGGTGTACCCGCGCGGCGTGGTCGGGGTCGTCGGTGCGCACCGCCAGTTCGGTCTCCAGCCCGAGCACCACGCCCTGGCAGTACGTGTACTGGGCGCGCACCAGCGAGCCGCCCTTGATGCCGTCGAACACCAGGTGGGTCTCCGGGTCGATCAGCGTCTCGTCGATCCAGTCGGACATCTGCTGGGCGCGGCGCAGCCGGCCGTAGCGGGCCAGGAAGATCGCGGCCGGACCGTTGGCCGGGGCGTTGAAGAACTGGTCCTGTTTGCGCCAGGGGATGCCGCCGCCGTCCTCGGGCACCCACGCGTTGAGCAGCTGTTCGGCGAGCTTGTGCAGCGCCTTGGGCCGCGCCACCCCGACCAGCCGTCCGGCCCGCTCCAGCGCCAGCGCCAGCCACGCCATGTCGTCGTAGTAGTCGTTGACCCAGGACAGGTTGTTGCGCAGCCGGTGGCCCCGGATCTGGCGGGCGATGGCGACGACCCGCTCCGGCCGCGGGTCGCGCAGCTGCGCGTCGACCAGGTTGTCCAGCAGGTGCGCCTGCCACCAGTAGTGCCACGTGCCGAACAGCCGGTGCCTGCGGGTGGCGGGCCAGGCGACCACGCCCAGCTGGGTGCCGGGCAGCCCCCACAGCCGCCGCAGGTGTCGCGCCGTGATCGCGGACTCGGCGCTGGCAGCGCGGTTGGCCCAGAGCTGACTCACATCTTCGATCCTGTCCCACCGGACCACCCATGAGACAGTTTTGTCTCACGTGCACTATTCTCGTCTCATGACGGTGGAGCGGGAGCAGCTGCTGCGGGCGGCCGCCGAGTACCTCGGCCGACGACCGAACGCCACCCAGGACGAGATCGCCACCGCCGCCGGCGTCAGCCGCGCCACCCTGCACCGCCACTTCTCCGGGAAGTCCGCACTGCTCACCGCCCTCGAGGAGCTCGCGATCAGCGAGATGCGCCGGGCGCTGGAGCACGCCGAACTGGACCGCGGCCCGGCCGCCGAGGCGCTGCACCGGCTGATCACCGCCTGCGAGCCGGTGTCGCCGTACCTGGCGCTGCTGTACAGCCAGACCCAGGACCTCGACACCGACCAGTCGCTGGCGGCCTGGGCCGAGATCGACGCCGCGATCAGCGCGCTGTTCGAGCGCGGACAGCGCAGCGGCGAGTTCCGGCCGGACCTGTCGTCGGCGTGGCTGACCGAGGCGCTGTACAACCTGGTCGCCGGGGCCGCGTGGGCCATCCAGAACGGCCGGGTCGCCGGCCGCGACTTCCACCACAACATCGTCGAACTGCTTCTGAACGGAGTGCAATCCTCATGACCCGCCGCTGGTTCGCGCTGGGCATCGTCACGCTGGCCGTGCTGGTGGTCGGCATCGACGGCACCGTGCTGGCCCTGGCTACCCCGTTCATCAGCCGCGACCTGCACACCACCGGTACCGAGATCCTCTGGATCGCCGACATCTACTCGTTCGTGCTGGCCGGCCTGCTCATCTCGATGGGCGGCCTGGGCGACCGCATCGGGCACCGCCGCCTGCTGTTGTTCGGCGCTCTGGCCTTCGCCGGCGTCTCGGCGATGAACGCCTACGCTCCCAGCCCCGAGCTGCTCATCGCCGGCCGCGCCCTGCAGGGCGTCGCGGGCGCCGTGCTGGCCCCCTCCACGCTGGCGCTGATCCGCGGCATGTTCGACGACCAACGGGAACGCTCGCTGGCCGTCGGGATCTGGGCGGCGGCGTTCTCCGCCGGGGCCGCGCTGGGCCCGCTGCTCGGCGGGGCGCTGCTGGAGCACTTCTGGTGGGGCTCGGTGTTTCTGATCAACGTGCCGGTGATGGCGGCGCTGCTCGTCGGCGGCTGGTTCCTGCTGCCCGAGCACCGCGACCCGGATCCGGGACCGCGCGATGTGCCGTCGGTGCTGGCCAGCATCACCGGCATGATCGCGGTGGTCTACGCGATAAAGCACGCTGCCACAGGCGATTTCACGATCATGACCTGGGCCGCCGCGGTCGTCGGGGTGGTCGCGCTGACCGGTTTCGTGATGCGCCAGCTGCGCCTGCCCAAACCGCTGATCGACGTGCGACTGTTCGCCAACCGCGCGTTCTCCGGGGTGATCGCCACCAATCTGCTGTCGGTGATGGGGCTGACCGGCCTGATGTTCTTCCTGGCCCAGTACTTCCAGCTGGTCAAGGGTTTCGGCCCGCTGACCGCCGGGCTGGCCGAACTGCCCACCGCGGTGACCGCGACGGTCGTCGGGGTGCTGGCCGGGCTGGCGATGCGCTGGTTCACCCCGCGGGTGGTGCTGACCGCCGGCCTGGCGCTGGTCGGAGTGGCGATGGCGGCCCTGACCCCGATCCAGCCGGACTCGTCGTACCTGCCGCTGGGTGCCGCGCTGTTCGTCCTGGGTTTCGGTCTGGGACTGGCGTTCACCGCCGCCAGCGACATCATCCTCAACATCGTGCCCAAGGAGCGGGCCGGGGCGGCGGCCGCGGTGTCGGAGACCGCCTACGAGCTGGGCGCGGCGCTGGGCATCGCGCTGCTCGGCAGCATCGTCACCGCGGTGTACCGCCACTTCCCGGCCCCCGAGGCGATTCCCGCGGTGGCGGCGCGCCGGGCCCGCGACTCGCTGGGGGTCGCGGTCGAGACGGCGGCGAAACTGCCCGAGGCGCAGGCCGAGGCGCTGCTCGTGGCCGCCCGTGACGCGTTCACCGCGGGCCTGGCGATCGCGGCCGGAGTCGGCGCGGCGCTGCTGCTGGTCTCCACGGTGGTGGTATGGATCCTGTTGCGCGACATGCGCTTCGCCGATCTACCAGGCGAGCCCGAGGTCGGCGTGCTGGCGGATCCAGACGTGCATGGCGATGCCGGCGGCGACGCCGGCGTTGATGCTGCGGGTCGACCCGAACTGTGCGATCGACACCACTAGCGCCGCACCGTTTCTCGCGTCCTCGGTGATACCGGGCCCCTCCTGGCCGAAGATCATCAGGCAGTCGCGCGGCAGCTCGGTGGTCTCGATGCGTTCGGCGCCGGGGACGTTGTCGACGGCGACGACGGTGAGTCCGGCCCCGGCCGCGAAGGCGAGCAGGTCGGCGGTGGTGTCGTGGTGGCGCAGCCGCTGGTAGCGGTCGGTGACCATGGCGCCGCGCCGGTTCCAGCGGCGCCTGCCGACGATGTGCACGGTGTCGACGGCGAACGCGTTGGCGGTGCGCACCACCGCGCCGATGTTGGCGTCGTTGACGAAGTTCTCGATCGCGATGTGCAGCGGGTGACGCCGGGTGTCGATGTCGGCGATGATCGCCTCCCGCGTCCAATACCGGTACGCGTCAACGACATTGCGGGTATCGCCGTCGCGAAGCAGCTCGGGGTCGTAGCGGGGGTCGTCGGGCGGCGGTCCCTGCCAGGGGCCGACGCCCGGCCCCTGGCCCCACTCGGTGGGTCCCGGCGCGTCGGTCATCTGGTCCATAGCGCGGCGTGGGTTCCGATGAGTGAGACGGTCGCGTACAGCAGCGCGCTGTTGATCTCGCCCTGCGTACACAGCGACACCTTCACCTGCACGGTGTCGCGGGACGCGTCGGGCAGCACCAGCACCGAGGCGCCGTAGGTGTCGCAGGCGTGGCTGAGTCCCGGCGGGGGCAGCGTCGGCGCCACCACCACCATCGTCGGGCCGCCGCGCTGGTCGGACACCTCGCGGTACTGCGCTGCCAGACCGTCGATCTGGAGCCCGATCAGCATGTAGCCGTTGCCGGTGAACGCCTCCGGATCGCCCAGCGCCAGCGGGTCGAGCATCGCGCCGTCGGCGTCGAAGGCGTCGAGGCTGGTGGTGCGCAGCGTCAGCCCGGTGTCGGTGTCGCGGTTCTCGGGCAGCCCGACCGGGAACGCGGCGGGCCGCGCGGTGGTGGTGCCGGGGATCCGCTCGCGCGGCGAGTACACGTAGACCCCGCGGACCTGCACCTGATCGCGGGCCGGACCGATGCACACGGTGCCGGTGAGCCGGTCCGGTGTCGCCGAAAGCGGTTGGATACCAAGGTCGGCGACGTCTTTGCAGCTGCCGATGCCGGTGGCCTCGATCGGGTGCGCGAGCGCCCCGTACAGGCCGAACCGGATGTCCTCGGGTTTGGCGCGGGGGCCGACGGGTTCCGCCGGGGCGGCGTCGACGTCGAACAGCGCGTAGTTGCCGTCGAAGCGCAGGTTGGACACCGACATGTTCCAGCCCAGCACCGCGAGGGACTCACCGAAGACGGCGGTCGGCGCGGCGTACGTCGTCGCCGGTTTGTCGTCGGCCCCGCAGGCCGCCACCAGGACGACGACCAGCGCCGCGATCAGTGCGCGCATGTACGGGAGAGATCAGGTCCGGCCACGGCCCCTGCCCATGACCTTGGTCAAGGCGCGCACCAGCTTTCGCGGCACGATCCGCCCGCCGGTGGTCAGCGCCTTGTACTGCAGACCCGGGATGATCACGACCCTTCCCTTGGCGACGTCGGCCAGCGTCTCGCTCACCACGTCGTCGACCTCGAGCCAGAACCACGACGGGGTGCCGGACATGTCGATGCCAGCGCGCTGGTGGAACTCGGTGCGCACGAACCCCGGGCAAAGCGCGTGCACGCCGACGCCGGTGCCGGTGAGCCCGTTGGCCAGCCCCTCGGAGAACGCGATCACCCAGGCCTTGGACGCCGAGTACGTCGAGCCGCGCCCGGGCAGCAGCCCCGCCACGCTGGCGACGTTGATCACGGTGCCGCGGCCGGCGTCGAGCATGGGTGGCAGCGCCGCGTGGGTGAGCTGCATGACCGCGGTGACGTTGACGTCGAGCTGTTTCTGCAGCAGGCCGTAATCGGCGGTCCAGAACTCGCCGGAGGTGCCGAACCCGGCGTTGTTGACCAGCACCTGCACGCCGGCGGCCAGCCGGTCGGCGACCCGCGCGCGGTCGGCGGCGTCGGCGAGGTCGGCGACCAGCACCTCGGCGGCGGCACCGGCCTCGTCGTGCAGTTCGGCGGCCAGCGTCTCCAGCCGGGCCCTGTCGCGGGCGACGAGGACCAGGTCGTAGCCGTCGCGGGCGAATCGGCGGGCGAATCCGGCGCCGATTCCCGACGTCGGACCGGTGATCAGGGCGACGGGTCGGGCCATGCGGTCAAGATTACTTACCGCTGATAGTGCGGTGACTGCCGTCCGTTCTGCGGCTGCGGCGGGAAACGGCCGGGCTCCTGGCGCGGCGGTGCGTCCGGACGCGCCGGCGCCGGGGTGAGCGGACGGCTGGGTGAGCCGCTGCGGCGGGCCAGGCCCTGGCCGGCCATCGCCTGCGGGGTCGGCGGCAGCACGCGCAGCAGGTCGTTGAACTGGCGCACGGTGCGCAGCCCCTCGTCCCACTGCGCGCGGGTGGACGTGATCGGCATCGCCACCAGCGTCCAGTGCTCCTCGTTCCACATGATCTCGGCGCAGTCGGGCGCGGTGTGGGCGAACGTCACCATCCGCCGGTCACAGGCGCGCCGGGCGGCGTCGAGGTTGGTGGAGTAGACCATGCGCGGGCCGATCGCGCCGAGCAGCCAGATGTCGTTCTCCCGCGGCTCCTTGAGGCCCTTGAGGCGCATGTCGACGACGACGTTGGTGCCGACCTTGCGGTGCAGCGCGATGACGGTGGCGACATCGTCGAGGTCGAAGATGTACACCGCCTCGCCGCGGATCTGGCCGAGGACGACGTTGCGGGCCGTGACGTCGCCGACCGTCGACATCACGCCGCGGTGCCAGCGGCTGACGATCTCGGCGTTCTCGTACTCGTAGTCGAAACCATGCGACTTCGCCCACGACTTGCGGCGACGCCCGAGGCCGCGTCGACGGTCGATGTCGACATAGAGCAGCACCGCCGCACCCACGAAACAGAGTGCGGACAGCGTGAACCAAAGCGGGACCATTGCGCCTAGCCTACTTGCTGGTACCCCGTTCGCCCGAACTCGAGCGGGTCACAAGGCCGTATACACACGTTGACCCTGCACCCGGGGTCCGGGTGCAGGGTCAACGAGGCTCCGATCAGCCCAGGACCAGGGACTGGCCGTCGGGGCTGACGTTCACCGGCACGATGTCGCCGTCGTGCACGGTGCCGGCCAGCAGCATCTTGGCCAGCTGGTCGCCGATCGACTGCTGGATCAGCCTGCGCAGCGGGCGGGCGCCGTACTGCGGGTCGAACCCACGCTGGGCCAGCCACTTCTTCGCGGGCAACGACACCTCCAGGGTGAGCCGGCGCTGCTCCAGACGCTTCTGCAGCTGCTGCAGCTGGATGTCGACGATCGACACCAGATCCTCCGGGTTGAGCCCGTCGAAGATGATGATGTCGTCGAGCCGGTTGATGAACTCCGGCTTGAACGCGCTGCGCACCGCCGCCATCACTTGTTCCTCGGTGCCGCCGGCACCCAGGTTCGACGTCAGGATCAGGATCGTGTTGCGGAAGTCGACCGTGCGGCCCTGGCCGTCGGTCAACCGGCCGTCGTCGAGGACCTGCAGCAGGATGTCGAACACGTCCGGGTGAGCCTTCTCGATCTCGTCGAACAGGATCACCGTGTACGGCCGGCGCCGCACCGCCTCGGTCAGCTGACCGCCCTGGTCGTAGCCGACGTAGCCCGGGGGCGCACCGACCAGACGGGCCACCGAGTGCTTCTCGGCGTACTCGCTCATGTCGATGCGGACCATCGCGCGTTCGTCGTCGAACAGGAACTCCGCCAGCGCCTTGGCCAGCTCGGTCTTACCGACACCGGTCGGGCCGAGGAACATGAACGACCCGGTGGGCCGGTTCGGGTCCGCGACCCCGGCGCGGCTGCGGCGCACCGCATCCGACACCGCGGTGACGGCCTTGCGCTGGCCGACGACGCGCTTGGCCAGCTCGTCCTCCATCCGCAGCAGCTTGGCCTGCTCGCCCTCGAGCATCCGGCCCGCGGGGATGCCGGTCCACGACTCCACCACCTCGGCGATGTCGTCGGGGCCCACCTCCTCCTTGAGCATCAGGTTCTCGCGGGCCTCGGCGGCCGGCAGCGCGGCCTCGAGCTTCTTCTCGATCTCGGGGATCCGGCCGTAGCGCAGTTCGGCGACCCGTTCGTAGTTGCCTTCACGCTCGGCCCGGTCGGCCTCGATCTTGAGTTCCTCGAGCTGTTCCTTGAGCTCACGGACCACGTCGATGGCGTTCTTCTCGTTCTGCCAGCGGGTGGTCAGCTCGGCCAGCTTCTCCTTGTGGTCGGCCAACTCGGCACGCAGCTTCTCGAGCCGTTCCTTGGAGGCGGCGTCCTCCTCCTTGGACAGCGCCATCTCCTCGATCTCCAGCCTGCGCACCAGCCGCTCGACCTCGTCGATCTCGACGGGCCGCGAGTCGATCTCCATCCGCAGCCGGGAGGCGGCCTCGTCGACCAGGTCGATGGCCTTGTCCGGCAGGAAGCGGCTGGTGATGTAGCGGTCCGACAAGGTGGCCGCGGCCACCAGGGCCGAGTCGGTGATGCGCACACCGTGGTGCACCTCGTAGCGGTCCTTGAGGCCGCGCAGGATGCCGACGGTGTCCTCCACCGACGGCTCGCCGACGTACACCTGCTGGAAGCGGCGCTCCAGCGCGGCGTCCTTCTCGATGTACTTGCGGTACTCGTCGAGCGTGGTCGCACCGACCAGCCGCAGTTCGCCGCGCGCCAGCATCGGCTTGATCATGTTGCCTGCGTCCATCGAGCCCTCGCCGGTGGCGCCCGCACCCACGATGGTGTGCAGCTCGTCGATGAACGTGATGATCTGGCCCGCGCTGTTCTTGATGTCGTCGAGCACGGCCTTGAGCCGCTCCTCGAACTCGCCGCGGTACTTCGACCCGGCCACCATCGACCCCAGGTCGAGGCTGATGACGGTCTTGTCGCGCAGGCTTTCCGGCACGTCACCGGCGACGATGCGCTGGGCCAGGCCCTCCACGATCGCCGTCTTGCCGACACCGGGCTCACCGATGAGCACCGGGTTGTTCTTGGTGCGCCGGCTCAGCACCTGGATGACCCGCCGGATCTCGGCGTCACGACCGATCACCGGGTCGAGCTTGCCCTCGCGGGCGCGGGCGGTCAGGTCGGTGGAGTACTTCTCCAGCGCCTGGTAGGTGCCCTCCGGATCCGGGCTGGTGACCCGGGCGCTGCCGCGCACCTTGACGAACGCGTCCCGCAGGGCCTGCGGGGACGCGCCGTGGCCGGTGAGCAGCTTGGCGACGTCGCTGTCGCCTGCGGTGGCCGAGCCGCCCAGGCCTCCAGCGAGGCCGACCATGAGATGTTCGGTCGAGACGTACTCGTCGTCCATCTCGGTGGCCAGGTTCTGGGCAGCGGTGATCGCCGCGAGTGCCTCGCGGTCGAGCTGCGGCTGCGCGGTGGCACCGGACACGCTGGGGAGCCGGTCCAGCAGCCGCTGGGTTTCACTGCGGATGGTCGCGGGCTCGACGCCGACGGCCTCCAGCAGGGGGGCGGCGATCCCGTCGTTCTGCGTCAGCAGCGCCATCAGCAGGTGGGCGGGCACGATCTGCGGATTGCCCGCCGAGCTCGCCGCCTGCAATGCCGCGGTCAACGCCGCCTGAGTCTTGGTCGTCGGATTAAAAGAGTCCACGACACCCCCTCCTATCGTCTAAAAAGAGCCTTCTCGCGTACTACAACGTCGTCAAGGTTGAGTCTGTTCCGCTCAAGTTCAAGAAAATTTACCAGGCCGTCCAACGCGGCATTCGCGGTTCGGCCGAGCAAAGTCGCCCGACACGCACCCCGCGCCGCGCGAGCTCCCGGGATCGGGCGCGTGACGGGCTATTTTCGGAGTCATGTCCGACCACACCGGGGAAGACATCGGGGCCGACGACTTCGAGTTCGAGCGCAAGTTCTTCGTCCCCGAGCTACCGGCCGTCGCCGCCGCGGATCCCACGCCGAACCTGATCGTGCAGGCGTACCTGTTCGCCGCCGACGGCTACGCGGTGCGCATCCGGGTGCAGCGCCGCGCCCCCGAGGACCTCGGAATCGGTATCGACGCGATCCTGGCGCAGCCGCACGACGAGTCGATCGGCACCATGACCGCGAAGGGTCCCGCCGTCGGCGGCACCCGGTACGAGGCCGAACGCCAGCTCGACCCGCTGGTCGCCGCCGAGATCGTGCGCCGCGCCGACCATGTCATCGCCAAGGTCCGGTACTCGGTCTGGCTGGGCGAGGACGGCTGGGTGCTCGACCGGTTCCTCGGCGCCAACGCGCCGCTGGTGCTCGCCGAGGTCGAGCGCGGCGGTCCCGTCGTGGATCTGACGATCCCGGCGTTCTGCGCCTCGGAGGTCTCCGAGGACGACCGGTTCCGCAACGAGTACCTGGCGTTCCACCCGTTCGGCACGTGGGCCGACGCGTACCGCGGCGAGCTGGCCACCGAAGGGCCGCGGTTCCTCGACAGCCTGGGGCACAACCAGTTCGAGTGCTAGGCGGCGGACTACCCAGGCTCCGCCAGGCCGAGCACTGCGCGCGTGCGCGCCGCGTCCATCAGGTCGTGCTGGCCGATCCTGGCCACCTCCGCGGCGCGTTCGACGAGCTGGACGTTGCTCGACACCAGCTCGGTCGCCGAGAACCGCAGCACGTCCTCCATGCCGACCCGCACGTTGCCGCCCAGTGCCATGGCGGTCAGCAGCACCGGCAGCGCGGTGCGGCCGATACCGGTCGCCGACCACGAACACCCTTGGGGCAGTTGCGATTGCGCGGCCACCAGGGTGCGCGGGTCACCGGGCATCCCGCCGGGCACGCCCATCACCAGGTTGCAGTGCACGACGCCCTGCGCGGGCGGGCCGTAGCGGTCCAGCAGGCGGTGCAGCGTCGCGATGTGACCGAAGTCGAACAGCTCGAACTCCGGTAGCACCCTGCGCTCCAGCGCCGCCTGATACAGCTCCTCGATGAAGGGCAGCGGGTTGCTGAACACGTCGGCGCCGAAGTTGACCGTGCCGCACGTCAACGAGCACGACTCCGGCTGCAGTTCCAGCACGCGCAGCCGGTCGGCGAACGGGTCGTGGACGCTGCCGCCGGTGGACAGCTGGACGATCAGGTTCGTCTGTTCCCGGACGCCGGCGACGATCTCGCCGAGGATCCCGAGGTCGAGGGTGGGGGCGCCGGAGCGGTCGCGGCCGTGGATGTGGATCAGCGCCGCCCCGGCCCGCTCGCAGGCCACCGCCTCGGCCACGATCTCCTCGGGCTGCAGCGGGATGTTGGGGTTGTCGTCTTTGCCCGACTCGGCGCCGGTCGGCGCGACGGTGATGAAGACTCCGCTCACTTGACGGCTCACTTGACCGCTCACTTGTCCGCTCACTTGTCTTTGTCCGGCACCACCAGGATGGCGACGGCGCTGGTCACCAGCATCTTCTCCGCCAGCGCCACCGCGCCGGACTCCCGCTCGGAGTTGTCCGAGCGCGCGGTGACGTAGGCCTCCAGCTCCAGCCGCCGGCTGCGCCTGCCGACAGAGGCGATCCGGCCGGTGACCTCCAGCAGGTCGCCGGCCAGCACCGGTGCGTGGAAGTCCACCGCCTCGTAGCCGGCGAGCAGCCCCTCGTCGCCCTCGGTGAGGATGCTGAGCTCGGTCGCCACCTCCCCGAAGATTCGCAGGACGTACGCGCCGTCGACGAGTCCGCCCGCGTAGTGCGCGTCTCCGTATGAGACGTAGCGGCGATGCACAACCTCGGTCATGTGATTCCTTCTGTCAGATCTCGGGCTGTCAGATCTCGGGGTCGAAGAAGCGGCGGACCCGTGGGTCGGTGCGCACGATGTCGAGCGCGAGGGCGGCGTGGCCCGGCACGTAGCCCGATCCGAAGTAGAGGTCGAAGTCCAGACACAGCGCCTCGGCGCCCAGCGCCACCGCGGTGAAGCTGGTGGCCATCGAGAAGTACAGGATGGCCCCGCCCTGCCGGGTGGCCAGCAGCGCGGCATGTTCGCAGCCGGCGGCGTTGACACACACGAAGGTGACGTCCGCCAGATCCGGGAACCGCTGTTCCACGGCGCGGCGCACGCCCAGCGGGTCGGTGGCGTCGGCGACCACCACGGCGTCGAACAGTCCCAACTCACGCAGCCGGTCCGCCTCGCCGGCGGTGGGGACGACGGAGACCGTCTGCACCCCGTGCCTGCGCGCCACCGCGGCGCTGAGGACCGCGCTCTTGCCACCGCCGAGCAGCAGCATCCGGCGGGCGGTGCCGGACAGCAGGGACCGGGTCAGGATCCGTTCGGCCTGGGCGGGCGCGCCGCAGACGTCGAGCACGGTCAGCGCCACCGGTGCGGGCAGATCGTCGGGCAGCGCGGTGATCATCCGCGGCGCGGGCACGATGGCCCGCGCGTCGACGGGCACCACCTCGGAGTCGGCGGCCCAGCGCCGCAGGCCGTCGCGGATCTGAAGCGGGGTCGCGGTCAGCGAGATCAGCGTCGCCACCCGGTCACCGACGGCGAAAGGGGCGCAGGCCTTCTCCGACGCGAGCCTGCTGATCCGCCCGACCAGCATCCCGCCCGATCCGGTGCGCGGATTGACCATCTTGCCGCGGGTGGCCACGATGTCGAGCATCTCGGCGCGGATCCGGGCCGCGTCGTGCCCGTGGTGTTCGGCGAGATCCCGGTAGCTGGCCGCGTCGAGGTTCAGGTATTCCACCTCGATCTCGATCTCGCTGCCGGTGAGCGGTTCGGCCGTGGACAGCCTCTCGGCGGCCTGGGGCAGCGCCCCGGCGGGCGCCAGCACCCGCTCGACGCCGGTGGCCATATCGGTTGGCGCGGTCACAGGTTCTTCCTCTTGGCCTTCGGGACGCCGAGCGCGTTGAGGCAGAGCTCGATGTAGATGTCGGTCAGGCTGGCCAGGTCGAGCCTGCCGTCCGGCCGGTACCAGTGCGCGACACCCGTGCACATCTCCAGCAGCGACTTGGTGGCGATGGCGACGTCGCTGACGACGGCGCTGCCGTCCTGCACTGCGGCGTCGATTGCGTTGCGCCACAACGCTTCGTAGTCGTCGCGGTAATTGACGATCGAGGCGCGCCGCTCACCGACCAGCGCGCGCAGCTCGGTGTCGCTGACGATGCACTGCAGCCGCTGCTCGGTGTGGATGCGGACATGGACCTCCACCAGCGCGGCGAGCCGGTCCACACCACTGACCTTGCCCTGCAACGCGATCTCCGCCTCGCGCAGCAACGTCAGGATGTTCTCCATGAGGATCTCGACCAGCAGATCCTCCTTGGTCTTCATGTAGTGGTAGAGCGTCGCCAGTGAGACGCCCGCCTCCTCGGCGATCCGGCGGATACCGGTGCCGTGGAAGCCCACCGTGCTGAACAGATGGAGAGCCGCCGTCCGGATCTCCTGGCGTGCCGAATCCGCCTGACTCGTGCTCATCCGATTCCTCGATCCCCCGCGGTCCTGCCCTTCACGTCGTAGCCGCGCCGGGCCAGCCAACGGCGCAAAGCGTATTCGTCCCAGAAGTCGCGCGCGGTGGGATGTCCGAAGGGTGAGGTGGCGCCGTCGAGCACCTCGGCGGGCAGTTCCCCGGCGGCGACGGCGGCGCGGACGGCCTCGAACAGTTCGTCGGTGCGGGTGATGCTGGCGCGCACCTGGACCGGCAGCTCATCGGCGGGCACCGCCGCCCGGTCCGCCTCGGCGTAGCGGTCGGTGACCGTCGCGACGCCGAAGTACCGGTCGGCGGTGGTGTCGGTCCTGGGCAGGCTGCGCACCGCCGTGGTCGCGGCGACGTCGACCCTCGGTCTGCCGTCCACGAACTCGACCACCACGCCGTACTGTTCGCACGCGTCCTCCGGGGACACCAGCCCGTCCTCCACATCGATGCGGACGGCCTCGGGGTCGCGTTCGAAGGGATCGCCGTAGCCGCCGCCACCGCCCTGCCGCAGCCGCAGCACCGTGCCCTCCGGCAGCTCGATGTTGGCGAACTTCGACGGGCTCGTCGTGCCGAATCGTTCTGTGAACGGCAGGAACTCGTCGTCGCCGGGCAACTTGACCTCGATGCTCGACGGTGCTCCGGGCTGTCCGCCGAACAGGCCCCACGGCCGCAGCAGGTGCCGCTCCGCCAGCGCGCTGAGCACGACGCCGCCGGTGTTGATCCGGAAGGTCCGCACGGTGCCGAAGCCCCCGCGGAAGGTGCCCGCACCGCCGGAGCCCTCGTACAGGGAGACGCCCAGATACTCGACGGGAAGCGTCTGTTCCAGGATCTCCACCGGGTAGTCCTGGAAGTTACTGGAGGCGTTGGGGGTGCAGTTCCACCCGTCGCGCCACGCCGTCGCGCCCCAGCCGCCCTCCAGGAAGATGTAGAACCCGATGTCTTTGCCCTGCCGCGGGTCGTAGCCGCCGCCGGTGAGGTTCTGGGTGGTCCCGTACCCGGCGGCGCTGACGGCGCGCGCACCGCTCTGGGCCAGCGCCCCGGTCACCACGTCGATGATGCGCAGCGAGGTCTCGGCGACGCCGCCCATCACCGGTGCGGGGGCCACCGGGTTGACCAGGCTGCCGCGCGGCGCGATCAGCGTGATCGGCCGGAAGCACCCGTGGTTGAACGTCACCTCGGGCCCGATGATCTGCAGGAAGGCGTTCATGCACGCCGAGACGGTGTTGGTGTAGGAGGAATTGATCGGGCCCGGCGCCTGCGGGCTGGTGCCGGTGAAGTCCACCACCGCGTCGCTGCCCCGGATCGTCACCTCGACGGCGATCCGGTACGGCCGGCCGGTGGCCCCGTCGTCCTCGATGAAATCGACGAAACGGTATGTGCCGTCTTCGATCTCACCGATGATCGCCCGCATCAGCTGCTCGGAGTGCTCCTGGGTGAGCCGCATCGCCGCGGTGACGGTGTCGCGGCCGAACTTCTCGCACAGCTCGAGGACGCGTTGTTCGCCGCGCAGGGTGGCGGCGAGCTGGGCGCGGTAGTCGCCGAGTTGATCCTTGGGGAAGCGGACGTTGAGCAGGATCAGGTCCATCACGTCGGACTGCTCGACCCCGGCGCGGAACCAGTGCACCGGCGGGATCCGGATGCCCTCCTGGTACACGCTGACCGCGGTTCCGGCGAAGCCGCCGACCGCCATACCGCCGACGTCGATGTGGTGGGCGCGCACGATCGCGGTGCCGATCAGCTCGTCGCCGAAGAAGATCGGCCGGATCACGCACATGTCGGGCAGATGCCCGCCGGCCCGGTAGGGGTCGTTGACCACGATGACGTCACCGGGGCGCAGGTTCTCCCTGCCGAAGTCCATGTAGGCGTACTCGGTGGTGAACGCCATGGCGGACAGGTGGCTGGGGTCGAAGTTGGCCGAGGCCACCAGGCGGCAGTCGGCGTCGAGCAGCGCGCAGGAGAAGTCGCGCCCGTCGACGAGGACCGACGAGTTCCCGGTCTGGATCGTGACGTCGCCCATCTCCGCGCAGATCGCGACGAACGCGCCTTCGAGGACCTGCTGGGTCACCGGGTCCGGTGCCACACCGAGTTCCGTTGTCATGAGGTGCTCCCCTGCTTGATCACGTTGATCTCCCCGAGCTTTCCGACCTCCACGCTCCAGCCCGCCGGGACGACGAGCGTGGAGGTGGCGTCCTCGACCACCGCCGGCCCCGCAACGGTGTGGCCGGGCCGCATCGCGTCGCGCGAGACCACCGGCCAGTCGGCGACCTGGCGCGGGTGCCGGTACACCCGACGCGCGTCGACGGGCCGCAGCGCGTCGGTCCCGTCGCCGGCGGGTGCGGCCAGCAGCCGGCTCTCGTCGGCCAGCAGCGGCCGGTGCGCGTGCAGGCGCAGTGCGGCGATCTCCACCCGGTCCTCGGGCCTGATGTGGCCGTAGTGGTGCTGGTGCAGGCGGGTGAACTCGTCGGCGGCGGCGCGCAGCGTCTCGGCGGTCACCGGAACTCCGCCCGGCACGGTCAGCTCGTGCGACTGCCCCTCGTATCTCAGGTCGAACAGGAAGTCGGCCTCGAACTCGTCGGAGCCGAAGTCAACACGGGCCTGGTCGAGCATGCCGCGGGCCAGCGTGTCCAGGTGGGCGAAGTCGACGTCGCCGATGGCGCACAGCACGGTGCGCGCATAGTCGTGTTCCTCGTCGGCCAGCAGGCCGCCCCACGCGGACAGCACCGAGGAGTTCGGCGGCAGCACCACCCGCCCGACGCCGAGGCTGTCGGCCACGTCGGCGCCGAACAGACCACCCGCTCCCCCGTACACGAACAACGCGTAATCGCGGGGATCCTCACCGTGTTTGACGGTCAGCGCACGGATCTTCTCGGCGATCGCGTTGGCGGCGAGCGCCAGGACCGCGGCGCCGGCCTCACCGTCGGTGCCCGCCCCGAGTGCGGGCGACAGGCCGCCGGAGCGCACCGCCTCCGACGACAACGACGCGTCCAGCGGGATCTCGCCGCCTGCGAAGTTGCCGCCGTTGAGCCAACCGGCGAGCAGCGCCGCGTCGGTGACCGTGGTCTGGGTGCCGCCGCGGCCGAGGCACGCCGGCCCCGGGCGCGAGCCCGCCGAACCGGGCCCCAGCCGGGGCCGTCCCGCGGCGTCCACCCAGGCGATCGAACCGCCACCGGCGCCGACCGAATGGATGTCGACCAGCGAAACCCGCACCGGGACATCCCATTCCAGTTCCATCCGGCGCGCCATCGTGGCCTTACCGGCCCGGATCAGGCTGACGTCGGCGGTGGTACCGCCCACGTCGAGGGTGATGAGGTTGGGCAGATCCAGCGCCGCGCCCCAGCGCCGCGCCGCGGCCACGCCGCCGGCCGGGCCGCTCTGCACCAGTTCGTGGGGTTTGCGCTGCGCGGCCGCGATGCTCATCACGCCGCCGTTGGACTTCATCACGTGGATGTCGCCGCGCATCCCCTGCCGCCGCAGCGCCTCCTCGAGTGTGGACAACTCCTGCGCCAGAATCGGTTTGAGTGCGGCGGCCACCACGGTGGTGCTCATCCGCTCGTACTCGCCGATCTCCGGGCTCTCCTCCGAGGAGATCGCCACGCACAGCTCCGGGAACTCCGCGGCCAGCAGGTCGCGGGCCTGCCGCTCGTGGACATCGTTGAGATGGGAGTGCAGGAAGCTGATCGCGATCGACTGCACACCGTTGTCGACCAGGAACCGCGCCTGCGCCAGCAACCCCTCGGTGTCCAGCGGCTGGGTCTCCTCACCGGCCACGTTGATGCGGCACGCGACCTCGCGGCGCAGCCGGCGCGGCACCATGGCGGCCGGGCGCTGCCAGAAGCTGCCGAACAGGTGCTCACGCCAGATCCGGCGCAGCTCAAGGACATCGCGGAAGCCGACGTTGGAGATCGTGCCGACCGGCGCGGCCTTGTTCTCCACCAGGGCGTTGATCGCGATGGTGGAGCCGAACACCAGGGTGGTCACCGCCGACAGGTCGACCTCACCCTTGCTCAGCGCGGTCAGGATGCCGTCGGCGGGGCTGGACGTCGACAGCGTCTTGACGGCCGTGGTGTTCGAGCCGTCCTCCTCGGCCATGATGAGGTCGGTGAAGGTGCCGCCGACATCGATACCAATACGCATGCTGACCTGTGCTCCTTACGAGTTCCGTGATTTCCCGCCGACCAGCTGGTGCAGTTCCCGTCCGCTCGTCAGTCCGTTGGGGCGCAGCAGAAGTACGCACAGCAGGATGAGAGCCACGGCGATCTGGCGCAGGCCCGGCAGCTCGGGGATCACGAGCGAACCGAGTTGGAAGCCGGCCTCCAGCCTGCGCACCACCTCCGCGACCACCGACAGCACCACCACCCCGAAGACCGCTCCGGTCAGTGACCGCATCCCGCCCACGACGAGCATCGCGATGGTCAGGAACGTGACGTCGAGGTAGACCGCGTCGGGGCTGAGCACACTGACCCGCAGGGCGAACAGCGCGCCGCCCGCGCCGACGATCACCGCGCTGAGCACGAACGCGACCAGTCGCAGCCGGTAGATCCGCACCCCGCTGGCCCTGGCGGCGAGTTCGTCCTCGCGTGACGCGCGGAGTTTGAGCCCGGTCGAGGACTGCTGGAACGCATACACCACGAGGATCGCCAGCACCGCGGTCAGCCACGCCACCGCCGCCGTCGTCCACACCGGCACGCCCACAAGCGATCCCGGTCCCGCGGTGACCGCGGTCCACTGCCCGACCACCACGTGCACCACGACCATCAGGGCCAGTGTCGCGATGCCGGCGGCCAGGCCGTTGAGCCGCATCATCACCGCACCGCTGACGGCGGCGACGAGCAGCGCGGCCAGCGCCGCGCACAACAGCGCGGTGGTCAGGGTGAACTGGCTGCCCGAGATCACCTGCGGCAGACCGGGCAGCCGGGTCTGTTTGGGCCCGGCGGGCATCGCCAGGAGCGCGGCGGTGTATGCGCCGACCGCCATGAACCCGGTGTGCCCGAAGGACATGATGCCGCTGGGCCCGACGAAGCTGTACAGCCCGACCACCAGCACGACGTGGATGAGCAGCAGTACCGCGGCGTTGGTGGTGGCCACCGAGCCGCTGATGCTCGCAACGCCGAAAACCACGGTGACGACGGCGATCAGGCCGACCGGGGTCAGCGCCGGTGCACGGAACCGGTCGAGAAGAGCACGGCCGGCCATCACACTCGCTCCTTGTTCCCTCGGACGGCGATGAGTCCCTGCGGCCGGATCAGGAGCACCACGATCACCAGGACGAACAGGAAGGCGTCCCGGAACTGCACGATCTGGGCGGGCAGCAGTGTCTGCAGGGCCCCGGAGATCATGCCCAGCAGCAGCCCGCCGAGCGCGGCGCCGACCAGGCTGCCCATCCCGCCGACGACGACAGCGACGAACGCGATGAGGATCAGGTCGTTGCCGATCGTCGGGGTGACCAGCGCCCCCTTGGCGAGATAGAACAGCGACGCCACCCCGGCCAGCGCGCCGCTGAGCGCGAAGGCGAGCATGAGCACCGGGCCCGGCCGGATCCCGAGCAGCTGCGTCATCGTCGAGTCCTCGGCGACCGCGCGGATGCGCAGACCCAGCACGGTCTTCTGGATGACCACGGTGACGACGGCCAGCGCCACGCCGGCGGCGAGAATCGTTGCCAGATCGGCCTTGTTGATGCTGACGCCGAGCACCGAGACCGAACCGGTGAGGAAGTCCGGCATGGCCAGTGCCCTCGGGCGGGACCCGACGGTGGTGAACAGGATGTTCTGCACCAGGTAGCTGATCGCGAACGAGGTGATCAGCAGCGTGTTGCCGTCGGCGTCCCGGATGGGCCCGAACGCGACCCGCTCCATGAGCACCGAAAGCAGTGCGGTGCCTGCGATCACCAGGACGGCCTGGCTGATCCAGGGCACCCCGGCGGTGAGGTACATGATGTAGCCGCCGGCGGTGATCAGCACACCGTAGGCGAAGTTGATCAGCCGCATCACGCTGAACAGCAGCGCCAGCCCGAGGGTCACCAGGGCGTAGGTGCCGCCGATGGCCAACCCGTTGACGAGGAACTGGAGAACCTCCTGCACTAGGCCTCCCCGAAGTAGTGGCTGCTGATGTCTTCGCGCTCCATCACCTCGGATGCGGTGCCCGCCAGCGTCACCACGCCGCGGGCCATCACGTAGGCGCGGTCGGCGATCGCCAGCGTGCGGCCCACGTTCTGCTCGACGATGAGGATGGTGGTGCCCTCCGCCCGCAGCTCGGCGATCGTCTCGAACAACCGGTCGGTGATGCTGGGGGCCAGGCCCAACGACGGCTCGTCGAGGATCAGCAGGCGCGGGTCGGTCAGCAGCGCGCGGGCGATCGCGAGTTGCTGTTGTTCGCCACCGGACAGCAGCCCCGCGGGACGGTCCATCAGCGAGGTGAGGGCGGGGTAGCGGTCCAGCGCGCTGGCCAGTTTCGCGGCGGCGTCCGGGCGGCCCCGATCGGTGGTCGCCGCCAACCGCAGGTTCTCGGCGACCGTCATGCGGGGGAAGATGTGCCGTCCCTCCGGCACCAACGCGATACCGCGCCGGGCGATCGAGGTCATCGACGCCCGGGTGATGTCCTCACCCAGGAACGTGATCCGGCCCCGTTTGGGCCGCACCCGCCCCACGATGGCCTGCAGCAGGGTGGTCTTGCCGGCGCCGTTGAGCCCGAGGACGGTGACGATCTCGCCCTCGTCGACGCGTAGTGAGACGCCGCGGACCGCCTCGACATGCCGGTACGCGACATGAAGGTCGGAGACCTCGATCATGGCCGTCATGCCGTGCTGCCCAGGTAGGCCTCGATGACCTCGGGGTTGCGCCGCGCGTCCTGCGGAGCCCCGCTGAACAGCGTCCGACCGGAGTTCAGCACGTGCAGCCGGTCGCACAGCCCCATGATCAGGCTCATGTCGTGCTCGATGATGAGAACCCCAATGCCACTGTCCCGAGCCAGGTTTCGAAGCAGTTGCGAGAGCTCGGCGCTCTCGTCGTCGTTCAGGCCCGCCGCGGGCTCGTCCAGCAGCAGCAGCCGCGGTTCGGCGGCCAGCGCCCGCGCCAGGCCCAGGAGCCGCTGCACACCGGCGGGCTGGTCCTGGGCCGGTTCACCGGCACGTCCGGCGAGGCCCAGCTGTTCCAGGATCTGTTCGGCCAACCGGGTCGCCGCCCGGCCGCGCCGGCGGATCAGCGCGGGCACGCGCACGTTCTCCAGGACAGTCAGCTGTCCGAACAGCCGGGCCCCCTGGAAGGTGCGCGCGATGCCCGCGCGCACCAACCGTTCCGGGGCCCAACCGGTGATGTCGGATCCGTCGAGTGTCACCCGCCCACTGGTGGGCCGCAGGTATCCGCTGATGGCGTTGACCGCGGTGGTCTTACCGGCCCCGTTGGGGCCGATCAGCCCGAGGATCTCGCCCTGCGACACTGCGAACGAGACATCGTCGACCGCGGTGACCCCACCGAGGACCACACGCAGTCCGGACACCTGAAAGTCCATGTGGTGTGCAGCCTTTGATCAGGACTCGGGCGTGGGAACGTTCTTGGGGGTGACGTGGTCGACCAGCCGCAGCTGCCCGTCTGCGACCTCGACCACCGCCATCTCCCGCTCCAGCGCGAGGTTGGTACCCTCCGAGAAGGTGATGGGACCCAGCACCGTGTCGACGTCCTTGAGTTCGTTGAGCGCCTTGGCCAGGGCCGCACCGGAGGTGTCGCCGCCGTTGTGCTCCAGCGCCGCGGCCAGGACCTGGATCGCCGCGTAACCGACCAGCGCATCCGAGTGTTCGGGGTTCTTGCCGAACTTCTCCCGGTACTCGGCAAGGAAGTTGGTGACCTCCTCGTTCTCACCCGGTCCGTGGATGAAGCGTGCGGGTGTGAAGTAGAAGTCGGTCAGGTTCGGCACCGAGGCGAGCCATTCGGTGCCCTCCATGGCGGCACCGGAGACGATCGGCAGATCGACACCGGCCGCGCGGATCTGGCGCACCGCCGACGCACCGCCGGGCAGGTAGGAGCCGAGGTAGATGAAGTCGGCGTCGGCCTTCTGCAGCTGGTTCACCTGCTGGGCGATCGAGGCGTCCTCCTGCTGGAAGTTCTCCTTGGCGACCACGGTGCCGCCGGCGTCGGTGAACGACTCCTCGAAGTAGTCGCACAGCGAGCTGGAGTACTCCACCGAGATGTCGCACAGCGCAGCGGCTTTGGTCCAGCCCTTGCCGTAGGCCCACTCGGCCCCGGCCGCGGCGAGCGTCGGGGTGGGGGTGCCCAGCGTGAACGCGAGGTCACCGATGCCGAGGGTGCCGAAGCTCGGCGACGCCGCGCCGAGCGAGATCGTCACCACCCCGTCGGCCTGAGCCGCCAGCGCGGTCGGGCTGCCGTAGTCGAAATCCGAACTGGCCAGGATGATCTCGGCACCGTCGGCGATCAGCTGCTGGGCGGCGGTGGCCGCGATCTGCTGATCCGTCTGGGTGTCGACGACCTTGGTCTCGAACTTGCGGCCCGCCACGCCGCCCTTGGCGTTGTAGTCATCGACGGCCAGTTGCGCGGCCTGTTCGGCGGGTACGTCATAGGCGGCCATCCAGCCGCTGCGGGAGATCGCCAGGCCCAGCACGATCGGGCCGTCGCTCGAGGCGCTCGAACCCGTGGAGTCCTTCGACTCGGTGGACTCCTCAGACACCGTGCATCCGCTCAACGCGATCGCCCCCACAGTCATCAGTGCCAGGGCCGCTCTCCGCACTCGCATCTCCCGCCTTCCGCCGATGGATTTGATTTGCGACGAATTTAAGTGATCGATCGATCGATCGCAATAGCTACGAGAAATCCATTTTCCCAGGAAATGTGGCGTTTTCTGCCATCAAACCGGCCACCCGCGCCATCGAGAGGTGATCATCCGATTACACGATCGGCCGGTTCGCACCTCGAGCGCGGCGCGCCGTCCGGGCAGACCGCCCGTCACCGGCGATCCTGAACTCATGCGGATCAACGCCGCCGTCGGCGGCATACTGCTCGCGGTCGCCGTCGGCACCCTGGCGCCCGCCCCCGCCGCGGCCGACTCCGCCGACCATGAGATCCGCGCCGTACTCGACGGGATGAACCGCTCCTACAACAGCGCCGACTTCGCCGCGTTCGCCGCCCACGTGTGCGCCGACATGCTGCGCGCCGACGGGTTCCGGGCCGGCTGGCTGGAGAGCAGGTGGGTCGACGGGCCGACGCGGATCTCCGTGAAGGCGGTGCGGATCCACGGCGACGACGCGGTCGCCACCGTCCGGTTCGAGGCCGAGCGTCACACCAGTACGGTGGAGGTCGACTTCGTCCGGGAAGGTGGGTGGAAGGTATGCCGGTACCGCCCTGGGGTGACCATCTGACGTGCTGACCGAACTGATTCCGCTCGCGCTCGTGATCGCGCTGTCGCCGTTGACGGTCATCCCCGCGGTGCTGACGCTGCACACACCGCGCCCGCGCCCGACCAGCCTGGCCTTCCTGGTGGGCTGGGTGGCCGGGCTGGCGGTGATGACCATCGCGTTCCTGCAACTGTCCTCGCTGGCCGGCGGGCGCCAGGACCACCCGCCCGGCTGGGCGTCCTGGCTGCGCGTCGTCGTGGGCGCCGCGCTGATCGTGTTCGGCCTCTACCGCTGGTTCAGCCGTCACCGGTCGGCCCACATGCCGCGCTGGATGCAGGGCATCAGCAACCTCACGCCGCCGCGGGCCGCCGTCACCGGGGCCGCGCTGACCGTGGTGAATCCCAAGGTGCTGTTCATCTGTGTCGCAGCGGGTTTGGCGATCGGCAGCGCCGGCACCCACTCCCTGGTGTGGCTGGGTGTGGTGTGGTTCGTCGCCGTCGCGTCAGCCACGGTGGCGGTGCCGATCCTGGCATACGCCGTGTCCGGCGACCGGCTGGATCCCGCCCTGGCCCGGCTCAAGGAGTGGATGGAGCGCCAGCATGCGGTGCTGATCGCCGTGATCCTGGTGCTGATCGGTCTGATGGTGCTCTACAAGGGAATTCACGGGCTCCTCGGCGTGTGACCCGAGGGGCTCATCCGTCGTTGAGGTTCACCCACACAGCGACCGCGGGCTCGGTCCCGGCGTTGACGATCGAGTGCGACTGATCCGACGAGTAGGCGATCCCGTCACCCGGCTCCAGAACATGGCGCTGCCCGTCGAGTTCCACCGTGAGCTGACCGGAGATCAGCAGACCGAACTCCCGGCCGCTGCGATCGGCCACCGAGGGACCACTGGCCGCGCCGGCCTCGTACTCGTTGACGGCGAGCTCCAGGCCGGCGTCGTCGTGGTGGACGACTCGGCGCGCGACCCCGTCCCCGACCCGGACCACGGTCTGCTCGGCCAGCCTGGTCACCGGCGATCCGTCACCAGTCGCGTTGCGCACGAACAGGTCGTACATGTGCACGCCCAGGGCGGAGGACACGGCCACCAGCGTTCCCACCGAGGCGGTGGACACCCCGCGCTCCAGCATGCTGAGCATCGACACGCTGACCCCGGTGCGTTCTGCGACGTCACGCAGAGTCAACTGCTGGCGCAGCCGGATCGCGCGGATCCGCGCTCCCACAAGCAACATCGTCTGCTCGACGGGGTCCGGCTCGCGAACGGCCCCGGCCTTCGCGATCTTCGCCTTCGGGCTTTTCGCCGCCCTCCCCCCATTGGAGGCAGCACTGTTCCGCGGGGTAGTCGACGGGCCTGGCCGCCCCCCGGATCGCGATGTGGCCATGCCTGGCTCCGACCTAGTGAAACGAACGTACCTGTTTCAGCGTAGTCAAGTACGCCAAGGCATGTCGCATCCGACACCGAGCCCGAGCTCGGCCGCGTCGGCGGTCAGATACCGGGTGATCGTCGGGGCGAGCAGCCGCACCAGATCGTCGTCGGGCAGCGACGCCATCGGCTCGATCCTCATGACGTAGCGCAGTACCGCGACCCCGATCAGCTGCCCGGCCGCCAGCAGCGCGCGCACCTGCGCCTCCTGTCCACCACCGATCACCCCGGCCACCGCGGTCAGCACGTAGCTCTGCATGAAGGCCCGGAACGCCTCGTGCGCATCGGAGTTCGTCGTCGCCGAGTGCAGGGCGGTGATCATCGTCGCGCCGGACTCCGGTGAGGACCAGATGCGCAGGTACGCGCGCACCATGCGGGTACCGACGTCGGGCTCGTCGTCATCCTCACCCGCGATGGCGGCCGCGAGCTCCTGCGGATCGACGAGCAGTCGCAGCGACTCCCGGAACAGGTCGGCCTTCGACCCGAACAGGTAGATCACCATCGAGGGGTCGACGTTGGCGTCGGCGGCGATCGCGCGCAGCGTCGCCTTCTCATAGCCCTCGGCGGCGAACCGCCGGCGGGCGGCCGCCAGCACCGCATCCCGGGACACAGGACCGCCCTGGCGACGGCCACGACGCTTTGTCTTCGCAGGTGAAGGCACCTGTCGACCCTACCATTTCAATAGCTGTTGAAATACGACGCGGGCGGGGATACGCTGCGGATACCCGAATTCAACAACTGATGAAAAAGGCAGCGCCGCCATGACCACCACCCCGACCAAGCCCCACCATCACTCGGCCGAACACCATGAACCGCCCGCCGTCGTGCGCGCCACCGGCATCGTCGTCGTGATGACCGTCGTCGTCGCGATCCTCGCGCTGGCGTTCGCGCTGCCCGCCGCGCGCAGCGCACCGCACGAGGTCCCGATCGGCGCCGCGGGTCCGCAGGCGGCAGGCGGGCAGATCGCGGGCATCCTCGAGCAGCAGTCCCCGGGTGCGTTCGCGCTCACCTACTACCCCAGCCCGGACGCGCTGCGCGCGGCGATCGAAAACCGGGATGTGTACGGCGGTTTCGCGCTCGGTCCGGACGGGCCGACGCTGATGATCGCCACCGGGGGCAGCCCGATGGTCGCGCAGATGCTCACCCAGATCGGAACCGGGATCGCCCAGAAGACCGGCACCCAACTGCGGATCGAGGATCTGGCACCGCCGACCACCGGTGACCCTCGCGGGATCGGGCTGGCCGCCTCCGCGCTGCCGATCACCCTGGCCGGGCTGCTGCCGGCGATCGCGCTGCTGCTGGCCCTCAGAGACGCGCCGTGGACGCGGCTGGTGGCCGTCGTCGCGTTCTCCGGGGTCGCGGGGGTGACGATCGCCGCACTGCTGCGCTACGTGCTGGGCTCGATCGAGTCGAACTTCTGGGGTGTGACCGGCGCGCTGACCCTGGGCGTGGCGGCGATGGGCGTGGCGCTACTCGGGCTCGGCACGCTGTTCGGCCGCGCCGGCCTGGCGACCGGTGTGGTGCTGGCGATGCTGCTGGGCAATCCGCTGTCCGGGCTGAACAGCGCCCCGGAACTGCTGCCCAGCGGCTGGGGTCAGCTGGGCCAGTTCCTGCCCCAGGGCGCCACCGCCACGCTGCTGCGGTCCGCGGCGTTCTTCGACGGCGCCGGCGGTGCGTTGCCGGCCGCGGTGCTGGCCGTCTGGGCGCTGGCCGGACTGGCGCTGGTGGTGATCGCCGCCCTCCGCCGCGGCGGCTCCACAGCTAACTGACTTACACTCGGGCCGCGTGGGACTCGACGACCGTGACGCGATGCAGGTGCTGCGTGACGCGGTCGATCCCGCGCGCAGCGCCGACGGACTGATCCGCGACTTCTACATCCACTGGTTCACGATCGACACCTCCGCGCGCGACCTGTTCCCGCCGGACATGCACACCCAGCGCCGCCGCTTCGCGCACGCGGTGCACTGGGTGTTCGGCGAGCTCGTCGCCCAGCGCGCCCATGAGCCGGTGGCGTTCCTGGCCCAGCTGGGCCGCGACCACCGCAAGTACGGTGTGACGCAACGGCATTACGACACGATGCAGAGCGCGCTGTACACCACGCTGCGCACCCACCTGGCCGACCGCTGGACCGACCGGGTCGCCGAGGCCGCGCACGACGCGGTCGCCCTGATGGTCGGTCTGATGCGCGGCGCCGCGGACGCCGAGCAGGGCCCCGCGTACTGTGACGGCACGGTGATCGAGCACATGCGGGTCACCCGCGACGTGTCGGTGGTGCGGCTGCAGCTGGACCGGCCGCTGTTCTACCACCCGGGCCAGTACGTCACGGTGCAGGTGCCGCAGTGGCCGCGGCGGTGGCGCTACCTGAGCCCGTCGATCCCGGCCGACCGCGGCGGCGGGATCGAGTTCCACATCCGGTCGGTGACCGGCGGCATGGTCAGCACCGCGATCGTCAACGAGACCGCCGTCGGCGACCGGTGGCGGATCTCCAGCCCGCACGGCGGGCTGCACGTCGACCGCGGCGCCGGCGATGTGCTGATGATCGCGGGCAGCACCGGCCTGGCGCCGCTGCGGGCGCTGATCATGGATCTGTGCCGCTGGGGCGCCAATCCTCGGGTGCACCTGTTCTTCGGCGGCCGCTTCCCCTGCGACCTGTACGACCTGCCCACGCTGTGGCAGGTCGCCGCGCACAACCCGTGGCTGTCGGTGACCCCGGTGTCGGAGTTCAGTGTCGACCCGCCGTGGGCCGGCGACTACCCGGATCCGACGCCGCCGCGCGGGCTGCACGTCCGCCAGACCGGCACGCTGGCCGAGGTGGTCACCCGGTACGGCAACTGGGGGGACCGCCAGATCCTGATCTGCGGCAGCCCGTCGATGGTGCGCGCGACCAAGGAGGCGCTGATCGCCAAGGGCACGCCGCCGGAACGCATCCAACACGATCCACTGGAGTCCTGATGACTGACCTCGAGCCGATCACGCTGACAGATCCGGCGTCGCCGATGACCGCGACGTTCGTGCCGCGCGCGGGGATGGTCGGCACCTCGCTGCGCGACGGCGACGACGAGTTCCTCGGCCAGCGCCGCGGGCTGGAGGGCTATCTGCGCGACGGTAAGACGACGGGCATCCCGATCCTCTACCCGTGGGCGAACCGGTTGAGCGCCAACACCTATCGCGTCGACGGCACCGTCGTCACGCTCACCGCCGGGGTGGGCGGGGTCCGGACCGACGCCAACGGCGCGCCCATCCACGGTGTGCTCACCGCGTACCCGCGGTGGGTGGTGACCGAGCACACCGGCGACAGCCTGACCGCGGTCGTCGACTTCGACACCCCGGATCTGCTCGCGTCGTTCCCGTTCCCGCACACGCTGATCCAGCGGGTGAGCCTGCGGGAGCGGACCCTGACGGTCGAGACCACGGTGCGGCCGACCACGGCGGCGGTACCGCTGTGCTTCGGCTATCACCCGTATCTCACGATCCCGGGGGTGCCGCGCTCACAGTGGACGCTGACCACTCCGGCGATGCGTCACCTGCCGGTCGACGAGCGCGGAATCCCCACCGGAGAGGCGCATCCGTGGGAGGGCTCAACCGCCGAGCTGGCGGACCGCACCTACGACGACGGCTTCGACCAGGTCCCCGACGGCGCGGTGTTCACCATCGCCGCCGGCGCCCGCCGAATCGACGTCACCTTCGAAACCGGTTATCCCGCAGCGCAACTGTTCGCCCCGCCCGGGGAGAACCTGATCGCGATCGAACCGATGGCCGCGCCCACCGACGCGCTGCGCCGGGGCACATACCGCGAAGCGGCCCCCGGCATGCCGGAGACCGCCCGGTTCTCGATCGCGGTGAGTTAGCGCTTGTTGCGCGGCTGCCAGAGCACGACCGCGGTGCTCTTCGGCAGCACCGCCAGATCGCGGCGCTGGGCGGCGCGCAGCGCCTCCACCTCCTCGGTGAGCTCGCGCACCCGCGACTGCAGTGCCTCGACCTGATTGGTCAACTCGATGATGCGCTTGATGCCGGCCAGGTTGACGCCCTCGTCCTGCGACAGCCGCTGCACCTCGCGCAGCAGCTCGACGTCATGCCACGAGTAGCGCCGTCCGCCACCGGCGGTGCGCTGCGGCCGGACCAGGCCGAGCCGGTCGTAGGTGCGCAGTGTCTGCGCGTGCATCCCCGCCAGCTCGGCCGCGACCGAGATCATGAAGGTCCGTGCCTCGTCCTTGGGCTGCTTGGCCATCACGCACCTGCCCATCCGGCCCGCGGGTCGAACCCGCTGGCCCGCTCCGCTTTCGCGTACGCCTCCAACGCCTCGACCGCCTCGGGCGGAAGGTTCGGCGGCACCGCCACCTTCACGGTGACCAGCAGGTCACCGTGGCCGCCCGAGCGTTTCGGGATCCCCCGTCCGCGCACCCGCAGGATGCGGCCGTCCGAGGTGCCCTTGGGCACCCGCACACCGACCTTGCCTTCCAGCGTCGGCACCGAAAGCGTTGTGCCCAGGGCGAGTTCGTGGAAGCTGACCGGGACGGTGACGGTCAGGTCGTCGCCGTCGCGGCCGAACACCTTGTCCGGGCGCACGTGCACGGTGACATACAGGTCACCCGACGGCGCACCGCGCAGCCCGGCCTCACCCTGTCCGGCCAGCCGGATCCGCTGACCGTCCTCGACACCCGGCGGGATCCGCACGTTGATCGTGCGGGTGCGGGTGGCCACCCCGGTGCCCTTGCACTCCTGGCAGGGGTGCTCGATGATCGAGCCGCTGCCACGACATTCGGTGCACGGTTCGGAGAACCCGAATGCGCCCTGGTTGCGGCTGATCACGCCGGCACCGTTGCAGCTGCGGCACACCTTCGGGCTGGTGCCCGGGCGGGCGCCGCTGCCATGGCAGTTCGTACACGGGGCCGGGCTGGTGAGCCGCAGCGGCATCATCACGCCCTTGGCGGCCTCGACGAACGACAGCTCCGTCTCGGTCTCGAGGTCATTGCCCCGGCGCGGCCTGCTGGGCCGCGGCTGCTGGGCGCCGCGCCCGAACAGCCCCCCGAACAGGTCGCCGATGTTCGCGCCGCCGGTTTGGCCGGCCGCGTCGAACAGGTCGTTGAGATTGAATTCGACGCCATCGCCAAACCCGCCGAAGCCACCGCCGCCACCGCCGAATCTGCGGCCGAAACCGCCGTTGGCGAAAAGCCGCCGGGTTTCGTCGTATTGCTTGCGCTTCTGCGGGTCGGTGAGCACCTCCTTGGCCTCGGACACCGCCTTGTAGCGTTCCTCGGCCGCCGGGTTGCCCGGGTTTCGGTCGGGATGGTTCTCCGCGAGCAGCTTGCGGGCCGCCCGCTTGATCTCTTGTTCGCTGGCGTCAGAGGAGACGCCGAGCTCCTTGTAGAAGTCCTTTTCGACCCACTCACGCTGAGCCATGTCGCGTCACCTCCTTCCGCACGTTTCTCGTTCTGTCTCTGCTCTGTCTCTGATTCTGCTGGTTGCCGGGCGATCCCGTGGGATTGCCGGGCAGTTGCGCCGAGTAGAAGGTGGCGCGGGAGTAGTCCCACGCCACCTTCGCCGCCTCGGCCGTCAACCGGCCTCGCCGGCCGGCGGTTGCTGTTCGGGCTGCTCGGGTGCCTCCTCCTGCTGGGCGTCCGCACCGGCGCCGCTGTCGTCGTCGGGAACGGTGTCGACCACCCCGACGAGCGCGTGGCGCACCACGGTCTCCCCGACCCGGTAGCCCCGGCGCATCACGGTGCCGATCACCGGGTGGGTGCCGTCGCCCTCGTGCTGCACGGCCTCGTGAAGCGCGGGGTCGAAGTCCTCACCCTCGGCGCCGAATGCCGAAAGCCCAAGGCCCTCAAGAATTCCGGTGAGCTTGTCGGCGACCGCCTTGAACGGACCGCTCTCCAGGTCCCCGTGACTACGGGCCCGGTCGAGGTCGTCGAGAACCGGCAGCAGCTCGGTGAGCACCGAGGCCTTCGACCGGTCCGCGGCCGCCTGCTGCTCGCGCAGCGCCCGCTTGCGGTAGTTGGCGAACTCGGCCTGGACCCGCTGCAGGTCGGCGAGCAGTTCGGCGGCCTTGTCGGCCGCCTCCCCACCCTCGGCCTGCCCGGCGGGCGCCGCCGGAGCCGGATCGCCGGACTCCGACGGGCCCGATGCCGTACCCGATGACTGAGCGTTCGGGTCTCGAACCTCACCGGTGACCGGGTCGATCCGCCGTTTGTCGGTGACGGTCACCGGCTCGTGCGAATCGTTGTCGGTCACTTGTTCTCCTTACCCGCGTCGTCCTCGACAACCTCGGCGTCCACCACGTTGTCGTCGGCCGGGGCACCCGCGTCGGCACCGCCGCCGGCGGCCTGGGTGGCCTCGTAGATCGCCTGGCCCAGGGCCTGCGACTCGACGCCGAGCTTCTCCATCGCGGACTTGATCGCACCGATGTCGGTGCCCTCCAGGGCCTTCTTGGCGTCGGCGATCGCGGCGTCGACCTTGCTCAGCGTCTCCTCGGGCACCTTCGAGCCGCCCTCGGCCTCACGCTGCTCCTTGACGAACTTCTCCGTCTGGTAGACCAGTGACTCGGCCTGGTTGCGGACGTCGGCCTCCTCGCGACGCTTGCGGTCCTCCTCGGCGTGGGCCTCGGCGTCCTTGATCATCCGGTCGATCTCCTCCTTGGACAGGCCGGAGCCCTCCTGGATGCGGATCGTGTTCTCCTTGCCGGTGCCCTTGTCCTTGGCCGTCACGTGGACGATGCCGTTGGCGTCGATGTCGAAGGTGACCTCGATCTGCGGGACACCGCGCGGAGCCGGCGGGATACCGGTCAGCTCGAAGCTGCCGAGCAGCTTGTTGTGCGCGGCGATCTCACGCTCACCCTGATACACCTGGATCTGCACCGACGGCTGGTTGTCGTCGGCGGTGGTGAAGACCTCCGACCGCTTGGTCGGGATCGTGGTGTTGCGCTCGATCAGCTTGGTCATCACGCCGCCCTTGGTCTCGATACCGAGCGACAGCGGGGTGACGTCGAGCAGCAGGACGTCCTTGACCTCGCCCTTGAGCACACCGGCCTGCAGCGCGGCGCCGACGGCGACGACCTCGTCGGGGTTGACGCCCTTGTTCGGCTCCTTGCCACCGGTGAGCTCCTTGACCAGGTCGGTCACCGCGGGCATCCGGGTCGAACCGCCGACCAGCACGACGTGGTCGATGTCGGACACCGAGATGCCGGCGTCGGCGATCACCTGCTGGAACGGCTTACGGGTGCGGTCCAGCAGATCCTGGGTGATGCGCTGGAACTCGGCCCGGCTGATCGTCTCGTCCAGGAACAGCGGGTTCTTGTCCGCGTCGACGGTGATGTAGGGCAGGTTGATCGTGGACTGCTGGCTCGAGCTCAGCTCGATCTTGGCCTTCTCAGCGGCCTCGCGGATCCGCTGCATGGCCATCTTGTCCTTGGTCAGGTCGATGCCGGTGTTCTGCTTGAACCGGTCGACCAGCCAGTCGACGATTCGCTGGTCCCAGTCGTCGCCGCCGAGGTGGTTGTCACCGCTGGTGGCGCGAACCTCGACGACACCCTCGCCGATCTCCAGCAGCGAGACGTCGAACGTGCCGCCACCGAGGTCGAAGACCAGGATGGTCTGTTCCTTCTCGCCCTTGTCCAGACCGTAGGCCAGCGCGGCCGCGGTCGGCTCGTTGACGATGCGCAGCACGTTGAGGCCGGCGATCTGGCCGGCGTCCTTGGTGGCCTGACGCTGGGCGTCGTTGAAGTAGGCGGGGACCGTGATGACCGCGTCGGTGATCTCCTCACCGAGGTAGGCCTCCGCGTCCCGCTTGAGCTTCATCAGAATGCGCGCGCTGATTTCCTGCGGCGTGTACTTCTTGCCGTCGACCTCGATGGTCCAGTCCGTGCCGATGTGGCGCTTGACCGACCGGATGGTCCGGTCGACGTTGGTCACCGCCTGGTTCTTGGCGGGCTGGCCGACGAGCACCTCGCCGTTGCGTGCGAACGCGACGACGGACGGCGTGGTGCGGGAGCCCTCGGAGTTCGCGACGACGACGGGGTCGCCACCCTCCAGCACTGCGACACACGAGTTGGTGGTCCCGAGGTCGATACCGACCGCACGAGCCATTGTGGTTCCTCCTGAGTAGTCCTTAGTACGGGTCTGAGTGCACCGCACTCAAGACTGCGCTGACCGACTCTACCGTGTCAACTCAGACTTGAGTGTAGTGCGCTCAAGTTGTTCGATGGCTTCAACGGACCCGTGCGTCAATTTGTTCCCCGAGTTGTTCCCCGAGTTGTTCCCCGAGCCGCCCGGTATCTCCGCACCACCGCTTTCTCCAGCTCAACGGCCCCGAAGACCACCGCGCCGACGCCCGCGGCCTTCACCCAGTCCAGGAGTCCGAGCGGCGTGGTGTCGAAGGTGGCGTTCATCACCGGGGCGTAGGTGAACAGGGCGGTCAGCAGCACGCAGGCCACCACGGTCGCGAACGCGACCCGGTTGCCGAACAGTCCCGACCAGTTCAACACCGGTTTGAGCAGGAACCGGTTGTTGAGCAGATAGAACATCTCGGCCACCACGATCGCGTTGACCGCCATCGTGCGGGCGGTCTGCACGCTGGTGCCGTTGCGCAGCTCCCACAGGAACATCAGCAGCGCGCCGGCGGCCATCAGCACCGACACCAGCGCCACCCGCCAGACGAAGTAGCCGGACAGCAGGCTCTCGCCCGGCGGGCGCGGGCGACGCTCCATCACGTCGGGCTCGGTGGGCTCGAAGGCCAGCGCCACCCCGAGCGTCGCCGAGGTGACCAGGTTGATCCACAGCAGCTGCGCCGGTGTCATCGGCAGGGTCAGCTGGAACAGGATCGCCGCGATCACCACCAGCGCCTCACCGCCATTGGTGGGCAGCATGAACAGGATGAACTTGCGGATGTTGTCGTAGACGCCGCGACCCTCCGACACCGCGGCGGCGATGGTGGCGAAGTTGTCGTCGGCCAGCACGATGTCCGCGGCCTCCTTGGCGGCCTCGGTGCCCCGCCTGCCCATCGCCACCCCGATGTCGGAGCGTTTCAGTGCGGGCGCGTCGTTGACGCCGTCACCGGTCATCGCGACGACCTCACCCTCGGCCTGCAGCGCGCGGACCAGCCGCAGCTTGTGCTCCGGGCTGGCACGGGCGAACACGTCACGGTCGCAGGCGATGTCGCGCAGCTGCGTCTCGTCCATCGCCGCGATCTCCTGGCCGGTGACCGCGGGCTTGCCGACGCCGACGCCGAGCTGGGCCCCGATCTCGCGGGCGGTGTCGGCGTGGTCGCCGGTGATCATCTTGACCTTGATCCCGGCGCGGTGGCAGTCCCGCACGGCCGCAACGGCTTCCGGCCGCAGCGGATCGATGATCCCGACCAGCCCGAGCATGGTGAAGCCGCCGTCGGTCAGATCCTCGAGCACCAGTTGGCCGGGCGTGCGCGGATCACCGTGCCGCTGCGCCATGGCCAGCACCCGCAGCCCCTGCGCGGCGATGCCCGCGGCGACGTCGTGCCAGTAGTCGCGGTCGATCGGCCGCGCGCCGTGCCGGTCGAGTTGGTGCTCGCACAACGCGATCACCCGCTCGGGGGCGCCCTTGATCACCACCAGGGACCGGCCGTCGGTGTCGCGGTGCAGCGTGCCCATCATCCGGATCTCGGACTCGAACGGCACCGAGTCCAGCCGCGGCGCCGCCGCCACCGCCGCCGCGTACGACAGCCCGATCTTCTCGCCGAGCACCAGCAGCGCGGCCTCGGTCGGGTCGCCGGTGATGCTCCAGGCGCCGTCGTCCTCCTGCTGCAGGGTGGAGTCGTTGCACAGCACCGCGGCGCGAATCGTGCTCTGCAGCACCGGATAGTGGACGGACTCGATGACCTTGCCGTCGACGGTGAGGTCGCCGACCGGCGTATAGCCGACGCCGCCGACGTCGAATTCGTGGCCGCCGCAGACGATTCGCTGCACGGTCATCTCGTTGCTGGTCAACGTGCCGGTCTTGTCGGAGCAGATGACCGTCACCGAGCCCAGCGCCTCGACGGCGGGCAGCCGCCGCACGATCGCGTGGCGGCGCGACATCTTCTGCACCCCGATGGCCAGGGTGACGGTGAGGATGGCGGGCAGCCCCTCCGGGATCGCCGAGGCGATCAGCGCCACCACCATCATGAACATCAGCGCCACGTCGTGGCCGCGGACCAGCACGCCGAGCGCGAACGTGCCCGCCGCGAACAGCAGGATCACCAGGGCCAGCCACCGGCCGAACCGGTCGATCTGGCGCAGCATCGGCGTGCTGGTCACCGAGATCCCGGCCAGCATGCGGTTGATCCGGCCCAGTTCGGTGTCGCTGCCGGTGCCGACGACGACTCCGGTCGCCTGACCGTGCACCACCAGCGTGCCCGAATAGGCCATCCCGGCCCGGTCCCCGATCGGCGCGTCGGCGGCCACCGCCTCGGTCGACTTCTCCACCGGCACGGACTCACCGGTGAGCGCGGACTCGTCGATCAGCAGGCCGTCGGCGCTCAGCAGTCGGACATCGGCGGGAACCCGGTCGCCGGAGGCGATCCGGACGATGTCGCCGGGCACCAGGTCGGCGGCGTCGATGTCGGCGACCCGGCCGTTGCGGATGACGGTGGCGTGCGGGGACAGCATCCTGCGGATGGCGTCCATCGCCGCCTCGGCCCTGCCCTCCTGCAGGAACGCGATGATCACGTTGACCACGACCGCGGCGGCCAGCACGACGGTGTCCACCCAGTGCGCCAGCACCGCGGTGACCACCGCGGCGGCCATCATCACGTACAGCAGGATGTTGTGGAACTGACGGAAGAACCGCACCACCGGGTGCTGGCGCTTGGCCTGCGGCAGCCGGTTCGCACCGTACCGGCGCCGCCGGGCGTCGACCTCACGGTCGGTCAGCCCGTCGGCCGAACACCCCAGTTCGGTGAGCACCTCGTCAGGTGTCAGGACATGCCACTGAGACTCCGCGCTCACGTACCCCCATCCCCTCACAGTGTCTGAATTCATTGTCGAGAGGTCAGGGCCCGGGAACTAGGGCCGCAGGTCACTTCACGTTGGCGGCGAGCCGCCTATGGTGGCGATATGACCGCCGCCCAGCGTGAACGCGCCGCCCTTGTCCAGACGATGCGCGAGGCCGGGCCGGACGCGCCGACCCTGTGCGGGGACTGGACCACCCGCGACCTGGCCGCGCACCTGGTGGTGCGGGAACGCCGGCTCGACGCCGCCCCGGGCATCATGGTGCCGGCGCTGGCCGGCTACACCGACAAGGTGCAGCGCAGCACCGCGCACGGCGGTTCGTACGAGGATCTGCTCGACAAGGTGGCCTCCGGGCCGCCGCTGTGGTCGCCGTTCAAGCTGATCGACCCGATCGCCAACATGGGCGAGATGTTCATCCACCACGAGGATGTCCGTCGCGCACAACCGGATTGGGAGCCCCGCCCGCTCGACGACCAGACCGTGGCCGCGCTGGGCCGGTCGCTGCCGTTCATGGCGCGGATGACGCTGGCCAAGGCGCCGGCGCGGCTGGTGCTGCGCACCCCGCAGGGCAGGACGCTGGCCACCGTCGGCCGCGGCCCCGAGGTCACGATCACCGGGGAGGCGCAGGAGATCGTGCTGTTCGTCTCCGGCCGCGACCAGGTGCGGCTGGAGTTCGACGGCCCGGCTGAGACCGTCGCCGCTGTGAAGTCCAACCGCCAGGGGCTGTAACCCGGCGCGAGCGCGCCTAAGCTGGCCGCCGTGAGTTCTTCTGTCGATTTCCGGGTCTTCGTCGAACCCCAGCAGGGGGCAACCTACGCCGACCAGCTCGCGGTCGCCCGCGCCGCCGAGGAGCTCGGCTACTCGGCGTTCTTCCGCTCCGACCACTACCTGGCGATGAGCGGCGACGGCGGCCCCGGCCCCACCGACTCCTGGGTCACGCTGGCCGGCATCGCGCGGGAGACCTCGACGATCCGGCTGGGCACCATGGTCACCTCCGCGACGTTCCGCTATCCGGGACCGCTGGCCATCTCGGTCGCCCAGGTCGACGAGATGAGCGGCGGCCGAGTCGAATTCGGTATCGGAGCGGGTTGGTTCGAGGAGGAGCACAAGGCCTACGCGATCCCGTTCCCGCCGCTGCGCGAACGCTTCGACCGGCTCACCGAACAGCTGGAGATCATCACCGGGCTGTGGAGCACCCCGAAGGGCGAGACCTTCGACTACTCCGGCACCCACTACAGCGTGTCGGACTCCCCGGGCCTGCCCAAGCCCGCGCAGTCGCCGTATCCGCCGATCATCATCGGCGGGCAGGGCGCCAAGCGGACCCCGGCGCTGGCGGCCAGGTACGCCGCGGAGTTCAACGTGCCGTTCGTCCCGCTGGAGACGGTCAAGACGCAGTTCGCGCGGGTGGCCGCGGCGGTGGCCGAGGCCGGCCGGGAGCCGGACTCGATGACCTACTCGGCGGCGTTCGTGGTGTGCGCCGGCCGCGACGAGGCCGAGATCGCGCGCCGTGCCGCCGCGATCCGGCGCGAGGTCGACGAACTGCGCAGCAACTCCCCCACCGTCGGCACCGCCGGCGAGATCGCCGACCGGCTGGGCCCGTTCATCGAGGCCGGTGTGCAGCGCGTCTACCTGCAGGTCCTGGACATGTCCGATCTGGACCACCTGGACTTCTTCGCGCGTGAGGTGATCCCGCAACTGCGCTGAACAGGCGGAACCGAGCGGGCCGTGGTTACTATCGGTGGCCGTGGCCAGGGGCGAGTACCGCGACGAGGACGGCGGGCATGAGCAGCCCTGGTACAACCGCACCCCAACGGTCGTCGGCGCCAGCCTGGCGGCGCTGATCGCGATCGGGCTGCTGGTGCTGGCGGTGACGTGGGCGATGCGCCAGTTCAGCGAACCGACGCAGGCCCCGATGCACTTCGTCGAGCCGTCGTTCTCGTCGGCGCCGGACACCACGACCGCGACCACCACGTCGACCATCACTTCGACCAGGCCGCCGGAGACCACCGAGATCAACGACCCGACGGAGTCCTCGGAGACTTCAGAGACCTCGGAGACCTCGGAGACCTCCGAGTCCGAGACACCCGAATCGGAGACCGAATCCCGGCAGCGGACCACCCGACCGCGCCGTGACGATGACGACGAGGAGACCACGCGCACGACACGCCGCACACCGCGGACGAATGTGACGCGCACCCTCAATCCGTTCGACTGAGCGCCTACTATCGGCGCGTGGCGCGATACGGATCCGACGGCCCGGAGTACCCCGACCCGGAATATCCCGGTGATGAGCCCACCGTCTACGCCAACTACGGCACCGGCGGTTACGACACCGGCGGCTATGACCAGCAGCCCCCGGGCGGCGAGACCCCGTGGTACCGCAAGCCCGCCGCCCTGGTCGGGTTCGGCGCGGCCGGGGCGCTGCTGCTCGCGCTGATCGTGTGGGGGCTGGCCAGCCTGATCACCGGCGACGACGCGCCCACCCCGTCGCCCACCCTGACGCCGCTGACCACCACCTCGCGCGCGGCCACCAACGCACCGGCGCCCAGCACGACCGTCGTGCCCACCGAGACCGTCACCGTGACCCCGGAGACGACGAGTACCGAACCGACCACGACGACAACCACCACGACCACGACGACCGAGCCCACCACGACGACGACCACCGAGCCGTCCACCACGACGGAGACGACGGTCACCACCGAGACCGAGACCGTCACCGAGACGGTGACCGAGACCCCCGACGAACCTGAGTGATTCGGCTCTAGTAGGTGCGGCCCTGCGCCGCGTACGCGGCCACCAGGGCCTCCGCGCTGCGCACCGCCGCCCGGCACGCCCTGGTGGTGAACGGATCGTTGAGCGGATGCTCGGCACGGCGGCGCCACCGCTGCGCCGCGGCGAACGCGGCGCGCGGCCCGTCGTAGGGGTTGTCCGGTGTCAGGCCGAGCCTGCTGGCCGCGTCGGTACCGGACCCGCCGATGATCCGGCGCAGCGACGCCATCTCGTCGTCGTTGAGTGTCGTTGGCCGCGAACGTAGTTGGCTGAGCAGCCGCAGCTCCTCGAAGGCGTGGGTGTCGGCGAGCAGCGGGTCGATGTCGGCGAGGATGTACGGCGTCGCGTAGATCGGGTTGTTCTGCACGAACCGGCGCAGCGACAGCAGCGCGGTGTGCGCCTTGAGCAGATCCGAGCGCTGCGCGAACTGCTGGTCGATCACCTCCCGCAACGCCACCAGCCCGCTGCGCTCGAGCAGTTCGTCGGCCAGCGCCACCGAGTCGCTGACCCCGGCGCGCAGCACCGCGATCGAGATGCGCAGGCCGAACATCCCGAACCGCTCCAGCAGCGCCGCCCGGGTGGCCGCGTCCACCGGCAGCGAGCTGTCCTCGCGCACGAACCGGTCCACCGACAGCATCGCCTTGTTGAGTTCGACGGCGTCCACCCCGGCCAGCTTCTCCAGCGCGACGAACTCGCTCTGCCGCAGGGTGCGGGCGGTCAGCGCCAGCAGCCCCGACACCGGAACCACCGCCTGGCAGATGCCGGTGCGGTCCATCTCGGCGGTGAACCGCTTGGCGACGTCGGCCGCCGACAGCATCGCGTCGATGCGGCCCGCACCGATCTCGTCGGCGCGCGAGGCCACCCCGATCACCCCGAGTGCCCCGTTGGAGCCGCCGACAAGCTCGCCGATCTGTTTGAGCAGCGCGATGTCGGCGGCGTTGAGCGTGCGCAGCAGGAACACCACCGCGTCCACCCGCGGCACCCCGTCCTCGGGCACCAGCAGCCGCAGCGTGCGCCGGGAGACGTCCTGGTTCAGCGACGACGTGCCCGGGGTGTCGACGATCGTGGTGTCGATCAGCTCGGCGGCCGGCCACTCCACGTCGAGGTCGACGATGTCCTCGGGGTCCAGGCCGCCCAGGTCGAACGTCAGCCCGCCCTCGTGCGGGTCGCGCCCGATGGGCACGTTGGTGCGGCGGCCGCCGACGTGGTTGGCGGTCACCTTCGGGGTGGGGCCGTGCCGGAACCACGTCACGATCCGGGTGGCCTCGGTCGCGTCGGTCGGCGCGATGTCCTCGCCCACAAGCGCGTTCACCAACGTCGACTTGCCCGCCTTGAGCGTGCCCGCCAGTGCGATGCGCATCGGCTGGTTGAGCCGCTGACCGATGCGTTCGAGCTCGTTGTGCACGTCGGGGCGATGACGGTACGCGGGATCGTCCCGGTAGGCCTTGATGACCCCGGCCAGGATCGCACGCACCTGGTCGCTCGTGCTCATCTCGCGCTCTTCACTCCGATCGGACCTGCCGGGCGTCCAGCTTATGCAGGAATGCCGGTCAGGTGTCCGGCGTGGACTCGGGCATCAGCTTGACCGCGTGCTCGGTGACCTGGTTGAGGATGTTCAGCGCCCGCTCGAGTTCCTTGATCCGGTTGTTGCGCTCGGCCTCCTGCACCTGGGCGGCCGCGATCATGGCCTGCAGCGACTCGTTGAGCGAACGGGTGGTCTGGTTGGCGATCTCGCGATAGTGGTCGCGCAGTTGCCGCTGAATCGCCTTCAACCGGTCGCGGGACTCCTTGGCGACGGCGAACTGGGTGTCGTCGATGAAGCGGCGGGTGTTGAGCTTGGCCTCGTTGCGCACCCGCGCCATCCGGTTCTCCACGCCCTCCTTGTAGGCGGTGCGCCCCATCAGCAGGCCGGCGCCCAGCGAGATCGGGTTGAACATGCCCAGCCCGGCGAACGAGGTCATCATGCCGAACATCAGCACCCCGCCGTAGGAGCCCTGCATGCCCATGGTCAGCTTGCGGCCCTTGGTGAGCCGCTTGGCCTCCAGGTTGGCCAGCGGTTTGAGCTCACCGAGGCTGGCGCCCATCCGGCTGGGATCCAACTGTGGCATGCTCACCGACTCCAGGCCCGCCTCGACGAACGTGCGCGCCACCTCGGCGGCCAGTGCCTCGGCGCGCTGGTATGCCCATACGAAGTTGTCGCCCACCGCGGTGGCGACCGCCTCCTCCAGTTCGGCGCCGATCTCGGCCCAGTGCTGTGTCGGGTCGCAGGAGTCGATCACCTGCTCGATGTGCTGGGTGATGACCCGGAACCGGCCGCGCAGGTCGTGGTCGACGTCGGCGGTCAGATCGGAGATCCCGTCGTTGAGTACCTGCTGCCACAACGCGGTCTGCTGCAACGCCTCCTGGGCCTCCTGCTTGCGCCGCTCCAGGTCCTGCTTGAGCCGCTCCCGGGTGCCGGGATCGTTGAGCGCCGACAGCTCGGCCTGCACCTTGAGCGTGAGATGCTCTGCCGCCGAATAGATCTCATTGACGACGTGGTTGCGGATGCGTTCCTTCTGCTGCGCCAGCACCTGCTCGCTGAGGAACTTCACGATGGCCGGGAAGTTGGACTCCTCGTTGAGCTCCTTGTCGTTGAGCTGGATCGCGTGGCTGCGCAGCAGCGCCGACGCCGGGATGATCGGCACCGACAGCCCGGCGCGCTGCAGATGTCCCCTGTTGACCTCGACGATCTGGCGCCAGTGCGGGTACAGGTCGATCTTGGTGGCGACGATCGTTGCGACAGGGCAGATTTCGAATGCCTGCCGCATGAACGTCATCTCGGGTTCGGTGAACTCCTGGCTGGTGTCGCTGCACATCAGCACCGCGTCGGCGTCGGGCAGCAGACCCAGCGTCGCCGACAGGTGCGGCTGGCCGTGCCCGCCGACGCCGGGGGTGTCGACGAACGCCAGACCGTTCTTCAGCAGCGGGCTGTTGGCGGTGACCTCCACCCGCAGCACCTCGCGGCCGCCGGCCAGCGGGTGGCGCCGCAGGTCGGTGCCGATGTCGGTCATCGGGATCTCGATCGCCTCGGGCTCCTCGCCCTCGCCGCGCTTGACGATGATCTTCGCGCTCGGCGTCTCGCCGTAGGTGACCACGGTGGCCAGCACCGTGCTCTCGTCGTCGCCGACGCGTGCGACCGGGACGTTGAGCAGCGAGTTGAGCAGTTGGCTCTTGCCCTGTTTGAGCTGCCCGGCGACGACGACCCGGATCTGCGGGTCGGTGATGCGGGCCTTGGCCCTGGCCAGCCGATCCACCAGGTCGCCGCGGTCGTAGGTTTCGGCGATCCGGCTGGTGTGGTCGATCAGCTCGACGATCACCTTCAGCGGATTCGGTTTGTCGGTCATGGAGTCCTCTTGTCGCTGCCCGGGTTTCAACGGTAGACGCGCCGGCCGGCGGGGATCGGACTTTGATCCCCGCCGGCCGCGGTTGACGTCAGAGCAGGCCGACGTCCGTCGTGACGTCGGTGTCGACGGAGACCGAGTTGTCCACCGAGTTGTCGTTGAAGCTGTCGTTGGTGGAGTTGTCGGTGTTGAAGCTGTCGTCGATGTCGATGGAGTTGTCGGTGCTGGCGTCGATGCCGAGCGCGTCGCCGCCCACGTCGACCTGGGTGACGTCGCCGCCGGCCGTGGTGGACTGGTCGGTCGGGACGTTGATGATCACCCCGCCGCCGGCACCGCCGGTCGCGTTGCCGCCGTCGCCGCCACCGCCGGTCAGGATGCCGCCGCCGCGGCCGCCGTCACCGCCGACCGCGCCGCCGCCGCTGGTGTCGATGTCGCCGGTCTTGACCACCGGGCCGTCGTTGCCGGAGATGATGTCGCCACCGGCCTGGGTGCTGGTGTTGTCCAGGTCGTTGTCCTCGCCGATGACGACCGGGGAGCCGTCGCCGGTGCGGATGTCGCCGGTGTTGACGTTGTCGTTGTTGTCGCCGACCACGTTGCCGTCACCCTCGACGTTGGTGGTGTCGATGTCGCCGGCGGTGCCGGTGTTCACGACGCCGCCGTCGGTGGCGGTGTTGGTGGTCTTGTTGCCGAAGGTGATGTCACCGAAGTCCAGGCTGACGTTGCCGACGCCCTGCTGCTGGTCCTGGCCGGCGACGTTGGCGGTGTTGGTCTCCGGGCTCAGCAGCCGGGTGTCGTTGTGGCTGAGCGTGTCGTTGTTGGACCACAGGTCGGTCTGGCGCTGCGGGGCGAACGCGATGCCGTGGGTCTGCGCGACGGCCTGCTGCAGGCCGACGACCGGGTTGCCGCCGCCCTGCACCACCGCGGCCGGTGCGACGGTGGCGGCCATCTGCTGCAGCTGGGCGGCCGGCACGTTGCCGAAGCCCGCGTTCTGCAGCTCCGTCTCGGGGTCGCCGACGAACGCGCGGGCGGCGACCGGGTCGCGGAACAGGTTCAGAAGCCAGTCGATGAGGTTCATTGTCGTGTCCTTTCAAGAGGTGCTGTTCGGGTGTCTGTCACCGGCTCTCCGGCGATCTGGACACCACGGTATGGAGTCCGCGGCCCCGCAGAAACGGGGCGAAAACCCCTCTCCCGCGACCCGGCCCCCGGGATTGACCTGGGGGGTGCGTTAGGGGATTAGGGGGATCGACTGGGGGTGGGTGGGGATTCGGATGTTCACGCTGGTCAGACACCAAAAAAGCGCGGCCCCGGAATGGGGCCGCGCTTAATGAGGAGGGCGGATCAGTCGAAGATGTCGAACCCGCCGTTGTCGTCGACGTCGAGCGTCAGATCGGCGTCGGCGAGGGTGTCGGAGAGGGTGTCGGCCACCCCGGGCAGCTCGTCGATCGGCAGGTCCTCGATGACCGGCGAGTCGAGCGCGAGTCCGGTGTCGGCGGCCACCGACGGCACGCCGGCGGGATCGGGGCCGGGGTCCGGGCCCGGGTCGGTGATCAGGCCGCCGCCGATGTCGTCGAGCACGTCCTGACCGGGAAGCTGGTCACCGAACGCGTCGAAGGCGGCGGTGGCCGCACCGCTGGCCCAGACGTTGCCGCTGTCGACCGTCGGGACCGCTGTCGGTAGAACCGACAGCGACTCGGAGACCACCGGGATCAGGGCATTGACGTCGGCGCTGGTCACGTTGGTCAGGTTGGCCTCGAGCAGGGCCTGCTCGGGGTTGGCCGCGAACCGCGCCGCGACCTCCGGGTCGCGCACGATCGACATGACGAAGTCCAGCAGTTCGTTGGCCATGACGTCGATGCTAGAGACGGCACGGGTTTCGCAGATCGGTGCCGATCCCACCTCTGACAACACCCCATTAGGGGATCGCCCATTAGGGGATTGCGGCGCACTAGGGGCAGCTCCCGTGTTCGGGGCCGCGGAGCCGCTATCGTGAGGGACGGCCGAACGCAGAAGGAAGAGATGAGCGACTCACTCGGATTGTCGATCGGGTCCACCAACCTGGTGGCGGCCCGTGTCGGCCATCCCCCAGTCATCCGCCGGTCCGTCCTGACCCTGTTCGACAACCGTCCGCCCGAGGTGGGTGTCCCCGGGGAGAACCCGAACCTCAACCAGCCCGGCCTCGTGCTCAGCGGGTTCGTCGAACGCGTCGGCGACCCGGTCCCGTTGGTGGCCGCCGACGGCTCACCGCACCGCGGCGAGCAGGTGCTCGCCGAAGCGCTGGCGGCGATGGCCCGCGCGGTCGGCGGTGGCGCCCCGATCACCATCGCGTTCCCCGCGCACTGGGGTCCGGCCGCGGTGGGCGCGCTGCGCGGAGCCCTGCGCGCGGTGCCGGCCCTGTCGCCCGACGGCATCCCGCCCGCGCTGGTGCCGGACTCCCTGGCCGCGCTGGCGGCGCTGCGCAACTCCCCCGGCCTGCCGTCCGCCGGCGTCGTGGTGCTGTGCGACTTCGGCGGCTCCGGGACCAGCATCACGCTGGCCGACGCGGCGGCGAACTTCGCGCCGATCGGCGAGACGATCCGCTACCCCGACTTCTCCGGCGACCAGATCGACCAGCTGCTGCTCAACCATGTGCTGGCCGGGCTCGCCGACGCCGGCGGCGCCGACCCCGCGGGTACCGCCGCGGTCAGCTCGCTGGCCCGGCTGCGCGCCGAGGCCCGACTGGCCAAGGAGCGGCTGTCCGCCGAGACCGCGACGGTGGTGCGCGCGGAACTGCCGAACGCCACCACCGATGTGCGCGTCACCCGCACCGAGCTCGAGCAGCTGATCGCCGCTCCGCTCGACGGTGTGCTGACCGCGATCGAAGAAGCCCTGCACCGCAACAACATCCCGCCGGCGAACATCGCGGCGGTCGCCACGGTCGGGGGCGGTGCGAACATCCCGCTGGTCACCCAGCAGCTGTCGACGCGGCTGCGGGCCCCGGTGGTCACCACGCAGCAGTCGCAGCTTCTGGCCGCGACCGGCGCGGCGTTGATGGCCGACGCGGCGGGCGAGGCCGACGCGCCGACGGGCCTGGCGCCCGCTGCCGCCGACGCCCCGACCGCGCTCGCGCCCGCCGCCGATGCGCCGACGAGCATGTCGGCCGCGGCGTGGGCCGCCGGTGCGGCGGGTGCGGCGGCCACCGAATCCGCTTCCGACGGAGCGGATTCGGCGACGTTCCGGGCGCTGGCCTGGTCCCAGGACGAGTCCACCGGCGCCGAGCCGGTGCCGTATGCGGGTGAGGACTACACGTTCGAGCAGGGCGCGACGGGCGCGCGGCCCGCGATGGACTTCGCGCACGAGGAGGAGCAGTACCAGCAGGAGCTGCCGCCGCTGCCGTGGTACCGCCGTCCGGCCACGCTGTTCGGGGTGGCCGCCGCCGCGGCGCTGCTGGCGATCGGCGGGCTGGCGGTGACGCTGACCGGCAACAGCGCCGACACCACCCCGGTCACCGAGACCTCCACCACCTACTCCGGGGTGCCTGGCGAGGAGCCGACGAATGCTCCTGCACCGCAGACGATTACGGTCACCGGCGACGACGGTCAGCCGAGCACCACCGTGGTTCCGCCGCCGCCGCAGCCCACGACCACCACGGAGACCACGTCGCCGACGTCGTCGACGACGACCACCACCACCACGACGACGACCACCACCACGACGACAACGACCACGACCACCACCCCGACGACCACGACGACGCGCACGACCACGACGACGCAGCCGCCGGAGCCGACGGTCGAACCGACCCAGGACACGCCCACCGTCGAACCCGAACCGCAGCCCGACGACGACATCCCGGACGAGCCCTGAGGCCATGACCGCGTCGGACTCGCCGCCCGACCTGCCTTCCGCGGCGCGTGAGCTGCTCGCGCGTCTGACCGCCGCGCCGACCGAGCCGGTGCAGGTGCTGGTGTCCGGCGGGGTCGGCACCGGCAAGAGTTCGGTGCTGGCGGCGGTGCGCGAGGTGCTGCGCTCGGCGGGGACACCGCCGCTGACGCGCCCGCCGCGCCCCGGCGAGAACGACGCCGTGGTCATCGACGACGCGCACCTGCTCGACGACGCCGACCTGGCGCTGCTCACCGAACGGGCCGCGGACGCGACCACGATCGTGGTGGCCGCCGAACCGCTGGCGCACCGAAATGCGCTGCGCGCGTTGACCACCGCGCTGGAACGGGCCAACCCGGCCATCCGGCTGGGTCCGCTGCCGCCGGCCGAGGTCGCCCGGATGGTGGGCGAAACCCTGGGCACACCGGTGCCTTCGGATGTGGTGCGGTCGCTGTTGGTGGCCACCGCCGGGCTGCCGTTCCTGGTGCGGCCCGCGCTGGCCGCTGCCCGCTCGGCCGACGGGGAGTCACCCGCCACGGCGATGCTCAACGCGGCGAGGTTCGCGCTCAACGAGCGGCTGCGCCGCCTCGACGACACCACCCTCGACACACTGCTGGTGTCCTCATTGAGCCTCGACCTGGGACCCGACGACGTCGCCGCCGCCCTGCGTCTGGACCCGGAGCAGGCGCACGCGGCGGTGGACCGCGCCCGCGCGACCGGGCTGATCGAGCCGTCCCACAGCCGCACGTTCCTGCGTACCCTGCACCGCTGCCTGGCCCAGCTGCTGGGCGCCGCGCGCCACCACGACACCGAGATCGCGCTGCTGCTGACCCAGCTCGAATCCGGCACGCTGACAACGGATCTGGCGCTACAGTTGGCCGAACACGGCCTGCGCGACGACCGGCTGGCCGACGCGCTGGCCGAGCTGGCGACCCGTCACCGCGGCCAACCGGCAAGGGCGGCAAGGCTTTACCGCGCGGCGGTGGATGCCGGGGCGACGACACTGAACTCCCGGCTGGCCGATGCGTTGGCGCTCACCGGCGACTGTGCGACCGCGGCGCGGCTGACCGACGAGCTGCTGGCCTCCACCGACCCGGCCGAGCGGGCGGCCGCGGTGCGGATCGCGGCGAGCATCGCACTGCACGACGGCAGCGCCGCCCAGGCCGCCGACCTGTACCGGTGGCTGGGCCCGCACCCGGACGCGGTCGTCGGCGCCGCAGGCACGGTGGTCGCCCTGGCCGCAGGCGATCCGGCCACCGCCCGCGCCGCGCTCAGCGACGAGGGCAGCGCACCGCCGACGTCGACCGCGCGGGCCGCCCGCAGCCTCGCCGACGGGCTGCTGATGTCGGTGCGGGCGCCGTACCCGGCGACCATGGCCCGGCTCGGCCAGGCGATCGCCGCCGACCTGCCCGCCCCGGCCGTCACCCCCGACACCCCCGCGGCGCTGGTGACCCTGGCCGCCCTGCACGGCGGCGACCCGGTGCGGGCGCGCAGCGTGATCGCCCGCGCGGTACGCACCGGCGACGACGACGGCGCGGTGTTCGTCACCCGCAGACACCGCCTGCTGCAGGGCTGGGTGCGGATGCTGGACGGGCAGCTGCCCGCCGCGGCGGCCGACGTCGCGGCGGCGACCGCCGCGGGCACCGAGGCGCTGCACCGCCGCGACGCGCTGTGGGCGGCGGCACTGCAGACCGCGATCGCCCGCCGCAGCGGGGACAGCGGGGCGATGCAGCAGCACTGGTACGCGGCGATGGAGGTGCTCGCCGAGTACTCCGTCGACCTCTTCTCCCTGCTGCCGCTCGCCGAGCTGTGGGTCGCCGCGGCGCGCATGCAGCAGATGGACCGGCTGCGCCACACCATCGACGACGCGTTCGCGCTGTTGCGGGGACTCGGCGACCCGGTGCTGTGGTCGGTGCCGCTGCACTGGGCCGGGGTGCACGCCGGGATCCTCGCCAACTCGCCGGACGCGGTCGCCCCGCACGGGCAGGCGCTGACCGCGGCGGCGCCGCACAGCGAGTTCGCCAGGGCCCTGGCCACCGCGGGCCGGACCTGGCTGCGGGTGCTGGCCAACCACGTCGACGTCGCCGAGGTCACCGAGGCGACGCGGCTGCTCGCCCGGTTCGGGCTCACCTGGGACGCCACCCGGCTGGCAGGACAGGCCGCCCTGCAGACGCCCGACGGCCGGGTGTCCGGCGCGATGCTGCAGCTGGCCCGCGACCTCAAGCAGACGGTCGCGCTGGACGACGCACCCGCCCCGGCCACCGCCGAGGCGCCCCGGCCGGACCGGTCCCGGCCGATGCCGGCCCGGCTGTCGGACCGCGAGCGGGAGGTCGCCGAGCTCCTGCTGCTCGGGATGCCGTACCGCGACATCGGCGCGCAGCTGTTCATCTCGGCGAAGACGGTGGAGCACCACGTCGCCCGGATCCGCCGCCGGCTGGGCGCCGAGTCGCGCTCGGAGATGCTGTCGATGTTGCGGGCGATGCTCGCCCCGCAGTCGTGATGCTGCGCCGAAACCGGAAGTGACACACCGCCGGTCGGGCGTCGCGCCGGTCCCGCCGGCGGCCCCGCGACCACCGTCAACGCCTAGTTAGGTAAGCCTTCGTAGCGTTGTTTCCGGTGGGGGTGCGACTATGGCCCGTGGGCTGAGCAGGCCCTGAGCGAAGCTACCAGCCAGTAACATCGACTAAGTTACCCCTCAGTAACTTCCAACGGGAGGCATGCGGTGGACACGATTAACATCGTCAGGCTCGTCATCGGCCTAGTGATGACGGCCATTGTGCTGGTCTTCGCCGCCAAACGTGTGCTGTGGCTGGTGAAGCTGATCCGCTCGGGCGCCAAGACCAGCGAGGCGAACAACCGCAAGGACAACCTGCCCGACCGCTTCCTGAACCAGTTCAAAGAGGTCTTCGCGCAGACCAAGCTGCTGAAGTGGTCGCTGCCCGGCCTCGCCCACTTCTTCACCATGTGGGGCTTCTTCATCCTCGCGTCGGTGTACCTCGAAGCCTACGGCGTGCTGTTCGATCCGAAGTTCCACATTCCGCTGATCGGACGCTGGCCGGTCCTGGGCTTCCTGCAGGACTTCTTCGCCGTGGCGGTGCTCGCCGGCATCATCGTGTTCGCGATCATCCGCATCGTCCGCGAGCCCAAGAAGGTCGGCCGCAGCTCGCGCTTCTACGGCTCGCACACCGGTGGCGCCTGGGAGATCCTGTTCATGATCTTCCTGGTCATCGCGACGTACGCGATCTTCCGCGGCGCCGCGGTCAACACCCTGGGCAAGGACTTCCCGTACCAGAGCGGCGCGTTCTTCTCCGACCTGGTCGCCAAGCCGCTGGCCCCGCTGGGCGAGCACGCCAACCACATCATCGAGACCGTCGCGCTGCTCGGCCACATCGGCGTCATGCTGGTGTTCCTGCTGATCGTGCTGCACTCCAAGCACCTGCACATCGGCCTGGCCCCGATCAACGTCACGTTCAAGCGGCTGCCCGACGCCCTGGGCCCGCTGCTGCCGGTCGAGCACAACGGCGAGCTGATCGACTTCGAGGATCCCGCCGAGGACGCCGTGCTGGGCAAGGGCAAGATCGAGGACTTCACCTGGAAGGGCTACCTCGACTTCGCGACCTGCACCGAGTGCGGCCGCTGCCAGTCGCAGTGCCCGGCCTGGAACACCGGCAAGCCGCTGTCGCCGAAGCTCGTGATCATGAACCTGCGCGACCACCTGTTCGCGAAGGCGCCGTACATCATCGAGGGCAAGCCGCGGCCGGAGGAGGGGTCGGTCGACTTCGCCGCGCTGGGTGACAAGCTGCACGGCCACGGGGTGCCCGAGGACGGCTTCGCCCGCATCGAGGGCTCCGGCCCCGAGCAGGCGCTGCGTCCGCTGGTCGGCACCGCCGAGCAGGGCGGCGTGATCGATCCCGACGTGCTGTGGTCCTGCACCACCTGCGGTGCGTGCGTCGAGCAGTGCCCGGTCGACATCGAGCACATCGACCACATCGTCGACATGCGCCGCTACCAGGTGATGATGGAGTCCGAGTTCCCGGGTGAGCTCGGCGTGCTGTTCAAGAACCTGGAGACCAAGGGCAACCCCTGGGGCCAGAACGCCAAGGACCGCACCAACTGGATCGACGAGGTCGACTTCGACGTGCCGGTCTTCGGCAAGGACGTCGACTCGTTCGAGGGCTTCGAGTACCTGTTCTGGGTCGGCTGCGCCGGCGCCTACGAGGACCGCGCCAAGAAGACCACCAAGGCGGTCGCGGAACTGCTGGCCGCCGCGGGCGTGAAGTTCCTGGTGCTCGGCGAGGGCGAGACCTGCACCGGCGACTCCGCGCGCCGCTCGGGCAACGAGTTCCTCTTCCAGCAGCTGGCCGCGCAGAACGTCGAGACCCTCAACGACCTGTTCGAGGGCGTCGAGCGGGTGGACCGCAAGGTCGTCGTCACCTGCCCGCACTGCTTCAACACGCTGAGCCGGGAGTACCCGCAGGTCGGCGGCAACTACACGGTGCTGCACCACACCCAGCTGCTCAACCGGCTGGTGCGGGACAAGAAGCTGATCCCGGTCAAGCCGGCGGGCGGCGGCCTGGACATCACCTACCACGACCCGTGCTACCTGGGCCGGCACAACAAGGAGTACACCGCTCCGCGTGAGCTGATCGGCGCCGCCGGCGCGAAGCTGACCGAGATGCCCCGCCACGCCGACCGCGGCCTGTGCTGCGGCGCCGGTGGTGCGCGGATGTGGATGGAAGAGCACATCGGCAAGCGCGTCAACACCGAGCGCACCGAGGAGGCGATGGACACCGCCTCGACGATCGCCACCGGCTGCCCGTTCTGCCGCGTGATGATCACCGACGGTGTCGACGAGGTGTCGGCGGCCCGCAACGTGGACAAGGCCGAGGTCCTCGATGTCGCTCAGCTGCTGCTGAACTCGCTGGACAAGAACGCGGTGACGCTGCCGGAGAAGGGCACCGCGGCCAAGGAGGCCGAGGAGCGCGCCGCCAAGAAGGCCGCCGAGCCGCCCGCCAAGGAGGAGCCGGTCAAGGCGGAGGCCGCCGAACCCGAGGCCAAGCCCGCCGCCACCGCGGCTCCGGCCTCGACCGAGACCAAGCCCGTCACGGGTCTGGGCATCGCCGGTGGCGCGAAGCGGCCGGGCGCCAAGAAGGCCGCCCCGGCCGCCGCCGAGGCCGGCGACGAGAAGCCCGCTGCCGCACCGGCTCCCGCGAAGGGGCTGGGTCTCGCCGCGGGTGCCAAACGTCCGGGTGCCAAGAAGGCCGCTCCCGCGGCCCCGGCCGCGTCGGCCGCACCGGCCGCCGAGGCGCCTGCCGAGGCCGCCAAGCCCGCACCCGAGGTCAAGGGCCTCGGTCTCGCGGCGGGTGCGCGTCGTCCCGGCGCCAAGAAGGCTGCCCCCGCGGCTCCGGCCGCCCCGTCTGCTGCCGCGGCTCCCGCCGCTGCTCCTGCTGCCGCGGAAGCCAAGCCGGAGCCCGAGGTCAAGGGTCTGGGCATCGCCCCCGGCGCACGCCGCCCGGGCGCGAAGAAGGCCCCCGCCGCTACTCCGACCGCTCCCGCGAATCCCGCTGCGGCGCAACCGGAACCGGCGCCCGCCGCGGAACCGGCAGCCGAATCCGCTCCTGCCCCCGCACCTTCCGCGGGTGACAGCGCGCCGGCAGCCAAGGATGACCGCATCGTCGGCGACGAGCCGCCGGTGAAGGGGCTGGGCATCGCCAAGGGTGCCCGCCGCCCCGGTAAGCGCTGACAAGCGGTGTTGGTTATTCGCTGGACAGCAGTGCGACCATGGAGGGCGTGACGACCCAACACGTGCCCAGCCAGGCCGCGGGACACCACCCGCGGCCTCGCACGTTCACGCAGTCTTCGAAGCTGCAGGACGTGCTCTACGAGATCCGCGGCCCGGTACACGAGCACGCGGCCCGGCTGGAGGCCGAGGGTCATCGGATCCTCAAGCTGAACATCGGCAACCCCGCCCCGTTCGGCTTCGAGGCGCCCGACGTGATCATGCGCGACATCATCCAGGCGCTGCCGTACGCGCAGGGGTACTCCGACTCCAAGGGCATCCTGTCGGCGCGGCGCGCGGTGTTCACCCGCTACGAGCTGGTGGAGGGGTTCCCGAAGTTCGACGTCGACGACGTCTATCTCGGCAACGGGGTCTCCGAGCTGATCCAGATGGTGCTGCAGGCCCTGCTGGACAACGGCGATCAGGTGCTGATCCCCGCCCCCGACTACCCGCTGTGGACCGCGTGCACGTCGCTGGCCGGCGGCACCCCGGTGCACTACCTGTGCGACGAGACGCAGGGCTGGCAGCCGGATCTGGCGGATCTGGAGTCCAAGATCACCGAGCGCACCAAGGCGATCGTGGTGATCAACCCGAACAACCCGACCGGCGCCGTCTACACCCGCGAGGTTCTCGAGCAGATCGCGAACCTCGCGCGCAAGCACCAGCTGATGCTGCTGGCCGACGAGATCTACGACAAGATCCTCTACGACGACGCCAAGCACATCTCGATGGCGGCGGTGGCCCCGGACGTGCTGACCCTGACGTTCAACGGCCTGTCGAAGACCTACCGGGTCGCCGGCTACCGCTCGGGGTGGCTGGTGATCACCGGCCCGAAGGACCACGCGACCAGTTTCATCGAGGGCATCAGCCTGCTGGCCAACATGCGGCTGTGCCCGAATGTGCCTGCGCAGCACGCGATTCAGGTCGCACTCGGCGGTTACCAGAGCATCGACGACCTGGTGTTACCCGGCGGCAGGCTGCGTGAGCAGCGGGACGTCGCCTGGGAGAAGCTCAACGAGATCCCCGGGGTGTCGTGCGTGAAACCGCAGGGCGCGCTGTACGCGTTCCCGCGGCTGGACCCCGAGGTCTACGACATCGTCGACGACGAGCAGCTGGTGCTGGATCTGCTTCTGCAGGAGAAGATCCTGGTCACCCAGGGCACCGGGTTCAACTGGCCCACCCCCGACCACCTGCGCATCGTGACGCTGCCGTGGGCCCGCGACTTGGCCGCCGCGATCGAACGGCTCGGCAACTTCCTGGTGTCCTACCGCCAGTAACTACCCTGGCCGGGTGACGCACTCGCACGGACACTCGCACTCGCCGCAGGGCCCCGCCCCGCTCGGCCCGATCGCGGCCCGGATCGTCGTCGGCCTGCTGGTGGTGATCGGTGTCGCCGTGCTGGCGGGCGCGGTGTGGCTGTGGCCGGACCAGCAGAAGGTCGACATCCCGCTGCCGTACCAGAACGCCGAGGGCGGTGCGGTGACCACCGAGGCCGGTCAGGTGCGCTCCACCACCGCCGCGCCCTGCGGCAGCCCGTCGGTCGGCCGGGTGCTCACGTCGGCGCCACTGCCCGCCGAGGACGCCGCCACCGAGTGTGTGCAGGTGCTGGTCGCCATCGAGTCCGGGCCCAACGCCGGGGCCGACACGCTGCTGGAGTTCAGCGGCGCACCGGGGCAGCCCACCCTGGCCGTCGGCGACGACATCCGCATCGTCCGCCAGGTCGACGCCGCGGGCACCACCACCTACGACTTCTACGACTACGAGCGCACCTGGCCGCTGATCGGGCTGGCCGCGGTGTTCGCGGTCGTCGTGGTGGCGGTGGCCCGGTGGCGCGGGCTGCGCGCGCTGATCGGCATCGTGGTGGCGTTCGCGGTGCTGGTCGTGTTCCTGCTGCCCGCCCTGCGCGACGGGGCGCCCGCGGTGCCCGTCGCGCTGGTGGCCTCGGCGCTGATCCTCTACGCGGTGCTCTACCTGGCGCACGGGGTGAGCCTGCGCACCAGCGCCGCACTGCTGGGCACCCTGACGTCACTGCTGCTGGCGGCCGGACTGTCGTGGGCGGCAATCGAATTGGCGCACCTGACCGGGCTGGCCGAGGACCAGAACAACGAGGTCGCGGCCTACATGGACAACGTGTCGATCACCGGGCTGGTGCTGGCCGGGTTCATCATCGGCTCGCTGGGTGTGCTCAACGACGTGACCGTCACCCAGGCCTCGGCGGTGTTCGAGCTGGCCGCGCTGGAGGGCGCCACCCGGCGGGCGGTGTTCGTCGGCGGCATGCGGGTGGGCCGCGACCACATCGCCAGCACGGTGTACACCCTGGTGCTGGCGTACGCGGGCAGCGCGCTGCCGCTGCTGCTGTTGTTCAGCGTCGCGAACCGCTCGCTTGGCGACGTGCTCACCGGCGAGCTGGTGGCCACCGAGATCGCCCGCTCGGCGGTCGGCGGGATCGCGCTGGCGCTGTCGGTGCCGTTGACCACCGCGATCGCCGCGGTGCTGGCTACCCCGAACGCTCCAGCAGCTGCAGCAGATAGGCGCCGTAGCCGGACTTGAGCAGTGCCCGTCCCCTGGCCGCGAGCTGGTCGTCGTCGATGAAGCCGACGCGCCAGGCCACCTCCTCGGGCACGCTGATCTTCAGGCCCTGTCTGCGCTCGATGGTGCGCACGTAGTCGGCGGCGTCGAGCAGCGAGTCGAAGGTGCCGGTGTCCAGCCACGCGGTCCCGCGGGCCAGCACCTCGACGCGCAGCCGCCCCTGCTCGAGGTAGGTCTGGTTGATCTCGGTGATCTCGTATTCACCGCGCGCGGACGGTTTCAGTGACCGCGCGATCTCGATGACGTCGTTGTCGTAGAAGTACAGCCCGGGCACCGCGTAGTTCGACTTCGGTTTCGCCGGTTTCTCCTCCAGCGACAGCGCGGTGCCGTCCGGGCCGAACTCGACCACCCCGTACGCCGACGGGTTGGACACCCAGTACGCGAAGATCGCTCCGCCGCTGACATCCTGGAACCGGCTCAAGCTGGTGCCCAGGCCGGGGCCGTAGAAGATGTTGTCGCCCAACACGAGTGCGACGGATTCGGTGCCGATGTGGTCGGCGCCGATGACGAACGCCTGCGCCAGCCCCTCCGGGCGCGGCTGCACGGCGTAGCTGAGGTTGATGCCGAAATCCGAACCGTCGCCGAGCAACCGGTGGAACGCGGGTGCGTCGTCGGGTTTGGTGATGATCTGGATGTCGCGGATCCCCGCCATCATCAGCGTCGACAGCGGGTAGTAGATCATCGGCTTGTCGTACACGGGCACCAGCTGCTTGCTGACGCCCATCGTGATCGGGTACAGCCGGGTGCCCTCACCGCCGGCGAGGATGATGCCGCGCATGGGGTCAGCCTAGAAGTCCGTGCGCTCCAGCCACTCGTCCCACACGGCGGCGTCGCCGAGCACCTCGATGCCCAGGTCGGCGGCCGCGCGCCTGCGGGTGATCGCCAGCAGCAGGTCGGTGGCGGTGCCGCGCAGCGCGGCGTCGGCCTTGGCGTGATTGTGCGACCACCACACGCCTTCCTCGTCGTGCACGATGGTCCACTCTCCCGTCGGCCCCAGCCCCTCGTCGGTGGCGTGCATGTGCAGGCTGCGGCCGCGGTCCAGCGCGGGCCGGGAGGTGTTGGAGGCGTGCAGCTCGATCCACTCGCTGATCGCGTCGGCGGCCAGTTCGGCCGCCGGACCGTAGGACGCACCGAGCGCCAGCGCGGCGTCGGCGCGGTGCACCTCGACCTCGTGCAGTCGCCGCCGGATCCACCAGCCGGCCGGGCGCGGGCCGCGGAAGGTCCACACCCGGGTGGCGGAGCCGACGCGGTCGACGGCGTCGATGATCAGCTGCGCCCCCTCCTGCAACCACTCGATGGCGCCGTCCTCGTCGTCCGGCGGTCTGCCGTCGCGGACGTCGCGCGGATCCAGCGCGCTCTGCCGCTGTTCGACGATGATCTGTGCGGCCCAGCGGTTTCCACGACCGACGTGTCGGAACAGCTGCTTGAGCGTCCAGTCCGGACAGGTCGGGACGGGTGTTGTCGGGTCTGCACCGCGAATCAGATCACCGAAGGCCCGGGTCTGGTCGAGCAGTGCCGCTCGGAAATCCACGATTGCGAACCTACTCACTTCTCGGCGCCGAGGAGCGCGTTAACAGGGATATGCGTCGACGGAAGTCCGGTCACGGCCGCACCACCGCCGGCTTGCGGCTGCCCAGTTCGATCGGCAGCGACGCCCACCCGCGCAGCACCCGGGTCGGTCGCCTGCTGCCGTCCCCGGCCAGCCGGGCGTTCGGGAAATGCTCGAAGAAGGCGCGCAGACCGGCCTCGCCCTCGGCGCGGGCCAACGCCGCGCCCAGACAGAAGTGCCTGCCGCCGGAGAACGACAGGTGCCTGCCCGCGTTGGCCCGGTGCAGGTCCAGTCGGTGGGGGTCGGCGAACACCTTGGGGTCGCGGTTGGCGCCCGCGATGTAGCAGATCACCACCTCGCCGGCGCGCACCGGCCGGCCGGCGAGCTCGACGTCGCGCAGCGCCATCCGCGCGGTCAGCTGCACGGGCGGGTCCAGGCGCAGGATCTCCTCGACGGCGGTGGGCCACAGCTCGGGATGCTCGGCGAGCGTCTCGAGGTGCTCGGGATGGTCGAGCAGCATCCGGATTCCGTTGCCCAGCAGGTTGACCGTCGTCTCGAAGCCCGCCGCCAGCACCAGCCCGGCGGTGGCCATCAGTTCGCGGTGGTTGAGCCGAACCCCGTTGTCGGAGGCGACGATCAGCTGGCTCATCAGGTCGTCGCCGGGGTGGCGGCGCAGGTGGTCGAGGTGGCCGGCGAGCCAGTCGTTGAAGCCCTCGATGCCGCGGTAGACGGAGCGGTACTGCGACCAGCTCAGCCCGATGTCGAGGCTGGGGGCGCCGAGTTCGCCGAACTCGAGCACCCGTGGCCGGTCCTGTTCGGGGACGCCGAGGATGTCGCTGATGATCGCGACCGGCAGCTGCGAACAGTAGCGCTCGACGATGTCGACGGTGCCTTCGCCGTCGAGCCGCTCGAGCAGCCCGTCGGCGGTCTCCTGCACCCGATCCTTCAGCGCCGCAACGGCTCTGGAGGTGAACACCGACGACACCGTCTTGCGGTACCGGGTGTGCTCGGGCGGTTCGACCGACAGCATCGACGGCGGCTCCAGCGGATGCAGCAGTCCGGTCTGGGTGTGGTTGACGATCCACTGCAGCGGCTTGGGCAGGTTGGAACCCATAGCCAGGACGCGGAAGTCGTCGGAACGCAGCACCTCGCTGGCGATCCCGTGGTCGACGGTGATGTGCACGGCCGCGCACCGCACGAGCGGTCCGCGCGCCCGCAGCTCCTCGGTGAACGACACCGGGTCGGCGCGCACCGCCGGGTCGGCGATCAACCGGCCCTGGGGATCGCCGCGGCGCGCCAGCAGCCGCGACACCGCGCGCACAAAACCGTGCATGGCCAGCCACCGGACCCGGTGGCGCATGGGTCCTGCCCGCCGATCCGTCTCCTCCACGACCGCGAGCCTACCGAGCGCCGCTACGAGTGGGTGCTGCAGAAGATGAGGAAGCAGTTCGTCTGCGGGCCGCGCGGCGACGGGCCGCTCGGGTTGTGGCCCGGACCGCTGCCCGACGATCCGCCGGCGCCGGGATATCCGCCGCGGCCGTTCTGCACCGGCGGCACCTGCGGTGGCTCGGGCTTGGGCGCCTCGGGCTGCTGATGCGACGGCGGACGCCACGGCGGCGGTGTCCAGGTGGGTTTGGGCGGTGTCCACGTCGGTTTCGGGGGTGTCCAGGTGGGCCGGGGCGGCGACCACGGCGGCACCCACGGGTTCTGCGGCCGCGGGTTGTACGGGTTGTAATACGGCGGCGGCGCCACCACGGGCGGCACGAAGACCGGCACCGGGGCGGGTGCGACGGGCACCGGCGCGGGGGCCGGTGCGGGAGCCGCCGGCGCGGGCGGGGGCGCCTCGGGTGGCGGGGCGGGTGCGGGAGCCTCGACGTAGACGGTGCGCGGCGGCGCCTGCGGCGCGGGTTGCTGCTGCACGACGGGCACCGGCGCCTTGATGGTCTCGGCGGTGGTCGGGGGCGGCGGGGCCACGGGCTGGGCCTGTTCGACCGGTTTGGGCGACGGGGCCGGCGGCGCGGGCACGACGCGGCTCGGCGCGATCGCGCTCTGACCGGGGGCGGGCCGCTGGTCGGCGGTCGGCCGGATGCTGACCGCCAGCGAGATCACCAGTGCCACAACGCCGACGACGAAGATCGAGGCCATCGCGCTGCCGACGAGCAGGAACGGCTTGCGGTCCTCCCCGGGTGCGGGGGTCAGGTCGGTCAGCGGTTCGGAGTCGGCGTTGTCGAGGGGGCCGTCGGCGATCTCGGAGTAGGCCAGCGGGGCGTCGACGGGCGCGAGCTGGGTGTCGGCCGCGGCGAGCCCGAGCGCGTACGGGGATCCGGCGGTCGGGCCGTCGGGGTCCTGCGAGTAGGCCAGCCCGACGGTGGAGGCCTCGAAGGCGGGCGCCTGGGCGGCGGCCAGCGCGGCACCGCGGGCCAGCGCCATCGCCGCGTCGTCGGGAGCCCGCACCGGGATGTTGACCAGGTGTTCGAGGTGGTTCTTGACGGCGCTGACGTCGACGCCGGAGCCGACGACGAATATGGCGTCCGGCGCGGCCTCCTGGGCGGCGACGGCCGCGGCCATGTCGGCGAGCACCGCCATGGCGTCGCTGCTGTGCAGGGTGCGGCTGAGCACCTTGACCACCGAGCCGTCGTCGGTCTGCACCACCGACAGGGTGGCGGTGTCACGGTCGATGAACAGCAGCGCGGTGGTGGTGTAGTCCATGGCGCGGCCGACGGCCTGCGCGAGGGCGGCCGCGGCGAGGCCGTCGGAGACCAGCAGGACATCGTCGATCCCGCGGGCGGCGAGTGCGTCGCGTAACTGGGCGGCTTCGGCGTGGTCACTCCAGGTGACACCGATGGCCCTGAGGTTGTGGCCGCCGGCCAGGGCGCTCTCCTTGGTGCCCAGCACCGCGTCGACGACCGCAGCGGCGGCCGAGGTTGCCGAATCGTCGCCTCCGGTGACATCGAAGACGTCGTGATCGACGGTAGCGCCGTCCGCCCGCTCCCCTTCGACCAGCACCATGCGGACCGTCGTGGGTGTCATCGACACCCCGAGAACGATGTCCACCGACTCCTCCAAGTTGTTTGCTGCAGCGCCTGGGTCGCCGGTGCGCAGCGCGCTCTACACACGTCGGCGACTAGTGGTTAATCGTCCTCACCAGCACGAGCGTTACGTCTGAACCAGAATTTGCTGGGACGATTCACCTCAGCTCGCCCTTCCGAGGCTACCCACGCGACGCCGGCCATGCCAGGCGGCAGTTCAGGACTTGATGAAGTTCTCGTACGAACGCGACGGGGTCGGGCCGCGCTGGCCCTGGTACTTCGAGCCGACGCTCGCGCTGCCGTAGGGATGCTCGGCCGGACTGGTCAGGCGCAGCAGGCAGAGCTGGCCGATCTTCATACCGGGCCACAGCGTGATCGGCAGGTTGGCCACATTGGACAGCTCGAGGGTGATGTGGCCGGAGAAGCCGGGGTCGATGAACCCGGCGGTGGAGTGGGTCAGCAGGCCGAGCCTGCCGAGCGAGGACTTGCCCTCCAGCCGCCCGGCCAGGTCGTCGGGAAGGGTGCACACCTCCAGCGTGGAGCCGAGCACGAACTCGCCGGGATGCAGCACGAACGGCTCCCCCTCGGCGGGCTCCACCAGCGTGGTCAGGTCGTCCTGGCGCTGGGCCGGGTCGATGTGGGTGTAGCGGGTGTTGTTGAAGACCCGGAACAGGCTGTCGAGGCGGACGTCGATGCTCGACGGCTGGATCAGACTGTCGTCGAACGGTTCCAGCTTCAGCCGTTCGGCGGCGATCTCGGCGCGGATGTCGCGGTCGGAGAGCAGCACGCGACGAGCGTAACCGTCGCCGAACGCCGAAGTCCCCCGGAGCGGGGCAGGTGCTCCGGGGGACTTCACCGCTCGGACGGGCCTACTTGCCGCCGAGAAGCTTGCCGATGGCGCCGAGGCCGCCCTGGACGGCCTTGCCGGTCTCGCCGGCGCCGAACTTGGTCAGGTCACCGAGGCCGCCGATGGTGTGCTTGGTGAGATCACCGGTGCCGCCGATGCTGTGCTTGGTCAGGTCGCCGGTGCCGCCGATGCCGAACTGCACCAGATCACCGGTGCTGCCGACGACCCACTTGCCGAGGTCGCCGAAGGGATCCTCGTCGGCGTGAGCGGCGGGAGCCAGGACGCCGATCAGGGCTGCGCCGGCGATCGCGATGCCACCGGCCATGGTTGCGCGGAATGCGAGTTTCATGGGTCCTCCAAAATCAGTTGCCCCGACTTAGCAAAGACCATAACCCGGCACAACAGGGAACAGAAGAGGGTTGCTTGTGAGGAATTCAACTTTTCGGCAGGTTTATCCTACGGCGACAGGGGTACGGATTGCGCGATTCGCTGGTCCTACCTAATGCAATAACCTGATCAACCCGATATCGCTACCAGCTGACACGATTATGCTGTTTAGCGCGCACAGACGCGTTTCACGCCCATACCCTCCGGCATGTTATGTCGCGATTGCCGATGATTGTCGTAGCGCCTCTTACTACGGATCGGGAGGCAGCTATTCGGGCATTGCTCAGCAATTGACGGAACTGTGAATATTTCCGCCTATAGCAAATACATGACCGGCGGGGCTCCGCCGCCGGTACCGAAAATGGACGACGTCGGACGCAGCGGACGGCCGGCAGATGTTAGCCTTCGTGATCGAACTGGCCGGTGTAGTTCAATGGCAGAACATCAGCTTCCCAAGCTGAGAACGCGGGTTCGATTCCCGTCACCGGCTCCAAAGACGCTGGCCGATCGCCAGCGCGCGCCAGCCGGCACAAACGAGCTGGCCCCAACTCCCCTTTGGTCGAGGATGTCGCGCGCCAGGAGCCGTGAGGCGGACCGAGCGCAACTGCTTGTGGAGTGCCGAGCTTCCCGCGGAGACGACCGAATATTCGACAGGCTCATAATCCGCAGACACCGGGAGTGCGACCGTGAGCCGGCGCGTGACCCTCGTGGTCAATCTGCGCTGATCAACGGCAGAGATCATCCCGCGTAGGTCTCCGTTGACGTGTGTGCCTATCGGGCGCACAATGTGTGCATGGCTGCAACCAAGACGGAGCGTTTCGCCGTGCGCCTGACTTCTGAGCAGGACGCGCTGATTCGTCGTGCAGCGGAGGTCAAAGGAATTGATCTCACCAGCTTCACCCTGAGCGCGACGCTGGCCCATGCTCGTGACGTCCTTGCGGACCGCACGTACTTCGCGTTGGGCACGTCCGCTTGGGAGGAGTTCCTGGAAGTTCTGGATCGGCCTGTCACGCATAAGCCGCAACTGGAGAAACTTTTCTCTGAACGGTCGATCTTCGACTCCGAGGCGTGAGCTACAGCCAGCCCCGGCCAATCCGCGAGGACGACGAGGTAGGCCACTTCGACTGCGGAGACGACCCTCTTAACCTGGATGCACCGATGAAATGGCGGATTGGGGTGGGGTGTAACGCCGAAATGCCCTGTCGTGGTGAAAGAATGAGATTTGTCTAGGATCTTATTCGGCCACTACGAAGGGCATCTCGTAGATGCAAC
>Ga0180218_1000152_pt1 | contig 103776 bp, 88 predicted proteins | sample eDN3rd37CKraftBY_FD_151334 | JGI IMG/M metagenome (GOLD analysis project Ga0180218, IMG submission 151334) | Enriched backyard soil microbial communities from Emeryville, California, USA - eDNA 3rd pass 37_C Kraft BY (version 2) (version 2) | ecosystem: Environmental > Terrestrial > Soil >... | reverse complement strand
CGACGCGGTCTGGCAGGCCGATCTCGACCTCAAGCTATTCGCCGCCATCCGCCTGGCGCGGCTGGTCTGGCCGCAGATGGCGGAGCGGCGCTGGGGGCGCATCATCAACGTGCTGAACATCGGCGCGCGTCGTGTCGCCACGCTCTAGGGCGACGAGCGCCGAGTGCCAGGCAATATGGCCATGCAGCGGGCCACTGCGGGCATAGCCCGGCAGCCAAGCGGCGATCAGCCGTTCCGCATCCGCGCCTGAGCCGCCCTCGAACATGGCGGGCGCGAGGGCATGCACGGCGTTGGCATTGGCCTGTCTTCTGTCCGGCGGGCTTGAGGGGCAGAAGTGGAAGTGAGAGGAGCAAGAACGGAGCGAGCAGAACGCCCGGAAGGAGGCTAAGGTCGCGGCTCAAAACGCCGCCCGGTGCGCTCGGGCTGCCGCCAATCCAGAACTGCCTTCATGCTCTCCGGTGAAAGCAGGGTAGCATCAGCACTTGCCCCATGTACCCGAACTCCAGGCACTCGCCTCGTTATCGCCCTGATCGGCGCGTACGGCTCTTCGTGGGGCAGGCGCTGGTATCGAAGCCTGTGGGCCAGGGATTTGACCCGTGCCAGGGCGGCGCAGAGTTATCGGAGCGGCTAAAGATGCCCTTTCGGCAAAGAGCAAGGCCACACCTCAGTCCCGGCTGTTGAGGAAGGGATTGGACCGGCGCTCCTCGCCGAAGGTGGAGCCCGGGCCGTGGCCGCAGAGGAAGCGGATCTCGTCGCCGAGCGGTAGCAACTTACCCTTGATGGCGGCGATCAGCGCCGCGTGGTCGCCATAGGGGAAGTCGGTGCGTCCGACTGAGCCGCGGAAGATCACGTCCCCTACTAACGCGACCCCCTGGGCGGTGGAGACGAAGGCCAGGTGGCCGGGCGTGTGGCCGGGGCAGTGTAGCACCGCGAAATCCTGCCCAGCGACGGAGACCGTGTCGCCCTCCGCCAGCCAGCGGTCAGGCGTCACGTTCTCCAGCCCCTCGATGCCGAAGCGCGCGCCCTGATCGGCCAAGCCTTGCAGGAGGAAGGCGTCGCGGCGGTCCGGCCCCTCGATCGGCACGGTCTCGCCCTGCCGCGCCTCCAACTCGCGCTTCAGCGCGGCGGCACCGCCGGCATGGTCCAGGTGACCGTGGGTGAGGAGGATGCGGTCCACCTTGAACCTTGCCTTGTCCAGCGCGGCGAGGATGCGTGGTACATCGCCGCCGGGGTCGATCACCGTGCCGCGCCCGGTTTCCGCGTCCCAGATCAGGGCGCAGTTTTGCTGGAAGGGCGTAACCGGGATCTGAGCGGCTTGGAGCTGCGGCATGGGCCCTGCCTGCCATGCCAGGCTGGAAGGGTCAACAGTCGTGCCTTTCCACAATCTCAACCGTCCAAAGGCCTGCGAGGCAAGGCCGCTTCCGGGACGTCGGCCACGGAACACAGATGACCAACATGGGCGCGTAGAGGAATGGCCGAAGCGGGCCTGGACAAACTTGGCGGTGAGGGCAGGTGTGAGCGCTGTTGTGGCTGCAACTCTTGCTGGTCTGAATGTGCCAGCTCGGGGCGGCCCTCCGTTCCGACTTCCCTAAACAGGATCTCGGACCGGAAAGCGCCGATTACGTTGAAGAAGCCCGAAGTATCCGCGCGAGCGACGGCCCCCACCGGTCGGGATGGTCTGCGAGGAAGGTACTGAAATGATGGAGCCTGGGAACACGCCCCCGTTCACCGGAGAGGGAGCCTGCCCGGCCGGTTCTGCTGGCCGACTCGCGCCAGCGGCCTGGAAGCCTTGCCTGGTGAGCACTCATCTCTACGGATCTCGTGCCGGCTATCGACGACCGACTGCAGCCGTATCTCGCCGCAAGTTGCGGAGCACTTCCTCCGTGTGCTGACCAAGGCCGGGCGGCGGCCGAACCGCCCCCTCATGGGCGACATCTCGCCAAGGCATGCCAGCGGTGCGGATGCGATTGCCGGAACCCGGCGGATACTCGAACTCCAACAACATGCCGCGTTCGGTCACCTGCGGGTGGGTCACCACCTCGGCCAGGCTGTTCACCGGCTCGGCGGGGATGCCGACCGCGTCCAGCAAGGCCAGCCAGTCGGCGGCGTCACGACGCAGAAAGATCTCCGACAGGGCTGCGACCAGCGCCGCGCGCGCCGTGTTGCGGTCGGTCTGGGTCGTGAAACGCGGGTCGTCCTTGAGCGGCGCGAAGTCCGCGATGGACATCAGGCTGGCCCAGCTCTTCTCGTTGGTCACGGCAATGACCAACTCGCGATCGGCGGCACGGAAGCTCTCATAGGGCGCCATTAGCGGATGGGCATTGCCCCAGCGGCGCGGGGCCGTACCGCTCATGCCCCAGGCGGCGATTGACTGGCCCATCAAGGCGACCAGCCCGTCCAGCATGGAAATATCCAGGAACCGGCCCTGCCCGGTGTTGCGCCGCTCCATCAGTGCCCCCAGGATGGCGATGGCACCGGAGAGGCCTGCCATGGTGTCGGCGACGGGCGCGGCGGCTTTCATCGGCCGGCCCTCGGGCTCGCCGGTCTGGGCCATCAGCCCACCGAAGGCCTGCACCATCAGATCCACGGCCGGGCGGCTGGCGATCGGCCCGGTCTGGCCATAGCCGCTGATCGAGCAATAGACGATATCCGGCCGTACGGCCTTGACCGCCTCATAATCCAGCCCGAAGCGGCGCACGGTGCCCGGGCGGAAGTTCTCGACGAAGACGTCGCTCTCGCGCGCCAGGGCGAGGCAGGCGTCGCGCCCCTCCGGCGTGCGCAGATCGAGCGCCACGGAGCGCTTGTTGCGGTTGTAGCCGATCAGCGTCGGCCCCGCATCGCCGGCGAAGGGAGGCCCCCAGTAGCGGGTCTCATCCCCCACGCCCGGCATCTCGACCTTGATGACGTCCGCGCCGAGGTCGCCCAGAACCATGGTGGTCAAGGGTCCCGCCAGGGCGCGGGTGGTGTCGATGACGCGGATGCCCGCCAGCGGCCCGCCGCTCATGCCGCGGCTCCCACCCGGAAGACGGGCAGGAGCGTGCCGCCCTCCAGCACCTGGAAATCCACCCTGGCCGGGGCGCCGATAGCGATCGGCCCGGCATCGGCGATGAAGCGGGTGAACAAGTGCACGCCCTCCTCGAGCGCCACCAGCCCCACCGTATAGGGAACAGATCCGGCGAAGACGGCGCTTGGCGCGCGATGCACCTCACTGAAGGAATAGACGGTCCCGCGGCCGCTCGCCCGTCGCCACTCCAGCGCCGTCGAGCCGGTCTCGGTGCAGACGATCCGCTTCGGGTGGTACCAGCGGCCCGCGGCAGGCGAGTATTTCAGCACCAGCTCACGCCGTGCCACCGCTTCCCAGTAGCCGACGGTCTCAGGGGAGGGTTGATACAGGCCGATGAACCAGTCGCCCGCCATCAGCGGCATGCCATGCGACCAGTCGGCGGGGGTTCCGGTCATGCCAGGCTCTCCTTGCTGAGGATGACAACGGAATGGCAGGCAAGCGGTCCGCCATGCATGTGCACGATGCCCGTCCGGACATCGGGCACCTGCCGCCCTTCGGCCCGTCCGTGGATCTGGTCCACGACTTCCTGCAGGTTGTAGAGGCCCTGGGCGACCTGCCCGAAGGACAGATAGCCGCCGATGGTGTTGAACGGCAGGCCGCCGTCATAGGCGATGCCGCCATCGGCGACGAAGCGCCCACCTTCGCCGCGCGGACAGAAGCCCAGCTCCTCTAGCATGATCAGGTTGATGGTGGAGAAGGGCGCGGAGCTTTCGGCGATGTCGATCTCCGCAGGCGTCAGCCCGGCCATGGCATAGGCCTGCTTCGCCGCGACGCCAGCCCCGGTCTGCACCAGATCCGGACCGTCCTCGAAGGGCGCATAGCCCCATCCGCCCATGCGCTCGCCGATCCATTCATGGGTGTTGCACTGGCCGAAGCCGGCGAGCCAGGTGAGCTCGGTATGGCGGGCACGGGCCAGATCGGCGCGAGTCAGCACCACGGCGGTCGCGATGCCGCCCGGGTACCACACAGCGCAGTCGAGCAGCCGGAAAGGTGTCGCCACCAGGCGGGAGGACAGGACATCCTCCACGGTGATGGGGCCCTTGTGGCGCATGGCCGCATGCGGATGGTCCAACGCCCAGCGGCGGTTCTCCACCGCGACCTGCGCCGCCATCTCGGCCGTCACGCCATACTCGTGCATATAGCGCATCGCCGTCTGCGCATAGATCGAGGGGGTCGAGGGTCCATAGGGCGCCTCGAACTGCAGGTCGCCTTCCCAGGCGGCGTTGGAGCCGACCTGATCCATCCAGATGCCGCTCGCCTCGTTGGTGACGCAGAGCGCGTAGTCAATCACCCCGGCATGCAGCGCCGTCGCCGCCAGCTGCAATGTTCCGAGCGCACCGCCGCCATGGGAGGTCATCTCGCTGCAGAAGGTCGGCCCGATCTTCAATTCGTTCAGCAAGGACTGGTTGTACTGCAGCACCATGTAGGATTGCGGCGTGCGCCCAGTGAACAGTGCTCCCACCTGGTGCCTCTCGATGCCGGCCGCCGCCATCGCCTGGCGCGCGGCGGCGGCGCCCAGCTGCAGCGGCGTCTTCGGTTCGGCATCGCCCTTGCGCGCCATGGCGCGGCCCATTCCGACGATTGCCGTCGCGCTTCCGATACCTGCCATTGCCGTCACTCCACCTTGGCCCCGGAGTCCGCCACGATCGTTCTGTAGCGCTTGATCTCCGCCGCGATGAAGTCAGCAAAGGCATCGGGCGGCGCATAGAAAGGCTCCGTGCCGGAGACGGCGAAGGCAGCACGGATCTCGGGGCTGTCCACGGCGCGCCGCACCGCCTCGGCGACGGCCTCGATGCGCGGCGCCGGGGTCGAAGCCGGGGCGAAGACGCCGAACCAGGCGCTGAGCACGAAGTCGGCGAAGCCGGCCTCCACCATGGTGGGGGAGTCGGGCAGCCAGGCCGGCCGTGTCGCACCCGTGCTGGCCAGCACGCGGAGGCGCCCCGCTTCCACATGCGGCTTCAGCGGCTGGTAGGGATAGAACATCATCGAGGTTGCACCGCGCAGCAGGTCGCTGAACAGCTGCCCGCCACTCGCATAAGGCACATGGACGATGTCGATGCCAGCCCGCTTGCGGAAGGTCGAGCCGCAGAGATGCGCCGAGGTGCCGATGCCGGAGGACGCATAGTTCAGCTTGCCCGGTCGCGCCTTGGCCAGGGCAACGAGATCGGCGACCGAGTGCACGGGCAGATCGGCGTTCACGACGAGCACCAGCGGCTGGCTCGCGACGCGCGCGACCGGCGCGAAGTCCTTGACCGGGTCGTAGGGCAAATTCTGGTAGAGGCTGACGTTGATCGCGTGGGTCTGGCTGCCCGCAAAGAGCAGCGTATAGCCGTCTGGCGCTGAGCGGGCCACCGACTCCGTACCGACAATGCCGCCGGCGCCGGCGCGATTGTCGATGATCGGCTGCTGCCCCAGCACATTGCCGATGGAGCCGGCGAGCTGGCGCGCGATCAGGTCGGTGGCTGTGCCGGCGGCATAGGGCACCACCAGGCGCGGCGGATGGTCTGGATAGTGGTCCTGCGCATGCGCGCGCCGGGCAATCAGTGGCAAGCCGGCGGCTAGCGCCGCCAAGGCGGCTCGGCGGGTCAACTGCATGGACAATCCCCCCCTGTCGTGGGCTTCCACGACGTTTCGCGATGCCGCGGAAGGGCCGCGACGTTCCCCCTGGATTGTTTCTTGATCTTCCGCTATGCGGAAAGGTATCCGTTATGCGGAGAAGCTTGGATGACGCCAAAAGCCATGTCAACGCGATACGCGGATCTAGACCGCGATCTCGTGCAGTCCCTCGCCAAAGGCCTCGCCGTCATCGAGGCTTTCGGCGCGGAAACGCCCGCCATGACGCTCAGCGAGGTGGCGCGGCGGACCGGGATGAGCCCGGGCTCCGCGCAGCGCATCCTCCGGACGCTGGCCAGCCTCGGCTATGTGGGGGCGGAGGAAGGGCGCTTCTCCCTCAAGCCGCGCGCGCTGCAGCTTGGCTATGCCTACCTCGCCTCACTGCCGCTGACCTCCATCGCGCAGCCGATGCTTTCGGCCCTGATGCGCACAACGGATGAAACCTGCTCACTGGCACTGCTGGACGGGCCTGACGTGGTCTACGTGGCGCGCGCCCCCGCGCGCCGGCTGCGCCGCGACTACATGGCCGTCGGCACGCGCTTGCCGGCCCACGCGACATCGGTTGGAAAAGTGCTGCTTGCCGCGCTCCCACCCGCGGCTCTGGAAGCGCTGCTTTCACAACAGATCACCCAGCGGCTGACGCCCAATACGCTGGCCGATATCGACGCCGTCCGGGCGGCAGTCCGAAGGGCGGGTGAGCAGGGCTATGCGATCAACGACCAGGAGGCCATCATGGGCCTTCGCTCGCTTGGCGTGCCGGTCACCTCCGGAGGACGGGTCGTCGCGGCGATGGGCCTCAGTGTCGAGGTTGCGCGCGTTTCGCTTGCAGAGTTGGAAGGCCGGCTGCTGCCAAGCCTGCAGGAGATGGCGGCGTCGTTGTCTGCTGCGCTTGGCCTCGCGCCCACGCCTATTTCGCTGCTCTAGGGGTAACGGCGTTGCCCTGAGGGGGCACAGGCGGCCCAACCTGATCGCGGATCTTCAGCCCGCCCGTTCAAGCACCCTGCCATGGCAGATGCATTTTTCGTCCGGGCGGGCCTTCTGTGCGGCGGTCCGAGGGGGGCCGACGCTCCACCGGCCGATGCTCAGACGATCCGGGCCGCTGTGCTGCGCACGGCGAAGCCCGCCCACTCCGCCTCGATGGCATCCGCCACGCGGCGGGCAGCGGCGGCGAGGTCGGGCAGCGCTCGTACCTCCACGCGCGCGGCCGGCGCCGCAATGGAGACAGCCCCCGCTAAGCCCCGTTTCGGGTCCATCACCGGCGCGGCGGCGCTGACCACCCCTTCGATATACCCTTCACTCGACCAGCACAGGCGGCTCTCGCGGATGCCGGCCAGCTCTGCCTCCAGCTCTGCCGGCTCTATCGGAGTCTTCGGTGTGAAGCGTTTCAGCCCGCGCGCGTAGAGCGCCTGCCGCTCGCTCTCCGCCAGGAAGGCGAGCAGCGCCTGCCCGCCCGCAGAGCTGTGGAGCGGAAAGCGCTCACCGATATCGTAGCCCACCCGTACGGGGTGCCGGCTTTCCACGACGGCCAGGCACACCGCATCCAGCCCATCGGCCACCAACAGCGCCACGGTCTCCCCCACCTCCTCGCGCAGGCGGTCCAGATGCGGGGTGGCGATGGCCAGCAGCCCATGCTGGCTGATACGCACCGCTGCCACGTCCAGCACGCCGAGGCCGAGCCGGTAGAGCCGGCTTTGCGGGTCCTGCTCGATGAAGCGTTCCTCCATCATGGCCCGCAGCAGACGGTGAACGCCGGCGCGATCCATCTCCAGCCGCCGGGCCAGTTCGCTCACCCCGAGTTCGGGTTGGGCCATACTGAACTGGCGTAGCAGCTGGAGGGTCTTCCTGGCAGTTTTCATGAGCACTCCGGCATGGTTTGTGTTGCTCTATTATCAAATACAGATTTGAGATTTCATATTTGACAACGTCAACCTCCCTCCGACATCGTTGCGAGTGTCAACCGACTTCCGACAGCAGAACGGATTTCCGATGCCGCTCGATCTCAATTCCCCCTATGCGCGGGACATCGCGAACCACATCCACCCGCAGACCAATCTCCGCCAGCACGAAAGCCAGGGCCCGCTGGTCATTGACCACGGCGAGGGCATCTATGTCGTCGATTCCGAAGGCAACCGGCTGATCGAGGGGATGGGCGGCATGTGGTGCACCTCCCTCGGCTTCAGCGAGAAGCGGCTGGCGGAGGCGGCAAAGCGCCAGATGGACCGGTTGCCCTACATGCAGGTCTTCGCCCATCGCTCCACTGACCCAGTGATCGAGCTGGCGGCGCAACTTACCGCTATGGCGCCCGGTCCAGGTCCTGGGGAGCGCATGGACAAGGCGCTCTTCGCGTGCTCCGGCTCCGAGGCCAACGACACGGCGATGAAGCTGGTCTGGTATTATCACCATGCCATCGGCAAGCCGGAGAAGCGCAAGATCATCGCGCGGCGCCGGGCCTATCACGGCACCACCATCGCCTCGGCCAGCCTGACCGGCCTGCCCAACATGCACCAGGATTTCAACCTGCCGCTCTCCGGCGTGCTGCATGTGACCTGCCCGCATTTCTATCGCGAGGGCCAGCCAGGGGAGACGGAAGCGGCCTTCGTCGAGCGCCTGGCGGAGGAGCTGGAGGCGCTGATCCTGGCCGAGAGGCCGGAGACGGTGGGCGCCTTCATCGCCGAGCCGGTGATGGGCACTGGTGGCGTGGTGGTGCCGCCGAAGGGCTATTTTCCGCGCATCCAGCAGGTGCTGCGCAAATACGAGGTGCTGATGATCGCCGATGAGGTGATCTGCGGCTTCGGCCGAACCGGCGCCATGTGGGGCAGCGAGCGCTTCGGCATCCAGCCGGACATGCTGACCTGCGCCAAACAGCTCTCCTCCGCCTATTTCCCCATCTCGGCCACGCTGGTGTCGAAGGCGATCTATGAGGGCATGCTGGCGGAGAGCGACAAGCTGGGCAATTTCTCCCACGGCTTCACCTATGGCGGCCATCCGGTGGGGGCCGCCGTGGCGCTGGAGACGCTCGCCATCTACCGTGAGCGCGACATCGTCGGCCATGTACGCCAGGTCTCTCCGCGCCTGCTCGACGGGCTGCGCGCGCTGCAGAGCCATCCGCTGGTGGGCGAGGTGCGTGGCGTCGGCCTGATGGCGGCGATGGAGCTGGTGCAGGACAAGGAAAGCCGCGCCTCCTTCCCCGCCGCGCAGAAGGTGCCGGGCTATCTCGCCAGCTGCGTGCAGAAGCGCGGCGTGCTGCTGCGCGGCCGCGACGACGCGCTGCTGTTCTCCCCACCACTGATCATCAACGAATCCGAGATCGACACCATCGTCGCGGCCGTCGCCGAGGGGCTGGACGAAACCCTCGCCTGGCTGCGCCGGGGCACCTGATACGGCAGGAATAAACAGCCGGGGGAGCCGCTTCCCCCGGCCTCATTCCAGGGACCGGCCGGGCCGTCTGCCGCCCGGCGTGCGCCGCGTCCTTCCAACCACAAGCTGGGAGCAGCCCGTGGAAGGGCGCTCACGGCCATCATCGACGGGTACAGGAGGCTAGAAAGATGCGTCGACGCCACTTCATGGGCGCCCTGGGCGCCGCCGCGATCGGCATGCCGCTTGCCGCCCCGCGTCTGGCAGGCGCGCAGGCCGCCCAGCCGCTCCGCTTCGTGCCCGGCAGCGACCTCGCGATCATCGATCCGATCTGGACGCTCGCCTATGTCACCCGCAATCACGCCTTCATGGTCTTCGACACGCTCTACGGGCTGGACGAGAGCTTCACCCCGCGGCCGCAGATGGTGGCCGGCCATGTCGAGGAAGATGACGGCAGGCTGTGGAAGCTCACCCTGCGTGACGGGCTGATGTTCCATGATGGGACGCCGGTTCTCGCCGCCGATTGCGTGGCCTCCATCCGCCGTTGGGCCTCGGTCGACGCCTTCGGCCAGACGTTGATGGCGGCGACAGACGAACTGTCCGCGCCCAGCGACAAGGAAATCTGCTTCCGCCTGAAGCGCCCCTTTCCGCTGCTGCCGATGGCCCTGGCCAAGGGCAGCCCGCTGATGTGCGCCATCATGCCCGCGCGGCTGGCCGCCACGCCGGCGACCACCCAGGTTACGGAAATGGTGGGCAGCGGCCCCTTCCGCTTCATCGCGAACGAGCGGGTCCCAGGCTCTCTCGCCGTCTATCACCGCTTCGAGAAGTATAGGCCCGCGCTTGGCGCTTCCAGCTTCCTGGCCGGTGCCAAGCTCGCCCATGTCAACCGCGTGGAATGGCGCAGCCTACCCGACAGCGGTACCGCCGCCGCCGCACTGCAGGCGGGCGAGGTGGATTGGCTGGAAGCGCCGAGCTTCGACCTGCTTCCGCCGCTGCGCCGCAATCGCAATGTCGTGGTGCAGACCATCGACCCGACGGGCACCATCGGCGTGCTGCGCATAAACCACCTGCATCCGCCCTTCAACAATGCGGCGGTCCTGCGCGTGTTGCTCAGCGCGCTGGACCAGGAGGCCTGCATGGCGGCGGTGGCCGGCGGCGACCCCGCGCTCTATCGCACCGGCGTCGGTTTCTTCACCCCGGACACGCCGATGGCGACGGATGCCGGTATCGAGGTGATGAACGGCCCGCGGGATTTGCAGAAGGCCAAGCGTGCGCTGGAGGAAGCCGGCTACAAGGGCGAGAAGGTGGTGCTGCTCGGCGCCAGCAATATCGAGCCCATCAACGCCATGAGCATCGTGGTGCAGGACACGCTGACCCGCCTCGGCATGAATGTCGATTACGTCTCAACCGACTGGGGCACGGTGATGCAGCGTCGCACCAGCAACCAGCCGACGGAGAAGGGCGGCTGGAGCGGCTTCGTCGGGACCTGGTCGGGCAACGACCTCGCCAACCCCGCTGTCAGCGTCACGCTGCGCGGCGATGGCAAGGCAGCCGGCGGCTGGCTGAACTCCCCCGAGATCGAGCGCCTGCGCGCTGCCTGGTACGAGGCGCCGGATCTGGCCACCCAGCAGCGCATCTGCCGCGAGCTGCAGCTGCAGGCCTGGAAGGACGTACCCTATATCCCGCTCGGCCAGTTCCGGCCGCAAGCCGCCTGGCGCAAGGAGATCACCGGGCTCTCGAAGGGCTTTCCGCTGTTCTGGAATGTGAGGCGCGCGTGAGCAAGGCGGAGCTGCTGCTGCATGGCGGCGCCATCCACAGCATGGACCCAGGATGCCCGCGCGCCGAGGCCATCGCCATCGCGGGCGGGCGTATTCTCGCCCTCGGCAGCATGGCTGCGCTGGAGGGACTGTGCGGCACCGGCACAAAACGGATCAATCTCGGTGGCCGGATGGTGATGCCCGGGATCATCGATTTCCATTTGCATCTGCTGAGTGGCATGACCACGCGGCTTCATTCCACCCCCCTCGACCCCGCGGATGACTTCGCGGCCGTGCTGGCCAGAATCGGTGCCGCCGCCCAGGCGCCGGGGCGGCGGGACTGGATTACGGCTGGGCCATACGGTCCGACGGCGCTGGCCGCCATGGAACAGCCGGGCGCGCTGGCGGCGCTGGATGCGGTGAGCCACGGCCGCCCGGTCTTCCTCACCCATGTCAGCGCGCATGGCGGATTCGCCAATTCGGCGGCGCTGGCGCGCGTCGGCATCACCGCCGTCACGCCCAACCCGCCGGATGGGGAGATCGTCAAGGACGCCGCCGGCCGGCCCACCGGCCTGCTGCACGAGACCGCCAGCTGGCTGGTGCGCGATGCCATGCCCGAACTCACCGAAGCGGAGATGCTGGAGGTTGCGCGGGAGGCGATGCGCTATCTCAACAGCCTTGGCCTGACCGGCTTCTGCGATGCCAGCACGACCCTGGGAGCGCTGCGCACCTTCCAGGCGCTAGACGCGGCGGGTGAGTTGACCTGCTGGGCCGGCTTCAACCTGGCGCTGAGCCCCACCAGCCTGGGCTATGACGCGGCGACGGCGGAGGAACTGCGCCGCACCCGCCAGAGCCTGTGCGGCCCGCATATGGTGGCCGACTTCGCCAAGGTCTTCCTCGACGGCGTGCCCTCCCTGCGCACCGCCGCCATGCTGGAACCCTATGCCACCGCGCCGCCGGGTGAGCCGCCCATCGCCATGACGATGGAGGTGGAGGAACTGGCCGAGGCCATCGCCGATTTCGACCGAGAGGGCATGGGCGTGAAGGTTCACGCCATCGGCGACCGCGCGGTGCGGGCCGTACTGGACGCGGTGGAGCACGTGCGCGCCCGCAACGGCGCCGGTGTCCAGCACCAAATCGCCCATGGCCAGTTCATCCGGCAGGAGGACATTCCGCGCCTGCGGTCGCTGAACGTGCTGGCCGACATGAACCCGCCACTATGGTTCCCGAATTCCGCGAGCCTCACGCATGAGCGGGTGGTAGGCAAGCTGCGCTATGCCCAGAGTTGGGCGATCCGCGACATCCTGGAATCCGGCGCTGATATCGCTGTGGGGTCGGACTGGATGACCATCGCGCCCGATCTCGACCCCTGGCTCTCCCTCTGCGGCATGGTGACACGGCGCGACCCGACCGGCCGCTGGCCGGGCGCGCACCGTCCGGATCAGGCGCTGAGCCTGGAGCAGGCGCTGCCACTCTACACGCGCAACCCCGCCCGGGCGATGCGCCGGGGCGACCGGACCGGGCGGCTTGCCCCCGGCCTGTCCGCCGACCTCATCATGCTGGATCGCGACCTCATGGCCATCGACCCCATGGCCATCGCCGGGACGACGGTGCTGGCCACGCTTTTCGAGGGGCGGCTGGTCCATGGCGGCTTCTAGCCCTTGCTCGGAAGCGGCCAGCCTGGGCTGGAAGCTGAGTGAGGCCCGGGGTCTGTGCGCGCTTGGTGCTGAACCGTCGCCGGATGCGGGCGGTGCTCTCACCCTCCTGCTTCCTCATGCCGGGGACGGGCGGGCGGCACGCCGCCGTGGACGGCCCAGCCGTTCACGGCGAGCACGCCTGCATCCACCGCGATATTGGTCCCTGTCACGGCAGAGGCAGCGTCGGAGAGGAGGAAGGCAATGACCGCTGCCACCTCCTCGGGCTCGACTAGGCGCCCGAGCGCGCTCACCTCGGCCGGGGAGACCGCATAGCGGGAGCCGGCGCGGATGTTCTCGACCATCCGGGGCACGGCCACGAAGCCGGGGCTGACGGCATTCACGCGGATGCCGCTGCGCCCCCATTCCCCCGCCATGCCTTCGGTCAGCATGTTCACCGCCGCCTTGGCCGAGTAGTAGGCATGGCCGTGGTTCGGCCGCTGCCCCACCATGGAGGAGATGTTCACGATCGCACCGGCGCCGCGGGACGCCATGCGACGGGCGAACTCGACATTGGCGATATAGGTTCCCCGATAGCTGGAATTGACGATCCGGTCCCACACCTCGATCGGCAGTTCCTCCGGCGGCTGGCGCGGCGCGAAGATGGCGGCGGCGCTCACCATGGCATGGACCGCGCCGCAGCCGGCCTCGATCTCCCCCGCCGCACGGCGGATCGAAGCCGCATCGAGCACGTCGACCGGCTGGCTCCACCCGCTGCATTCCTCCGCCACCGACGAGGCCGCCACTTCGTCGATGTCGGCCACTGCCAGGCGCCAGCCTCGCCGGTGCAACAGGCGGCAGGTGGCGGCACCGATACCGTTGCCCCCACCGATGACGACGGCCAGCCGGCCCCGCCCCTCGTCCCTCCCCGCCATGCCATCAGGTGCCGGCATGGTCGCCAATCCGTGCCAGGCCGTATTCCAGCTGGTAGAGGCCACGGCGGGCGCCCTCCGCCGCGCCGTGCCGGGCGAGAACGTCATCCGTGAGCGCCGCCGCCGCCGCGCGGACCCCGTCACCCGTGGAACCCTCGATCATCACGACGAGGTTGGGTGGCGTGATGGTCCGGCCGCGCTGCAGAGCGGTGTTGGTGCCGCTGAGCGAATGATCGCAGACGAAGAAATGGACGCCCGTGACCTTCGGATGTTCGATAAGCGGTGGCAGCAGGATCTCGGCAAGGGATTGCTTCAATGCCTCCGCGCGCCCCTCCGCAGGATCCAGGCGCAGCGTCCAGGCATATCCGCCATCGGTATGCCCGACAGTGAAGGGAACGCGGCAGATGCCACGGAGATTGTTGCGGAAGGCGGGCAGCACCTCCAGCGACCAGGGTGTCGGCTGGCCGAGGCGCGCCTTGTAGCCGTCGCTCGAGAAGGTCTCGATCGACGCCGCCTCGTAGAGGGTCAGGAACTCGATGTCCGCCTCGATCGCCGCGTAGCGCCGCCCGCGGCGGAAGCCTGGAATGCCGATCCGCTCCGGCATGTGCTCACGCGCATGCCACTCAAAGAAAACCTCGCGCTTTTCAGGCAAAATGTCGTTCCAGATCGCGATGATCCCGGTGCCGGCAAGCGGCATGGTCGTTTCCTCCTGGGATTGAAGCGGGGTGGAAAGCGGTGCGTCAGGTTGCCGGACGGGCGCCGTAGCTCGCCAGAAAGCGGTCGGCGTCAAGCTTCGCGGCAAGGGCACGCTCCAGGGCCGTGCTCGTGGCGAGGTCGCTCCGCGCGACCTCGTATTCGATCTCGACCCCTGGCGGCAGCGCGTCCATGAACGCGAAGAGCGGCAGATCGCCCTCCCCCAGGGGCAGGCGCGACGTGCGGGCCTCCTGCATCAGCTGCCGGGCGGAAGCGGGCGCCTGCAGGCGCTTGGCGTCGCAGATCTGGGCAAAGGCGATGTCGGCCGGCTCCAGCACCGCGATGTCCGCGGGCGTGCCCCCGGACCTGTCGAGATGAAGGGAATCCACCAGCACGCCGAGATTGGGCGCGCTACAGCGCGCCACGAGGTCGCGTGCCTCGCTGACGGTGCGGACCTCGCTATAGGGCATGAACTCGAGCGCAATGCGGATTCCGAGCGGCGCTGCAGCCGCCGCATAGCGCGAGAGCAGGTCCGCGAAGCGACCAAGATCGGGGTCGAAGCCGTTGGCGACGATCATCTCGCTCCCGAGCTCCGCGGCGATCTCCACAACCGGCGCCAGATGGTCCCAGGTCACCTCGGGATAGAACTGATAGGCCGAGACATTGGAGAGGGGAATCCCGCTGCTCTCCAGCCGGCTTCGCAGGTGCCGGACGGCTTCCGGGCTGCCGAGCACTTCCCCCGCATAGGCGTCTCCAGGGCGGCGGCCGCAGATGCGGATGCCCACCGCGTCGAACCCGGCCGCGGCCGCGGCCTCGATGGTCTCGGCAGGGGTCGCGCTGGCGGTCAGATGGGCGAGGGTCAGGCGGGCCATCGGGGCTCCTCCTCTGGGGCTGCGAAGGGCGGGTGGCCTCAGCCGGCGCTGCGCGGCTCGGGCGTGGGCAGGCCATAGGCTTCCGCGAGATGGCGCAGGTCGAGTGCGATCTCCGGCGGGATCGGGATGCCGGACAGGGTCCGGGCCGCTTCCAACCGCGCGGCGCGCTCGCCCGGAAGGAGGATTTCCTGCGCCTCCTCGCGCCGCGGCGTGCCCTTGAGGGTCTCGGCCATCTGATCGACGCGCTGGCGGAAGCCATCCGGGCTCCGGAAGGCGGCGATGTCGATGGCGAGATGCAGGTGGCCGCTGCCGACCCGGCGCTCTGGCGCCGAGAACCAGGGCGGGATCTCACCAAGAATGCTGGCGTCGCCCAGCACACCGGCGAGGATCTCGCCTATCACGGCCAGGCCGAAGCCTTTGTGGCCCAGTGGCAGCAGGGAACCGCCGGCTTCCAGGGCGCCCGGATCCTGCGTGTCATGCCCCTCCTGGTCGAGGATCCAGCCGGAGGGGATCTGTTCCCCGCGCTTGGCGGCCAGCCGGACCTTTCCGCCGGCCGAGACGCTCATCGCCATGTCGAGCACCACGGGCGGGCATCGTCCGGCCGGCACGGCAATGCCGAGGGGATTGTTCCCGATGGCATTCCGCCGCCCGCCCCAGGGCGCCATCCCAGGAGCGCCATTGGTCCAGGTCAGGCCGATCATGTCCTTCTCCAGGGCCAGCATGGCGCTGTAGGCGCAGGTCCCGATGAAGTCGCTGTTGCGCGCCAGGACGAGACCGACCCCCGAACGCGCTGCCTTCTCCATGGCGAGCGTCATGGCGCGGTGCGCCGTCACCGCGCCGAGACCTCCATCCCCGTCCAGCAGGGCCGTGGCTGGGGCGTCGCGCAGGACCCGGATCTGCGGCGCGGGATTGGCCCCTCCCTGCGCGAGCCGGCGGACGAGGAAGGGCAGGCGGATCACGCCATGGGAATGCGTGCCGCGCAGATCCGCCGCGACGAGGCAGTCGGCTGAGATGGCCGCATCCTCCGCCGAGAGGCCGGCCGCCGTGAACACGCCGGCGGCGAAATCCCTGAGCACGTCGGCTGGATAGCGGTTCATCACTTCCTCCCGGATACCGGCTCAGCCGACCTGCAGCTGGGCGCGGCGGGCGACTTCCCCGTAGAGACGGGATTCTTTCCGGATCCTCTCCAGGAACTGGGCCGGCGTGTTCCCGACGGGATCGAGGCCGAGCACCGCCAGGCGCTCCAGCACCTCCGGCTTGCGGAGCGCGCGGCTGACGACGCCCTGGAGCCTGTCGAGGATCGCCGTGGGCGTTCCCTTCGGGGCATGCAGGCCAAACCAGTTCACGCAGGTGTCGAGCGCCGGATAACTCGCCTCGGTCGCCGTTGGCACCTCGGGCAGCCTCGCCTCGCGGTGGCGCCCAATGATCAGCAGAGGCCGGATCTGCCCTTCACGGATGGCACCCTCGACGACGGGATAGGTGCTGAGGCTGAGCTGGACCTGGTTGTTCATCAGGTCGGGCAGGAGCGCGGAGCCTCCGCGATAGTGGATGGGCTCAAGGTCGATGCCGGTCTCCAAGCACAGGAACTCCAGGAACAGGTGGAGATTCCCGCCGGCGCCGGAGGTCGCGTAGCTCATCTTGCCAGGGCGGCCCTTCGCCAGCGCGACGAACTCCGCGAAGTTCCGCACCGGGAGAGCGCTGCTGGTGCAGACGATCTGGTCCCCTTCACCGATCATGGTGATGTGCTCGAGCTCCTTCACCGGATCCACCCGCAGGCTCGTATAGGTGTGCGGCGAGACGGTGATCTGCCCGCCTGACGAGGCGAGCAGCACATAGCCGTCGGCCGGGGCGCGCACGACGTACTCGGTGGCAAGGTTGCCCGCCGCGCCGCTGCGGTTCTCCACGACGACGGGCTGGCCGAGCTCCTCGGTCAGGGCCGGGCCGATCAGGCGGGCGATGAGGTCGGTCAGCCCACCCGGCGCATAGCCCACGACCAGGCGGATGGGCTTGTCGGGCCAGGACTGGGCCAGGGCCGGGCGGGCGAGCATCGCGCCGGCGGCGAGAAGCCCGCCGGTGAGCACCGAGCGGCGTGGCACCGCATCCTTCGGCATCGTCATTGTTTCCTCCCTTGGGAACTGCCTGTTTTCAGGCATTGGCAGCGGCCAGGCGCGGCACGAGGGGACGTGCCGGCCCGGCGAGCTCATAGGTGCGCTCGACGAGCGCGAGGGTGCGGAGCTGGTCCTCGGCGGAGGTCCAGAGCGGGCCGCCGTCCCGGATCCGGTCCACGAAATGCTGCACCGAGGCGTCGAAGCTCTCCTGCCGCACCGCGTCCTCGTCGAAGCGGTGCTCCTCCTGCTCGGCACCCATGAGCCGGAGCACCGCATCGTCGAGCACCACGCTGCAGCGCGTTCCCGCGATCTCCATCCGGTTCGGCGCACGGGGCGGATGCCCGGCGGCGGAGAGGACCCCCGCGACGGCCACCGGCATCCCCTCGCGCGTCTCCAGGAGGATGGTCGCCGAATCCTCGCCGATGACACGCTCGGAGGCGCGGGCGAGGCGCGCCGAGACGACCTCCACCTCGCCGAAGAGCGAGCGGATCGTGTCCAGCTCGTGGATGAGGGATTCGGCAACGAGGTAGCGCTGCTCCCGCGCGACGAAGGGCTGCCGCTGGAGGGCCGGTACGCTGCCGTCCAGGCGCGGAATCAGGTTCGAGCGCCAGAGGGAGAGGCGCACCTGTACGAGTGTCCCCAGGCGCCCTGCCTGGATCCACGCGCCGATCCGGCGGAAATAGGCGCGGAAGCGCCAATTCTCGTTGACCATCACGCGGATCCGGCCTTGCACCTCGTCCACCAGGGCGCTGGCTTCGCCAAGCGTCGGGCAGAGGGGCTTCTCGCAGAGGGCGTGGACACCATGCCGCGCCGCCAGGCGGACCAGATCCGCATGGGTCTGCCGGGGCGTGATGATGTCGGCGAGGTCAAGGCGGGCCTCCGCCAGCATCGCCTCGGGGGAGGTATAGACCGCCTCGATGCCGAACTCCCGCGCGCGGGTCTCCGCCCGCGCAAGATCGGGGTCGCAGAGCGCCACGACCGAGGCGCCGCGGCATTTGGCCCAGGCCCGGAAGTGGTCGGCGCTGATCAGCCCGCAGCCCAGCACCCCCACGCGGAATTTAGCCTTCGAGGCCATTTGCGACGCCTTTCCTTCCCCGCACCGGCAGGCGTCCTGACCTGCCGGTGCGGACAGACGGTGGAAGGAGAGGGCCGAGCCTGTCCAAATCAGATTGTTTCTGTCTGACCGAAGCCGGATTTATGGCAGCCGCCGGCTAAAGGGAGGGCGCGACGGCCCCCAGGGCTTCGTCAGGCCTCACTGTATCGTCGAAGATCCCGCCGGATCTCAGGCCGGCCCAGCCGGGCTCAGCGCAGCTTCGCTTCCTCGGCCCCCTCCGCCCGGGGCAGCGAGAGGCGGTCCACCGTGCCCGAGAGCGGCCCGGCCAGGCTGGGCAGCGGGCGCGCCAAGGGCCCCATCGCCTCGACCAGATGCTGCATCGCGCGGCCCAGCACGTCGATCAGCGCGCTCTCGTTCAGGAAGAGCGCGCGCCGGAGCGAGCGGACGAGGTAGAGCGTGCGCCCGAGGACAGGCGCCGTAATCCTCCGCCCGACCAGCCGGCCCGCCTGGATGTCTTCCACCGCGCTGCCATAGGCCATGATGGTCGCCACGTCTTCCTTCAGGAGAAGGCTGCGGATTGCGGCAACGGAGCTGGCCTCGAAGGGAATGCGGAGCGGAATGTCCAGGCGCTCGGCCGTCGCCTGCACCATCTGACGCAGCGCGTCGCGCTCGCCGCCAAGGACGAGGTCATGGCGCGCGACCTCGGCGAAAGTGACGGGCTCATCCGTCATTCCCGGCCGCGCCGCACTGACGAGCAGGAGTTCGTCCTCGATCAGCGGCACGCGCAGGAGCCCCGGCCGCTCCGCAACGTCGTAGGTGATGGCGAGGTCGATCTCGTCGCGCTCCAGCGCCTCGATCAGCATGAGCGTCTGCTTCTCGACGAGCAGCAGCTGGACGCCCGGCAGCTCCCTGCGCGCCGCGAGCATGATCTCCACGCCAAGGAGGTTGGTCACCCCGTTCGTCATTCCGAGGGAGATATTCTCCCGCAGCGTGCCGGAGGCGGCCTTCACCTCGCGCCGCGCATCCTCCACGAGGCGGAGGATGTCGCAGGCCCGCTCGTAGAGAACCTGCCCGGCCGGCGTTGGCGTGACCCCGCGTGAATGGCGCTGCAGCAGCGCGACCCCCAGCTCCTCCTCCAACTGCCGGATCTGCAGCCCGAGGCCCGGTTGCGCGACAAAGAGCTGCTCCGCGGCGCGGGTGATGTTGCCGGCCTCGACCGTCTTGGCGAAGTAGCGGAGTTGCCGCAGGTTCATGATCGCCTTGCCCCGCCCTTTTCATCGGCCCGAGCTTCCCCGGAGTGAGTAGCATGGGGACCGGGCGGAGACGATCATCCCTCAAAGAGCCAGCCATTTCAAAAAGCGTCAGAAGCGGTCGGCGCGATAGGGGGAGGGATCGAGGAACGGCGCCTCGCCTGCCATCATCTCGGCGAGCAGCCGGCCGGTGGTCGGCCCCAGCGTCAGCCCCTGGTGCCCGTGGCCGAAGGCGCACCAGGCGCCCGTCTGGCCGGGCAGCGGGCCGATCACCGGCAGCATGTCCGGCATGCAAGGGCGCACGCCGATCCAGGGCGTGGCTTCCACCGGTTCGGCAAGGGGCAGGAGGGCGCGCGCCAGCGGCTCGGCCCGTGCCAGCTGCACGGGGGTAGGCGGCGCCTCGGGGCGGGCGAACTCGGCGCCCGTGGTCAGACGGATGCCGGCCCGCATCGGCGCCAGCAGGAAGCGGCTCTCCACGTCCATGATCGGGCGGTGCAGCACCGCATTGCCCTGCAACGCGAAATGCCGGTGATAGCCGCGCTTGCCGAACAGCGGCGGCGCATAGCCCAGGGGGCGGGTGACCGTCAGCGCCGCTGCACCAAGCGCCACCACCACCTGTGCCGCTTCAGCCGGCCCGTCCGCCGTTGCGACCTGCCAGCCCGCCCCGTGCCGGCGCAGGGTGGCGGCCTCACCGAGGGTGAAACCACCGCCGGCGGTGGTGAACAGGGCAGCATAGGCCAGCGTCAGGGCATGCGGATCGTTGACCGCATAGGGATCGGTCCAGTGCACGGCGCCCGCGCGCTCGGCCAGAAGATGCGGCTCGGCGGCGGCGAGGGCGCGCCCATCCAGCGCGGCGAAGTTGATGCCATGCTCGCGCCGCAGCAGCTCTGCCTCGGCGATTGCCGCCTCCAGAGCGGCCTGCTGGCGGTAGAGGCGCATCCAGCCCACGGGGCGCAGCAGGTCCATGGCCCCGGCTGGTTCCGCCAGGGCGCGGTGCTCGTCGAGGCAGGTGGCGATCAGCCGCGCATAGGCGGTCACCACCCGGCGGTAACGTTCAGGCTCGGAATGCCACCAGTAGCGGAGCAGGGGCGCGACATAGCCGGGCAGCGCCAGAGGGTGATAGGCGACGTCCACCTGCCGGTTCCCGGCGATGCGCCTCAACTCCGACAGGGCCCGGGGAAAGGGATGCGGCGCGACCGCCTCACGCTGGATCAGCCCGCCATTGCCAAAGGAAGCACCCTCGCCGGGCGGGCGGCGGTCGACCAGCAGCACGTCGAAGCCGCGGTGGCGCAGGTGCAGGGCGACGCAGACGCCCACCATCCCTGCGCCCAGTACCAATACCGGCCCGGCCATCCTATCCCTCCCTGTGCCGCTCAGCTGCTGAGGTCGGCCTCGATGACGATATTACCGTGCTGGTCGAGTCGCACTCGCATGCCCGGCGGGACGACGCAGGTGCAATCATATTCCTCGATCACCGCCGGGCCCTGCCAGTCACGCTGCGCCAAATGGCCACGCTGTAGAACCGGTGTTGCGAGCCAGCCATGCTCGGGGCCGAAATAGGCCTGCCGCTCGGTCGGCGCGGCCTTGACCGGCGCGGCAGTGCGGGATTTGGCGCCGGCTGGCGTGTCCAGGCGGCCGCTGGCGAAGAGGTTGAGGCTGACCAGCTCCACCGGTTCCCCCGGCTCGGCGCGGTGGCCATAGGTGCGCTCGTGCTCGTCGCCGAAGGCCTCGTCCAGGCGGGCGGCGGTCGCCTCGGTAATCGGCCCCTCCGGCATCGGCACGGAAAGCTCATAGGCCTGGCCGCGATAGTGCAGCTTGGCGAATCGCCGCAGCCGGATCTGCCCGGGCCCGAAGCCGTCCGCGGCGAGCTTCGTGCGCGCCTGTTCCTCCAGACCCTGCCAGACTGCGACCAGCTCACCGAGGTTGAGCGCGCTGGTGAGCTGCCGGTAGGTGCGGGAGAGGTGATATTCGACATCCGAGTGCAGTAGGCCGACTGAGGAGAAGACCCCCGCCTGCGGCGGCACGATGACGCTGCGGATGCCGAGCGAGCGGGCCATGGCGGCGGCGAAGAGCGGACCGTTGCCGCCGAAGGCGACCAGGGCGAAGTCTCGTGGGTCGCGGCCGCGCTCGGAGGAGACGGCCTTGATGGCGCGGATCATGTTGGCGGCGGCGATCAGATGGGCCCCATAGGCCGCCTGCTCCACCGGTAGGCCGAGCGGTGCCGCCACCTTCGCTTCCAGCGCGACGCGGGACTTCTCCGCGTGCAGCTTGATGCTGCCGCCGGCCAGATGTTGCGGATTGATGTAGCCGAGCACGACATTGGCGTCGGTGATGGTGGGCTCGGTGCCGCCGGTGTCGTAACAGACGGGGCCAGGAAAGGAACCGGCGCTCAGCGGTCCGACCTGCGGCGCGCCGCCAGCATCGATGGCGATAATGGAGCCGCCGCCCGCGCCGACCTCCGCCAGGTCAATAGCCGGAACCTTCAGCACATAGCCTGCGCCAGACATCAGGCGGGAGCCGATCATGATGCCGCCGCCGACTGAATACTCCTCGGCACGGGAGACCTCGCCGTTCTCGACCAGGGCCGCCTTGGCCGTGGTGCCGCCCATGTCGAAGGAGATCACCTTATCGAAGCCAGCGCGGCGGGCGAGGACCTGCGCGCCGATCACCCCGGCGGCGGGACCCGATTCGATGATGTTCACCGGCATTTCCGCGGCGACCTCGGCCGGGGTCAGGCCACCATTCGACTGCATCAGCAGGAGCGGCGCATTCAGTTCGATGCGCTTCAGGTCGGCGGAAAGGGATTTCAGGTACTGCCCGACCACCGGCTTGACGTAGGAGTTGATGACGGTCGTGGAGGTGCGTTCGTACTCCTTGATCTCCGGCAGCACCTCTGAGCTGATGGAGAGCACCATCTCCGGCGCCTTCTTCCGGATGATGTCGCGGATCATGCGCTCATGCACGTCGTTGACATAGGAATGCAGCAGGCAGACGGAGATGGCCTCAACGCCTTCGGCGAGCAGGCGGTCGAGCACCGCCTCCACCTCAGCCGGGTCGAGCGGCCGGACGATCGCGCCCTGGGCATCGATTCGCTCGTCCACCTCCAGGCGCAAACTACGCTCCACCAGGGTGGGAGGCTTCTCCCAGGTCAGATCGTAGAGGCGCGGCATGCGCAGCAGGCGCAACTCCAGGATGTCACGGAAGCCTTTGGTGGTGATCAGCCCGGTGCGGGCGCCCTTCAGCTCCAGGATGGCGTTGGAGGCGACGGTGGTGCCGTGCAGCAGTTCCGCCACCTCGCCGGCGCCGATGCCATGCTCGGCGAAGACCTCGGCCAGCCCCTCGCTGATGGCACGGGCGTAGTTGTCCGCCGTCGAGGAGACTTTCTTCGTGATGATGCCTCCCTCCGCATCCATGATGCAGATGTCGGTGAAGGTGCCGCCGATATCGACGCCGACGCGGATCTTGCTCATCTCCGGTTCTCCAATTGGCTTCGCGTTTACTCGGCGGCCTTGGGAAGGCCCTGCGGTACTTCGCGCAGGACATAGGGAGTCTCGCGCCAGCCACGGTCGGCGCGGATGCGGGCGCGCAGCGCTTCGGTGGCAGGGCGGTCCACCGCGCGGCCATCGGGCAGTAGCGCCACGCCGTAGAGCTCCAGGGCAGCCTGGCGGCTGACGAACTCATTGCGGACATCACGCAGCACATGCTCGGGATCGCGCTCCAACGGATCCCCCCAGCCGCCGCCCGCCGCTGTTTCGTGGACGAAAAGGTCGCCATGGCGCAGGCGGTCGTAGAACTTAGCTGGATAGACCTGCGTCTCGCCGCCGGCACGAGTCAGGTAATTCATCGAGACGCCGCCGGGATAGCCGCCATAGAGACCGTAAGGCCGGACATCGCGGCGGTCGGAGCGGATCGAGATGGTCGCCTCGTCGCCGAGGAAGCGGTAGGCGCGGCGATAGGGCGCGCCGCCGCGGAACTTGCCGGCACCGCCGCGATCGCCCACGAACTCGTAGCACTCGACGAAGAGCGGCTGCTCCGCCTCGATCACCTCCGAGGACTGCCCGGCCATGTTGGCGAACATATGAGAGTTGCCATCAATGCCATCGGCGAAGGCGCGGCCGCCCCAGGCGCAGCAGGTGAAGTCGCAGAAGATGTAGGGCTTGCGCTCGGCGTCGTAGCCGCCGATCGAGATGTTGGTGTTGCCGCCGTCGCCGGCCGCCGTGACCTTGCCGGGCACCATCTGGGCCAGCGCCCCAAACACCGTGTCCACCATACGGAAGCCGGTCAGGCCGCGCGCCGCGACGGAAGCGGGGTGGACGCAGTTCACGATAGTACCCTCGGGCGCGATCACCTCGATGGCGCGGAACACGCCGTCGTTGTTGGGGATCGGATTCTCCGTCACCGAGAGCACGCCGCAATAGGAGGCCGATTTGGTGAAGGAGAGGGTTGCGTTCAGCGCGCCACGCACCTGAGGTGAGGAGCCGGTCCAGTCGAACAGGATACCATCACCCTTCTTGGTGACGGTCACCTTGAGCACGATCCGCTTGCCGAGATCGATGCCGTCATCGTCCAGATAATCCTCGAAGGCGAAGGTGCCATCGGGGAGCTTGGCGATCTCGGCGCGCGCCAGGCGCTCGGTGTGGTCCAGCATGGCGTCGGTGAGCTGGCGAACCTTGGGGATGCCGTATGAGCGGCAGAGCTCGGTGAAGGCGAGCTCCGCCACATGGCAGGCGGCGAGCTGCGCACGGATGTCGCCCATCACCATGCGGGGGACGCGGACATTCATCGCCATCAGCTCGAAGAAGGTCTCGTTTCGTTTGCCGCCGTCGAAGATCCGCATCGGCGGAATGCGGACGCCTTCCTGGTAGATCTCGACCGAATCAGGCGCGTTGGAGCCAGCCACACGGCCGCCGACATCGGTGTGGTGAGAGATGGTGCCGGCAAAGGCGACCTGCTCGCCCTCTACAAAGATGGGCTTGAAGATGAAGATGTCCGGCAGGTGCATGCCACCGTGGAAGGGATCGTTCAACGCATAGACGTCGCCCGGGCGGATCTCCCCCGCGAAGCGCCGGAGCACCGCGGCGAGGGCGGTGGGCATCGAGCCGAGATGTGAGGGCAGGGAAAAGCCCTGTGCAATCATCCGACCCTCCGCGTCGAAGAAGGCGGTCGAGTAGTCGAGATTATCGCGCAACACTGAAGAGTATGTGGTGCGGTGCACTGTCAGTGCCATCTCGTCAGCGACCGAGAGTAACGCATTGCGGAAGAGCTCGAACTCGAAGGGATCGGGAGCGAGGGTCTGCATCGATATGCGATCTCCATGCTGCCAGGCGGAAGGCCGGGCGTTCAGCGTAGCTCGCCTCTACCCAATAATCGCGCCACTGGAGCGAGGGTAACTGGCGCGCCGGCATCCGACATCCTGCCAAAGGTGCATCGAACGACGGGCAGGACAATTCTGGCCTGCCCAATCTATAAATGTGAAGCTCTGCAATTGGGAGAGCTTATCATGCCCATTGCTGCGCCGTCCGGCGCGCAATTTGGGCGACGGAAGCCCCCAACAGCGGCGCCGAAGCTGGCAGTGAAGTTCCGCCTCGGAAGCTCCATGTCGATCTCCAGCACCATGAGTCGGCCGTCGCACAGTTCCTGCTGGATCAGAACTGGCGCGATGACGCAGGCTGCCGCCTTGCCGTCCGCTGCGAGTGAAGGATCGACATCCACCTTGCCCTTCTCAACTCTCTTCAAGGAAAGTTCTGGAGGGCGAGCCAAACCTGCAGAAGGTACCTCGCGCTCTGACGCTGTGCTCAGCGCGAGGCATTCTGCGGCAGCCAGAGAGCGATCTCTGGCCAGAGGATCAGGGCCACAATCATGGCCAGCATCGTCAGCACGAAAGGTGCGGTACCGATGATGACATCGTCGATGCGCCCGCGCTTGCGTACACCCTGAACGACATAGAGATTAATTCCGACGGGCGGCGTAATCATCGCTGTTTCCATGAGCACCACAACAAGGATGCCAAACCAAACCGGATCGAAACCAGCTTTGACCAGCAGCGGCGCAATGATTGGCACCGTCGCGACCATCATGGAAAGTGTTTCCATGAACATGCCGAGAATCAGGTAGAATATGACGACGACGATGAGAAGTTCCATTGGCGAGAGGCCAAGGGAGGTTATGTAATTATTCACCTGAGTTGTTAGGCCGATTGAGGTGATGACGAAGTTCAGAAAATAGGCCGCGATGAGGATCGCCATGATCATCGCCGTTGTCCGCATCGTCCCCTCGAGGGCCTCGCGGATCACTGCGAGCGTCAGGCGCCGCCGCCAGGCGGCAACGGCGAGGGCCGCCAGCACACCCAAGGCAGCCGATTCCGTAGCAGTGGCGAGGCCCGCATAGATGGAGCCTACCACCGCAACGAAGATGAAAAGCGGCGGCACTAGATCGGGAAGCGAGCGCCAGCGGCCTTGCCAGTCTGTCTTTACTCTGGAGCCATCAAGACTCGGGCGCAGTAAGCATGCGATGACAATCGTGACGCTGAACAGAAGCGCCAGTACGATGCCGGGTAGCAGTCCTGCCAGATAAAGCTGTGGGATCGACGTCTCGGTCAGCACGCCATAGACGATGATGTTGATGGAGGGCGGGATCAGGATTCCGAGTGTTCCGCCGGCCGCAATCGTGCCAAGGAAAAGCCGCTCGTTGTAACCGCGCCGCTCGATCTCGCCGAGTGCGACGGTACCGATCGTCGCGGCCGTCGCGACACTTGAGCCGGAGGTCGCAGCGAAGAGACCGCAAGCGGCGATGTTTGAATGCATGAGGCCACCCGGAAGCCAGGGCATCCACTGTACGAGCGCCGCGTACATCCGCTCCGCTAAGCCCGACCGTAGCAGGATTTCGCCGAGAAGGACGAAGAACGGGATGGCGACCAGGAGAAATGAATTGGAGGTGGACCAGGACAACTCACCTATGGCCAGGGAGAGCGGGAAGCGCGCGTAGATTTCGCCAAGCACGAGACCAAGGACGCCGAGCGCGGCAGCGACCGGAACGGCAAGAGCGAGCAGTGTCAGCAGGATCAGGAGGGTGGTAGCGATCATCAGTCGCTCACCTCCATCCGCCGTGCCGCAAGAGCCTGGATCTCTTCCTCGGCTTCCTCTTCGGCAGATCGGGTCCCGATCAGTTGCCCTACACCGCTGCGGTCACCTGCAAAGAGGCGTCCAAGGGCAGCAAGGAACAGCACCACTCCAATTGCCACGAAACTTCCGAGGCCGATGACCCATAGCAGCTGCGGTATGACGATGGGAATCTGAAGGGCCGACTGGCTGCGGGAACCCGAGGCCCAGGATTGCTCCACCACACCGATTCCATGCCAGAAGACCAAAGCGAAGAAACCGACAATGAGCGCCAGGCCCAGGAGATCGCAGAGGATGCGGAAGCGCGTCGAGAACAGCAGATAGAGCGAATCAATACGGATATGGGCGCGGTCCAGCAACGCCGCCGCGAGTGCCCATGCTGTTCCAATCGCCAGCGCATAGCCGGCGAGTTCGTCAGCACCGCCAATCGAAGTCGAGAATACCTGGCGCAGCATGACGTCAATGCCGATCAGGACGGCTGCGAGGAGAATTATTACGCCGCCCAGCCAAACGCCTGCTCGTGCCAAGTAACCGGCACCTGTCACCACAGCCCGCACGCGCCACCTCCTTTCGGATCAGGATGAAAGTGAGCACGGCGATCAGTCGCCGTGCCGGCCTTGCAGGTGCGTCACCGCACCGGTGCCTTCAGCCCGACGACGGGCCCTACCTTCTGGTTCCATTCCTGGACGCATTCTGTGCCGCAGCGCTTAGCCCAGTTGGTGAGGACCGGGCCCTCGACGAGGCTCCTGCGCTTTGCCTCTTCGGCCGGCGTCACCGGCGAGATCGTCATATTCGCGGGTTTGCCCATGGTGCAGGGCTGCTTACCGGTATTGCAGTTGTCGGCCTGGACGATTGCCTGCCTGATCGTCTCCCACATCTTGTCCTCATAGGACTTAATCTGCTCCAGGAAGAAAGCCTGTACTTTCGGGTCCAGGTTGTTCCAGGTGTTGAGGTTGACGGCAAGCGCATTGATGCTCCAGCCGAGTGACATCGGGTAGATCGACTTCGTCACCTCGGTCCAGCCGGCGGTGTTGCCGGAAAGGCTCCCCGTTACACCGCAGTCGACGACGCCATTGTTCAGGGCTGGCACGACCTCCGCGAAGGCCATACTGACCGCCGTTGCGCCGATCCCCTGCAGAAAGTCCCGCATCGTGTTGTTGAAAACGCGGATCTTCTTGCCCTTAAGATCATCCAAGCCGCCAACGACGGAACGGCACCAGAAGACTTGAGGCGGGTTGCCGCCGATGGCGAGGAGCTTGGAATTCCAGTTCTTCTGCATCTGCCGGTCGAGCACCGGTGCCCAGGCCTCGCACGCCGCCCTCGCCTTATCGGCATCAAGCGTAAGGCCGGCGAGGTCACATCCCTCGAAGCGCGCGTCGTCGCCGGCCATCTTCGAGATATCCATGCTGGCGAAGTCCATGACGCCAAGCTTCAGGAGGCGCAGCATCGTCTTGTCGTCGATGCTCATCTGATCCAGGGGCGTGATGTCGGCCGTAATCGCGCCATTGGAGGCCTGAGGGATCGTGTTTCGCCAGAACGGAATCTCATCCACGATCGAGGCGACGGTTGGGCTGTTGAGGCCGACCACTTTGAACTGCAGCTTTGGCAGATCCTGTGCGGTTGCACGTCCGAGCAACGGCAAAATGAGCGCCGCCAACGCGGCACCAAGCAGAAAGCGCGTTCTCACGTGAGCATCCCTCTGAGGTTACCGATCTTATCGTTATGGCTTCTTCGCCGGTAGCAAGCAGCCGGAAGACAGTACGATGCTGACACTTAAAATGAGGAGCATGCAAGGGTGGAATGATATCCGAAGTGGAGTGGGTGGGGATCCTGTTTCGCCACTGTCAGCGGACCTTGCCGCCAGCGGCGGCTTGGGGGCTGGTGAAGCCGGGCCGACCTTTTGTCACCCGCCAGACGGCGGGGGTGGGGCCAGATTTACAGGCCCCCGAAGCGCATCATAAACTGCCGCATGCGCGATCTCCGCTCCCTCGAAACATTCGTCTGGGTGGCGCATCTGGGTGGCTTCCGGGCCGCGGCCGCCCGCCTCCACACCACCCAGCCGGCCGTCTCGGCGCGCATCCAGCAGCTTGAGCAGGATCTGGGTGTTACGCTGTTCCAGCCGCGCCAGCGTCGCGCCACCCTAACGGCCGCGGGCACCATACTTTTGCGCTATGCTGAGAAGATGCTGGAACTGCGTGGGGAGATGCTCCGTGCCGTGGCGCACCCAGCGGTTGTGCAGGGCGTCCTTCGCCTCGGGCTTTCCGAAACGCTGGTCCACATCCTTCTGCCGCGGCTGGTGGAGCGGATTGCCGCCGCTTACCCCTCCCTGATCCTGGACATGGTGGTGGATATCACCCCCGCCTTGCGGGAGCAGCTTCTCTCCGGCGCCATCGATATCGCCATGTCGGTGGATGCGGTGGATGACCCTCGGGCTGTGAACCAGCCGCTCTGCGGCTTTCCACTGGGCTGGATCGCGCGACCAGATCTCGGCCTTCCGAAGCGCCCCTTGAAGCTGTCAGAACTGGCGCGCTGGCCGCTGCTCAGCTTCTCCCACAACACCTCCGTCTCGGCGGGGCTGCGCCAGGCCTTCGCGGACACAGGCGCCCCGGGGCTGCGTCTGTGGGGCAGCGCTTCTGTGACTGCTATGGTACGGCTGGCCCTGGATGGTGTCGGTATCAGCGTGATTCAGCCGGTCATGGTGCGTCGGGAACTGGCCGAGGGGCGGCTCCAGTTGCTGGAGGTGGAAGACGTCGTCCTGCCGCCGGTGAACTTCCACGTCAGTTATCTACGCAAGCCCGACAGCTATCTGGCGGCCCTGGTAGCAGGGCTGGCCCGGGAACTCGCGGCGCAGATCGAGGATGCGGAGAACGCCGTGATGGTTGCTGATAAGGAAAATCTATCGGCTGATCCAAAATAAAGATTAGACATGCGTCGTTCTGAAGGCTGCGATGATCCTCCGACCAGCCGCCGAGAAGGGGGACCCCGATGGACCATGCATCATCGCTGAGGGAAACGGGTTGGGAGATCCGGCAGCGAGCCCGCCGCGGTGCGCTGCGCGGTGTCACGCAAGGCATGGCGCCGGGCTATGTCCAGGCGAATCTGGCCATCCTTCCCCGGGAATACGCGGCGGAGTTTCAACGCTTCTGCGCACTGAATCCGCGTCCCTGTCCGCTGCTTGCCAGTTCTGAGCCGGGTGATCCTGTCCTGCCCATTCTGGGCCGCGACATCGATATCCGCACGGACCTGCCCCGCTACCGCATCTGGAAGGATGGGGAGATGGTGGGGGAGGTGGATAATCTCCATGACCATTGGCGTGATGATCTTGTTTCCTTCCTGCTCGGCTGTTCGCACTCCTTCGAAGAGGCGCTGATCGCCGACGGGCTGGAGATGCGGCACATCACGAACAACACGCCCGTTCCGGTCTACCGTACCAATATCGCCTGCACGCCTTCCGGGCGCTTCCACGGACCGATGGCGGTTTCGATGCGTGCGTTCCGTCCGGCGGAAGCCATCCGCGCCATTCAGATCACCTCCCGCTTTCCCTCCGTTCATGGCGCACCCGTACATATCGGCAAGCCGGAGCAGATCGGCGTGAATCTGGATGAGTTGCTTGACGGACAACCGCTGACGGTGATGCCGGACGAGTTGCCGCTGTTCTGGGCCTGCGGCGTCACGCCGCAAATCGTCGTCGCAGCGTGCCGGCCGTCCTTCTGCATCACGCACGCGCCCGGGCATATGCTGGTGACGGATCTGCTGAATTCACGGCTCGCTGTCTTCTGACTAGCCTCGTCCGCGGTGGCTCCGATGCTGAAATATGCAGTGGAATGTGGGCTGGCTTCCTGTACCCATCGTCCAAACCGTTTTTCGGAGGCGGGATAAGCCCTTGTCGAACAGCCCCTTTATCCGCATCGGCATCGATATCGGAGGCACCTTCACCGACCTCCAGATCCTGGACGAGCGCAGCTTTTCGCTGCACAGCCTGAAAACGCCTACCACGCCCCAGGACCCCTCCATCGGGCTGATGACGGGAATAGCTGAGGCTGCCCAGCGCTTCGGCTTCGCCCTTTCTGACATACGGATGCTGCTGCACGGCACGACCATCGCGACCAACAGCGTGCTGGAGCGGCGACTGCCACGTGGCGTTCTGGTGACCACAGCGGGGTTCGAGGATGTGCTGGAAATCGGCCGTCATACCCGCCGCGAGATTTACGCGCTGAAGCCATGGAACGAGCCACCACTGATCCCGCGTGATCACCGCATTGGCTTGGCCGAGCGGATGCGCGCCGATGGCAGCATAGAGACACCGCTGGCACCGGATGCTGTCAGCGGACTTACTGCAAAGCTTCGCGGCTTTGGTGCCGAAGCCGTGGCCATCTGCCTGCTGAACGCCCATGTGAATCCGGCGCACGAGAAGGCTTTGGCAAAGGAGCTGCGTGCGGCGCTGCCGGACATCCCGATCTGCATTTCGTCTGAAATCAGCCCGGAGATCCGGGAGTATGAGAGATCCTCCACCACGGTGCTGAATGCACTGCTGATGCCGGTGGTCGGTGCCTATCTCGGCCAGTTGGTCGCACGCATGGACGAAGCGGGGCTAAAGGCCAGGCTGCTGCTCGTGCAGTCGAACGGCGGTGTGTGCAGCGTTGACATGGCTGCGTTCCAGCCCGCCCGCCTGCTGCTCTCCGGCCCCAGCGGCGGTGCGCTGGCCACCTTGCGGATGGCGCAGGCGCTCAATCGGCCCAATCTCCTCGGCGTCGATATGGGTGGCACCAGCTTCGACATCTGCGTCGTGCAGGAGGGCGCCGTGACCCAGATGACGCAGGGGGAGATTGACAGGCTTCCCGTGCGGCTGCCGATGATCGAGATTCGCACGATCGGGGCTGGCGGTGGTTCGATCGCAGCGGTGGATGATGCGGGACGACTGCGGGCCGGCCCCCGCAGTGCCGGCTCGCGTCCGGGTCCGGTGTGCTACGGGCGCGGCGGCACGGAGCCGACGGTGACGGATGCGAATGTCACCCTGGGGCTACTCGACCCGCGCTTCTTCCTGGGCGGCGCCATGGCGCTAGACCGGGCGGGCGCGGAGCAGGCCATTGCACAAAAAGTCGGAACCCCTCTGGGCTTGACGCCGGCGCAGGCGGCGGAGGGTATTTTGGCCGTGACCAATGCCGGGCTGGCTTCTGCCGCCCGCCTGAGCCTGTTCGAGAAGGGCCTGGACCCTCGCGCCTTCTCCATTCTCTCCTTCGGTGGCGCCGGAGGGCTGCATGCCATTCGCGTGGCTGAAGAGCTTGGTGTGCCGGAGGTCATTTTCCCGGCCGATGCCAGTACCTTCTCGGCCTTTGGCATCCTGCATTCCGATATCGTGCATGACGTGGCGCGCAGTCGGGTGATGCCGGCAACCGCAGAAAGCCTGCCCCGCATCGCTGCGGCCTTGGAACAGCTTCGTATCCAGGGTCAGGCCTTGCTTGAGGCCGATGGGGTGCCGGAAGCGGAGCGCCGCTTCGCGATCTCTGCGGATATGCGCTATCGCGGCCAGGCCTTCGAACTGGTGGTGCCCTGGAGGGGGGCTGCGGCGGAACAGCCGGCGCTGGAACAACTGCTGGAGGCGTTCCATCTCCTCCACTTCAAACGCTTTTCCTACTCCAATCCGGAGGCTCCCGTGGAACTGGTGGCACTGCGCCTGACCGCGACGGGCCTGCTGCCGCGCGCCGAAGCGCGCCGTGAGCCTGGTGCTGGCGCTGATCGCTCCACCGCAGCGCGCGACGTCTGGCTCTCCGGCACGCTGCGCCGCGTTGCCGTGCATCAGCGGGAACAGCTTCGCGATGCCGTGGAAGGCCCCGCGCTGATCGAGGAGGAATACACCACCGTCTTTGTGGCCGAGGGTTGGCGCTGCGCGCCCGGCCCCGAAGGCGCGCTGATCGCGCGGAGGATCACGGCATGAGCAAGGCTGAGGCACTGGGCCCCGTCGTGCTGGAGATCCTGCGCAATGCCTTGACCGCTGCGGCGGCGGAGATGGATGTGACCGTCTGGCGCACCAGCCGCTCCACCGTGGTGCGGGAGTTGCTGGATTACTCCACGGCCATCTTCGACCGTCACGGCTACAACGTTGCCCAGTCTGCCCGCATCCCGCAGCATCTCAACTCCATGAGCACGGGTCTGCTGACCGTCGTGCGGGATTTCCTGCCGCTGGAGCAGTGGGAGGATGGCGATGTGGTCATCACCAACGATCCCTACTGCGGCGGCCAGCATATTCCGGACATCCTGGCCTTCCGCCCGGTGTTCGTGGACGGCCAGCGAATCGCTATCGTCGGTACGCTGTGCCATCACCTCGACATGGGCGGCATGGCGGCCGGCAGCTATGCCGCGACCGCCACGGAGGTGTTCCAGGAGGGGCTGCGTATCCCGCCATTGAAGCTCGTGCGCCGTGGCACGCTGAACGACGATCTGCTGGCGATGATGCGCCAGAACGTCCGCCGGCCAGACATGCTGTGGGGCGACCTGCAGGCGCAACTCGCCTCGCTTTCGGTGGGTGAGGCCAATATCCAGCGCATCGCGGCGCGTTTCGGCGCCGCCACCATCGTGGAGGCCTGCGCCCGCATCCTGGACGGATCGGAACGTGCCATGCGCGCCATGATTGGCCGCATCCCCGACGGGCGGTATGAGTTCGAGGATTTCCTTGACGATGACGGGATCACCCAGGACCCGATCCGCATTCATGCGGCAGTCGAGGTGCGGGGCGAGGAGATGGTGGTGGATTTGTCCGGCTGCGGCCCGCAGGTGCTGGGGCCGGTGAATGCCACGCTCGCTTCCTCCGGCTCGGCTGTCTCCTTCGCCATCATGGCGATCGCGGATACCGAGATCGCGCCCAATGCGGGGTGCTATCGCCCGGTTCGCGTGATCGCCCCGGAAGGCCGTGTGGTGAATGCGCAGCATCCGGCACCCGTCGCGAACCGCATCGCGGTCGGGCATCGCCTGGCCACCACCTTGCTGGGGGCGCTCCATAAGGCCGTGCCGGGCCGCGTGCCAGCCGCCTATTATGGCGTGAGCTATGTCTGTTCCTTCCAGACCATCGGAGAAGGTGGCGAACGCGGCGTCCTGGTGGAGATCGAGGTCGGTGGCAGCGGCGGCCATACCGATAGGGACGGCCTCAACGGCTACACCTACGGCATGCACAACAACTCCAACATCCCCGTTGAGATGATCGAGAGCGAGTTGCCGCTCTCCATCGCGGCCTATGGCCTGCTGCCCGGCTCTGGCGGCGCAGGCCGGCACCGTGGCGGGCTGGGCTTGTTCCGGGAATGGCGGGTGGACTGCGTGGAAGCCGTCTTCACCGCCAATGCCGAACGCTTCAAGTTCCGCCCCTATGGGTTGGAAGGCGGGGAGCCAGGCCGTGAAGGCCATTTGTGGCTGATCCGCCAGGGTGAGCGCCGGGCACTCGGCTCCAAGGTGAACAACCTGCGGCTGGTGCGTGGCGATATTATCCGGCTGGAAACCTCCGGCGGCGGTGGCTATGGCCCGGCATCGGAGCGGGCCGATGCCGCGCAAGCACTCGATGGCAGGATGGGCTACACGGGATAGACGAAGCGGAACGCAGCCGAGGCGGCGGTTCCTCGCCTCAGGCCGAGCGGACCTCCCCTGCGTTTCGGGGCACCCCTATGCGGCCATCCAGCCGCCATCGACCATCAGGGTGGCGCCGGTGATGAAGCTGGCTTCGTCGCTGGCCAGGAACAGTGCCGCCTGCGCGACATCCTGCGGGCGGCCAAGCCGTGGCCAGGGTGTACGCCGCATGGCCCGGTCCAGGACTGCCGCATCCATCGCGCGCCCGCTCTGGCCAGTCTGAATTTTACCCGGTGCAACGGCATTACAGACGATGCCCTCGGCCGCGTAATCCGTTGCTACCTGGCGGGTCATGTAGTCTACGCCCGCTTTGCTCACGCCGTAAGCAATGTCGCCCGGTGCCGCGATCATCCCATGCTGTGACGAAAGGTTGATAAGCCGCCCCCGCACTTCGCCGATGCGTTCCTGTGTCAGCATCTGCCGCACGGCCGCCTGGCTGCAGAGGAAGGCGCCTTTCAGATTAACCGCCATCACCCGCTCCCAATCGGCCTCGGCCATCTCCAGCAAGGGGCGGGCGTGCCGGATACACGCGTTATTGACCAAGACATCCAGCCGGCCGAAACGCTCCACCGTTGCGGTGAGCAGTGCGTCGACCTGCGCAGCATTGGACACATCCGTAGGATGATCCAAGACCTCGCCGCCCTCCGTGCGGATCACGTCGGATGTTGGAGCACCGCCCTCCAGCGGAGCATCCACGAGATCCGCCAACACCACAGCCGCGCCGTGCTTGGCGAACAGCCGCGCGATGGCACGTCCAATGCCGGACGCGGCGCCGGTGACGATGCAAACCCGCCCCGTCAAGCGAGCCTGCGCGGCAATCATGCCATCACCGCAGAAGCAGATTCGGCGATCAGGGCTGCGGCATAGTGCGCCTGCCAATCGTGCCAGTTCACCATTGGAGCTTCCTGTATGCTCTGTCGGCTTTCAAGCATGCCCCAACCGCGAGCCCTACGACAACCTCCAGCGCTCCAGCACCGCCTTGATCGAAGCGCTCGTCATCCATGGCCTCAGAGATCATCCAAAAATGCAACTGTAATGTTAGACGTCTCCGGCTGCCCGCCACGGACCTCGCCACAGCCGCCTTCCTCAGGCTGCCATGACCAAGCCAGCAACCCCTCCAATCCACTTCCTCTGCTGGAGCGTAGGACTGTCCGTGGCCGAAAACAGAGGGGTGACCTCTGGTACGCCGCTCTACAACCGGGAATTCTTCTAGCGCGACTGCTCCAACACGTAGACATGCGGCGCATCGCTCGGCAGCGTCTCGGGTGTCAGTTCCAGCTCTGGGCTGCCGATCCGTGTGACCGATTCTGGTGGGAACCGGTCGGTGAACCGCTCCACGGGTTCGATCTTCAGCACGCCGCGAGGGCTGAAGTAGTGCATGGGGATGATGACACGCGGACCGATCGCCCTGATTGCCGTGTCCAGGTCGTCGAGCGCGATGGTCGCATGCTCGCCCGTCAGGGCCAGCAGGATGTCGACCTGTCCGCGCAGGGCCTCCAGATGCTCCGGCGCAACCGGATTGCCGATGTCGCCCATGTGGAGCACGCGCAGGCCACCCAGGGTGAAATGGTAGAGGGCATTGGCATCCGGGTCCCGCCCGGCTGCCGCCTGATAGTCGAAGGTCAGGCTCTCGTAGGCGGGAAAGGGCCGGATGGTGATCCCGCGCACCTCGGTACCCCCCGGCGGCAGGTCGAGTGCATTGACGATAACCGGGTCGCCCCGCACATGGCTCGGGTCGGAATGGAAGTCGTCCGTGGCCGAGCTCATGATCACGATGTCGGCAGGCTCATTGATGGGAGCGAAGCCGCTCCGACCAGGCGCGTAGGGATCAGTGATGACCACCAGGCCATCTGCTTCCAGGCGAAAGCTCGCATGCGCGTAGAACGTGATCTTCACGGTTGCCTCCGAGGATGATCAGCCCACTGGGCACGGACTCAATTTCCTCGCCCGCGACCAGTTCCCGATTTTCTATTATAATGTCCTGCTTTGTCAGTGATCTCACAATGGGTGTGCAGCCTTCTGGGCCGCTGACGCGGCGCATGGTGCGAGCGGCATGAGCGAGAAAGAAGGCGTGTCCGCAAATCCGCCGATCCATGGCACGCCTGAGAGTGCGGCTTGGCTTCGAGCCAAGCTGGCGGAGCTGAAACTCACCCAGAGGAAGATGTGCCATATCCTGCGGCGACATGGCGATGACTGCTCAAGCGTCCAGCGCGTCACGGTCCTCCGGGGCCCGCTTGGCGCACGGCCGAGGGCGTGCAGACGCCTCAGAACAGGCGGTAAGAGAGGAACAGGCCTGCCTGGATCTGGTCTAGCGAGCCGCCGGAGGTTTTCACCAGCGGTGACTCCGCCGCCGCGCCCAGCAGACGGCCGTATTCCACATAGCCTTGCAGGCTCCACTGCTCGGACACACGCCACTGCATGACGGCAAGCCCGCCGATCCGCTCCAGGCCGCCGCCCGCGCGATAGGCGCTGTAGCGGGTGCGCGCCGCCTCGGCTTCGCTGATGCCGTAATAGGATTGCGCGTATTGCCGCGTCACCGCGCGCAACTCCGGGCCGGCGGTGAAGGCGACACGGCCGACGGGAATGGAGAGGAACGCCCGGGCCTCCAGGGCCGCGCCGCCGTGGCTCCGCGCCAGATCCTGCGTCAGGCTGACATCGGCATAGAGCGGGCCGGCGGTATAGGCGAGGAAAGCACCGCCTTCCACTGTGTCGGAAAAGCTGCGCAGCCCCGTCAGGTTGCGGCGTGCATCGCTGGCATCGCGCCCCTCGCGCAACCGCAACATCGGCCCCAGGGAGAAGCCGTGCCCCTGCAGCGCGGAAATTCGGGCGCCGTCCAGCACATCGAAGTCCAGCCACTCGCCATAGCCGCCATTGAGATAGGGAAAGGGATGGACGCGCGTGCTGCCACTGCCGGGATAGGCGGGCGAGAAGAACGGCCCGGCTCCAAGATTCAGCTCAAAACCTACTCTCTCCTGCCCGAAGAACACCTCCTCCGCCTCAGCCGGGGCCATTCCGGCAATCGCGATGCCGCACGGCAGGAAGGCACGCAACAGTATCGCCAGACCTTTCATGCGGCGGCGCTCCGGCCCTGCAGCAGGCGGCGCCACAGCGTCTCGGGCGGGTGGATTACCGCGCTCATGGCGCGGGCGTAGTCGAGCACCAGCCCAGGGGTCCAGGCCATGCTCTCGGCACGCTGACGGATCAGCCCGGCGGTCCAGAGCTCGGGGTTGGTGATGGCGCCAAGCACCGAAAGCACCGGCCAGCGCTTGCCGGTGAAGGCGCCCTCCAGCGCAGCATCAAGCGCATTGGCCACCGCACTGGAACAGTTCCGGCTGGTCAGGTTGTATGTCTGGTCGTTCCGGTAGTTCCCCCAGAAGGCATGAAGCCGCTCCCGGTTGAAATCACGGAACACCACCTGCACGGTGGAGGGGCACCAGCCTGCCGCCTCCTCCGCATAGCTCGGCAGGAAACGGCCCGGGACGTTGTTGTCCACCGTCGCCCGCAGCACCCGCGCGAAATCGGAGCGGGAGCGGTCGATCTCCACTGCGGGGTAGTGGCTGATATAGACATCAGGTGCCATCTCCAGCGCGGCATGGCCGGTGGAGATGGTGCCATTGGCGTCCATGGCGGCGATGTAGCGGCTGACGGCGCGCTGGTGCAGCGGTGTGCTGGCCGTGCCCGTTGGCGTCCAGACGTGGACAACCAGATCTCCCGCGCGGCCTTTCGCACCGAGGGCAGGCATCGGCATCAGCACCTGCCCCAACGGGCTGCGCGAGAACAGGGTGGAGATGGGCGCGCCGCGCGGTAGCTGCCGGATACGCCAAGCGATACTGGCGATGCCGAGCCCCGTGACCGCCATGATCAGGCCGACATTGCAGCCCACCGTGCCGGCATACCAGGTGGGCCAGGGCTGCAGCGTCGCGATGGCGAGCAGGATCTCCAGCACGCCCCCTGCCAGAGCGGCACGCCAGCCCGAGAAGCGCACGACATGCGCGCTGGCGATGCGCACGGCCCCATCCGCGATGAAGCCCAAGCCCAGCACCAGGGCCAATGCAAAATTGGCTCGCGGAGAGGAACTCAGGATCAGCAAGGCGGCCGCCAGCAGCGCGACACCCTTCACCAGCCGCAGGCGGCGCGCCGTGCCCTGGCTGCCCAGCCCGGCCAGCAGGCTGAGCGCGGCCTCCGGCAGGATGAAATAGCCGAAGAAGCGTGGCGGGATGAGCGTCTGCCCATCCAGCGCATCGATGAAAATGAAGAGGCCCGCGGCGAGCCAGAGTAATCCTCCCGCCAGCACCACGGCCCAGCGCCGCTGGATCAGCTCATGACCCAGCAGAAGAAGCATGATGCGGATCACGGCGCGTCTTCCTCGGTACGGCACCCGTCCTTCCAGCGCAGCAGGAAGAGGGTGAAGACGCCGCAGGCGAGAGCCACGAGGAGCGGCAGGCCATGCGTGGTCAGGCCGAGCGCCACCCCCGCGAGGCTGGGACCGAGCAACGCTCCCGCCCCCCATAGCAAGCCCATTGCCGCATAAACCCCCACGAGGTCCGTACCACGGAAGCGGGCGCCGATGATGGCCAGCATGGTGGTGTAGATGCCGACGAACATCCCGCCCCACAGGAACAGGGCGGGATAGGCGATCCAGGGCTCACGGAGCATCAGTGGCCAGGCCAGCGCCCCGACCGTGGACAAAGCGCTCAGGCCGAGCATCAGGCGGCGGCGGTCCATCTTGTCGCACAGCCAGCCGACAGGCAGCTGCAGCAGGATGGCTCCCAGCATGAGCGTGGTGATGAGCTGCGTGCCGGCCTGCTCTTCCCACCCCAGCCGGACGGCATAGAGCGTCAGGAAGGAAAGTCCTGCCGTTTCCACCGCCGCGTTCAGCGCGGTGGTGGACATGGCGACAGGGGCGAGCCGCATGAAGCGCAGCAGGTTGCCATGGCCATGGGCCTGCATGGCCGGCCGCACCACCCCCGGCTGGGCCATCAGCAGCAGGGCCAGCAGCGACACGCCGGCGCCCACCGCGAAGGGCAGCAGCCCATCCGGCCCGGTGAAGGAAAGAATGAGCGGCCCGCCGGCAAACCCGAGCGAGAGGAGAGCGGTATAGATGGCCATGATGCGGCCCCTCGTCCTGTCGTCGCTGAGCTCGCTGGCCCAGGTCTCCGTCAGTACGAAGAGGATCTCGGCGCCGATTCCGAGGCCGATACGCAGGACGAACCACACCCAGACCAGTGGGATGGCGGGGAAAAGCAGCAGCAGGGCAGCGGTGAGTACCAGGGCAAACAGGATCAGTGACCGGGCGCCGAAGCGCCCCGCGAGGCGCGGCAGAATCGGGGCGACCAGCAGCACGCCCAGTGCATGCATGGCGGCATTGAGGCCGATCATCGTCTCCCCCACCCCGCGCTCAGCGAGGTTGAGAGCGACCAGCGGAGCAGTGAGGCTGTAGGTGAGGCCGAAGATCGCCGCTGCGCCGATCACCGCGGCGAGGGAAAGGAATCTGGGCCGGCCGAATCCGGCAGAGATCTGCTCTGGAGCTTCTCCCGTGGCTGACACCGAACTTCCCTCCGACATATCAGCGCTCCCCTGCTCTCCGAGGGAGCCTTCACGCTAAATGCAAAGCTTGTGTAGCCGAAACGTGAACGAAACCCCAGACAGCATGGTCAGGACCTGCCATGTGCGGGCACGCCGGCGCAGAGAGGCCATGCTGCCCTGGAACATTCACCACTCATGCCGGTGATGATTTCCATCGCCCTGCCGTGCAGACCGTACAGTCCGCCTTGCGGTCGGTAGTCAGGTGGCCAGCATCAGCACACTTCAGCCGGCCAGGAAGGCAGAGAGCGCCTCGGAATGAGGCGCTCCCGCAGACAAACAGCCATGGGAGATGCGTGGCAGCGGGCGCGCGCCTGGAACCATAGGGGGTGTCCGCGCTTCGGCGCGACGTCATGCCACGGTGATGGCGTCCCTTCCTTCGTGGATGCCATAGGCAAGAAAGTGCTGCAGCGGGCTGAGGTCTGCCGCCGCCACATCCGGGTTGGCGGTAAGGTAGGCATGGGTATCGAAGCGCGGGCCCGCGTCACGCCCCTCCCGCCAGCCCCAGTGTGCGTAGTGGGTCAAGGGATTGAGGCCCGCTGCCGCCACGTCCGGATTGGCGACGAGATAGGCGTCGGTATCGAACCAGCCATTCGGATCGCGCCCTTCCTGCCAGCCGTAATTCAGCCAGTGCTCCTGGATATCCACTCCTGCCGCGGCGACATCCGGGTTGGAGAGCAGGTAGAAGGTGGCGTCGAATCCGTCATCGATCCTGATGCCGACTGCGGCATAGGCCTCCCGCCCTTCGGACATGCCATGGCTCAGGTAATGTAGCAGCGGGTTCAGCCCGGCGGCCGCGACGTCCGGATTACGCTCCAGGTACATGCGGCTGTCGAACGACGCCGAGGCCGCGCGCCCCTCCTGCCATCCCGAGGTGACGTAGTGCTCCAGCGGGTTGACGCCCGCGGCTGCCACGTCGGGATTGGCGGCAAGGTAGCCCCGCGTGGAGAAGAAGCCGTTCGGGTCACGTCCTTCGTGCCAGCCAAAGGCGTCGTAATGCGCCTCCGCGTCCATGCCTGCCGCCCAGACGTCCGGATTGGTGATGGCGTAGACGAGATCGTCCACCAGCAGATTTGTGTCGTCCAGTCGGATCGTGCCGTCTGCGAAGGAGAACGCCTCGAAACCGCGAAGAGTGTCGGTGCCCTCAGCCCCGGAGAGCACATAGGCCCCCCCCTCCATGCGCCAGGTGCCAGACTGCTCGGCCAGGGTCACGTTGTAGATGGCCGTATCGTGCCCCGCCCTCCCATCCAGTGTGTCATCGCCGAGCCCGCCCGTGATGACGTTATCGGCGGCATTGCCGCGCACGATGTCATTGCCGGCGCCGGTCACCGCATTTTCGATGGTGACGCCATTGGCGATGGTGTAGCCGCCGAACACGCCTCGAGCGTAGGACATCCAGCCGGCGCCACCCTCTTCCCAGCGCAGCGTCGCGGCATTGAGGTCGATCGCCGCGTCGCGCGCGCCTGTGTAGCGGATGGTATCGTTGCCGCCTGCGTCCCAGACGCAGGCATAGCCGGTGCCTGGAGCATTCTCGTCGGCGAGGTCGTAGACGTCGTCGCCGGCATTCCAGGAGAGATTGGCGCCGTATTTGGCCTGCAACACCGCGATGTCGAAGGCCATCGGCGTCATCACCTGGCCGTATTCGCCATGTCCCGACGTGCCGTCCGGCCCGGTCGCCCAGCCCTGGACGTAGGACATCATCGTCCAGACTTCCTGGTTGAGGTCGAATTCTCCGTAGCCACGAGCGCCGAAGGGATCGAGCACGCCCGGAAAGACCGGCGAGGTGCCGAGGAGGCCCGCGTCATGCGGATGCGAGAGGCCGAAGCCGTGCCCGAACTCGTGCAGGAAGGTCTCGAAGATCGCGCCGCCGCGCTCCAGTGCGCCACCCGGCTCCCGCGTCCAAAAGACGCTCTGGACATTGAAGACCGCCTTAGCCTCCTCCGCTCGCCCCATTGGGTCGCAGAAGCCGAGCAGATTAGTGTCATCCATCGTCGCGAGCTTCAGCGTCAGGACCGGCTCCAGTTCCGGCTCGCCATTCTCGTCGACCGCGACCTCGCCGAAGCGCAGGTTGGTGATCTGGGAATAGACCTCGAAGGCCTTGCGGATCTGGCCTTTCTCATAGTCATTCCACTCGTGGGTATAGTTGTCGGGGTCCGAGGGGTCGGGCGGGTTTTCCGCGCTATTGGAGACGAGCTGGCCGCCGGGCGTGAAAGCGTAGGTGATCCAGGGGCCAGGAGCTTTCAGTCCCCAGTCCAGGGCCTGGAGCGGATCGAACGCAGTCATGGACGGCTCTTCCTCGGGAGGCTGCGGGGCGGAATGGCAGTTCCATGCGCCAGGAAAGCGCATGGTCTGAACTTTCTTTCACTAATTTGTTACATACAACCCAAGGTGGATCAAGCATCCTTAATCTTTCGGAACCAACTTCATGACGCGCAAGCCCGTCGTCGGGCGAGGATCATGGCGGCGGCGAGGGTGACGGCGATGGGTAAAGCCTCGACCACACGCCAGCCGGCATAGCGACGGACGGCGAAACAGCGGATCAGGAAGGATCGGCTGCCGGAATGCGGCCAGCACCGCAGCCCCGCCGCGCCTGTCGTGCAGCGACGCAGGCGAGACAGCCACCATCAGGAGCCTGTAATCGGTGTTGAGCAGGGTATGCCGCTTGTGGCCGACAATGCGCCTGGCGGCATCATGGCTCCGCATCCCGGTCACACCCATGCCGCTGGAGCGCACAGACCGTGTTTCCTGGCACGAAGCTGCCGGTCGTCATGTCCCAGAAGCTGCGGCGGCTTCGCTCAGCAGGCAGACATTGATGGAGGGGGTTCGACCGGCGCCCAGGGGGCGATCATGGCAGTTCCTGATCGGGGCCGTGCGGGGACGAATTCAGCCCGAGGCGCCACCGCCAAAGTCGAAGGCCATCTGAGTGCCGCCGTCTGCTTGCTCTCCCTCGAAGTTGGACACCGAGACGCCGAGCAGGCGGACTTTCTTGGCCAGTGGGAATACGCCGCGCACCAACTCGATGGCCGTGCCGACGAGAGCCGCGCGGCTCGACACCGGCTCGGCGGAAGAGCGGCTGCGGGTGATCTGCTGGAAGTCGGCATACTTCACCTTGAGCGTGACCGTGCGGCCGAGCGCACCCGCCTTCTCGCACCATTCCCAGACCTCGACGGCCAGCGCCTCGACGCCCGCCTCGATTTCCCCGGGGTCGGAGAGGTCGCGCGGATAGGTCGTCTCCGACCCCGAGGATTTCCGCGGGCGGTCCGGCACGACCGGCCTGTCGTCCTCGCCGCGCGCGATGGCGTGGAAATGTGCGCCCGCCTTGCCGAAGCGCGCCGTCAGGAAGGCGAGGCTTTGCTCGCGGAGGTCCCGGCCTGTCCGGATTCCCAGCGCCTCCATCTTGGCCGCTGTCGCCGGTCCGACGCCGTGGAAGCGCGAGATCACGAGGTCGGCCACGAAGTCCGGCCCCATCTCCGGCGTGATGACGAACTGCCCGTTCGGCTTGCGGTGGTCCGAGGCGAGCTTGGCGAGGAACTTGTTGTAGCTGATGCCTGCCGAGGCGGTCAGCGCGGTTTCCCCCAGGATGCGCGCCCGGATCTCCCGGGCCACGCGGGTCGCCGTCGGGAGACCCTTCAGGTTCTCGGTGACGTCGAGATACGCTTCGTCCAGCGACAAGGGCTCGACCAGCGGCGTGTAGTCGAGAAAGATCCCACGGATTCTCCGCGAGATCTCCCGGTAGCGGTCGAAGCGCGGCGGCACGAAAATCAGGTCGGGGCAGAGGCGCAGCGCCGTCAGGGACGGCATTGCCGAGCGCACCCCGAAGCGCCTGGCTTCGTAGCTCGCCGCCGCCACCACGCCGCGCTCGCGCGAGCCGCCGACCGCCACGGGCTTCCCCTTGAGGGAGGGATCGTCCCGCTGTTCGACGGAGGCGTAGAAGGCATCCATGTCGATGTGGATGATCTTGCGGATCGGGGACGTCACGGGGCGGCTCGGGATGGAAGGCGCCAAAGGGTAGCACGGCATCCGTGGGGGTGTCGCCGCAGCCTGCCGCCAGGGCCGCAACATCCCGGCCTGCTCCGGGGGCGGGCCCTGTTTCCAGGGCCCGCCCGGTCAGCGTTCTGTCAGGCCGGCTCGCCCAGGGCCGAGCGGCCTTCGGCGAGGCCATGACTGAGGAAGTGGAGCAGCGGATCCATCCCGGCGGCGCCTTGACAGCCGACCCTGCACCCCACCCAACCTGAACCGGGCACCTGACGGGAGTGGAAGGACATGGTGCGCCGCCGCCGCGGGCGCCTATGCTCGCGGCATGAATGCCCGCCAGCTCGAAGTCTTCCGTGCCATTATGCGCAGCGGCACGCTCACGGCCGCCGCGCAACTCCTCAATGTCTCCCAGCCCGCCGTCAGCAAAATCCTGCGGCATCTGGAGAGCCAGCTCGGCTACCGGCTGTTCGAGCGCGCGGGCGGGCGGCTGCACCCGACCGCGGAGGCGCAGCTCCTCTTCGCCGATGCCGACCGCGTCTTCCGCGAGATCGAGACGGTGCGCGACCTCGCCATCCGCATCCGGGAGCGACGGGTCGGGCTGCTTCGGATCGGCGCCAGCGCGCCGCCCACCTTCGCCGTGCTGCCAGCGGCGCTGACCGCCTTTCAGGCGCGCCATCCCGGCGTGAAGGTGCTGCTGCGTACCCTGCCGGCCGAGGAGCTGAGCGAGAAGATCTTGGTGGGCGAGGTGGATCTCGGCCTGACCCTCTCCGCCATCCAGGTGCCGATGGTGCAGACCGAGCTGCTGACCACGACGGCGGTGGTGGCGCTGATCCCGGCCGCCTCGCCGCTGGCTCGCCGCGCCGCCATCGAGCCGGGCGACCTCCAGGGCGAGCGGCTGATCTCCTATGGCTCGCACGCCGATGTTGGGTCGCTGCTGGACGCCACCTTCGAGCGCGCCGGGCTGCCGCGGCAGGTGCATATCGAGATCGCCATGGCGATCGCCGCGCTGCCCCTGGTGCAGGCGGGGCTTGGCATCGCGCTGGTGGACGGGATGCTGCCCTGGGCGGATTTCCCCGGCGTGGTGGCGCGGCCGTTCCTGCCGCGCGTGCTGATGAGCCTCAGCCTTGTCACCTCGGGCGCACGGCCTGCCTCGCGCTTCGTGCGGGACATCGCCGAGGATATCCGCGCCGCCATCGGCGGGGCGGACGGCGCTACTGCTCCGTCGGGTCGTAGCCGGTCACGACCGCCATGAAGTTCGAGGCGCCGCGCATGTCCGGCACCATCACGCGGATGCTGTAGGCGTCGAGCCGCTCCACCTGCGGCAGCAGCGAGAGGGTGTCGGCGGGCGGCCGGTGCTTGAACACCACCTCCAGCGCGATCGGCCCTTCGAGCTTCGTCGGGCGGAAATCCGCCAGCCGCCCTAGGGCGCGGCGGGTCATGGCGGCGATCTCCGCCTGTGCCGCGGCCGGCGTCAGGCTGCGCGCGGCGAGATGGCCATAGGCCCATTTCACCACCGCCGCCTCGACATCGCCCACCAGCCCGCGCGTCTCCTCGACGAAGGCGTCATCGCCGGAGATGCCGATCAGCGGCACGCCGAACTGGCCGAGCAGCGGATGATAGAAGCCGGCCTCCGAGACCACCTGGCCATTGAGCCGAACCTCGCGCAGCACCAGGCCGCGCATGGTGTGCCCCAGCACGCCCGAGCGATGCGTGCTGCCCGTGTGCCAGCCGATGAAGAGGGCACCGTCGAAACGCCCTTCGTCGATGCCGGCCACCATGCCGAGCGGCCGGCGCACGCCGCGGATGAGCTGCACCCGCTCCGGCAGCCGGTCGATCATCATGTTCTGCGAGACGAGATGGCTGTCGCAGGCCACCACCTCCTCCACGCCCATGGCGAAGGCGGCCTCGGCGGCGGCGGCGACGCTGTCGGTCATCCAGCGCCGCGCCGCCTCGTACTCCAGTCCCGATGGCAGGGTCTGCTGGCGCGAGACGACGCCGGCGATGCCTTCGATATCGGCCGAGATGTAAAGGCGCATCGGCTCAGCGCGCCTTATGCGCCAGCACGGCGCGGGTATAGTCGTAGCCGCTGGCCTCGTAGGTGATGCCTTTGCGCGTCGCCCAGATATTGGTGAGCTGGTAGAGCGGAATGACGGCGACATCGTCCATCGCCTGGGCCATGGCCTGCTGGAACAGCTTCTCGCGCGCGCCGTCGTCGAGGGTGGTCACGGCGCGTTGGATCAGCGCGTCGAGCGCCGGGTTGGAATAGCCCTGGCGGTTGAAGCTGCCGGTCAGCTTCTCGCGGTCGTAGCTGCTGAGCACGCTGACCAGCGGATGGCCGGCATGCCCCGGGCTGGCCCAGCCCCACATCGTAACGGCGAATTCCATCTTGGCCGCGCGCGGGCTGTAGGCCGAGAGCGGCAGAGTCTCGACCTCGGTCTGCACACCGGCGCGGGTCCACATCTGCGCAATGGCCTGGGCCGAGACCGGGTCGGTCGGCCGGGCGTTCTGCGCCACGTGCAGCGTCATGCGGAAGCCGTCGGGATAGCCGGCCTCGGCCAACAGCCTCTTCGCCAGTGCTGGGTCGTAGGGCGGCACCGGGATGTCGGGGTTGTAGGAATAGGTGCCCTTGGGCATGAACTGCCCGTTCGGCTCTGCCGTGCCCTGCATCACGCGCTCGGTGAGGCCGGCGCGGTTGATGGCCACCGAGAGTGCGCGCCGCACCCGCTGGTCGCGCAGTGGATTGCGAGCCAGTGGCTGGCCGTCATTCCCGGTGATGAAGGGCGCCACCTCGGCCGCCTGGTTGGGCGCCAGATAGACCAGCCGCAGCCCCTGGGTGGCGAAGACGGAGAAACCTGGGTCCGACCTGAAGCGCGGCAGGTCATTAGGCGAGGGCAGGTCGATCAGGTCCACGCCGCCCGAGAGCAGCGCCGCCGAGCGTGAGCCGGGGTTGGCGATGTAGCGGAACTCCACCGCGTCCCAATCCGGCTTCGGGCCCCACCAGCCGGGGTTGCGCTCCAGCTTCGCCTCATTCCCCGGCACGAAGGAGCGCAGGATGAAGGGGCCGGTGCCGATGGCGGCCTTGAGGGAATTGTAGTCCTCGGTGGTGGCACCCTCGCCGGCATGGCGCGAGACGATGCCGACCACGGCGAGGTCGATCGGCAGGTTGGGGGAGGGGCCATCGGTGTGGAAGCGCACCGTCAGCGGGTCCACCACCTCGACACGCCGGATGGAGCGGGTCTGCCCGGCATAGCTCGCCGTGGCATTCGGCACATGCGGCACGCGGGCGATGGTGAAGGCGACGTCGTCGGCGGTGAAGGGCTGGCCATCGGAGAAGCGCACGTCGGGGCGCAGCTTGAATTCCCAGGCGTCCTCGCCGACCGGCTTCCAGCTCAGCGCGAGGCCGGGCGCCAAGCTGGAATCGGGGCGTCGGTCGGTGAGGGTTTCGAAGATATGGTAGGTCAGGGTCTGGGTGGAGGTGCCCTGGTTGAAATGCGGGTCCACCGAGCCCGGCGTCGCGCTGATGCCCATCCGCAGCACCGACTGTGCCATGGCGGGCGCGGCCATGAGCAGGGCGGCGAGAGCCAGGGGCAGTGAAATGGCCGGCCGGCGGCGGGGCTTCAGCGGCATGGTCGGGTCTCCTTCAGGAAGCGGGGGCGTCCGGTTGGCGCCGCCGCTGCATCAGGCGCGCGGGATTGGCGACCGGCGCGAAGCCGAGTGTGGCATAAAGGCCGTGCGCATCCTCGGTGGCCAGCATCCAGTTGCGCAAGCCGGCGAGATCGGGATGGTCCAGCAGCGCAGCGGCCAGTGCCTGCCCCAGCCCCTGGCCGCGATGCGCCGGCAACACGAAGACATCGCGCAGATAGCCGAAGATGGCGCCATCGGTGACGGCGCGGGCGAAGCCGGCGAGCTGCCCCTCGGCATCATAGGCGCCGACCGGTAGCGAGCCGCGGATGGCGCGCTCGACCAGCGTTCGCTCGATGCCGCGCGCCCAGTAGGAGTCCTTCGCGAGGAAGGCGTGAATGGCGTCGAGGTCGAGCAGCGCGCGGTCGGTGGAGAGGCGGTAGGCGCCGTGCCGCCGCTCCAGCACCTGGGTCTCGAAAGGGAGCGGCGGCAGGATCATGCGGCCTCGGCGGCGAAGCGGGCGATATGGAAGGGCTCGATCGGCGTCTCGCTCCGGCCGGTCGCAATCAGCTCGGCCATGACGTCGCCCACGCCGGGGCCGAGCTGAAAGCCATGGCCGCAGAAGCCGAAGGCATAGAAGAGATCGGGCCAGCGGGCGCTCGGACCCATCACCGGGATGTCGTCGCGCATGTAGCCCTCGATGCCGCTCCAGGTGCGGATAATCCGCAGCGCGCCGAGTGCCGGCACCATGCGGCGAAGCTGGGTGAACTGCCGCAGCGTGTGCTGCGGCTCGACGCGGGCGCGACGCGTGTCAAGATCGGCGGGGCCGTGGCCGGTGCCGCCGAAGACGATGTTGCCGCGCGTCACCTGCCGCAGATAGATCACCTCGCCGACCACCTTCGTCGTCACGCCAAGGACAGGGGTGAGGGCATAGGGCACCGGCTCCGTCACACCCATCTGCGGCCCGCGCACAACGATCGGCACGGGCTCGCCGAGCTGCGCCGCGAGCCGCCCGCCCCAGGCGCCGGCCGAGACCTGCAGCACAGGAGCCCGGAAGATGCGGCCGTCGGCGCTGTCCAGCCGCCAGCCGGTGGCTTCGCGCTCGATGGCCAGCACCTCGGTATTCTCCTCGATGCGGGCGCCGGCCCGCCGCGCGGCACGGGCGAAGGCGGGGGCGGCGAGGCGCGGATTGGCATGGCCGTCCTCGGACGACCAGGAGCCGGCGCGCACCTCAGCGGAGAGCCAAGGGAAGCGGGTGCGCACCGTATTGCCGCTCAGGATTTCCAATTCGAGGCCATAGGGACGGGCGGCCTCGCGATAGGCTTCCATCATGCCGACCGCCTCGTCCGTATAGGCGACGCGCAGATGACCGCTGGGCAGGAACTCGATGTCCTCGCCAAGCAGTCCCGGCAGGCGGCCCCAGAGGGCGCGGGAGCGGTTGGCCAGCGGGAGCTGCGGCGGGAAGCGCCCCTGCCGACGGACATTGCCGAAATTGACGCCACTCGCCTGCTGCCCGACCAGCCCGCGCTCCAGCAGAATGACCGAAAGTCCCCGGCGGCGCAGGAAGAAGGCGGTGGCGGCGCCCATCAGCCCGCCGCCCAGCACCAGCACATCGGCGCGGTTGTCGCTCATGCCTCCTCCTCCTGGAGGGCGGCGATGGGCAGCGGCTTCACCGGCGCCTGGCCGCGCAGCCGGCCGACCTCGGCCACCGGCACGCCGCGCGTGGCGGCCAGGATCTCAGCCCCCGCCAGGCCGCACATCCGTCCCTGACAGCGGCCCATGCCGACGCGGCTGAAGGCCTTGGCGCGGTTCACCTCGGGTGCATCGAGGGCGCCCGCGCTGCGGCGTAGCTCGCCCGCCGTGATGGCCTCGCAGCGGCAGACCAGTGTCTCGTCCGGCAGGGAGGCGGCGAGCGCGGCCGGCCAGGGGAAGGCGATGGCGAGACCGCGGCGAAAGCGGTCCATCGCCTGCTGTTGGTGGCGCAGCGCGGTGGCGTCGGCCCCCTGGGGCGGCGTGATCCCGAGGTCCCGCAGCACCGCGAGGGCGGCCAGCCGGCCGGCGATCTCGGCGCCATCGGCGCCCAGCAGCCGCACGCCATCGCCGGCCAGATAAAGGCCCGGGACCGTGCTGCGACCATCCTCGTCGATGCGCGGCAGCCATTGCCGGCTGACCGGGTCGAAGTCGAAGGCGCAGCCGGCAAGATCAGCGAGCTGGGTCTCGGCGCGCAGGTGCCAGCCGAGCCCGGCGGCGTCGCAGTCCAACCTTACCTCGCGACCATCGGCATGGCGGAAGGCGATGCCGCCGAGCCGGGTGCCGGAGGCGCCGGGCTCCAGCCGCAGCGGCATCACGCCGCGATGCACCGGCACCCCCGCGCGGCGCAGCCGGGCGAGCAGCGCCGCGCCCTTGGCCAGCAGGGCGGGGCGCGCCGCCATCAGCGACAGGGCGCGCCAACGCGCGCCGGCCGGGGCGGTGTCCAGCACCGCTGTCACCTCGGCCCCCGCCTTCACGTATTGCGCCGCCACCAGATAGAGCAGCGGTCCCGAGCCCAGGAAGGCGATCCGCCGGCCGATGGCGCAGGCCTGCGCCTTCAGCGCGATCTGCGCGCCGCCCAGGGTGAAGACGCCGGGCAGCGTCCAGCCCGGCAGCGGAATCAGCCGGTCAGTGGCGCCGGTGGCGAGGATCAGCGCGTCGAAGGGCAGGACATGGCTGCGCTCGCCGCGCAGCACATGCAGCACGCCATCCCAGAGATTCCAGGCGAGGCTTTCCGGCCAGTGCTCGATGCGCTCGCGCAACGCGTCGAAGGCGGCGTGCAGGGCGGTCGCGCGGCCGGACTCGGTGCCGTAGAGCGCCGTGGCCGGGCGGCGGAAGCCGGCGGGCTGGCGACGGTAAATCTGCCCGCCATTGTCGGTCGCCTCGTCCACCACCAGCGGACGCAGCCCGGCGGCGGTCAGCAGTTCGGCGGCGCGCGTCCCCGCCGGGCCGGCGCCGACAACGATCACCCGAGGCGCGGCCATGGGGCCTCCGTGGTCAGGATGCGGAGGCCGGGCGTGACGGGCGTACTACAGGCGCGCAGCCGCGTGCCCTCCTCCGTCCAGACCCAGCAGTCCTGGCAGGCGCCCATCAGGCAGAAGCCGGCGCGCGGCCCGTCGCCGAACTCCGACAGGCGCAGCGCGGCGGCGTTGGTGAGGATGGCGGTGAGCAGCGTGTCACCCTCCAGGGCCGTGGCGGGATGGCCGTCCAGGGTGAAGGCCACGGGCTGGCGATGCGCCTCGTCCAGCCGGCGCAGCAGGGATTCCGGCGCGGCATTCATGAGGGGCATCCCTGCAACCGCCATGCCATTCCTACCACCTCCATCCGATCCTTCAGGTCACAGGGGCGAGGATCGGGGCAGGGCGCGGTGGTGGTCCAATCGCTTTCGGCACAGCCGCCAGAACCCGGGGTTATGGGTCGGCAGGCCATAACCCCGGGTTTGCTCGGCCGGGCCAGAAGTCATTGGCGCCCCTGGCGCCGCGCGTGGCAGTCATCGCAATCCCGACCAAGGAGGAAGGCATGGGCTGGCGCGTGGGCGTGGATGTGGGCGGCTCCTTCACCGACTTCGCCGCGCTGGATGAGGCAGATGGGCGGGTCGTCACGCTGAAGGTCTTCTCCCGCCCGGATGCGCCGGGCGCCGAGATCGAGCAGGGGCTCGGCCTGCTGGCGGCGCGCCACGGCGTGGCGCCCGAAGCGGTCAGCTACTTTACCCACGGCACCACGGTCGGCATCAACACCGTCATCCAGCGTAACGGCGTGCGGCTCGCGCTGCTGACCACCGAAGGCTTCGAGGACGTGCTGGAGATGGCGCGGCTCAAGATGCCACGCTACCATAACCTCTATGCGCGCCGCCCGGACCCGCTGGTGCCGCGCGCGCGTGTCTTCGGCCTCGACGGGCGGATCCGCGCCGATGGGCGGGAGCTGGCGCCCGTCAGCCGCGAGCGCGTCGCGGCGGCGCATGCGGCGGCGCGCACGGCGGGTGCCGAGGCGGTGGTGATCGCGCTGCTGCACGCCTGGCGCAACGACGCGCACGAGCGGGCGGTGGAGGCCATGCTGGCCGAGTTGGACCCCGGCCTGCCGGTGTTCCGCAGCAGCGGCATCTGGCCGATCATCCGCGAATACGAGCGTAGCGTCACCGCCTGCATCAGCGGCTATGTGCAGCCGCGCGTGGCGCATTACCTCGACCGCTTCGCGGCGACGCTGGCCGGGCTCGGCGTGCCGGCGGCACCGCGCATCACCAAGTCAAACGGTGGTGTCATGGGCCTCGCCCAGGCACGTGCCGAATGCGTGCAGATGATCCTCTCCGGCACCGCCTCGGGCGTGATCGGGGCGGGATTCATCGCCCGCGCCTGCGGCTTCCCGCGCCTGCTGACGCTGGACGTCGGAGGCACCAGCGCCGACCTCGCGGTGCTGGTGGACGGCGAGGCCGAATATGGCACCGGCGAGGTGATCGGCGACTTCCAGATCCACATTCCCTCCGTCTCCGTTACCTCGATCGGGCAGGGCGGTGGCTCGATCGCCTGGGTGGACGACTTCGGCGTGCTGCAGGTGGGGCCGCGCAGCGCCGGCTCCACGCCCGGCCCGGCCTGCTACGGCAAGGGCGGCATGGAGCCCACCATCACCGATGCCGTCGCCGTACTCGGGCTGATCGGGCACAGCGAGCTCGGCTACAGCGCGGTGCGGCTCGACCTAGCGGTGGCGGGCGCGGCGGTCGGGCGGTTGGCGGCGCGGCTCGGCACCGGCATTGAGGAGACGGCGGCCACCATCCTGGAGCTGTCCGTTTCCGCCATGTATGCCGATGCCAGCGGGCTGATCTCGCGCTTCGGGCTGGATGCGCGGGCCTTCCGCATGCTGGCCTTCGGCGGCGCTGGGCCGATGCTGGCCTGCTTCCTGGCACGCGAGCTGAACCTGGCGGGCGTGGTGGTGCCGCCGACGCCGGGCGTGCTGAGCGCGCTGGGCGGCCTCGTCGCCGACCTGCGCAACGACTTCATCCGCACCCTCTGGATCGGCCTGGAGCTGGGCGTGGAGGCGCCGCTGCGCGAGGCGTTTGTTGCCATGCGGCGCGAGGCGCTGGCCTGGCTGGTGGAGGAGCAGGGCTTCGGCGGCACACCCGCGATCAGCCTCTCCGCCGAGATGCGCTACCGCGGCCAGTCCTTCGAGGTGGAGACGCCGCTGGAGCCGAGCTGGATCGAGGCGGGCGATCTCGCCGCAATACGCGAGGCCTTCCACGCCCGGCACGAGCAACTGCACGGCCATGCCGACCGCCAGGGTGCGGTGCAGGTCGTCTCGCTGCGGCTGGTGATCACGGGGGAGACGCCGAAGCCGGTGCTGCCGCGCCTGACCCCCGCGGAGGCGCCCGCGCACCCGGAAGCGACGGTGGAGGCCTGGCTCGAAGGCGCGTGGCGGCCGGTGCCGCTCTACGCCCGCGCGGGGCTGCGCGCCGGGCATGCCTTTTCCGGGCCGGCCATCATCGCCCAGCCCGACAGCACCACCTGCGTGCCCGCCGGCTTCGGCATCGTGGTGGATGACTTCGGAAACCTCGTCATCACGCCCGAAGGCCGCTGAGGAGACAGTCGGATGCCGATCGACCGCCGCAGCCTGCAGATCCTGGCCAACCATTGTGGCGCCGCCGCCGATGCGATGGCCTTCACCCTGATGCGCACCGCGCATTCCGCCTTCGTCAAGGAAACCGAGGACTTCTCCTGCACGCTGGTGACGACGGAGGGCATGGCCTTCGCCTCGCCGCGCCAGTTCGGCGCCCCCTGGTACAGCGGCATCGACTACGGCCCGGTGCTGGAGATGATCGACTTCTACGAGGAAGGCGATATCTGCATCACCAACGACCCGTACAGCGGCCATGTCGCTACCCATACGCCCGACATCCATATTTGGAAGCCGGTCTTCCACGACGGCGAGATCATGTGTTTCGTCGTCGGCCACATCCACAATACCGATGTCGGTGGCGCGGTGCCGGCCTCGCTCTCCCGCTCGCTGACCGAGATCGAGCAGGAAGGATTGCGGGTGCCGCCGCTGAAGCTCGTGCGCGGCGGGCGGGTGAACGAGGACGTGCTGCGCATCATGCGGCTCAACGTCCGCGCGCCGGAGCAGAACTGGGGCGACCTCAAGGCGCAGATCGCTTCGGTGAATATCGGCGAGCGGAAGATCCACGAGATCATCGCCCGCTTCGGCGCCGAGACCTTCCGCGATGGCATCCGCCAGATGCTCGACTATGCCGAGGAGCAGGCGCGCGCCGTCATCCGCGACATTCCCAATGGCGAATACTTCTTCGCCGACTTCGCCGACGAGGATGGCGAGGGCGGCGTTCCCTGCCGCGTGGCGCTGACGCTGCGCGTGCAGGACGAGACGGTGGAACTCGATTACACTGGCAGCGACCCGCAGGTGGCGGCCTCGCTCAACATGCCCACCGGCGGGCACGAGCGGCATCCGCTGGGCCTGGTCGGGCTGACCTATGTGCTCTACACCCTCAACCCCGACCTGCTGCTGAATGCCGGCACCCTGCGTGCGGCGCGCGCCATCATGCCGGAGGGCACGGTGGTGAATGCCGTGGCGCCGGCCGCCGTGGGCATGCGCTCGCTGACCTGCATGTTGACACAGATCGTCACCTTCGGCGCCTTCTCGCTGGCGATGCCGGGACGGATGCCGGCTACCTCGCCGGGCGGCAACTCGATCATGAACGTGCGCACCGCCGGCTGGGATGGGCGGCCGGTGATGGCCTCGATCGGGCCGGTCGGCGGCGGCGGCGGCGGCACGCCGATCTCCGATGGACCGAACGGTGCGGGCGGTGCGCAGGCCTTCCTGAAGAACACGCCGATCGAGATCAGTGAGGCCGAGGTGCCGATCCTCTTCCGCCGCTACGGCCTCTGGCCGGACAGCGCCGGGCCGGGGCGCTATCGTGGCGGGCTCTCGGCGATGATGGAGTTCCAGGTCTTCGCGCCCGATACGGTGGTGACGGCGCGCAACCGCAACCGCTCGGTCTTCGCATCCTGGGGAGTAATGGGTGGCCGGGCCGGCGCGACCTCGCGCTTCCTGCGCAACCCCGGCACACCGGAGGAGCTCAGCCTCGGCAATACCGATATCCTGCGTTGCGAGCCGGGCGATATCGTGCGCGTGGTGGGTGCCGGGGCCGGCGGCTATGGCGACCCCTTCACGCGCGACCCGGCGCTCGTCCTGGCGGATGTGCGCAGCGGCTTCGTCTCCGAAGCGGCGGCACGAGACGCCTACGGCGTGATCCTGCGCGCGGGCGAGGTGGATGCGGCGGCCACCACCGCGTTGCGTGCCGCGCGAGCCGAGGGGCCGTCACCGGCGCATTTCGACCTCGGCGAGGCCCGGCGCGGCTTCGAGGCGGTCTGGTCACCTGAGCGCTATGCCCTGCTGACGGATTTCCTGATGGCGCAGCCTGTGCGCTGGCGCCATTTCCTGAAGCGTCGCTTCTTCGCGGCCGTGGCGGCGGGAGAGGGGGGTGGGCTTGGCCTTGCGCAGCAGATGGCGCTGATCGGCGAAAGGCTGCTGGCTGAGCGCAGGGAGGTCGCCTGAGCAGGTGATGGAAGCCGCACGGGCCTGACAGGGGTGAGTGCTCGTCAGCACCGCGGCTTCCCGTCACAAGGGGCAGGACGGGGAGCGTAGAGTAGAACCTGGCCTGCCGCGATGGTTGTCAGGCGGCGGCAGGGCTGGCGGAGCTGCCACTCCTGATCCATCCACTGGCCAGAGAGCGGCGCCGCTCGAAGGCTGCTCGCCGCGCGCCGTGATCCCTTGTCCACATGCAGTCCATCCGGACCGCCGAAGCCCACCGGGCCCCTAGCGTTGGGCGCAGTCCAGGAAGATCCGAGCTGTTCCCGCCGTCTCCTGGGGAGGCGGAGCAGCCACCAGCGTATAGCCACATGCGTCGCTGGCGGCGATCCAGCTGTTGATGGCGTGGTACTGATCGAGCGCAGCAGAAGCCTGGCGCCATGGGCCCATCTGAAGCAGAAGCTCGCATTTCGAACTTCTGCAATCGACGGACCGTAAGCTTCCTCGCGGCAGACGTGGGTCAGCGTTATAGGACGCCCGCAGCGCAGCTTCCTGGTCTTTGGCCCAGGCATCGTTTCGCTGCTCGTTCCGGACTCCGGCCGCCAAACTCTCGAGATAACGCGCCTCCTGCGCGCTGCGGCTCTCCATCGCCATACGCAGCTGATCCGGCGTCTGATCAGCCGGCCTTACCTGTGCCGGCGCGCAGGAGAGCAGAGTCAGTGTTGCAAGAATGATGCCGGATGATCTGACCGGCAATCCGCATCGCGAACTCATCACGGCACCTCCATGATTCTGTATCGCCAGTGGCTTACCTCGACCAGACCGGTATCAGTTGCTGGATGGTCGATACGCTGTCTCTCGGAAATTGGAACTGCACAAAGGCCCCCGAAGCGAAACTCGGCAGCGCGGGCGGCGCCACCCAGTGGATGGAAGCACTTCCGGACATCGTGCGCGGAGCGCCACATGTGACGGAGAAGCTTCCGGAATGCACACAGAGACGCGCGGTCAGGGTGCCGCTCGAGATGCTCACATTGAACAGGACGTAGGAAAGATCTTCCACCGACCAGCCGGGCGGCATGGTGATGTGGCAGAAGGCGATTTCCCGGAAGCCATAAAGCCAGTGCTGATAGGGCACGGCTGTCGTCGTCTGGTAGGGCGGATAGGGGATACAGGTCGCGCCGTTAATGACCTCCGGCACAGTTTCCGCTTGGGCAGAAGAGAGCAGGCCGACAGAGAATACTGCAAGCGAAGCCTGCAGGCATTTGCTCAGATTCACGGCAAACCTCCCTGTTTGGGTATATACCGCATCCAGGCTTTTCGTATCTGATACGAAACATTATCTCCTTTCCCCTGGCGAGAGAAGCCCAATCGTCATCCAGGCGGTACTGACGAGGGCGGCCCACGCTTGTATGGCATGGTTCCCAGTGCCAGGGCTGCTGCGCCCCCACCGCAGCCCTAGCCCGCGCTTCTTCACGCTTGACCCCGCCGGACCTTTCTGTTTGTCGCTGACGAGGATGACGATACGATTCAGCGTCTCCGGACCGATGCTGGCTGCCCGGTCTGCATCGTGTTCCGAGCGGCCGCGTGACCATCTTCGCTGGAAGGAGCGCAGGATGACCAAGGGATCTGACTTGCTGGTGGCCGCACTGGCCAATGAAGGCGTCGATCGCATCTTCGGCGTGCCCGGAGAGGAGAACCTCGATGTGCTCGAATCGCTGCGGAACTCCTCCATCCAGCTGGTGCTGACCCGGCATGAGCAAGCAGCCGCCTTCATGGCCGCCACCTATGGGCGGCTGACCGGCAGGCCGGGGGTCTGCCTGACGACGCTGGGGCCAGGGGCGTTGAACCTCTCCACCGGCGCCGCCTATGCGCATCTCGGCGCCATGCCGATGGTGATGATCACGGGGCAGAAGGGCATCCTGTCCTCTCGCCAGGCGCGCTTCCAGGTGGTGGACGTGGTGGCGGCGATGAAGCCGCTGACCAAACTCACGCGCCAGATCGTCTCGCCGCAAATGATCCCGACCCTGGTGCGCGAAGCCTTCCGCGTTGCCGCCGAGGAGCGCCCAGGCCCTGTGCACCTGGAACTGCCCGAGGACATCGCGGGCGAGGAATGCGACCCCCTGCCGATGATCCCGCCGCATCCGGCCGAACTGCCGGTGGCCGGCACGGAGGCGCTGGACCGCGCGGCGGCGATGATCCTGGCGGCCGAGCGCCCGCTGGTGATGCTGGGCGCCGCGGCCTCCCGTCCCCGCTCCACCGAGGGGCTCGCGCAGTTCGTGCTGCGCACGCGCATCCCCTATTTTACCACGCAAATGGGCAAGGGCACCGTGCCGGGTGGCACCGCGCTCTACATGGGCACCGCCGCGCTGAGCGAGCGCGACTACGTCCATGAGGCGATCGAGCGTGCCGACCTCATCATCTCGATCGGCCACGATACCATCGAGAAGCCGCCCTTCATCATGGGGCCGGGTGGTCCGCAGGTGATCCATATCGGCTACCAGCCTGCGACGGTGGAGCAGGTCTACTTTCCCCAGGCCGAACTGATCGGCGATATCGGCCCTTCGCTGCAGCTGCTGGCCGACCGAGTGGAAGGGCGCATCCCGAAGGCTGCGGCATTGCTGCCGTTGCGCGAGGGCATCCTGGCCCGCATCGCCGACCGCGCGACGGAAGAACGCTTCACGCCGCAGCGCATCGTGCATGACATCCGGCAGGTGATTCCGGCGGACGGCATCGTCGCGCTCGACAACGGCATGTACAAAATCTGGTTTGCGCGCAACTATCGCACCACGGTCGCCAATACGCTGCTGCTGGACAACGCGCTGGCCACCATGGGCGCGGGCCTGCCTTCCGCCATGATGGCAGCGATGCTGCACCCGAACCGTCGCGTGCTGGCCGTCTGCGGCGATGGCGGCTTCATGATGAACAGCCAGGAAATGGAAACCGCCGTCCGGTTGAAGCTGAACCTCGTGGTGCTGGTCCTGGAGGACGGTGCCTATGGCATGATCCGCTGGAAGCAGGCTGTGGACTGGTTCCCCGATTTCGGCATGACCTTCGGCAACCCGGACTTCGTTCGCTACGCCGAAAGCTATGGTGCGAAGGGCTGGCGTGTGGACGAGATCGGCCGGTTCGCTCCGGTGCTGGAGCAGGCCTTCGCCGCCGGCGGCGTCCACCTCGTGACTGTCCCGATCGATTATTCCGAGAACACGCGCGTGCTGGTCGAGGAACTGCGCGCGCGGCTTCCGGTGATGCCGCAGGCCGGGAGCACAGGCGCCTGAGCCGCCATCACGCCGGGTGCGCGTGGCGCGGCAGTTCAAGCAACGTCCGTGCCGCGGCGCCTGTCCTGTGGCAGGGACATCGCCGGACGGACGGAGATTAAGGCTTGGCGCCGAGGAGCGCGCGCCGGCGGCCTTACCCGAACGCAGCTATCCCCCCTCGGGTTCCTGACCTGGGGGTGCCGTGACGCACCCTTCCAGCGCTGCTCCGATCTCCGCGCGGGATAGCCGGCCGATCTCCGCGATGAACACGATCCGGGCACGTGGTCGCCCGGCAGGAGGCGCACCCGCCTCCTGTTCCATCGGCGCGAGGGTCGCACGGCCGCCGGCCAACTGGAACAGGAAGGGGCGGCCCGGTTGCTCCGCCGTCTCGAACACCCCCTTGGCCCGCGCCAACCGGGGGGCCAGCCGCCCGATGGCCGCCTGGAACCGAGGCAGGGAAAGGGGCGCCTCCGCTGTCCAGCTCAGGGTCTCGAACCGGTCCGCATGCGGGCGGCGGCGGCCGGGGGCGCGCGGCACCGGCGGGCGGGTGGGATCGTCCGGGAGCACCAGCGGCAGGGGCACCCGGCCCTGCGGCGCCTCCATCAGGATCGCCGCCGGGCGGATGGCGGCCACGGCCGTGCGGACACGCTGCCGCCCGGCCTCATCGGTCAGGTCGGTCTTGCTCAGCGCCACCACATCGGCCATGCGGAGCTGGGCGCGCAGCAGCGGGTCCTCCATGGCCTCGGGCGGGGCGGCTGCGTCCACCACGCAGAGCACCGTCTCCAGCGGCGCTTCCCGCCAGATCACCGGGTCCATCAGGTTGCGCACGATCTCCGCGGGATCGGCCACGCCGCTGGTCTCGATGATGATGGCCTCTGGTCGTGGCTCGCGGCGCAGCAGGGTGGCGAGCGTGCGCAGCAGGTCGCCTTCCAGCGTGCAGCAGATGCAGCCATTAGCCAGGCTGACCACCCCGTCGCTGGCCCCCGCGATCAGCTCGGCATCGATGTTGATGGCGCCGAAATCATTGACCACGGCGGCGAGCCGCCGCCCGCCGGCCTCCGCCAGGATGTGGTTGACCACCGTGGTCTTGCCCGCCCCCAGAAATCCGGTGACGAGCAGGACGGGGACGGGATTGCCCGACATCAGCGGATCGCGGCGGGCCGCCGCACCGGCTTGCCGGGCCGCGCCGCCACATCCATCACGCCATCGGCGATCACCGCCTCGCCGCTGACGATCAGGTGCCGCACGCCTTCGGCCGGGCGGTTCATCGCGGTGAACTCCGCCTTGTCGCTGAGCGTCTCGAAGTCGAAGACCACCACATCGGCATCGGCGCCCGGCTGCAGCCGGCCCTTGCCGAGCATGGCGGGCGTGCTGGCCTCCAGGATCTGCGCCGGGATCAGCGAGCACTTGCGGATGCCTTCCAGCAGCGAAATCGCCTGCCGCTCGCGCACCCAGTGGCGGATGAAGCGGGTGAAGCATCCGGCCGAGCGGGGGTGGGAGGTCGCCTCCTCCGGGAGCGGCCAGGCATCGCCGGCATAGATGCTGCCATCCGGCATGCTCCAGGGCATCGCATCCGAGGCGATCGCACCATCCGGGTAGAGCACCGCCATGTCGAGCAGCTCGCGGTGGCGCTCGTTGTGCTCGATGTCCAGCACGTGCCACAGCACCAGCTGCGAGGGATCCTCGGCCTGCGCCGCCAGCAACTGCTCCCGGTCGCGGAAACGGTGTCCATCCGTCACCCGCTGGACCGAATCATAGCCGAGGCCGTTGCGCGCCTCGAAGTCGGGATCGCTGAAGAATGCCGCGGCCAGCACGGTCGAGCCTGTGCCGTAGGGGTAGGCCTCCACCGTGATCGGCAGCCCCTGCTCCTGCGCCTTGCGCACCAGCTGGTAGCAGCGCGCGATATCCGTCTTGCTGGAGCTGTTGAAGTGACAGATGTGCATATGGGCGCCGGTGGCGCCGGCATAGCCGATCAGCCGGATATAGGCCTCGGCGGCGCTCTTCGGATCGATCCGCGCCATATAGGCGACATGGGTGAAGGTCGGCACGTTCTTCGCCGCCGCCAGCTGGCACACCGCCGTCAGCTCCTGCACGCCCGCGCCGGGCGCATAGGCGTTCAGGATGCCGATGCCGATGCCGCCCTCGTCCAGCCCCTGCGCGATGCGGTCGAGGATTCCCGTCACCTCGGCGTCCGTGGCGATGTTGTCCATCCAGCGCCGGTCGCGCATGGCGCGGCCGAAGGCCTCCAGCGAGGATTCCTCGTTGGTGCCGACCATCGCGCCGATGCGGGCGAAGGCCCAGTTGGTGGAGGCGCCGTAGTTCAGGATGCGGCCCTGTTCCGCCTGACGCCGGTACCAGGAGGCGACAGGCATCACGCCGGCCTCCAGGTCGAGCGTCGTCGTCACCCCGTCGAAGGCCTGCATGCGGTCGGCGGGGATGGACTGGCCATGCGCGTGGAGGTCGATGAAACCGGGGGCGACCACCAGGCCGGCGGCATCGATCACCCGCTCCGCCTCTCCCAGGTCGGTGCCGACGGCCGCGATCCTACCATCCTGGATCACCACATCCGCGGTGGCATCCATCCCGCTCGCCGGATCCACCACCCGGCCGCCGCTGATCATCAAGGAACCCATATCGCCACTCCGCCTGCCAGAACCCAAGTCGTGCCGGGCCCATAGTGCGGCGGCGGCTTGCGCCGCCGGCCGCAGCAGGCCCCGGACCTGGTCAATAGAGACGCAAACGGCGGCAGTCGCAACGATGGGCGGGAAACGGTCATGGAGAGCTCGCCTTGAAGCCGAGGCAGGGGCTCGGCCCGATCACGCCACGCTCCTGGCATACAGGGCAAGGCTGAACAGGGTCCGCACTCCCTGCAACAGGATGATCCCGGTGATGGCGCCGGTCAGCCGCTTGCCGCTGTTCTCCAGATGAGCGACCTGGCTGAGATCCTGGCCACCTGAGCCCGGGAGCTAGCCACGGGGTGAGGGCGAGCGCGGCAGCTACCTGCAGGGCGTGCAACGCTGCGTCGCGATGTCGGTGAACAATCTCCGCCGGCTGAGGGAGGGCGCGACCTGCCCGGCGCGGAACCCCCGGCCGCCGACGCTGGCGATCTGGTCCCCCGTGCAATGGGGCGGTTGGGCATGGTGATAATCCGGTAGGGGAGGCAGGCCATTCTTGCCTTGGCTGAAGGATTCTGCGCAGGGTAGCGGCCTGCCCCTGGGCCAGGGGCAGGCACTGAGGTAGCTTGACTGCCCGCTTGCGCCGCCGGCACGTCACCTTCAGCTTCCTGGCTGCCCCGATGAGCCGCCATAACGGCGCCTCTCTCCCAGTATTCCGGTGAAAGTCACCTTATGCACGATGCGACCCAGGTCCCGGCCACGCGCCGCCTGGCCTGGAAGGCACAGGCCTTGCTGGTTCGAGGTTGCTTTGCACTGGCGCGCAGTTTGGGGCCGCGCAGAGCATCATCCCTCGGGGGCGCGATCCTGCGGGGGATCGGGCCGCGCTTGCCCGTCTCCCATGTCGGGCGGCGGAATCTGGAGCTTGCCTTTCCTACAGCCAGCATCGCCTGGCGCGAGGAAACGTTGCGTCTTGCTTGGGACAACCTCGGTCGCAGCATGATGGAGATGCCGCTCGTCGCGACGCTGGGGGCAACCGAGGAGGGGCCTGGCTGGGAAGTAACAGGAGCGGAACACCTTCCCAAACCTGGGCAGCGGGCGATCATGCTCTCCGCCCACCTGGCCAACTGGGAAGTTCTGCCACGCGCCAGCCTTCTCTATGGCATCGTGCTCGGCAGCCTCTATCGCGCCCCCGACAACCCTTACGTCGATGCGGAGATCCGCAGGATGCGGCATGGGTCGGCGCCGCTGCCTCTCTTCCCCAAGGGAGCAAAGGGCGGACGGCAGGCCCTTCGCCATCTCTCGCAGGGAGGCGTTCTGGGGCTGCTGGCAGACCAGAAGCTGAATGAGGGGCTGGAGCTCTCCTTCCTGGGCCAGCCTGCGATGACGGCGTCAGCGCTTGCGGAATTCGCGCTGCGCTTTCGCTGCCCGGTTGTTCCCGTTCATGTTCAGCGAATCGGTCCCTGCCGCTTCCGCGTCGTCGTAGAGCCGCCGCTCCCGCACCCGGATAGTGGCGACCGCCAGGCGGACATACGAAGCCTGACACTCGCGGCAAACGAGCGAATGGAAGCCTGGATCAAGGCGCGCCCAGGGGAGTGGCTGTGGCTTCATCGCCGCTTTCCCAAGGCAGTCTATCGCTGAGATCAATGCGCCGACACGAGCGCCGGAGCGAGCCCACAGGCGCTCCCGCCAACTTCCACTCACAAGAAATTTTCTCGGATGAGCGGCGCCTTTCGAAATCGCTGCACGCCTACAGCCTTGATCTATCTGAACCGCGACAGTTCTTTCAGAGGTCGCCGGCGGCAAATCCGATCTAATTGTGACAGCAGCAAAAAAAGAGTTGCATGCTGAGAGCAGGCCCTCCATCTATGCAAAGTCAGCTCGTTTGGTTCGGCCTGCTCTCCCTGCTCATGATCGAGCGCCGAGCCCGGTGTCCGTCTCCCCTCGAAGTTTGATCCGTCCAGCGGTGTCGCTGTGCGGAATTCTGTCATGAACGGAACACCACCATGTCCATCGGCACTGTGAAGTGGTTCAACGCAACCAAGGGCTTTGGCTTTATCCAGCCCGATGACGGCTCCAAGGACGTCTTCCTGCACATTTCGGACGTTCAGCGTGCCGGCCTGCAGGAGCCTCGCGAGGGCGACAAGCTCGCCTATGAGCTCCAGCGCGGCCAGCAGGGCAAAGTTTCTGCCGGCAACCTGAAGCAGGCGTGACGATCTGCGGCGGGGCGGTCTTTGCTGCCCCGCTACTATCTGAAAGCGGGCACCGCGGCCGCCGCTTCTGTCTTCCGCCCACCAGACCAGGTCGGTGGCGGTGCACAGGGAAACCGCGGCATTCGAAAACGCTGAAGAGACTTGTGCCGACGTCTGCGACCAGATGCCGCCACGAAGGACACCGTGAGCTCCTATCTCAAGCCTCCCAGAGGCTCCCTGCAGCGAATACCGCTGCCAGTTTCACCTACCCCGCCACCGCTGCCGAGCCTCCGATACCTTCCGGCCTGACGCTGGACGAAATCCGGCGGATCGTTCTCGACATCATCGGCTGATCGAAGAGGGCCGGGGCACGCGGGCTGCTTGAGTCACACTCAGAGACCAATCTCTCATAAGGATCAGCCATGCCGCCCCATCGCTTTTCGATAGGCCAAAGCATCGTGCTCTCGCTCGGGAAGTATGGCGGCAGCGCACCGAGCGGAACCTACATAGTCCTGCGCTTGCTCCCGAACGACGATGCAGATCGCGAGTACCGTGTGCGTCATCAACATGATAACCACGAGCGGGTCGTGCGCGAGAGTCAGATCCGCCCCTCGTTGGCACCTTTCTTCCGCTGAAGCCGCGTTCCGGCGCCTCCTCCAACACCGATTCAAATGGCAGGAAACACCTCATGCCCAAGAGCAAGACAAAGCCCGATGCTGTTCCAGCCGCTGAGGCGGGAACTGAAGAGGAGGTGGCTTACCTCGCGAAGCGTAACGGTGTGTCGCCCGCAATCGTTCAGGAAATCATCCGCCGTATCGGCTCGAGCGAGCGAGCCGCGGTTGAGCGTGAGATCCGCAAGGGCATGATGCGCCGCTGATTCGGCGGCACGAGACAAAATCAGGTGGCGTTTCCGGCAGTGTGGAGCGGGGCCTGAAGGTTGGAACCTGCGGGATGCTGTTTTGGCCTACGCCGGCGTTTGGTGTTCCGGAGGTCGAGCAGGTCGGGGCGCCGGTAGCGGGCCGCTCCGGTGTGCTCGCCCTCATGGGCCAGGGCCTTCCCAGCGTCATGCGGTGGCAGGCGGCTCCGGCGGAGGCACCGTCCCAGGACGAGGATCGATGGGAACCCGCAGGCTGAGGCCGCTCGCCCGCTCGAACAGCGAGGCTGCCTGGAGCGCGATCTCATCGCGTCGCGGCGGTGCCGCAATCTGCAGGCCGATGGGCCGGCCATACTGATCGAAACCGCAAGGGACGGCCACGGCGGGGCAGCCCGCCAAGGTGAGCGCGGCGTTGATCATCGAGCCGGCCATATAGTTCTCAAGCTTCACGCCCGCGATGGTATCCGGGTTGCGCAGCATGACGTCGAAGGCCGGCGTGGCCGCGCCTGGCGTGATGAAGACGTCATAGCGTGCGAAGAGTGCGGCCATGCGGCGGTAGAAGGCGGCGCGTTCGCGGTCGGCCCAGGCAAGCTGGCTCGGCGTTGCCGCCAGACCGCGCTCGGTGTTCCAGATGATGTCCGGCTTGATGAGATCGCGATGCGTCGCGAGCTGCGCTTCCCGATCCACGACAAAGGACTGGCTGCGCAAGATCAGGAAGGCTTCGCCCAACTGGCCGAGGTCCGGCGCGAACTCCTCAACCACACAGCCCATGGATTCGAAGCGGCGGACAGCCTGGCTGCAGAGCTCACGCGTCTCCCTGTCCACGGGAAGCTGGCCATTGAAATCCGCGGTGAAGGCGATGCGTTTCGGGCGCTCGGCCTCGGCCGCCGCCACCGCATCGACATAGGAGCGCGCAGGCGCATCGTAGGTCAGCGGATCCAGCGGGCACCAGCCGGCCATGGTGTCGAGGAAGAGCGCCAGGTCCGGCACATTCCGCGCCATCGGCCCCTGCACCGATAGCGGGGAGAAAAGATTGTTCACCGTCCCCCGGGTTACCCGCCCCGGCGAGGGCCGCAGCCCCACCACGCCGCAATAGGTGGCCGGCCGGCGCAGGCTGCCACCGTGGTCGCTGCCCTGGGCCAGCCAGGCCTCACCGGTCGCCAGCGACACAGCGCCGCCGCCCGTACTGCCGCCGCAGGTCAGCGCCGTGTTCCAGGGGTTGCGGGTCCGGCCGAAGACCTCGTTGAACGTGGAGCCACCCGCCCCGAACTCCGGCGTATTGGACTTGGCGATGACGATGCCGCCATGCGCCTCGATGCGTCTGACGAGCGGGTGCGACTCCTTCGGCACGTGGTCCTTGAAGATGGGCGAGCCATAGGTGGTGCGGACGCCCGCCACATCCGTCAGGTCCTTGATCGTCACCGGCAACCCGGCGAGCCATCCCGCCTTGCCTTCGCACTCTCCCCCCTGGCCGGCCATCAGCCGCCTCGCATGGTCCCGCGCGCGATCGAGGCAGAGGGTGGGCAAGGCATTCACCTGCGGCTCCACGGCGGCGATGCGTACCTCCACCGCATCGATGAGTTCGAGCGGCGACACCTCGCGGCGCCGCAGGCGAGACACGGCTTCGGTCGCCGTCAGGCGGATGAGATCGTCATGCATGGACGGAGCTTGGCACCGTCTCGGCCGTCATGCCAGATGCGCCAAGGCCCCTTGGCAGCAGCGGACAAACGGCCCTTTCCGGGCCGGGCAGGGGAGAGCAAGGGATCTGCCCTCACGGCGCAGAGATACAGCTTTGAATCTCCACCGGAAAGTTTTTACCCGCACGGGGCGCGGACCATGGCTTTCGTGCGGCGGGTCTTTCCGCCTCCCTCGATCGATGCGCTTGCTTCAAGTTCAAGCCGGTACAGAGCCACGCCAGGACCGCTGCAACAACCAGAAGGCGATCGACATGTTCAGCAGGTTCCACGCAATGCCGTTGAACAGCGCAGCCTGATAGGACCCGGTGGCGTCGAAGATCGCGCCTGACATCCAGCCGCCCAGCGCCATCCCGGCCAGTGTGGAGGAGAGCACCAACCCGATCCGGGCCCCCGCCTGCTGCGCGGGGAAGAACTGCCGCACGATCATGGCATAGCTCGGCACGATGCCGCCTTGGAAAAGGCCGAACACCGCGGAGATCGCATAGAGCGACGCGAGCCCGTTGAAGGGCAGGAACAGCGCCAGCGCGACGGCTTGCAGCATCGAACCGAGCAACAAGGTGCCGAGGCCGCCGATACGGTCCATGAGGAGGCCGAAGGTGAGACGGCTGATGACGCCGCAGCCCAGCATCAGCGACAGCATTTCGGCACCGCGCGCGGGGCCGTATCCGAGATCCACGCAGTAGGCGATGATATGCACCTGCGGCATGGCCATGGCGACGCAGCACGAGACCCCTGCCACGATCAACAGCGCCTGCAGCACATTGGGTGGAAGACCGAGCGCCAGGCCTGCCGAAGTTGTGCTGTGGGCGGTCGATCGCGGCCCGGTCATCGGCGGTTGCCGGCGGAGGACCAGGGCAAGCGGCAGCATGGTGACGAGGCAGAAGATACCAATGCCGGTATGCGTCTGGCGCCACCCCACAGTCGCGATGAAATGCTGCAGGATCGGCGGCCAGACGGCCCCGGCGAAGTAGTTGCCGCTCGCGCAAAGGGCGACAGCGATGCCTCGGCGGCGGTCGAACCAATGCGAGATGTCTGCGACCAGCGGACCGAATACCACCGAGCTGCCGACGCCGATCATGAGGCCATAGGTCATGGCAAACGACCACATGCTCTCGGTATGGGCAGTGACGATATAACCAAGGCCAAGCAGGACCGAACCAATGGCCACGGGGATGAGGGCGCCAAAACGATCGGCCAGTTGGCCTAGCACGACCCCCCCGACTCCGAACCCGACCATGGTCAGGGTATAGGGCAGCGAGGCGCCGGCCCGGGCGACACCGAACTCGGCTTGGACCAGCGGCAAAGCCACGACGACCGACCACAGGCCAACGCCGCCGATCGTGGCGAGGAGAAGGGCCGCTGTCAGGCGCAGCCAGGCATAGCGCGACTCCACGCTCTCCTTTACAGGCCGTCCAGGTGACGTGGCGCCACGATGGTCCGGAACGTCGTGCACCCCTGGACCTGCCATGTCTCGGATCTCCTGCTGCCAAGCGCCGCGGGTGGGGCCATGGGTATGGCAGACCCGGAGCGGTTATCTCTTTGCCTGGCTTGGGCGCACGGAGCCCGACCCGACGCCTCTCAGAATGCCATCCTGACCGCTCCTCGGCGAGGGGGCGATCACCACAGGATCAGAGCACAGAGGACGTTCATGGGGCCTGAGGCAAAGTTCCTCCCCCTCTTCAGCCCCCTGGCCGCAGCACCGGCAGCACGTTTGGGCCAGTGCCGGCATCGCCCGTGAAACGGATCTCCTTCAGCAGAAAGGCGGTTGTATCGCGGATCTCGATCTCCAGCTCCCGCGCCGCGCCTAGGCCGTCTCCTTGGACCAATGCGTCCAGAATCTGTCGATGGCGGTGCGCGGCCTCGACGGGGCGCGCCATGAGTATCCATCGGGCCTCCCAGAACAACGGGCCACGCCGCAGCCACAGCCCCTCAATCATGCCCAGCAAGAGTGGCGCCTCCGCCTGGCGATAGAGGGCGAACAGGAACTCGCGATCGAGACGCAGGAATTCCTCGGCGCGCCCTGCGGTCCGATAAGTCTCATGCTCATCGACCAGCTCCGCAAGTTTCCGCAGCACGGGCGGCCCAAGGTGCGGCGTGGCCAGCCGCAGAGCCAGGGGCTCCAGCGCCGCCCGCACCTCGCTCAACTCGACGAAGGCCTGGCGGGTCAGCCGCGGTACGATGGCGGTCCCGGAGGATGTAATCACATCCAGCGCCTGTTCCGCCGCCAGTCGGCGCAGCGCGGCGCGGGCCGGCATCGGGCTGGTCCCCAACGCCGACGCAATACGGCGGATGGAGAGCTTATCGCCAGGCGCGAAAGTCCCCTCCACCAGCGCCTGACGAAGGCGACGATAAGCCTGCTCTTCCAGTGGCTGCGGCTCGGTGGGTCCTTCGGACTGAGAGCTTGAGATTTCTGTTGCTTGCATTTCGTGATCACAATAGCCTTACTTTCGGGATGGCGTTGGCGCCAGCCCGAGCCGTTATCCTTTAGCGGGAGCAACTCCGTATGACAGTTCAGACCTGCCCGAGCTCCCCTCCCAGCACGGCTACCCGCTTTTAGGGAGCGATCACATGAGCCCCGCTACCTCCCTGCGCAACAGCAATTTGGCCGCAGCACTGGCGGAGGCCCGGGCGGCCTACGCCTCAGCCCGCCCCCGCAGCGCCGAGCTGCATGCCAGGGCCGTCGAGGTCATGCCAGGCGGCAACACCCGCTCGGTGCTGACCTATGGCCCCTTTCCCACCGCCATGAGGCGCGGCGAGGATTGCCGCCTCTGGGATCTGGACGGGCGCACCTATCTCGACCTGTGCGGCGAATATACCGCTGGCCTGTTTGGCCATTCCGAGCAGCGCATCCATGCGGCGCTGCGCAACGCCCTGGAAAACGGTGTGAATTTGGCGGCGGTCGGTCAGGGCGAGGAGCGGCTGGCCCGCATGCTCTGCGCCCGCTTCCCTTCGCTGGATCGCGTGCGGTTCACCAACAGCGGGACCGAGGCCAACCTGATGGCCATCACCGCTGCGCGCGGCTTCACGGGCCGCAACACGATCATGGTGATGCGGGGCGGCTATCACGGTGGTGTCCTGACTTTCCCGCTGGCTGGCCCGAATGCGGCCACCCTGCCGCTGCCCTTCCTACTCACTTCTTATAATGACAGTGCGGAGGCCACCCGCCTGGCCCGTGCCCATGCGGAGGATCTCGCGGCGATTATCGTCGAGCCGATGCTTGGCAGCGGCGGGTGCGTTCCGGCCAACCCGGAATTCCTGAAGACCCTGCGCACCTTGGCCGATGAAACCGGCGCCGTGCTGGTGTTTGACGAGGTGATGACGTCCCGTATGTCCGCGGGCGGCATGCAGGCGCGGCTTGGGGTCACGCCGGATATGACTACCCTTGGCAAGTATATCGGCGGTGGCATGAGCTTCGGGGCGTTCGGCGGGCGTGCCGACATCATGGAGCAGTTCGATAAACGAATCCCCCATGCCGGCACCTTCAACAACAATGTGCTGACGATGGCCGCGGGTGGAGTTGCGATGGGCGAGATCTTCACCGCCCAAGCCGCTGAGGCGTTGTTCGACCGTGGCGAGAGGCTGCGGGAGCGGCTCAACACCATCACCCGCACTGCCGGCGTTCCCATGGGCTTCACCGGCCTGGGCTCGATGCTGACGGTGCATTTCCGCCAGCCCCTGCCGCAGCAGCCCTATGCGGCCACCCCGGAAGAGGAGGGGCTGCGCGAGCTGTTCTTCTTCGACATGATGGCGGCTGGCATCTACCTGGCGCGGCGCGGCATGGTGGCGCTCAGCCTGCCGGTGGGCGAGGCGGAGTTGGAGAGGTTCGCCGCGGCGGTCACTGAATTTGCCGAATCGCGCGCAGACCTGCTGCGCGGCAGCGGAGGGGACGGCTGATGCGCGCCTGGATCCTGGGTGGGCTGGTTGGGGCCATGCTTGCGGGCCTCGCCGCCCATGCGCCGGCGCTTGCCGGTCCTACGCTGGATGCGGTCAGGCGGGCAGGCGAGGTTCGTTGCGGCGTGCCGGGTGGCGTGGCCGGTGCCGCCCGCCCAGACTCACAGGGACGTTGGACCGGTTTCCACGCCGATATCTGCCGCGCTGTGGCGGCCGCCGCGCTGGGCAATGCGGAGAAGGTGCGGTTTGTTCCTGTCACCGCGCAGACCCGCTTCGCCGCGTTGCAAAGCGGCGAGGTGGATACGCTGATCTACATCACCGCCCTGACCCTCAGCCGCGATGCCACAATGGGCCTTAACCAGGTGGTGCCATATTTCTACACCGGCCAAGGCTTCCTGGTGCGGCGCAGCTTGAACATCCGCAGCCTTCCCGAACTGGACGGCGGCACCGTCTGCGCGACCCAGGGTAGTGTCATCGAGCGCAATATCGCCGACTATGCGCGCCGTGTCGGCATCCAACTGACGACCATCGCCTACGATACGGCGGCAAACGTTCTCGCCGCCTTTCTCGCAGGCCGCTGCGACGCGATCAGCAACGATACGCTGAGCCTGACGGCCAACCGACTCGCGGCGCCCAACCCGGATGACTTCGTGCTGCTTCCGGAACTCATCACCAAGGAGCCGCAAGGCGCCATGGTCAGGAACGGCGACGCGGAATGGGCGACCTTGGTGCGTTGGACCATCTTCGCCCTGATCCAGGCGGAGGAATTCGGCCTGACACGCGAGAATGTCGCTGCGGCTCGCGAGACCAGCACCGACCCTCAGGTCCGGCGTTTTCTGGGCCGGGGAGAATCGGTGGGTGCGGGCATCGGCATCGCTGATGATTGGGCCTTCCAAGTCGTCCGGCAGGTCGGCGATTACGGAACCCTCTACGAGACACACCTGGGCGAGCGGGGGCTGGGGCTGGATCGTGGCCTGAACCGCCTTTGGAATCAGGGTGGGCTGATGATGAGTTGGCTCTGGCAGTAACAGTGCGGCCGCTTCTCTGCCGCGATCACAACGGCAAGCACGGCGAATGTCGCACGTCCGGCTGCCGGGTCGGGTACGACCATCCGCTCTGCATAACTCTCGATGAATAAGCGCCTCTCAGAAGGGTGCAGTTGAGGAAACGCCGCTCGGTCCGCAGACTCTGCCGGACGCACGGCGACCACGTTGCGATCTGGGGAGATCACAGATGAATCGTCGTCGCTTCATCGCGACCGCTGCCGGCCTCGTTGCCGCCGGTGCGGCACCGCCACTTCGCGCAGCCCCCTCCCGCGCCAGGCTGCTGCGCTTCGTGCCGCAGGCCAATCTGACCGCGCTGGATCCGATCTGGACCACCGCCGCCGTCACCACCAACCATGCCTTCAACATCTTCGACACGCTCTACGGCATGGATGACGCCCTAAACGTGCGGCCACAGATGGCAGAGGGTCACACCGTCTCAGATGACGGCCTGACCTGGGAGATCCGCTTGCGCGAGGGGCTGCGCTGGCACGACGGCGAGCCGGTCCTGGCGCGCGACTGCGCGGCCAGCTTGGAACGCTGGTGCCGGCGCGACACCTTCGGCCAGTCGCTGGTCGCCCGCGTGGCGGAATGGGGCACGGCGAATGACCGCACGCTGCGCATCCGTCTGCATCGTCCCTTCCCGCTGATGCTGCAGGCGCTGGGCAAGCCCTCCTCGACGCTGCCCTTCATGATGCCGGAACGGCTGGCGAAGACCGATCCGTTCAAGCAGGTGCAGGAGATGATCGGCTCCGGGCCCTATCGCTTCCTGCCGGATGAATATGTCTCCGGCAGCCGGGTTGCTTATGCGCGCTTCGAGCAATACGTACCGCGGCAAGAAGTGCCGCAGCGTACTGCCGGCGGCAAGGTCGCGCATTTCGATCGCATCGAGTGGCATGTGATGCCAGACGCCGCGACCGCCGCAGCCGCCCTGCAGGCCGGCGAGATCGACTGGTGGGACCAGGCACATCCCGACCTGGTGCCGCTGCTGCAGCGCAGCCGCGACGTGAAGGTCGAGGTCAACGACCCCGCGGGCTATATCGGCACGCTGCGCTTCAATTGCCTGCAGCCACCCTTCAACAAGGCTGCCCTCCGCCGCGCCATCCTCTTCGCCGCCAGCCAGGAGGACTACATGCGTGCCGTGACGGCCAATGACCCCGAGCTGTTCCGCACCTGCTACTCCATGTGGCCCTGCGGCACGCCTTATGGAACCGAGGCCGGGGCCGAGCCGCTGAAGGGCGAGCGGAACCTCGACCGTGTAAAGGCCATGCTGCGCGAAGCCGGCTATCAGGGCGAACGCGTTGTCGTCATCAATCCGACCGACATGCCGAGCATGGCGCCTTTCGGGCTAGTGACCGCCGATCTGCTGCGGCGCCTGGGTATGAATGTGGAGCTGGTGGAGACCGACTGGGGGTCCGTGGTGCAGCGCCGCGCCAGCCGTGCGCCGGTCGATCAGGGAGGCTGGAGCATCTTCCACACCTGGTGGCCCGCCCTCTCCATCTATACGCCGGCGGTCAACCCGACACTGCGCGGCCAGGGCGATAAGGGCTGGTTCGGCTGGTACGAGAACGCCAAGGTCGAGCAGCTGGCGGAGCAGTGGCTCGAAGCGCCGGGCGATGCGGAGCGGGCGACTATCGCCGAGAAGATCCAGTTGGAATCCTTCCAGGAGGCACCCATCGTGCCGCTCGGCCAGTTCTTCATGCGCACCGCCTATCGGGCCGACCTCAGTGGCGTCCTGCAGGGCTCGGCGCCCTATGCCTGGAACGTGCGGCGCGGCTGAAATCCACCCCCGGACCTGAACGATCATCGAGAGGCAGACTAACATGGCGAGACTGACACGCGACGAAATGCGGGGTAAGGCGCAGACTGTCCTGGGCCTCATCGACCCGGCGGAGCTGGGCTCCACTCTGATGCATGAGCATCTGATCTGGAACATCACGCCGCCCGGTGAGCGTGACAAGCCGCTTGCGGAGGGAATGGACCTGCGCCAGTGGTGGGACCTGCAGACCCGCAGCGTGAAGAACACCTACAACTCGACGCAGCTCGATGTCGGGGTGGCGACGCGGGCAGCGGCCGAGGTGGTGCAACAGGGTGGCCGCACCATCGTCGAGCTGACCATCGGTGGCCTGATGCCGAACCCCGAGGGGCTGGCGCAGGTGGCGCGCGACAGCGGCGCACAGATCGTCATGGGCTGCGGTCACTATGTCCATGACTACCAGGACCTGGCCAATGAGCACCGCAGCGTGGACGAGTTGGCGCAGGAGATGGTGGATCAGATCCAACTCGGCGCCTGGGGCACCCCGGTGCGCGCCGGCCTGCTGGGCGAGATCGGCTGCCAGTGGCCTTGGACCGACCTGGAGAAGAAGATGCTGGCCGCGGCCTGCCTGGCACAACAGGAAACCGGCGCGGCGCTGACCATCCACCCCGCCCGCCACGAGGATCACCCCTGGATGCTCGTGGAGTTCCTGCGCGCGCATGGCGCTGACCTGTCGCGCACCATCATCGACCATATCGACCGCACCATCTTCGACGATGACCGGCTGTTCCGGCTCGCCGATGCGGGGGTGATCCTCGAATGGGATCTGTTCGGCCAGGAAAGCTGCTATTACCAGCCGAATGTCGATATCGACATGCCGAATGACGCGGGGCGCCTGCGCGACATCCGCAAGGTGATCAACCGCGGCCATGGGAATCAGATCGTCATCAGCCACGATATCTGCCATGTCGTGCAGCTGAGCGAGTGGGGCGGACATGGCTATGCCCATATCTACAAGAAGGTCATCCCGCTCATGCGCCGCCGTGGTTTCACCGAGGCGGAGATCGATGCCATCATGATCGGCACGCCACGGCGCCTGCTGACCTTCGTCTGACGCTTTGGACGGCCTGGGGTGGCGAACAGATCCCAGGCCTTTTTCTGATTTCTGTCGCCTGAGCAATCCTTAAGGCGTTGGCGCCCGTTCAGAGTGCTCATCCCGCCACTTCGGCAGCCTCCATGCCGCAGGAATACGCGCGGCGGCATCGCGGAGGGCAGCACCAATGGCGGCCTCTCGCGACGCCATCATCGCCGTGAGGCCGGTGCATTGCAGGATCATCGTCGCCGCCGCACCGGTCACCGCTGTGGCGATGCTCATGATTCCATCCAGGTACTCGCCGCGCCCAATGGCGTAGCCTAGCCCCCTTGCTTCGGTGACCAGCCGCATCACCTCCGCCTTGTCCGTCACCGTCGTGGCGGTGTGGGGTCGCAGCGTCATGGCTTGCAACACCCGCTCGGCTTCGGCAACAGGCAGCGCAGCAAGCCGGGCGCGCATCTGCGATGGCGCATCGGGTGGAAAGCGGTAGCCGATCGGCGCGCTGACCATCAACTCCGCACCCTGCTGCACCTTGTCGATGCAGGAGAAGCTGCCATCCCGGTTCACGCGGGTCAGGATGCAAGGCAGGCCGAGTTGCTGCGACAGGCGCGCCATCACGTCATGCACCACGCTTTCCGGGTCGCCGCGACGCAGCGTCACCGCCAAGTCGAGCATCAGGGCGGGAGCGAGGGCATAGCGCTGCCGCTCCGCGTCGTGCTCCGCCCAGCCCTGTGCGGTCAGAGTGCGCAGGATCTGCAGGCAATGGCTCTTCGTCAGGCCCAACTGGCCCGCCACGGCGGCGAGGCCGAGACCGGCTTCCCCCGCCCCATCCAGCAGACGGATGATCGTCAGACATTTTTCGACGGCCGGTACTCGGCCGGTGGCAGGTCCGGACGCATCAGCCTCGGCTTTGCGCATCCTGATTGGTCTCCACGCGGGCTGGACTCTGTTGACAGTCGTCGCTGATGACCAGCAAGATGATTATGCAGAACGACGTTCTCTATAGAGAACGCCGCCTCCCGACGCAAATCCATGAGGTCTGTGGGCGATGCCGTGCGGAGACTGATCAAAGGCGGCGCGGTCCTGTCGATGGATGAGGCCATCGGCTCGTTGCCGAAGGGTGACATCCTCGTGGAGGGCGATCGGATTCTGGCCCTCGGCCCGTCGCTGGATGCGGGCGGTGCCGAGCAGCTGGATGCGTCGGGCTGCCTCGTGCTGCCCGGCCTGGTCAACGCGCATCTGCACAGCTGGCAGACGGCGATGCGTGGCATCGGCGGCGATTGGGCCGGGACGGACTATTTCCGCATCGCCCACGGGCTCATCGGGCCACGCTACCGGCCCGAGGACCTGCGCATCGGTACGCTGATAGGGGCCCTGGCGCAGTTGGAAGGCGGCGTCACCACCCTGTTCGACTGGTGCCATGGCAATGCCACACCGGAACATACCGATGCCGCCCTGGACGGACTGCTGGAGAGCGGCATCCGGGCCATCTTCGGTCATGGCACGGTGAAGCCGAAGCCGAAGCCCGGCGAGATCCATTTCTCCCAGGTGCCGCATCCAGCCTCGGAGATCCGGCGCCTCCGCACCACGCGGCTGTCCGACGATGAGGCGCGGGTGACGCTCGCCGCCTGCATCCTCGGGCCGGATTACTCTACCCTGGAGGTGTGCCGCGCTGATTTCGCCATGGCGCGCGACTACGGGCTGCTCTCCTCGGCGCATGTCTGGGGCAACAGCAATCGCCTGGTCCCCGGCGGCTACCGGACACTCGCCGCCGAGGGGCTGCTCGGCCAGGACCACAATGTGGTGCACGGCACCTATATCCAGGATGATGAACTGCGCGTCATCATCGACAGCGGCGCGTCCGTCACGAGCACGGCCGCGGCGGAGCTGAAGAGCGACGCGCGCGAGCCGCTGAGCTGCCGCGTCGCGGCGATGGGCGGCGCGCCCTCCATCGCGCCGGACAGCGAGGTGCTGAACGGCGGCAGCATGCTGGACTGCATGCGCTTCGCCCTGCAGGTGCACCGCGTCTTCAACAACATGCATGAGGTGGCGCGGATCGCGGCCGGGCAGGGCGCCAGGACCGGCGCGATGGAGCTGGCGACGCCGGGAACACCGATCCAGACGATCACGCTGCGGCATGAGGAGGTGCTGCGCTGGGCGACCATCAACAATGCCAGGGCGCTGCGTCTGGACCACCGCATCGGCTCGCTGACGCCCGGCAAGCAGGCCGACCTCATCGTCGTCGGACGCGACAGCCTCGGCATGATCGGCGCGCGCGACCCTGCGCAAGCGTTGATCCAGTTCGCCCGCGCCTCGGATGTGCGGATGGTGATGGTCGGTGGTCGCATCCTGAAGCAAGATGGGCGGCTGATACACCCCGGGCTGGATGCGCTGAAGGTGGAGCTGCTGCGATCGGCCGCACGGCTGCTGGACGGCGTCGCCTGAGAGGATCCCGTTGGCCCTCTTCCGGCCGACGGCAAGTGCCATGCGGGAGCAACCCGCAGGTGGAGGGGCAGCACAGGGCATGGTGCCGGAAGGCGAGGAGCCCAGCGCTGTCATCATGTATGGGGAAGGAGATGCATTATGAAGCGGCGTTCTCTCTTGCAGGGGCTCGGCGCCGGCTCGGCGGCGCTGGCGCTGCCGGCGCGGCTGCGCGCAGCCTCGGCCACCACGCTGCGCTTCACGCCGCAGCAGGATCTGGTCACCCTCGATCCGATTCTCAGCACCGGCTACATCACCCGCAACTACGCCTACATGGTCTATGACACACTCTACGGCATGGACAGCAACTACCGCGCCACGCCGCAGATGGTCGATGGCCACCGGGTCGAGGATAACGGCCTGCGTTGGGATCTGACGCTGCGTGACGAGCTGTTCTGGCACGACGGGGAGCGCGTGCTGGCGCGGGATTGCGTCGCCAGCCTCAAGCGTTGGGGCAAGCGCGACGTGTTCGGCGGCACGCTGATGGCGAACACGGACGAGCTGTCCGCGCCGGATGACAAGACGATCCGCTTCCGCCTCAAGAAGCCGTTTCCACTGCTGCCGATCGCGCTGGGCAAGGCCGCGGTGCCGGTCTGCGCGATGATGCCGGAAAGGCTGGCCAAGACCGATCCGTTCAAGGCCGTACCGGAGGTGATCGGCAGCGGCCCGTTTCGCTTCAAGGCCGATGAGCGCGTGAGCGGCTCCATGAATGTCTACACGAAGTTCGAGCGGTATGTGCCGCGTCGGGACGGCGCGCTAGGTTGGACCTCGGGGCCCAAGGTGGTGCACTACGATCGTGTCGAATGGCGCACCATCCCGGACACCGGAACGGCAACGGCGGCCTTGCTGTCCGGCGAGCAGGACTGGCAGGAATACGCCTACCACGACCAGCTCCCGCTGCTCCGGGCGGACCGCAAGGTCACGGTGCGCACCCTGGACCCAACCGGGTTCGTCGCCATGCTGCGCCTGAACCACCTGCAGCCGCCCTTCGACAATCCTGCGATCCGGCAGGCGCTGTGGGGCGCGCTGAGTCAGAGCGACTGCATGCAGGCCATTGTCGGCGTGGACGACCCCACCCTGTTCCATGTGCCGCTCGGCTTCTTCTGCCCCAACACGCCCATGGCCTCCGAGGCGGGCCTCGAACCGCTGACCGGGCCGCGTGACCTCGGCCGTGCGCGGGAAGCGATCCGCGCCGCCGGCTACAAGGGCGAGAAGGTGGTCATCATGGCGGGCAACAACACTGCCGGCGGCATGGCGCTCGGTTATGTCACCGTGGACCTGCTGACGCGGCTCGGCATGAATGTCGAGCTCTACGCGGTGGAGTTCAACGCCATGCTGCAGCGGCGCAACCGGCGCGGCCCGGTCTCCGAGGATGGCTGGAGCGGCTTCGTCACCACCTGGTCGGGTATGGAGTGGCTGAACCCGGCTGGCCACATGGCGCTGCGCGGCGACGGCAGCTATGCCGGCTGGTCGCAGGATGCGCGTATCGAGGAATTGCGCAACGCTTGGTTCGACGCGCCGGACGAGGCAGCGCAGGCCGCCATCTGCCGTGAGATCCAGCTGGAGGCGATGCAGAACGTGCCCTTCCTTCCGCTCGGCCAGTACATGCAGCCGACGGCCTATCGCAACAGCATCACCGGTGTGCTGGACGGCTTCGCCACGTTCTGGAATGTGCGCCCCGCCTGAGGCGGCGGCAGGAGACCATGTCGATGCAGGATCTGAATGCCCTTCGGCAACACGCGCTCGATTGGATCACCGCGAACGAGCCGCGGCTCTCGGCCTTCAACGCGCGCATCTGGGCTCATGCCGAGCCAGCTTGGCGCGAGTACCGCTCGATGCGCGACTACGTGGAAATCCTCCGTGCGGAGGGATTCACAGTGGAGGAAGGCTCCGGCGACATGCCCACCGCCTTTGCCGCCAGCTGGGGGCAGGGGGAGGGGCCGGTGCTCGCCAGCTTCTCCGAGTACGACGCGGTGCCGGGCAATTCGCAGCAGGTCGTGCCCTACAAGGCGCCGCGCGAGGGGCTGCACCCTTACGCGGCTGGGCATACCGATCCGCATTCGGTGCTCGGTACCGCCGCGCTGACAGCCATCCTGGCGGCCAAGTCGGCGATGCGGGCGGGGGGCATTCCCGGCACGTTGAAGCTGTTCGGCGAGCCGGCCGAGAAGGTCTGCGGCTCCAAGCCGATCCATGCGGCCAAAGGCTACTTTGATGATCTCGATGCCGCCGTGGTCTGGCATCCCTGGCCCAGCAACACCGTCACGGGCGAGACGCATTTCGGTGCTTACTGGAGCGCCGTCATCAGCTTCGAGGCCGAGGCGCCGGAGAAGTGGGTCGATCCGACGCTGATGCCGATCGATGCCTCGCATGCCGTCGCGCGCTGCCCCGGCGCGGTGGATGCGCTCTGCCTGATGTACACCACGACGAAGTACACGAAGGAGGCGATGTTCCCGCACAGCGGCTCCTGGACCCTGAACGAGTTCATCCTCGGCGATGGCGGCGCCACCTCGGACAACCTGACGCCGCGCTTCAGCCAGATCCAGTATTCCTGGCGCTCCTCCTCGCTTGGTATCCAGGAGCAGATCTGGAAGGTGCTGGCGAACAATGCGCGGCAGGTGGCGGCGACGACCGGCTGCCGCGCTTATGTCCGCTGGGTGACGAAGACGCGGGTCGGGCTACCCAATACGGCGATGACCGAACTGACCTGGGCCAATCTTCAGGCGGTGGGGGCGCCGTCCTATTCCAAGGAGGCCCTGGAGTTCGGCCGTGCCATCCAGCGCGAACTGGGCCTGGAACCGATGGCCGATCCCTTCATCCCGAGTGTCACCCGCCTGACGCCACCCGAGGAGAACGAGGCGAAGCTGCGTGCGGGCCTGCCGCCCTGGCAGATGCATCTCTCGGCCGATGACTATGTCGAGTACTCCTGGCATTGCCCGACAGTGCGGTTGCTGGCCGCCCGGCCGCGGCTGCGCCCACCGCAGCCGGGCTATGCCTATCCGGCCTGGACCTACAACGCCTTGGGCGGGCTGCCGGCGGCGGTCGATCCGGGGATGTTCGTGGCCGGCCGCACCATGGCGCTGACCCTGCTCGACCTCGCCGCCAAGCCGGGTGCCTTGCAGGCGGCGCAGGCCGAGTTCCGCGAGCGCACCGGCGGCGGCGTGGGCGGCACGAAATGGGTCGGGCCGCTGCTGCCGGCGGATTTCAGCCCCCCGGTCGATCTTCGGTGGCCGGAGTACATTTCCACCCCGCGCGGCGAGGAATGGTGCATCCCGACGCCACGTGAAGGCACCGGTGCGGGGGAGGCCCTGTAGCCCGGGCCCTGCCCGGCGTCAGGGCTCATGAGGCAGCGGAAGCTGGTTGGGGAACGGAGGGCTTCCAGCCCAGCCTGCCATATTACTGCTAGAGCGCCGCTTCACAGAGTGTGAAGGTCTGATCCTGGTCGAGGGGGGCGGGGGCCGTTCACCAGGAGTGGCTGCTGCTTCATCGCATCTGCCGCGAGGAGCGGCAGCGCCTTCGCGCTCACGCCCACCTCGCGTAGGCGGAAGGCCAGAATCGGCGGCCAGTTCTTTCGGCATGTCGATGAAGGCGCCGGCGCATTGCCTGGCGGGAAGGTCAGCGAGGCGGGGGAAGGCATGCACGATATCCGAGGTTCCGCTCTGCATGGACCGTTCCCTGTTCTTGCTTGCCGCCGCCCCTCAGCGGGGCGGCAGGTTGAGCGGAATCTCGACGTCGAGCAGCGGCGCGTGCTGCTGCGCGCCATAGACGTCGGTGTCGCCGATATCCCCCGCCGGCACCAGGCGCGGCAGTGTCGCCTTGAAGGCGGAGGCAGTGTCGTAGGGGGTGAACAGCACGTCCTCTTCCGCCACGCCGTAGAGACGGGAGAACAGCGCGGCGGTCAGCACGCCGGTCGCCTTGACCTGCTGGTACACCGCCGGGTCCTCGAACAGGACATCGATGGTGACCATGAAGGGGCCGGCATTCTTGCTCTTGCAGATCTGCGCGATGTCACGGATGCGGGGCATGGCGTCCTCACACGGTCTCGTATTCGATCGGGAACATCTCGTACGGGTCGCGCGGGGCGACAACATGGAAGATGCTGAAGCGGAACATCGGGCCGAGCTCGATGTCGGAGGGACTGAACGGGAAGGCCATATTGCCCTCCTTGCATAGGCGGCCCGGGAAGTCGGCATGCAGCATGGAGGTGCGCGCCATCGCCAGGACGGCATTGGCGGTGTCTTGCGTCTTGCCGACGACCTCGACCACGAAGCCTAGCTCATGCGCGGTGATCTGTTGCTGGGGTTCCCAGTCCGCCATGACGCCGTTCTTGCCGTAGGTGCGCACCACCATGGTATAGTCCTCCGGCGGCACGCCGAAGGAGGCGGCCTTCATCCGGACCTTCTCGCGATGGGTCTCCAGGTAGCTGTCGATCTGGCCGATCAGCACCGGGTCGCGCGTGCCGCAGATGGTGATGGCGCGATAACCGGCGCGCTCCACCCCCTCCAGCTTCACCGTGTACTGCTCGGCCGGCGTCCAGGTCATGCCGCTGACCTTCACGGCGCGGTCGCTGATCGCCTCGAAGACGCAGGCGCTGGTGTCCAGCATGCCGCCCGGTTCGGTGTGATGGATGGGGCTGGAATTCTCGTGGAGCGCGAAGTTCGCCACCGCCAGCGGTGTCGAGCGACGGATTGGATTGGGTGGCTCGCAGACCAGGTGGTCCTCCCGTGCCCGGATAAAGATATTGTCCGGCTCCTTCGGCACGCTGGGCTCGGCGCCGCATTCCAGCATCTTGCCGGCATACCAGGCGACGGCCGGCGGGATGCCGGCGCGCATGGCCGGGCCGGCCCACTGGGCGGGGTCGCTGGAGCGCCCGGCCAGGATCACCTGCGCGCCCTCGTCCAGCGCCTGGTTGAAAGGCTCGGGCCCCATCATGCCGACGATGCGCTCGGCGCGCTCGATCCGTGCCTCGTCGAGCGGCGGCATCTTGCCGAGCGGACGGGTCTGCCCCATTCGCACCCGCTCCACCAGGGAGGGCTTGCTCTGCTCGGAGTGGATCAGCGCCATGCGGAAGGACAGGCCCTCCTCGCGTGCGATCTCGCGCACCAGCGCGGCCGTGTCCTGCAGGTGCGGCTCGCCGCCGGCACCGCCGGAGGTGCCGATGATGCAGGGAATCCGCGCCGCGACCGCCGCCTGCAGCATCAGCCGCAGGTCGCGCTTGACCGAAAGGCGCGAGGTGAAGGACTTGCCGGAGCCAAGATAATAGGGCCCGGGATCCGTGCTGCCGCCATCGCAGCCGATGAGGTGGGGTTCCCACGACATGCCGATCTTCAGCGACTCCTCGGCATAGCCATAGCCGAGGATGCCGCTCGTCGAGAGCATTCGGTACTCGTTCAAGGGGTGCTCCTGATCGCTGTGCAGCTTGGGTGGTTGTGGCTGCGGCGGCTCATCCGCGGGGCAGCAGGTTGTCGCGTGCCGCGGCTTCCCAGCGCTTGTCCTCGCGGACCAGTAGGGCGGCGAAATCGGGGCGCGTGATCGGCGCTGGATCGACCGCCAGATTGTCCATGCGCTGCTTCAGGGCGGCTGTGTCGAAGCCCTCGCTGATCGCGGCATTCATGCGGTCGGCGATGGCCGGCTCCAGCCCGGCAGGGGCGAAGAGGCCAAACCAGCCGATCATCTCGGCGCCCTTCACACCCTGTTCAGCGATGGTGGGCACCTCCGGCAGGAAGCGCGAGCGCTCCGGCGCGCTCAGCGCCAGCACCCGCACCGTGCCGGCCGCCAGCAGCGGCATGGCGGTGGCGGTACTGCCCCAGGCGGCCGGCAGATGGCCACCGGTGAGGTCGCCGAGATAGGCGCCGCTGCCGCGATAGGGCACCTCCACCATCTCGACGCCCGCCTGCCTGGCGAAGTTGTTGGCGGCAAAGGAGGATTGCGCGTCCGAGGTGCCCTGAGCGACCCCGCCCTTACGCGCCTTCGCGTCCTTCAGCAGGTCGGCGAGCGTCTGGTAGGGGCTGCCCTTGCCCGTCATCAGCACCAGCGGATAGCGGGCGAGGAGGGCGATTGGCGTGAAGTCGTCCAGCGGGTGATAGGGCAGGTGTGGCAGGATGTGCCGGTTCATCACATGCGTGCTGGTCGCCGCCACATAGGTGTAGCCATCGGGCGCGCTGCGGGCGACGCCCTCGGTGCCGACCACGCCATTGGCGCCGGCGCGGTTGTCGATGACGAAGCTCTGCCCGAACTTCTGCGCCAGCACCTCGGCGATGGAGCGGGTGGTGATGTCGGTGCCGCCGCCGGGCGCATAGGGCACGACGATGCGGACGGGCTTGCTGGGCCACTCGTCCTGCGCGCGGGCGCTGCGCAGGGCGGGCAGTGCCAGCCCGGCTGCGGCGGTGCCCAACAGGGTACGACGATTCACTCTCATGCTTCACTCCCCTTTTGTCGCTGTCATTCGGCGCGGCGGCGGTACCGCCCGCGCTCAGCCGGGCCCGAGCGGCTCGAAGACGCCGAAGCGGCCGTGGTGGTAGAGCAGCGGCCGGTCGGTCGCGCCGGCCTGCGCGGCGACCACCCGGCCGACGAAGATCGAGTGGCTGCCGTGCCGGTGCTCCGCCTCCAGCACGCAGTCGAAGCTGGCGACAGCACCGGCGAGCACCGGCGCACCATCCTCGCGCCGGGTCCAGGGCGCCTCGGCGAAGCGCTGCTCGCCCTCCGTGCCCTCGCGCCCAGCGAAGCGGTTCGCCACCGGCGCCTGCGCCTCGCCCAGGATGTTGACGGCGAAGCGGCCAGTCCGGCGGATCACCGGATGGGCGCTCGCCGTGGCGTTGACGCAGGCCAGCACCATCGGCGGCTGGTCCGTCAGCGAGCACACCGCCGTGGCCGTCAGCCCGGTGCGCGCACCGTCCTCCCCGCAGGTGACGACAGCCACGGCGCCGGCGAGCCCGCGCATGCAACGGCGGAACTCGGCCGCCTCCACGGCGGGGAGGGATGCCGTCGCGCTCATGAGGCCTGGCGGAGCTGGGTCTCGCGCCAGGCACCGGCGACCGGGCGCGGCAGGCCGAGATTCTCGCGCAGCGTCGCGCCTGCATAGTCCTTGTGGTAGAGGCCGCGCCGCTGCAGCTCGGGCACCACGTAGCGCGCGAAGTCCTCGAAGGCGCCGGGCGAGTGGGTAGCCGCGAGCACGAAGCCGTCGCAGGCGCGGCTGGTGAACCATTCCTCCATCTGGTCCGCGACCGCCTTCGGCGTGCCACAGAAGATTGGGAACTCGCCGATGGTGCCACGACCGGAGAAGTGCACGAAGTCGCGCACCGTCGGGTTCGGCTTGCCGCTAAGGGCGATGACGCGCTCGCGGAAGCCGCTCCAGGAAAGCTTCTTCAGTTCCTCGTCGGTGAACTCGGAATCCATGTCCTTGGAGCCGAAGTCGAAGTTCAGTGCCTCGGAAAGCAGCACCACCGCATCGACCGGCTTCGCGAGGGCGCGGATATACTCGCGTTTCTCCTCCGCAGCGGACTGGCTGTCGGCGACGCAGACGTAGCAGGCCGGGCAGACATTGACCTCGTCCGGGTTGCGGCCCGCGGCGACGACGGCGGCCTTCACCTCGCCATACTGCTTCTGGCCGGTGGCGAGGTTGGGATAGACGACGAAGATCACCTCGCCCCAGCGCCCGGCGAACTGCCGCCCGCGGCCGCTCTGCCCCGCCTGGATCAGCACCGGATGGCCCTGCAGCGAGCGCGGCACCGGCAGCGGCCCGCGCGAGGAGAAGTACTTTCCCTGGTGGTGGAGGGCATGCACCTTGTCCGGGTCGGCGAAGCGGCCGCTCTCCTTGTCGATGATGAGGGCACCGTCCTCCCAACTATCCCAGAGGCCGAGCACGACCTCCATGAACTCGTCGGCGCGCTCGTAGCGCAGGTCATGCGCCAGATGCTCGGTGCGGCCGAAATTGGCAGCCTCGGAATTGTTCAGGGAGGTGACCACGTTCCAGGCGGCGCGGCCCTTGGTCATCAGGTCCAGCGTGCCGAACAGGCGCGCCACGTGGAAGGGCTCGTAATAGGTGGTCGAATAGGTGACGCCGAGGCCGAGGCGGCTGGTCGCCGCACCGATCATGGTGACGATCGTCATCGGGTCCATCTTCACGACGCGCACGCCATTGGCGACGGCCTCGCGGTAGTCGTTGCCGAAGATGTCGGGCATAGCGAGGCGGTCGTCGAAGAAGGCCATGTGGAACTTGCCGTCCTCCATGACGCGGCCGAGGCGCTGGAAGTATTCCGGCGTGGTGAAATCCGTCGCGGCGGCCGGGTGGCGCCAGGAGCCGGGTGCGATCGAGCAGTTCTGCGCCTGCAGGAAGCCCACCATCTTGATCTGACGTTGCGTGCCGCTCATGGGCCGTGCCTTTCCTGTGTGCAGCCAATGGCGGGAGCGCGTACTCCTCCGCCCCGCCGCCCGGGCCACCTCCGGCCAGGCTCGGCTGACTGCTGATTCCTTCGTCGCCGCTTGGGCAGATGCGCAAACGTTCGCGCAACATAGCCGACTATAAGACTGAAGAGGGGAAGGCCGTCAACCTGATTCCCAGCCTCCTTAGCGGCTTATGAAGCCGAGGAGGCAAGTGCCGCGTGCAAACGCGTGTGCATTCGGAGTTGTGCTATAGGGGCTGCATGGACGAACTGCCTCCTCCGCCAGCGGCCCGCCGCGCCACCATCATCACGCTTTCGCGTGAAGCCGGCGTGGCTCCCTCGACCGTCTCCCGCGCGCTGAAGGGAGACACCCGGATCTCCCCGGAGACGCGCGCCCGGATCGGTCAGCTCGCCAAGCAACTCGGCTACACGCCACATGCCTCGGCGCGTACGCTCTCCTCAGGGCGCAGCGGACTGATCGGCGTGGTCATCGGCTCCTCCGCCAATCCGTTCTACACGGAGCTGCTGCATGAAGCGGTACGCCAGGCAGCGCCACTCGGTATGCGCCTGCTCATCATCCATGCGGGGTCGGGGCCGATCGAGAACAGCACTGCTGATGCCCTGCTGCAGTACCAGGTCGATGGCTGCCTGATGACGTCGGTGGAACTGCCTTCGCACGTCTCCGCCATTTGCGCCGCCAATGGCGTACCCGTCGTCATGGTGAATCGGGTTGCCCGGCTGAACTCCAGTGCCGTGACCTGCGACAATCTCTTTGGTGCCGCACAATTGGCTCGGCTGCTGCTGGAGCAGGGGCGCCGTCGCTTCGCCGTGGTGCGAACTTCCGCCTCCAGCTCGACCGGGCAGGAGCGGGAGCGCGGCTTTGTCGAGCAGGTCACCGAGGCTGGCTGCGAGTGCCCGCTCCTGTTCGACGGCCGATCCATTTACGAGGGCGGGTACGAGATGGCGCTGCAGATCGCCGCCTTGCCCGCCGCGCGGCGGCCGGAGGCGGTCTTCGCCGTCAGCGACATCATGGCCTTTGGTGTTCTCGACGGCTTCCGGCTGCGGGGAATCAGTGTGCCGCAGGATATTGCGGTCGTCGGCTTCGATGGCCTGCCGGCGGCCGCGCGCCCCTGCTATGACCTGACAACAGTGGAGCAGCCGCTGGAAGCCATGGTCAGCCGCGCCCTGAGCATGCTCCAGGCCAGGATAGGGCGTCCCTCGCTTCCCGATGAGACAGTCAGCCTGCGTGGAGCGCTGATCGTGCGCAGATCATCAGGAGCGCCTCAGTTGCGCTCGAAGTAGGTCTATGACGGGGGGCGTACCCGACTTCGGGCGAGGCGCAGAAAGGCGACCTCCGTGCAGGCGCTGCGTTATGCGACATTCCACTGTTTTCAGGCAGCGTCTCTGTGGGCCTCGGAAGGACATGCTGGTTCTCGCCTGGTCAGTCCGGCAAACTTGCCTCGGAGCTTGGCACTTCAGCCTGTGTGTGGCCGTCGAGCGCATCCCGGGCGATCGAACCGGTGCCACCGGCACCCGAAGATCGCCAGCCACGACGACCGGACGTCTTGTTCTTCACCATCGTGGCCCATGAGGAGACAAGCTTGCGACGGTGCGTCCGCTACACCGGGCACTGCGGCCTTCCTGACAACAGGCAGAGAGAAAGGGCTGACAGGCCATGCCGTGCGCTCTGCCGCGGTCCGTGATGGTCCGATAGCGCCCTGCTCCCTCTGTTCTTCAAGATTGACTACGGTCAAGTTTGTCCAGAAGATTACGCAAGTGCAGTGGAAGCAATATGAGCTGAAACAAAGCTCAATGTCGGAATGGTTCCAAAGTCTCGTCGTGCTGCGGAAGGGCAACCGGCACAACCCATCACGTAGCCCTGGCCGAACGCCGACACATCAAGCCGGAATGGAGGGCAGCCGCCTCCAGCCGCACGGCCATGACGCGCCGTGAGGCCGGGATTGGAAGCCTGACTGCCGGGAAGACCATATGAAGAGGGAGGATACTGCCATGACCGTGAGCCAAACCGAGGGTGAATACCTGACGCTGCATGAATATGTCAGCGCTGCGCGGCAGAAACTCGATAGCAACATGTGGGACTACGTGGTCGGCGGCACGGCCACGGAGACCACGCTGCTGCGCAATCGCCTCGGTTTGGATAAGCTGGCATTGCGTCCGCGGGTCCTGCGTGACATGTCCTCGATCGATCCCTCGCATAGTCTGCTTGGCAGGCAGACGCGCCTGCCATTGCTGCTGGCGCCTGTCGGAGGGCTGGAATCGCTCTGCCCTGGAGGCGGGCTGATGGTGGCCGGGGCGGCTGGAGAATTCGGGGTGCCGTTCATGCTCAGCTCGGTCGCGGACAGCAGCATGCAGGGTGTCGCCGATGCGGCAGGCGGCATCAAGATCTTCCAGCTTTATACCCGCGGCGATGCCGACTGGGTGGATGGCCAGGTGCGTAGAGCGATCGAGTACGGCTACGACGCCTTCTGCATCACGGTCGACAGCGCGGTTTACAGCCGGCGTGAACGCGACATCGCCAAGCGCTTCGCCAAGCCCTGGCGCGCCAAAAGCGGCCTGGGCGACATGGCATATCAGGCCGCCTTCAACTGGAATGACATCCGTCGTATTCGCGACAAGTTCGACATTCCGTTGATCCTGAAGGGAATCGGCACGGCGGAGGATGCGGCGCTTTGCGTGGAGGAAGGCATCCAGGTGGTCTATGTCTCCAACCATGGCGGGCGACAGCTCGACCATGCTCTGGGCACCATCGAGGTTCTGCCGGAGGTGGTGGAGGCAGTGGGCGGGCGCGCCACTATCATTGTCGATGGTGGCTTCAGCCGTGGGACCGACATCGTCAAGGCGCTGGCGCTGGGGGCCGACATGGTCGGCATTGGCCGGGCCTATTGCTATGGCCTGGCGGCTGCGGGGGCCGCCGGCATCATTGGCGTGCTGGAACTGCTGGAAGCCGAGATCATCGAATGCCTTGGCCTGCTGGGCGCGCGGACGCTGAAGGAGATCAACCGCAGCCATGTCTGCAAGGCCGAGCCGGTTTATCCGGCGCGCGTGCACAGTGCCTTTCCGCTGATGAGCCCCTTCGCCAGCGAAGACTGATCCCGGCCGGCCACGTGAAAGGCTGCGAGCAGGGCGTCGCCTGTGTTCCCTGCCTGCGATAGACGGAGGGAAATCCATGCCCCTCGCCGGAAGTCCGCACAAAGCTCGCTGACGCTCTTGGAGGAGGGAAGAAGCCTCATGCCACTGCCAGGCCGGCGCTGGCCGCAGCCATGATGGCATGCGACGCCGCTGAAAGTCAGCTACCAAGGCCGATCCATGCCATGACCGCCGTTGCACCGAATGCCCCGCCGCGCTCCTGAGACATCCCTCTACGCCACCGTGAAGCTCTACCTGGAGAGGCTTGGCTATGTGGCCAAGGGGGAGGTGTGCGGCTGTGACATCGTCGCGGTGCGGTCGGGAGAGCCTCCCCTCCTCGTCGTCACCGAGCTCAAGATGGGCTTCACCCTGGAACTCATCCTGCAGGGCGTTGATCGGCTGGCGATGGCCGATGCAGTCTGGCTGGCGGTTCGTGCATCCCGACGGGGCCGCGACCGCGATGGCCGTGTCCGGAAGCTCTGCCGTCTGCTCGGCTTCGGGCTGATGGCGGTGGACCCGTCCCGGGGGGCCGTCGAGATCCTGGCGGAGCCTGCGGCCTATCGGCCTCGCCTGAACCGCCAACGCCGTCTTGCGCTGCTGCGCGAGCACAGCCGGCGGCAAGGCGATCCCACCCTGGGCGGCTCGGCGCGCCAACCGATCATGACGGCCTATCGTCAGCAGGCCCTCGCCTGCGCGCAGGCCCTGCGGGATGGTCCCAAAAGGCCTCGTGACCTCAAGGAGGTGGCGCCCGAGGCCGGACAGATCCTGCTGCGCAACGTCTATGGCTGGTTCGAACGGGTGGAACGGGGTCTGTATCGCCTCGGCCCACAGGGGCGGCAGGCGGTCCTGCGCTGGGCTTCCCAGTCAGACGGCGGTCTCTCCTGAACAGGGGCGTCCGATTGGGTTGCCACGCGTACCGTACCTTCGCCTGGCGCCTGGCTTGAAAGCCCGTCGGGGGACGGGCGCCCGGGCCACCCGCCTCGGCCGGCCCTCTGGTCTGGCCCCAGCGTCGCGCATGTATAAAGTTACGTGGGATGCTTGATCGGCGTCCGTGCCGGACGTTAGACCTGTCGCCATGACCGGGAAAATTCGGCCAGCCCCTGCGCTGGAGGGCGTCGCCTCGGCTGAGCGCCTGTTGACCGTCCTGAGCGCCTTCCGCAAGGGCGATGGGGCTTTATCGCTGGCCGAGCTCTCGGCGCGCACCGGTCTGGTCAAGACGACGATCATGCGGCTGGCGGTTTCGCTGGAGGCGTTCGGCTACCTGTCGCGTACGCCGGAAGGGCAGTACCGGCTGGATGCGGAGTTGCTGCGCCTCGGCATGATCTACCAGCAATCCTTCCGGCTGGAGGCACATGTGATGCCGGTGCTGGAGGCGCTCGTGGAGCGCACCGGGGAGAGCGCCTCCTTCTACATCCGGCGGGGCGAGAGCCGGCTTTGCCTGTTTCGGGTGGACTCGCCGCATCGCCTGCGGCTGCATGTCCGGCCGGGTGACCGGCTGCCGATGGACACTTCCGCTATCGCGCAAGTGCTGCGGCTGTTCACCACCCCGTCGCTGCCGGCGGAAGCCGCGATGCAGGACTTCCCGCTCTACACCGCCGGGGCCAACGATCCTCATGTCGCCGGCATGGCCATGCCGGCCTTCGGGCCGGAGGAGCAGTTCGCCGGAGCCCTCTGCGTCACCGGCCCGATCACCCGGCTGACGGCAGAGGCGGCGGAGGCGGTGCGCCCCATCCTGCGCGAGGCTGCGGCCCGCCTGACCCGCAGCCTGGGCGGCCATATGCCCGAAGCCCTGTTCCGGCCACCCTCCAGTGCCGCCTGAGATATGAGCCGCCATGAGGATGGCGGGCCTCGGCCGAGACCGGACAGGCGGCACGGCTCGCCGCCTGCTCCAGCGCTTTCGCGCGCAGCGCCGGCCCCGGCATGCCCTGGGCCTCGCCGCTGCCGGTAGAAGCCCCTGCGGCTACACCCGCCGCACGTTCCAGAACTTCACGAAGCCGTCGAGCACGCCATCGATGTCGCGCCGCCAGGCCATGGGCTGGAAGATCTGCCCTGTGGGGAGGAAGGTGGCGTCCTGCCAGGCCTGGGCCTGAATCTGCTCGGCCAGCTTCTTCTGCGCAGCCGGGTCGCGCTCCTCCATCCAGGCATTGCGCAACCGCTCCGCCTCCTCGCTGGTCGGCCAGCCATACCAGCCCTTCAACCCGTTGCCGCGCGCCACGCTGGCGACCGCCGGGTCCAGGATGTTCAGGCCCGATACCATGGAAGGGAACACGCTCCAGCCGCCCTTCTCCACCGGCTCGCGTGAATTGCGGCGCTGGAACAAGGTGCCGCTGTCCATCACCTGAATATCGACATTGAGGCCGATGCGCTGGAACAGGTCGATGCCGACCTGGCCGATCGGCGCGCTGACCGGATGATCCATCGGTAGCATGAAGGCGACCTTCTCGCCCTTGTAGCCGGAGGCGGCGACGTCCTGCTTCGCGCGCGCGATGTCGGTCTTGCCGAACAGCCGGTCGAAGCCGACGTCATTGGCCATGGGCGTGCCAGGGCAGAACATGCCGAGCTTGACATGCCAGGTCTCGGGGTCGCTGCTGTAGGCCTGCATGAACTCCGACTGGTCCACCGCACCCAGAACGGCGCGGCGCAGGGCGACATTGTCGAAGGGCGGCTGAATGCAGTTGAAGCGGAGGATCGGCGTCAACCCCTGCCGATCCTTCACCTCGACGCGCAACTGCTTGTCCCGCTTGAGCAGGCCGACCAGATCGGGGGAGGGCGTCTCCCACCAGTCCGCCTCGCCGGCCTGCAGCGCGCCGGAGGCCGCCGACATGTCCGGCATGATGATCCATTCCACCCGCTCGAAATGCGCGACCTTCGGGCCGGCGGTGCCGCCCGGCACGCCGTCCGGCCGTGGCACATAGCCGTCGAACCGGGCGTAGGCGGCGCGGGCGCCGGCCATATGCTCGTCGGGCAGGAAGCGGAACGGGCCACTGCCCACCATCTCCGTCACCTGCTTCGTCGGATCGGTCTTGGCCAGCCGCTCGGGCATGATCGCGCACATGCTCGGCGAGGCCTTGGCGAGCGCCGCGGGCAGCAGGGGAAAGGGCTTCTTGAGGCGGAAGCGGATGGTCCGGTCGTCGGGCGCGTCCAACTCGTCGGTCGCCGCCATCAATGCCTGACCGAAAGAATCCCGTGAGGCCCAGCGGCGGATGCTGGCGACGCAGTCGCGCCCGGTGACGGCGCTGCCGTCATGGAACCGCAGCCCATCCCGCAGCTTCAGCATCCAGCGGCGGCCATCATCCTCGATGACATGGCCCTGCACCATCTGCGGTTGCGGCTGGAATTGCGCATCCAGGCCATAGAGCGTGTCGAACACCATGAAGGCGTGATTGCGCGTCGGCGTGGCGGTGGTGGCCACCGGGTCGAGCAGCGACAGATCCACGAAGGGAATGAACCGCAGCAAGCTGCCGCGCTGTGCCCGGGCAAGGCGCGGTATCGCGAGCGGGGCAAGCGCGGTGGCCGAGGCCGCGCCCAGGAAGTGACGTCGCAACATGGTCCGGATCCTCCTCTTGTACCCTCTTTGGGGCGCTTGATTCCTAATTCAGGCCGCTGAACCGCGAACCGCCTTCTCGGCGAGCGGTGCGCTCAGCCTGGCAACTCTTGCCCCGGCGTGGGCATCTCCGCGCGCAAGATACTCCCCGTCTCGGATTCCGTGATGAACAGGCTGCGCCGGTCCGGCCCGCCGAAGGCCAGGTTGGTGGTGGACCAGCCCGCGCAGGAGGCGATGCGCAGGAGCGGCTCCGCCCGCGGCGACAGGCGCCAGACCGTGCCGAAGCCGGCATGCGCGACCAGCAGGCAGCCTTCCTGGTCGAGGGCCAGCCCGTCCGGCCCGCTCGGCCCGCCATGCATGTGGCAGAAGATGCTGGCCTTGGTCACGCTGCCATCCGCATGCAGTGGCAGGCGCCAGATCTGGTTGGCACGGGTGACGGCGACCAGCAGGTGGCTTTCATCCGCCGAGAGCACGATGCCGTTGGGACTCGGAATGGTATCGATCAGGCAGGTCAGCCGTCCGCCCGGCTCCAGCCGCCAGACGCGGCCGGTGGGGTCCTGCAGGCCGGTCTGCCCCTGGTCGGTGAAGAAGATGTCGCCGGCCGCCGAGAAGCAGAGGTCGTTGACGCCCTTGAAGCTCTCTGAGCGCGCTGTCTCCAGCAGGGGCGTGACGGCGCCCGAGACCGGATCCAGCCGCATCAGGCCGCGCTTGTAGTCGGTGATGACGAAGCGGCCATCGGGCGCGATCTTCATGCCGTTCGGCCAGCCGTCATAGGCGGCGATTTGGTGCCACTCCCCCTGCGGCGAGACGCGGAAGATCCGGCCGAAGGGAATATCGGTGACGTAGAGCTGCCCGTGGCGGTCGAAGACCGGACCCTCCAGGAAGCTGTCCACCGGCTTGCCGGCGCGGTTGGCGTCGCTCCAGGCGGTGCGGCGCAGATCGCGGAAGCGGTCGGGCAGGCGGGAGAAAAGCGCGGCTTCAAGACGCGGCGGTGGGGCGAAGAAGCTCATGGTCTGATCCTCACTGCCGCTCGATGCCGGCGCTCTTTGCGACTGCCGCCCAGAGCTCACCTTCCTTGCGGATCAGCGTCGCGAACTCGGCGGGCGGCATGCCGCCCGGCTCCGCCGCCAGCGTGGCGAGGAAGTCCAGCATGTCCTGCTCGCGCAGCGAGGCCGCCATCTCCTTCTGGAGCCGATTGATGATCGGCTCCGGCGTGCCGCGCGGCGCGGCGAGGCCGGACCAGTTGATGATGCCGAAGCCCTTCAGCCCCGCCTCGTCGAAGGTCGGCGTATCGGGCAACGCAGCGACGCGATGGCTGCCGCTGATGGCCAGCGGCCGCAGCAGGCCCCCCTTGATGCCGCCGAGCCCCGAGCCGAGGGAGGGCATGGCCATGTCAACTTCGCCCGAGAGCGCCGCCGTCACCGCCTCGCCGCCACCCTTGTAGGGGACGTGGAACAGCTTCACGCCCGAGGCCTGCTGGAAGGCCTCGGCCGAGAGATGCAGCGAACTGCCGACGCCACCTGAACCGAAAGTGATCTTGTTCGGCTCACGCTTCGCCGCCGCGATCAGCGAGGCGAGATCCTGGTAGGGCGACTTCGCATTGACCAGCAGCAGGACAGGCGAGAAGGCACTGACGCTGATCGGCGCGAAGCCCTCCGCATGGTCGAAGGGCAGATTGTTGAACAGGTAGGGCAGCGTTGCGTAGGTGTTGTCGATCGCCAGCAGCGTCAGCCCGTCCGGGGCCGCGCGTGCCACGTCCGCCGCGCCGATGGTGCCGGTGGCGCCGGATTTGTTCTCGACGACGAAGGGCTGCCCCAGCCGCGTGGAGAGCTTCTGCGCCATGCGGCGCGCCACCACGTCCACTGCCCCGCCCGGTGCCCAGGGCACCACGATACGGACCGGGCGGGACGGGTAGGGCGCTTCGGCCAGAGCCGGGCGCGCCAGGGCTCCGGCGGCCAGGGCGGGCCCGGCGAGCAGAATACGGCGGCGCGGCAGGAGCGGGGTGGCGGAGGTCGAAGGCGGCATCAAGCGGGCTCCTCCCAGAGCGTATGACCGGTCAGGCGGGAAATTTCGAAATGACGTTGCATTTTTTCATTCGCTCCGCAAGTCTGCCGTCCGGGCCGCCGCAGGGCGGTGGATCGCTGGAGGAACACGATGGCTTTGGGCTTCAGGATTTTGCCACGCACCCGTCAGGTTTCGGCAGATTGGGTGGAGCGGTTCCGCGATCTGCCGGTGGCCAATGTCAGCGACGTCATGTCCCGCATGGCCGCCGGCGGCCCGCGCCTGCGGCCGATGCACAGCGGGGGCCAGATGGCTGGCCCAGCCCTGACGGTGAAGACGCGCCCCGGCGACAATCTCATGATCCACAAGGCCCTGGCCCTGGCCACGCCGGGCGACATTATCGTCGTCGATGGCGGTGGCGATCTCACCAACGCCCTCATCGGCGAGCTGATGCTGGCGCAGATGGTCCATCGGCGCCTGGGTGGCATCGTGATCAATGGAGCCATCCGCGACAGCGCTGCCATCGCCGCGCAGCCCTTTCCGGTCTTCGCCGCTGGCGTCACTCATCGCGGCCCCTACAAGGATGGCCCCGGCGAGATCAATGTGCCCATCGCCATCGACGGCATGGTGATCGAGCCCGGGGACCTCGTGGTGGGCGACGATGACGGCTTGCTCTGCGTGCCCTTCGGCAGCGTCGAGGCGATCCATGCCGCCGCCGCCGCAAAGCGGGCGGCGGAGCAGAAGCAGGCTGCCAACATCGCCGCCGGCAGGCACGACGCCTCCTGGGTGGACGCCACGCTGCGGCGGCTTGGCTGCGAGGGGCTGGAGTGAGCGACGGCGCGGGCAGATCCGCCATGACGCTTCCCACCGACAGTCGGCCTGTCGTCCTCATCACCGCCGCCCGGCTGGCGCCCGAAGCCATGGCGATGCTGGAACAGGCCGGGCTGAATCCGGTCTGTACGACCAGTTACCCGGGCGAGGAGGAGCTGCTGGCCGCCATCGCCGCGCACCGGCCGGTGGCGTTCCTGCACCGCCAGGGCCGCATCAACGGCAGCGTCATGGACGCCGCCGCGCCGCATCTGCGCGTGATGGCCCGCCACGGCGCCGGGATCGACGGCATCGACGTCCCCGCCGCGCAAGCACGAAACCTGACCGTGACGCGCGCGGCGGGGGCCAATTCCCGTTCGGTGGCCGAGCATGCGATGGCGCTGATGCTGACCCTGCTGAAGGACCTGCCCGACGTGACGGCTAAGATGCGCGGGGGCCTGTGGGAGAAGACCTCCCGCATGACGCGCGACATCGAGGGCATGACGCTCGGCATCGTCGGGCATGGCGCGATCGGCTCGAAGGTGGCGCGCTTCGCCGCCGCTTTCGGCATGCGGGTGCTGGCCTATGACCCCTATCTGCCCGCGGGAGCGCTGCCCGGCCCGGCCGAGCGGATGCCGACGCTCGACGCCATGCTGGAGCGATCCGAGGTGCTCTCCCTGCATTGCCCGCTGGAGCCGGAAACCCGCGGCATGATCGGTGCTGCCGAACTGGCGCGGCTGCCGAAGGGCGCGATCCTCGTGCACACCGCCCGCGGCGGCATCGTGGACGAGGCGGCGCTGCTGGCGGCGCTGGATTCGGGGCAACTGGCCTGGGCCGGCGTCGATGTCTTCGGCACCGAACCGCTGCCTGGGGACAGCCCGTTGCGGATGCATCCGCGCCTGCTGCCGACCCCGCATCTGGCGGCCAACACGCCGCGCGGCGCTGTCGCCATGGCCACCAGCGCGGCGGAGAGCATCATCGCCGTGCTCGCCGGCCGCCGCCCGGCCACGGAGGGCGCCATAGTGGTCGAGGGCGGGCTCGCCGCCGCGCTCGACCCGGCCTGACCGCCGGGGGCGACCCCAACAGCCCGACAGGGGCGATCGCGCGGGAGGACGCCTCCCGCACTCACCGGAGAAGTATGCACGGCCGCGGCGCACCCGCAGACCGGAGCGAAGACGAAGCGGATGGAAGCACAAGAATGACCAATGCGCCGAGGCTGGGGCGTCGCGCCGCCCTGTTGGCAACCCCGATACTGCTGCTCTCCGCCCGGATGAGCCGGGCGCAGGAGAGCGCCTGGCCGAACCGGCCGGTGCGCGTCATCGTGCCCTGGCCACCGGGCGGCACCGCTGACGTGGTGGCCCGCCTGCTGCTCACCGCAGTGGCCGAGGCCACGGGCCAACCGTTTGTGATCGAGAACCGCGCGGGCGCGACCGGCACCATCGGTGCCGCCGTGGCCGCCCAGGCCGCGCCGGACGGATACACCGTCCTTTATTCATCCACTGGCCTCTCGGTGGAGGCCGCCCTGTTCACGAGCCTCAGCTACAACGCGCAGCGCGACTTCGTGCCGGTGTTCCGCTCCATCACCGTGCCGCAGCTTCTGCTGGTGAACCCGAAGGTGAAGGCCAGCACGCCGGCCGAGCTGATCACGCTGTGCAAGGCCACGCCCGGGGGGCTGAACGGCGCCTCGGCCGGCATCGGCTCGATCCAGCACCTGGCGCTGGAACTCTTCGCGCGGCAGTCCGGCGCGCCGGTGAACCACGTGCCCTATCGCGGCGGCGCCCCCATCTATACCGACCTGATGTCCGGCCAGGTCGATCTCTATTTCGGCAATGTCAACGGACCCACAGCCTTTCTGAAGGAGGGCACCCTGCGTGCCCTGGCGCAGACCGGCCGTGGCCGGCTCGCCTCGCTGCCGGACCTGCCGCCCCTGTCGGACACGCTACCGGGCTTCGAGACCTATGAATGGAACGGCGTCTTCGTGCCGAAGGGCACCCCCGATGCCATCGTGACCAGGCTCAACGCCCTGCTGAACGCGGCCCAGGCCCAGCCGAGGATCGCCGCGAAGCTGCGGGCGCAGGAGCTGCTGGCCGAGCCCAACACGCCGCAGCAATTCGCCGAGTTCTTCGCGGCGCAGAGCCAGCGCTGGCAGGGCTTCGTGAAAGAGGCCGGGATCCGGCTGGAGTAAGCGCCATGGCACCCGCTTCCCACAGCCCGCACATCCCGGTGCGCGAGGACTGGCTGGCGCTCGTCACCGAGCCGCCGCTGGAGCCCGAGTTGCCGGTGGTGGACCCGCATCACCACCTCTGGGACCGCCCCGGCGACCGCTACCTCTTCGAGGACCTCCTGCGCGACACACGCAGCGGCCATGACATCCGCGCCACGATCTTTGTCACCTGTCGCTCGATGTTCCGCGCCGATGGGCCGGAGGAGATGCGGCCGCTCGGCGAGACGGAGTTCGTCAACGGCGTCGCGGCGCAAAGCGCCAGCGGGCTCTACGGGCCGCTGCGGGCCTGCCAGGGCATTGTCGGCTTCGCCGACCTCACCTTAGGGGAGCAGGTGGTGCCGGTGCTGGAGGCGCATCTGCGCGCGGCGCCGGAGCGCTTCCGCGGCATCCGCAACAACACCGCCTTCCACCCCGATCCCCGCATCCAGACCAATCCCATCAAGCCGCGCGAGGGCCTGCTGAACGATCCGGCCTTCCTGCGCGGCGCCGCCATGCTGCCGCGCTACGGGCTGACGCTCGACGTCTGGGCCTATCACACGCAGCTCCCGGAGGTGGAGGCGCTGGCGCGCGCCCTGCCGGAGCTCACCGTCATCCTCGACCATGTCGGCGGCCCGATCGGCATCGGCCCCTTCGCCGGGCGGCGGGAGGAGGTCTTCGACACCTGGCTGGCCTCGATGCGGCGGCTCACGGCCCTGCCGAACCTCCGCGTCAAGCTCGGCGGCCTCGGCATGGCGCTGAGCGGTTTCCGCTTCCACGAGGCCGCCACGCCGCCGGGCTCGGTGGAACTCGCAACCGCCTGGGCGCCCTACATCGAAAGCTGCATCGAACTGTTCGGCGCGCAGCGCTGCATGTTCGAGAGCAATTTCTCCGTGGACAAAGGCATGTTCAACTACGGCATCTGCTGGAACGCCTTCAAGCGCATCGCAGCCGCCGCCTCGGCCGAGGAGAAGGCAGCGCTCTTCGCCGGCACCGCCATCCACACCTACCGCCTGCCGCCGCATCTCGGCCTGCCCCGCGCGGCATCTCAGGAGATTTCCGCATGATCACGCGCCGCACCCTTCTGTGCGCCGGCACCGCCGCGCTGCTCGCCACGCCCCGACTGGCCTCCGCGGCCTCCTGGCCGGACCGGTCGCTGAAGCTTGTCGTGGCCTACCCGCCGGGCGGCGCAGTGGACATCGCGGCCCGCTTGATCGCCGATGGGCTGGGCGCCCGGCTTGGGCAGTCCGTGGTGGTGGAGAACCGCCCCGGCGGCGGCGGGACCATCGGCACGGCGGCGGTCGCCCATGCGGAGGCGGATGGCTATACGCTCGGCGCCTCGGCGGTGAACAGCCTGGCGATCAACCAGTTCCTCTACCGCGACCTACCCTATGATCCGAAGAAGGATCTGGTACCGGTTTCGCTGGGCTGGGAGGCGCCGCTGGTGGTGGTCGTGCCCGTGGATCACGTGCCCGCCCGGACACTGGGGGAATTCATCGCCTGGGCCAAGAAGCAGCCGCAGGGCGTCACCTTCGGCAGTTCCGGCATCGGCACCACGGTGCATCTCTCCGGCGAGATGCTATGCCGACGGACCGGTATCCAGGGCCTGCACGTGCCTTTCAAAGGCGGCTCGGAGGCGCTGACCGGCATGCTGCGCGGCGACATCCAGTTCGTGGTGGACAACGTGCCCACCGCGCTGGCCAACCTGCGCGGTGGCAAGTTGCGGGCCCTCGCCGTCACCTCGGCCGAGCGCTGGCCCGACCTGCCGGACGTGCCCACCATGGCCGAGGCTGGAGTGGCGGATTTCGTCGTCACCTCCTGGGGCGCCGTCACGGTGCCGGCCGGCACGTCCGCCCCGGTGGTCGAGCGGCTGTCGCAGGCGATGCGCGAGGCAGCGGCCGACCCTGCCCTACAGAAGCGCTTCGCGCAGACCGGCACCCGGATGCTCGGCACGACGCCGCAGGAGGCCGCAGCGCGCGCGGCCCGTGAACGGCCGATGTGGCAGGAGCTGGTGCGTGTCTCCGGCGCGACGCTGGACTGAGCCGCGTGCGCGACGCCCCCTCGCCGGTGCCGTGGTCCACCGGCACCGCCACCCCCCGCCTGGAGGTGCCCGCCGGCGCCGCGGACTGTCACTTCCATGTCTACGACAGCCGGTGGCCATCGGCCGCCGGCACCCCGCACCATCCGGATGCCGACGCGGAGCATTACCGGCTGCTGCAACGCCGGCTCGGCCTGTCGCGCGGCGTCCTCGTGCAACCCTCCGCCTATGGCACGGACAACAGCCTGCATCTGCAGACGCTGCAGGTGCTGGGGCGCGACCGCTTCCGTATGGTAGCGGTGGTCGAGCCAGACATTTCGGCTTCCGCGCTCCGAGCACTGGACGAAGCGGGAGTCCGGGGTGTTCGCTTCAACCTGACCATGCCAGGTGTGCTCAGGATGGAGCACTTGGCGCCGCTGGCCCGGCGCGTGACCTCGCTCGGATGGCACTGCCAGGTGAACGCTTCCGCGGCGATGCTGCTGGCCGCTGAACCGGTGCTGAAGACCCTGCCCTGCCCCCTGGTGCTGGACCACATGGGCCAGGTGCCGCAGCCCGGCGGCACGCGCAGCCCTGGCTTCCAGATCGTTCGCAGGCTGCTCGACGCGGGACAGACCTGGGTGAAGCTTTCCGGTGTCTATCTCCGCAGCCTTACTGGTGTACCTGCTTACGAGGACGCCGGCGCGGTCGCGGCAGCACTGGTCCGCGCAGCGCCGGAGCGGATGCTCTGGGGGAGCGATTGGCCCCATCCCACCCAGCCCCCGGAAGGCAAGCCTGACGACGCCATGCTGCTCGACCTGCTGGCGCAATGGGCCCCTGATCCTGACGTACGCCGTCGTGTACTCGTGGAGAATCCGTCGGGTCTCTACGGCCTCGGTTGATCCGGCTGAATGGCTGCCTGGTGGCGAAACCTCCTGTGCGCGCTCGGTGGTGAGACGTGCAGGGGAGAGAACAAGGCGGGGGAAGATTGTCCCGCGCCACGGAGCTTTCCCATAGGGAAAGAGGCGCAGACATACTGCCCGGCTTACTTCGCTGCCAACCAATCCTCCGAGCGCAGGCCCTCCACGCGCCGGAACTCTCCCAGGTTGCCAGTGATGACCACCAGCCCCCGGCTACGTGCATGCCCCGCGATCAGGATGTCATAAGGGCCGATCAGAAGGCCTCGGCGGCCGAGGTCAGCATAGATATCGGCAGCATGCGCTGCCGCATCCTGATCAAAAGGTAGAACAGCAAGGCGGCGGGCAAAGTTCTCCACCTCTCTACGGTTCTCGACGGGGCGCGCCGATCTGGCGGCACCATGGAGCAATTCCGTCAGAGTGATAGTAGTGATGCAAAGCGTGTCGGCTTCCGTATTGAAACGTGGCCGCAGCCCTTGTGGGCGGTCGCGCAGCAGCCGGATACACAGGTTGGTATCCAGCATGTTGCGCAGCATTAGAACGCTTCCCGCCTTTGATGAGCCGGCTGCGCCCGCTCGCCGAGGTCGATGCCTGGAGCATCGAAGAAGTCGTCCCAGAGGGCATCGGCGGGCGCAATGATCACACGGGCGCCATCGCGGACAATGGTCACTTCGCGGACGTCCGGCGGAAAGGCGACATCCTTCGGCAGCCGTACTGCCTGCGTCCTATTGCTCAGGAAGAGCGAGGTCCGGGTCATCGCGCCACCTTCTTGTATACCTAGGATGTATATACTTCTTGTCCTGCCTTTTTCAAGCTTCATCAGTTCTCCACCCCAATACTCATGCTGCCCCCGCGATCGCGGGGGCAGCAGGTCCTTGGCAGGAAGAGTCCGAAGAATACTAAGTACGATCTCACAAGTTATGTGAGGTTCGGGCGTTCTCTGCTGACGGGCTGGAGGTCGCCATGCGCCCGATCCGCCTGGAGGCTTTGTCCTCCGAGCAACTCCGCGAACTCGATGAACTCTATCACCGGACGCGGCGCGCCCGGCTCCGAACCCGGGTGCAGATGATCCTGCTGGCTGCCGAACGGGGAATGGTGGCAGCCGAGATCGCGACCATCGTTCGGGCCAATGAAGAGACGGTGGGGCGCTGGTTCGCCCGCTACCTCGCCGAAGGGGTGGAGGGCCCTCGGATGCACCCCGCTCGGGCGCTCCGCCGAAGGCCGCAGCAAGCTATCGAGAGCGGCTGTTCCAGGTCGCCCGGTGTCGTCCCCGCACCTTGGGCCTGCCCTTCTTGCTCTGGACCGCGGCGCGCCTGGCGGACCATCTGGCCGAGTGGACCGGGATGCGTATGAGTGTGCCGAGCATCTATCGTCTGCTGCGCGAGGGCAAGATGGCACTCAGCCGGCCGCAGCACAGCATCACCAGCCCCGATCCGGAGTATGCGCTCAAAAAGGGGCGGCCAAGGAGGCTCGCTGCGGCTTGGGACCGGACAAGGCCTTCTACTACGCCGACGAATTCAACATCAGCTGGCACCCGACGATTCGGGCCATGTGGAGCCCCAAGGGCCGGCAGGTGATGGTCCCTACCCCTGCGCAGCCGACGCGGCGATACGGCCTCGGTGCGGGTAGACTGGCACTCCGGCAAAACGGTTGTCATCGCCCGCCGGCATAAGCGCAGGCAGGAGGCGGCTGAGTTGCTGGAGGAACTTCCTCTCCCGGCACCCGCGCGGCACGGTCTATGTGGCATGGGACAACGCCAGCATGCACGAGGACGGTGAGGTCGAGAGGGTACTGCGCGACGCGGCGGGCCGCCTCATCCTGCTGTATCTCCCGACCTATAGTCCCTGGTTAAACCCGATCGAGATGCTCTGGCGCCACTACCGCCGCGAGGTCACCCATTGCGAGCTGTTCGAGAGCATCGACGCCCTGGTCAGCGCCATGCAGGCCTTCTTTGACCGCCTGAACCAGGCACCCAGCCGCACCCTCTCCATCATCGGAGCGCATCCCGCATGAGTTCCCAGAACGTACTTAGGCCCGTTTTCCACTCGAGCCGTACCTCACAAGGATGCCGGGGCTGGCGCGGCCTCCGTATAGCCCATCGGTAAGAGCTCTACCGATTCTCGTCCACCCCGAGTCGGTGCTATGAGTTGGGGGGGAAACTCCGGCCTCGCCGTCCCCAGGTTGCAGCAGTTATCCTGGGGGGAGAACTCTGCCGAATTGGGGGGAAAACTCCGCCGAATCGCGGTTATCCCGGGGGGTAGAGGTCGGCACTCCAACTAATAGAGTCTTCTACTAACTCCCTAATAGGCTGCGGAGTTATCCCCCCGTTGACCCGAACATGATCATCGCGTTTCTGGCAACAGTGTTCGCATTGAGGAACAGGTCCGATGAACGGCATGGAGGACGACGCAGATCGAGGCGTGCGACGGCTCGTCCTTGTCCATGGCCGCGATCAAGCCCGGCAGATGGTTCTACCAGAGCACAAGGGACTGGTAGATATTGCCGCCGAAGTGCTCGGGGATGATGCGGGCCGCATCGGCATTACTTATGCCGGTTTCTGCCTTACCGGCTTGCCGCACAAGAAGCTTCCCGATGAGCAGGTTTGGGAGAAAAAAGGCCATCGGGTGACGCTCCTGATCGAGCCAGGCCGCATGAAGGTGGGCCGCGGTGCGGCACGTATTTATGGAGTCCCGTACGGAGCGCGGGCCCGCATGATCCTTCTCTACCTACAAACCCAAGCTATTCGGACAGGTTCCCGTGAGGTTGAACTCGGCCGATCTATGCGCGACTGGCTCGGTCGCATGGGCCTTAGCTGGGGCGGCGAGACGGGTAAAGCTCTTAGAGAACAGGCTGCCCGGATAGCAGCCTGTTCATTAAAGTTCTTTTGGGAAGGCGAAGAGAGCGACGGCTGGGCCAAGGGAGGCTTCGTCCGATCCGGACTGCGCTTCCACCACAGAGGAGATGACGAGCGTCAATCCGATATGTGGGAAGACCGAGTTGTTCTGGACGAAGTCTTCTATGAAGCACTGCGCAAGCATCCAGTTCCGATGCGAGAAGCGGCGCTACGTGAGTTGTCCGACCGGTCAGCAAGCTTGGATCTCTATATCTGGTTGGCCTATCGCTTACACACTCTCAGCCAAGTTACACCTGTTCGCTGGGCTGCGCTCCGCGAGCAATTCGGTGCTTCTTACGCTGAGAGCCATACTTTCAAGCGGGACTTCCGGAAGGCACTTGCTCCGGCGGTGGCAGCATATCCAGAGGCACGGGTAGAAGTCGGCCCTGACGGTGTGATCCTTCACCCCTCACCGCCCCCGGTTGCTCCCCGCCTGGTACGGGTTGGAATGGTGGGGGGATAACTCCGGCCGGCCGTGCCCCATGGCAAGGCGATCTGGCTGGATGTGAGAAAGGCGCGAAGGAAATTAGGAGCCCTTTCGTAGCTTCGGGATGTGCCGGCCCTGGTCTGGCAATCATGGTCCCATTGGGCTTGTGCTAATCGGATCGGTCTGAGCTGAACTCGTCAGGAACGGACGCCCAAGTTCAGGTCGGCGATCTTCAAATCAGCCTGACCGAGATCAACCACGATAACCGTCTAGCTACCGGTCGCCACGTCATACACTAGCTCTTTGGCACATAACTCTCCGTCTTACACTACAAGCGGAGTTATCCCCCCAGTACCCCCTGCTGGCGTTTTCTGAAGAAAGCACCGTGGTTCTGATCGCCGCCATAATTTGCATTGAGAACATGCACTCTCTGTGCGTAAACGCCTCCTAGCTCATGCGGCGGAGTTGACCCCCCACCCTGCTGCTCACCAGTGCCCGCGAGGGCAGATCCCTCTCCAAATGCCCTGACCTCGCGAGTGCCACGTGTAGATGGCTTCGTAGAAGGTGAGCCCGGTCAGGGTCTTTCAGCCGTCAGGAGAACTTGTACGGCCAGGAAGTCCGCGAGATGTACGCGGAGTTGCTGGTGGGAGCCATAGTGGAAGCGTCGAACGGTGGCTTCCTTGATGGTCCGGTTCACTCGCTCAGCCTGACCACATTCATCCACGGGTTCCGCGGCCTGATCAGCCTGTGCTTAACGTTGTTCTGGGCGCAGACGAGTTCGAAGGAGGGGGCACGAAACAGCTCCTCGCGCTCCAACATCTTCTTGATCTCGCCCGGTCGCTAGCCATTGCCGTCTGGCTCGGCGAAGTGCGCTCCGTTCTCGGTAAGCGCGGTATGGATCTGGCCGGGGACAGCCTCGATCAACGCCCGGAGGAAGTTTCCGGCGTCACGATGCGTGGTCTTCTCCTGTAGCTACAAGGCGAATTTCGAGGTCCGGTCGATCGCCACGAAGAGGTAAAGCCGGCCTTCCTCGGCCTCTACCTTGGCGATGATGAATTGGAAGTAGCCAATGGGGTCGCGCTTGAACCGGCTGTGCCAGGACTTGTCATCCTCCGCCTCAGGCAGGTGGGAGATGCCATACCGCTGAAAGCTGCGATGCAGGGAGGAGCGCATCAGGTGTGGGATGGCCGCCTGCAGTGCATGGAGGCAGTCTTTGCTTGGGAGGAGGATATGCCGGCGGAAGGTGGTGGCAACTGCCTCCTCAATCGACAGGACTGTTGATTGAGGCTGCTTCGGACCGATCGCCAGATTAGCCACGGAGGTCCGCTTCCGCCACTTCGCGACCGTCCTAGGTTTGAGGCCGTGGCGCCGGCGCCTGGCCCGGACCCTCAGGCTCTCTTGACTATGCTGTATCGCTCGACGGATCGCCTCCGTCGTGCGGGCGCAGCCGTGGAGAACCTAGCCCATAGCGCATCCCTCGCAGCGTGGTGGTCAAGCGTACCACCACACCTCGGGATTAAACACCTAGCCTATAGGGCCTTCTTCCAGTTGCGGGAGAAGATTTCACCATCAAAATCTGGGACTGAACAAAAGGAATGTGGCCCAGAATTGGATGCCCGTACGCTCGTCCCTTAGGGTTCGTTAGCTCTTGAGCCAATCGAGCGAGGCGGCCAGGCAGAGGACGCCGAGGAAGGATTGGGCGGTTTTCTCGTAGCGTGTGGCGACGGCACGCCACTCTTTCAGCCGTGCCCAGAGCCGC